>LIDZ01000227.1_pt1 | contig 22355 bp, 24 predicted proteins | sample 644651 | NCBI WGS metagenome assembly LIDZ01 (sample SAMN03856242, study PRJNA289617) | food metagenome | isolation source: wine grapes on drying loft during traditional withering process | host: Vitis vinifera cv. Corvina | place: Italy: Gargagnago di S. Ambrogio di Valpolicella | collected 2014-01 | reverse complement strand
CATAAAATCAACTCCAGTACATATATGTACTGGAGTTGATTTTATGTAAAGTTTATATTATTTCTTAATATTCAACAGTTTCTCTCCAATTTGTAATTTAGATTTATCTAACATACAATTTTCGTATATTGTTCATCAACAAGAGTTTAATGCTCCTGTTTTTATTCTTTATTATCCACAGGGAATATAATTCCACCTTTATGCCTTGCAATTGTTTGAACTTCACTGACTATTAAGCTATGTTCTAACATCTTATAACATTTTTCTAAATCATTATTTTTGATCATATCAAAAAACTCAATAAATTCATTAACCATACGATGTTCATAATTATTTTCATTTATTTTAGAACTAGTTCCGTCATTCATCAATAATTCAAATCCTTCGCAAACATTAGCTGGAGTATCTTGATATATGCATCCTTTATCTCCTTGAATATTATTTGCAATAGGTGCCTTGCAATCTTTTGCTCCAACACAAACACATTTAAATGTTTTATAATCTAATATTAATATTCCAGAAGTATCTATTCCTCTCTCAATATTTGGATAGTATTCAATGTTTTCAGGTTTTCCAAATAAACCTACCACATAATGAATATTGTAAATATTTAGATCCATTAATGCACCGCCTGAGAATTTAGGATCAAATGCAGGCAAGATATTTCCTTCTTTAAAACTATTATATCTGCTTGAATATTGAGAATAATTACATTGAACTATTTTAATATTTCCGAGTTCTTTAAGTAATTCTTTAATTTTTTTATAATTAGGAAGGTATTGATTAGTAATTGCTTCAAATATAAATAACTGCTTTTGTTTAGCTAAGTCACTTAAAATTAGCGCTTCATTATATGTTGATGTGAATGGTTTTTCAATAATGACATTCTTATTTGCCTCTAACGCTTTTTTTGCAAATTCAAAATGTAGATTATTAGGCAATCCAATATAAATTGCATCTAAATCAGTATTCAATAATTCATCATAACTATATAAAACACTCTTAATTTTATATTGATTTTTTAATTCAATCATTGTCTCTTCATCTCTTGGTGTACCACAAAGGGCTTCTAATTCTACATCATTTAAAAGTTGTGTGATTGACAAAAAGTCCTTAACTATCATCCCTGCTCCAATAATACCTAATTTCATATTTGTTCCTCCTTATACTTTCTAACTATTTTTTATTATCCATATTATTTATGCAATTTTAACTTTCAAATAACTCTTATTCAATTATCTACTGCTACTATTAGATTCCTGCACATAACACAAGTCTAGCAGATTTTGTCATTTCTGATTCCTGAATGCTGCACGAACTTGCTTTCTATATTTACGAAATCATCAATCTTTACTTTTATTATAATCACTCTAATACTCTTTTTACAAGCTAAAGTACTTTTATATCTAAATAATATAACTTTTAGTCGTTAATTTTAGCAGTATGTACACCTACTTTGTATAATTTAATACTTATTTTAATATTATATTATTTTCTTAGAATTGCTTATATATTAAAAACATTGAAGTCTGATATTTAAGCCACCTCTATCTGCGAAAGTATAGCTAAGCCGAAAATATTAGCGACAACCCTCTTTATAAAATCAATAGTATATATTTTTGTAATCTTTATGTACATATCGTTTTTTATTTTCCCAACTTGAATGGCATTTTTATGGCATCTGTTCATACAACCAAATCAGTTTACGCAGTTGATTCCCAAAATCGGATTATCATCAAATGTAATATTTTGTACAGGACAATATTTTATGCATTGCTTGCACTTTATACATTTATCATCCGCATATAGCTTTTTATTAAAATCTTTATACAAAAGTATTGATATTATACTATTTAAGCATTAAACCTACACATGGATATGAAATTCAGAAATTTATACAAGTGAATCATATGGATAGTTGGACCAAAATCCAATCTGGTTCTATTTATTATGCGTTGAATAAGCTTGAAAAAGAAGGCCTTATCTTATTATCAGAAAAGTTAGGCATTGGAACTAAGGTTCGTAAAGTTTATTCTATTACAGAAAAAGGAAAAAATGAATTAAAAGAACTTGTTAAACAAGAACTAAATTGCAAGATATGTGAGGTTGGCTCTAATAAATTTATTATTTATCCATTGCTAAATACCATTGATAAAAATGTTATGGTTACTGAGTTAAAAGATCATATTCAAAAGTTAAATGATCAAAAAACGTATCTTGAAGAATGGCAAAAAATTAAAGTTAATGAGAAAACATTAGCAGTAGAAAGAATTTCGTTTGAAATGATGTTATCTAATCTTGAATATCAAATTAAGTGGCATGATGCACTAATTAACGCACCACTAAAGAGAGTGTTTGACAGACTATCCTATCTATTTCATCGCCAAGAGTTAATAAGAAAACCTGTGTTAACACTTGTAACAACCGATGGTGGTGGGCATAAGCAAGTGAGCAAATATCTTAAAATGACCGTATGCGGATGGGGTTGTAATTTGGTAGGAGCAGTTAATATTATTTCTCCTATGTTTTTTGAAAACAAAGATAAAAATTCAGCATGGGGATATGATGAGTATTACCATAATAAAAACATTCAAAAAATTGAAAAGTTTGTAAAAAGCTTTGTTGAAATTATAGTGGATAATAAAACACCTATCCCTACCTTTTATGATATTTTTATGTTCAACTGCTTAAGGAGTAAAACTTTTACTTCCCAAGCAGATTATGATTTTTGGAAGAAAAAAGGATGGATAAATTCTAATTATTTTTATGATGTAAAAATCAATCTAATAAAAAAAGGATTTGGTAGTTTATTAAAAAATATCATTAATTCAGCAGGCAAAAAATTAAGAAATAAATATATTCAATACCGATGAAACAATATTAACCATATGATGGATATTAATTCCTAAATGTGGGTTATTGTAAATTTAATGTTTTAAAAACTCTTAAATCAAGCAAAGGCCATTTTATTATTATTTTAATCTTCTTAAAATACTTCATTAATTATAATATACTTTTACTTTATATTTTATTAAACTAAAAATTTGATATTCTTATAATAGCCATTGACTTCTTGTTTCAAATACAAATGTTTAAATAATGAAATTAATTCTATATATAAAGGTTCAATTGTTTATAAATGCGAGATTAGATTAAAATACACTCTTTTAAATTTTATTCCTTTACAACCATATAATAGGTGTAATATACTATTAATATAAGTTTCACAATTTATTATATTTAAATAAATGTATATTATTTTATATATTTGTTTAAATATATATTATTTCATTAAAGGAGAGTGGATGAATGTAGGTAATTAAGAAAACGATAACACAAATATTGCTTTTGAAAAAATACTAACTATGAAAAGGAGAGAACGATATGGTTTTTATATCAAATAAAATGGGTAATAAAGCAAAAAAAATCACGTCATTTATTTTGGGAACCTTAGTAATGTCTCTAGCTGCATTTAGTGGAGTTTCAATCAATAATACAGTTACTGCTTCAGCTGCAGTATTAAGTACTTCAAGAGTATCGGTACATGATCCATCAGTTGTAAAAGGTAATGGCAAGTATTATCTTTTCGGATCACACAAGGCAGATGCAGTTTCATCCAATTTAGCTTCTTGGAGCTCTTTTACAACAAATATAAACACTGATTATGCAAATGTTTTCTCTGCCGGAGGCAAATGGGCTTCTCATGGAAGTAGTTCATATGACATAAGCGGGAACCTTTGGGCACCAGATGTTATTTATAATACTAAAATGAAAAAATGGTGCATGTATATGAGTGTTAATGGAAATAATTACTATTCTTCTATTGATCTTGCAACTTCTGATAGTATAGATGGCCCATATAAATATGCTGGAACAGTAGTATATTCAGGATTTACTAATTCGGCAGAAGCCAGTGAAACAGACTACAAAACTGTTACTGGAACAAATAATGTAGATAGCAGATATTTGTCAAATAAGGCTTGGAATCCATCTTATGGTCCTAATGCCATAGATCCTTGCGTATTATACGATAAAGACGGAAATTTATATATGTCCTATGGTTCATGGTTCGGTGGACTTTTTATGTTAAAGTTAGATAATTCTACAGGATTAAGAGATTATTCTTCCACTTATGAGACAAAAATAAATGCTTCTGATCAGTATCTAGGAAAAAGAATTTCAGGAGGTTATGGAACTACTGGTGAAGGATCATTTATCGTATATGATAAGACATCTGGCTACTATTATTTATATGAATCTTATTGCGGACTTGATGCAACAGATGGCTTCAGTGGATATCATATTCGTCTATTCAGATCCAAAAATATAACTGGGCCTTATACTGACGCAAAAGGAAATTCTGCAATATGTACAAGTACTAGTGATGATAAAACAACTAAAGGCATAAAGCTATTTGGTAATTATTCTTTTTCATCACTAAAATCTGTAGGTGGCTCTGAACTTAGTTCAAATGGATATATGTCAGGTGGGCATAATTCAGCTTTTATTGATGATTCTGGTCAAAGATATCTTGTTTATCACACAAGATTCAACAATGGAACCGAAGGCCATCAAGTTAGAGTTCATCAACAATTTTTAAATGAAGATGGATGGCCAGTAACAGCAGTATATGAATATTTAGGAAGTCAAATATCTTCCTCTGGTTATTCAAACAGTGATATTGTTGGAACTTATGAATTCGTTAATCATGGTTTAGATGCAACTACTCAATACACTGGTATGCTAGATACATTAAAAGTTTCATTAAAATCTGATGGTACTATTTCTGGCGATTATACTGGAACTTGGAGTGAAAAATCTGGAAGTTACTACTGTACTATGGTAATTGGTGGTGTTACTTATAAAGGAATATTCTTTAAACAATATGATGAATCTGCTTCTCACCAAAATACTATGACTTTCTCTTTAATCGGCTCCAATGATGAATCAATTTGGGGATCAAAAGTTTCTGCCTCTGTTCAATAGAAGATATTTTTTTTATGGAGCAGAGCTTACTGCAAATAATAAAACTATAAATGGTTACACATTTGATTCATACGGATCAATAATAAGATAGACTATCAAAGGCTTATAACTATGAAATAGATTTAATTGTATATGATGAAGGGGGCTGTTGCAAAATAAAAATTATATTTCTATTTTGTAACAGCCATTTTTTTTATTCTAATACCATAGCTATACCTAATACAAATGCTAATAAATTTAATACAAATATTATTAGATTAAAATTTAATAAATTAGGAGGATTGATACCATTCGAATATTATATTAATGGATGGTCTTAAATTAAATACATGAATATATTAAAAGATTTGAAATCAAGAATCATAACAGGGTTACTTCCAATAGCACTATTATTAAATTACATAGTTGATAATATTATTATAAGAAAAATAATTGTAGCAGTATATATATCATTAATTTTATTACATTCTATCTATATAGCATCAAAAAATAAATCACTGAATAGAAAAGATAAATCAATGTTAATTGTCATTATTGTTATTTCGATTTTGATATTTATATATTTATATAATAAAAAATAAGGATTAATTGAGATTTTCTTAATAGATGGGGTGGCAACTTTGGTTACTGCCCTCTTTAATCATATAACCACCCTTATTTTCTAAAATATAACCGTAATTATATGAGGTACGTCAAGTTGCCATTGACTGACATTCCATTACCTTTAAACCAATTTATGACCGACATTTAGTTACCTTAAATTTACACGAGAGCCTGTGCCATAGTTATTACGCTTTTTTGCCTTCTATGGCGTCCTCAATTAATTCAATAGTTTTCTCTATCCCAAAAGCCGCACTGTTAACAGTTAAATCATAATTTTTAATGTGTCCCCATTTACGTTTTGCATATATTTGATAATAAGTTTCTCTTGCTTTATCTTTTTTTTGTAGCGTTTCTTCGACATCTTTTTCTAATATTCCATATTCATATTGAATACGCTTCATTCGACTTGCTTTATCAGCATGAATAAACACATGGAAGCTACCAGGAAAATCAGTTAGAATAGCATCTGAACAATGTCCCATAATAACGCAAGATTCTGTATTTGCTAGTTTCATAATTGCTTTCTTGTTTACTTCATAAATAGCATCTAAAGGTGCCTTTTCCTTTTTAGAAAAGGCATATCCTTGAGCTGATATCTCATTTAATAGCAGGTTATATATAGATTGGTCATTTTCTGCAATAAATTCTTCAGAAAACCCTGTTTCTTCAGTAGCTACTTTTAATAATTCCTCATCGTAGAAATAAATATCTAAATCTTCTGCTATTTTTCGAGCTATTTCAAGCCCTCCACTACCATATTCACGACTAATTGTAACCACTATATGTGGATAAGTTTTTTTAACAGTCTCTGCAATTTCATTTTCATTTGCAGGCACAAGTTCACCCTTAAATACGTTGTCCATAAAAGACAAACGCTTGTTTATAAAACGGACAATAGTTCCTACAAGCAAAGCAGCTAAAACTGTTCCTTCCCTTACCCCATTTAGTTTATGGAATAAAATAAACGAAAAAATACAACTGCAGATCACAAGTGTAGAATCAAAAGATACCTTTAATTTTCCAAAACCCTTCTTCGTAACGATTGAGATGGCACTAACGACTCCTTCACCAGCCATCATGACAACATCAGCAGTAACTTCCATACTCACTCCAAGAGCAAGAACTAAACAACTTAATACAAATAATCCTAGTTGCACAGGATAGCTTGTCACATTTATCCATGAAAACAACCCCATTGTAAAATCTGTAAAATAGCCAAATATAATAGCTACGACAATTTGAAGCAACTGAATCCACTTAAATTGTTTTCTTAATAAGAGAATTTCAAAAGCAATAAATAATAAGTTCATTAAAAAAGTAAATTGCCCAATCGTCATAGGCAATCCTAAACTCAATACATATGGCACAGCTGAAATAGGCGATGTTCCTAAATTAGATCGAGTCGATAACGCAACTCCAATTGCCATTAAAAATAGGCCAAAAATAAAAAACAAATAACGTTTGACTGTTTCACGAATTGACATTATAAAGTTTCACTCTCCTTCACTTTTTCATATGTTCTTTTTCTATTTTGACAAATTGTCGAACATCTTTGTAAGTAGACGAAACGTCTCTACCTGTTCCTCCACTGTAAAACCTTCAAAGGCTTCTTTTCTTACTTCATTAAAAATTTTAAAGACTTTTTTGTTCACTAGTTCTCCTTCCGCTGTTAAAAAAACATGCCAGGAGCGTCGATTCCCATTTAGCTGTTTCCGTTCAATCAGGTGAGATTCCTCCATCCTGGCTAATAAATGAGTGACTGTAGCTGGCTCAATTTCACAATCTTTAGCAATTTCTTTTTGCTCACAGCCATTGTGATCAAAAAGAAATTCTAAAATTTTAGGTTGACCTGGTGACAATCCTAGGATACTGGTTTTCTTCAAGATTTTTTTGTTACAAAGAGTTTGACAAAGTCGTATTATATAATGAAGTCCTTGATTCATGTTTATTCACTCCTTTTAATTACGGTTGAAACAATTAGAAAGCTAACTATTTTAGTATACAACTAAACAAAAACTTAATCAAATTTTTTTAAAGGCTACTGGATAACGCTATAAGTCTACATATTGGCCCTTTACCTACAAGATTTGCCATACTGGGTGCACAAAAATAGAGCAAAACTCTACAAAGGGCTTTTACTCTATTTACATTTATATTAAAAGCAGAATATTGCTCACTCACATGACGATACATAGTAAGTCCTTTCCCGATTCCATAGAGTGGATTCTTATCCGCATAAAGTGAGGAAACTCCAACTTCAACACACATACCATTATGACGTAATTTTGGGAATATTATACCATTTGTTTATGCAAGCTGTCACAAAAATAGTTTTTTTGTGTTGGCATTATTTAATGTCACAAAACTATGAATCCTATATTTTGTGACATCACAAAAGTAATATAGGACTTATGTGATAATATTTAAAGGTGAATTTGAAATGTACGCAAATGCTGATTATACAAGAACTTACAGAGATTTTTAGATTTTATGCTGCCTTAAGAAGATAAGAAGGTATCAATATATATTCTTAGGAGTTTTCTAATTTTTTTTAATAATATATCTTCTTAATGAAGATAAAAATATTTGTTCCTATTATTCCCAAATTGTGAATATACTAATATAATTAAGAGAGAAATCAAAAAAATGAGTTGCAATCATATGTTTATATAAACAGATATCTGTAAGTGCCAAAGCTACATTTATGATATCAAGGTTTTAACTTTAAATAATCTAAAACAAATGTTATTGCTCTACTGAAATATGTTCTATTGTTTCAAGGTTAAAAATTTCAAAATAATGCAGATATATTAGATATATTAAGCGAAATAACTAAAGCAATTAATAGTATCTAAAAATGTAAGGCACGATAGTTTGCAAGAAAAAATAAACATGCTTGCAAAGAGTTTATTTGCTATGTATGAGGGATATTCAGTTTATTACAGAATAAGTAAAGATATAGATGCTTTAAGGGTTATGAAAGATGATCTTATTGCCATATACAAAAATTATATAAAATATAGATGGAGTGATTTTATTATGAAAATTTCAGCAGTTCACATGGATACCATTTTAGCCGATGTAAATGCAAATATGGTAATTGCCAAAAGAAAAATACTGGAAGCTGTTAAATCTGGAGCAGAACTTGTTCTATTTCCTGAATTTTTTACTTCTGGTTTTGCGTTTACTCCTAAAATTCTTGATGTCGTGGTGAAGTATGAAAATCCACAAATACAACTAAGTAAATGCACCTATTAAACTTGCAAAAATGTTACATGTTCCTGTTATTCATTCTAGTCACTCGGCTACATTTACTGGTTTAAATTTTCCTACTGGAGATAAACCACAAACGCGTACAGTCATGGGTGCGACACAAATCATTGATGAATGTGGAAATGTAATTTGTAGGCTTTTATATAATGAAGCATCAGGAATAATAAGTTCAGATGTACAATATAATACATCACCTAAAAAATATAAACCTATTGAAACACAAGATTATTGGATTCTTAAAATGCCAGCAGTATATTTACAAGCTTGGAAAACTCTTAATCCACTTTGCGAAGGATATTATCAAAATATATCGAGACCTTATTATAGAAAGGCAAATAAAACCTTAAGGTAGGCATTAAGATATAAGAATTTTATTATGCCTTAAGAAGATAAGAAGTTATCAGTTTAGCGCTCATACCTTGAAGAAATTAAATCAATTTAAAGGTGAATCTTAATCATATTTAAGGACAACAATCCCTAAATAACCTTTTATATGTTGCATATAATCCTTCTCCATCGCATAAAATATCTGACAAAGTAACCTTTATTCCATTATTTGATACAACTCAATTTAACGATGTAGCATACTCCGAGTAATCTCCTGGAGACTCAACATTTTTTTCAATTACTTTAAATACGCTACCAATTATAGGCAATTTTGCAGCTAAAGCTGGATTTATAGCTCCCAAGGTAAATACAAAACTAATACATGCTGCTGTAATAGTAATACGTTTTATAACAGTGTTTCGTTTTTTATTAATTTTAATATTCTTAAATACTTGTTTCTTAATTTCTTTTATATCTTTTGAAGTTACTTCAATGTCATCTAATTCAAGCTCTTCTTCTAAAATATTTACATTGTTAAGTTCTATTGATTGAATCTCTCTTAGCTTATTTATAGTAATTTTTGAGGTTTATAACTCACTACTAAAGATATTATCAAGACTATTCTAATAAATTATGACACTTTAATTAAACATATTTTAATGCTAAATTATCTAATTCTGCTTTCAATTTTGAATTATTAAATTTAGCTGCAATTGGAGAAAATATCTCCATTGTTTCTTTGGCCTTTTCTTTCCATCGTTCTTGTTCCATAAATTCTATTGTCCTCATATTATGAAGACGATCTGCTAATTTTATTATAATAACACGGTCATCAAAAGATTCTCCATCTGTTATTTCTAAATCTCTGCTATTAAAATTTGTTACATTGTCTATCATCTTTGCAACTGTTAAGGAAAAGCTCTCTTCTACTTCCTTTAATGTTATTGTAGTTTTCTCTTCAATTATGTCATGTAGCAAACCTGCTATGATTGTTTCTTCATCAGCTTCCATTTCAGCTAGTATAATAGAAACATTAATAGAATGCGTTACATAATCTTCTCCTGATTTTCTCTTTTGACCTTTATGTGCTGAATAAGCCAAGTTATATGCCTTTTCTACCATAGTAAAATCATCAAAAAGCTTATTGTTTTGAATACTTTTCATTAAATACTTATATAATTTTTTTGGTTCCGGATGATTTTCAGTTGCTTTTAAAAACATATTAGCCTTTTCATATACTCTATCTTCGTTCATACAATAATTACCTCCTGTTTCATTAAACAATTTTTGAATACAAAGTGCATGAATAAGTGTAGGAGAGAAACCATATTTCTTTCGAAAAGATTTTGTAAATCCGCTGTGAGTTTCATATCCATACTCAATCGCTACATCAAGTATCCTTCTCCCAAGTATAAGATCTTCAGCAGCCCTAAGAAGTCTTCTATCCTTTACATATTCCATAAGAGATACACCCATCTGCTTTTTGAATATCCTTGAAAAATGATATACGGAATATCCAGCTTTTTTAGCTATACATTCTGCTGTCAATTTTTCTGTGATATTCTTTTCAATATATTGAATACATGAAAATATAACCTCCTTATATTTCAATGCGCTCACTCCTTAATTCCACGTGGTAATTATAATATAAATCTATTTTTGATTTATTACTATTCCATTCTTGCTATCATTAGTAAAAAATTTTCGAGTTGTATCAATTAGTTTATATGCTAAATACTTAATTTTATCAATATCTTTTGCACGCATGGCTTACCATTTGCATCTGAAGGAAGCATCATCATAGCTAATCCCACAACGTACTTATTATTATTATTTCCAGCCTCACTAGGACTACTTGGAGTTTCCAATCGGGTTATTATTATAATGGGAAGATGTACAGATACATATCTTCCTGCTGTACCAATATTAATGGTATTTTCAATATATATGTTAACAATTGGAATTGATAGAATTATAGCAGATCAGATAATTTATATCTTTGGAAGAGAAAAGACAGATGCTAAATTAGTTTTAATTGGAGGCATATTAAATTTAATATTAAATACACTTCTACTTATTACTAAGCCATTTACACCAACTACAGTAATTGCAACAACTTTAGTTGCAAATTTAGCAGTTATAGCAATGGAATATAGATTAGTAAAAAAGAACTTAAGCTAGATATAAACTTATTTGCCTTTGAGAATTTAAAGTATTTATATTATTCCTTAATATTTATTCCAATAACATTTGCTATAAATAAATTTGTATCTGGAGTAATATTATCATGTATTCTTGATGTAATTGTGTGTTGTAGCATTTATTTCATAATTCTTATAGTAACAAGGGATAAGGTATTCTTTGAATTACTAGGAATGGTCCTTGCGAAAATAAAGATACTATATAATAAATTAAACCTTTAAAAATGCTAGAGTTTATATTATACTTATCTGTATTGCAAAAATTTCGTCGTTTTATTTTATTATATGGGCACATATAATACATAAATATTTATGAACTTGAGTGTTTATAGTATAAAATGATATGATCTATTAGCAAATAAGGCACATTAAAAAAGAGCAGCTATGATGCATATAAGAACTTCTCGTCGCATCTTTGACTTGTTATTTTCTTTAATATGCCTAATATATTAATTTTGAAGGAGAGAAGTAAACAAATAATGAGTATTTTAACAATTGAAAACATGAGCCATTCATTTGGTGACAGAATATTATTTAACAATGTATCTTTTAGATTATTAAAAGGAGAACATATTGCTCTTGTTGGTGCTAATGGTGAAGGTAAATCAACCTTTATGAAAATTATTACAAATCAATTATTGCCAGATAGCGGTAACATTGAATGGAGTAATAAAGTTAGTACGGGGTATATGGATCAACACGTTGACCTTAAAAAAGGACATACTGTAGAGACTATTTTAGAAGAAGCATTTTCAAATTTATTTGATATAGAAAAAGAAATTAATGATTTATATAACATACTCGGCACTATGAATGAGGAAGAAGTAAATAAAACTCTAAATAAAATTGCTAATATGCAAGATACCTTAGATAAAAATGATTTTTATAGTATTAATTCAAAAATACAATCAACTGCAACAGGTCTTGGAATTAGGGAGTTTTTAGATATAGATGCTTCAGCTTTAAGTGGTGGACAAAGAACTAAGGTTCTCCTTGCCAAACTTCTTTTAGAATCCCCAGACATTTTGTTATTAGATGAACCTACCAATCATCTTGATGAAGAACATATAGAGTGGTTAAAAACATATTTAATGAACTATGAAAATTCATTTATATTAATCTCTCATGATAATGACTTTGTAAATAGTGTGACAAATGTTATTTATCATCTTGAGCATAAAACATTATCAAGGTATGTTGGAAATTATGATCGTTTTCTTAAACTTTACGCTATAAAAAAGGAACAGTTAAATATTGAATACAGACAGCAACAAAATGAAATCTCAAAACTCGAAGATTTTATAAGAAAAAATAAAGCAAGAGCTTCAACTTCAAAACAAGCTAAATCACGAGAGAAAAAGCTAGATAAAATTGAAAGAATAGAGATTAAAAGTGAAAACATAAAACCGCACTTTGAATTTAAGAAGGCAAGAGCGTCAGAAAGTATAATCTTTCAATCTAAAAATTTAGTTATTGGATACAACGAGCCTCTAAGTAAATCTCTAAATTTAAAAATGCAAAGAGAACAAAAAATTGCAATACTTGGTGCTAATGGACTCGGAAAATCAACGCTACTAAAAAGCTTACTTGGATTATTGAAGCCTATAGATGGAGAAATAAAGTTAGGTGCTTATCAAGAAATAGGATACTTTGAACAAGAAATTGTAGAAGATAATACTAATACTGTTTTGGATGATGTTTGGAGTAAATTTCCCAATTCAAGTAAAAGTGAAGTACGAAGTCAGTTAGCCAAATGTGGCTTAACAAGACAACATATAGAAAGTCCTATTAATATATTAAGCGGAGGGGAACAAGCTAAAGTTAGATTATGTAAACTTATTAATAAACCCTCTAATATATTAGTTTTAGATGAACCAACAAATCATCTAGATGTACATGCGAAAAATGAACTTAAGCGAGCTTTAAAAGTATATGATGGTAGCATACTCCTAGTATGTCATGAGCCAGAATTTTATAAAGATATCGTAACAGATGTGTGGAATTGTGAAGATTGGACTATTGAATCTCTTGAATAATATGATATTATAATTTATATTTGCCACCGTTCTGACATAATAACAAACTATAATAAATTTATAAACTTGATAAATTTATTTTCATAAATATTTACCCCATAAATATAAAAGATAAAGAGTAACATTCATATCCCCGTATGTATGTTACTCTTTCTTTAGTTATATTTTCTTTAATAATTAATTTTTATAAATGCCTTTTCTCCAAAAATTAATCTTGCTGTATCATATGTTCTTGATAGTTCACTTATATATATTTTATTTGATGTCTCTATATTGTATTTATTTAAAATACCTATTTCACTAATATCATATTCATGACAGGACTTATTAAAATCTTGTGGTTTATACCAAAACTTCCATTTGTAATTTACTTGTGCATGTCTTATTAAAACTATTTGCATTATTCTACTCCCCATAGAAATAATCTATATCCTTAAATACCATTATAACATATTATGTAAATAGCATTGTATTGTTCCTTAGTTATTATATAAAATTTTTTATATTCGTAGGATTTATCATCAACATTCTTCTTGAAACAAAATAAGAAGTAAAACCTCCTTCATTTTGACTTAGTTCTCCTCTGTTACTTAACTACATTATTAAGTTATCATTTTGAAATGTAGCTGAGTAGCATCTTATCAAAACTTGAAAGTATTCTTCTTACAAACTCATATGAAGTCTCTTAAATATTATCATCCATAATTTTAATTTTTATGGAATCTACCTTAACATTACTAGATATCATTTATTTATGATACAGTTCACCGTTTATTATCCTAAACTTTCTTTATCTCTCTAGTTATTTCTATCTAAGTGGATTGATATCCAACTTTTGTATTCAACCCCTCATCCTTTTTCTAAACACGATCTGCATAATTAGATATTTATTACACAAAATAAAAAAGAAAGGTGGTGTATTGATGAAAAAGTTTACTGTTTCATTCTTAATTTTATTATGTTTATCATTTACTATGATTAAAATAGCACCTTTAGCTGCAACCGTATTTAAGGAAGGTTTATATAAGGCATCCGATTTTAATCTTTCATCAGATAGCAATTATACTATTCAAAATACTTCCCCTAATAGTGATGTTTACATGCTTATTATTAACGAGAATAATGTTGTGCAACAATCTTTACGCTTGGAACCTAAATCAGAAAAATATAATTTAGCCCCGTTTAAACCTGAATACAGAATTATAGTAGTCGGCGATGGAGAAGTATCTATCTCTTAAAGAGACTTTAGATAATGTCTTTTTATTTATTTTACCTAACTATTTATATTTCAATATCGCATTTTCCTGTATTTGCATAATTATAATATCTATTATACACAATGAAATTGAAAGGTGGTCTCGTACTTAATGAGGAAATTTACTATTTCACTATTAATTTTATTATGTTTATCCTTTAACATAATTACTTTAATGCCTTTAGCTGCAGGTAATGTTTTTAAGGAAGGTTTCTACAAGGCATCTGAATTTAATATTTCACCAACTAGTAATTATACTATTCAAAATATTTCTAGTACTGATAGTGCTTACGTACTCGTTTTTGACAATAATAAATCTTTATATCAATCTGTTCGATTAGAACCTAACTCACCTAAATATGGATTACTATCTATTGAACCTGACTTTAGAATTGTAATAGTTGGTAAAGGAGAAATATTTATTGCTTAAAAGGCACTTTTATTAGTGTCCTTTTATTACTTCGCTTTGATGTAGGATTACGTAGAAAAAATATCGCAAATCCGTTTTGAAACTGAATAATGCGATATTTCAAAAATTTCTTTAACTGCTTTTTTATAACCACCAGATTCTTTAAAAGAATCACTTATCTTTTTAAGATTTTTCAGATAACTTGAATCACTTAGCACCTTTTCAACTGAAGCTCTTAAAACTTCTATATTAAGTTTAGTTACATCAAGAGATATAGCTGCCCCTAATTCTTCAGCTCTTTTGGCTAATGCTGGTTGGTCTGCTCCTATAGGTAGAGCTACAAAAGGTATGTTATTATATACTAAATCGCTTATGCTGTTCATTCCAGCATGAGTTATTGCTGCATCGGTATATTTTAAAAGTTCAGATTGAGGTACATAATTTCTGACGATAAAATTATTAGGAATATCAAATTGTGATAGATCTACATTGTATGCAGCCATAACTATAACACCATCAAAATCCTCGAAGCTTTTAAAGAATAAATTATAAAGTTCAAGGTCATAACTACCAAATATAGTACCGAGAGAAATATAAATAACTTTTTTTCCTTCTAATTTTTCAAAAGGGAAATCTAGATTTTCTTTTCTATCATATACTGGTGGCCCTACAAATCTATAGCTATCGTCAAAATATTCAAGGTCAGATTGGGATATAAAATATTTAGATGTATAAACAAGGTTTATATCACCTTTATTTGATAAAAGACCCATTATATTTTCAGGCATTTTTATAGAATAAGTTTTGTTGATACTTGCACATACTTCTCCATAAGTTTTTATAAGTTCAGGATCAATTTTGAAGTGATTATTATTTGTTTTTTTACCTCTATCAAAAAATCCTTTTAAACCAGCAAATACAGCCAAAGAACAAACTGTAGGGATTTTTAATATCTGAGTCATAACATCTGCAAAAGGAAAAGCTGCTGAGTAAATCATATAATCAAATTTTATACCTCTAGTTTGGAATAAAATGTCTTCTATGATTTTTTCGCTTGATTTAATTACTCCTTGCATGGAGTTAATTGGACCTCCCACATTTTCAAATTTAGGACTATCCTGCTTCTTTTTGAAAATATTTAAATCTTCAATGTAACTTTTATATAGAGCACCTGTTTTTTCGATTTTTTCTTTAAACTCCTCGGAACAGAAATAAATAACTTCTTCACCTTGATTTACTAATTCACTTACTAATCCTATTGTAGGATTCACATGTCCATGAGATGGAATACCTAAAAATAATACTTTTGACATACTATATACACTTCCTTCTTTGAATTTCAGATTGATTTAATTAGGGACTATTTATTGCTTTCTTTCGGGAATAGAACAATTAGTTCTTAAACAACAGAGCATTTAAAAGAAATTCGATAAGGATTTATATTTAATTCTTATTTTAAAATGAAAATAAGCTACTATTAAGTTCAAATTTACATAGTACTTTTAATTAATTTTATAGAAGGTTGAATATTAGTTCATCATATAAAGTATTTGGTTTTTCTGTTGCAGTTATTATATTCTTTTCACTTATTTTATTGTACCTCTTTTCTAATTACTCCGTAATATTTTTATTTTGTTTGGTGTAGGTATGTATTTTTATCTCTAATTAAATTAGAATAATTAATTGCCCACTCACACAGATCTGTTAGAACTGGTAAAAGACTTTTTCCATAATCAGTAAGAGAATATTCAACTTTAGGTGGAACTTGATTATAACTAACCCTATTAATTAAGTGGCTTTCTTCTAATGCCCTAAGCTGTTGAGTTAACATTTTTTGTGTAATCTTAGGTAAACTTCTTTTTAGCTCATTAAAACGCATAGTTTTTTTACCTAAATGCCAAATAATAATGGGTTTCCATTTACCCCCTATAATATCTAAAGTTAATTCCATAGAACAATTGTATTCAATACCGTTAAGCGCCATCATTTTTTTAACTCCCTCTTTATGTTTAGTATATAAATAGTAACTACGTCACTGAAAAGTGCGTACTTGATAATAATAACTATACCGTATAGATTATATGTTATAAGCTATTCTATCATAATAAATTTAAAATTATAGTAAATATATAAATAATTAGGAGTGATATTAATGGAATTACTTACTGTAAATGAATCGATATGCGTTAAGTGTGGGCTTTGTTCAGACGTATGTCCAGCTGGAGTTTTATCTTTACAAGAAAATGGTCCAAAAGCTATTAATCCAAATAACTGTATTTCTTGTGGTCACTGCGTTGCCGTATGTCCTTATAGTGCAATAGACAATATAAAAACACCACTATCTAGTCAAATAAATATAGAAAATTTTTCAATTATAGATTCAAACACTGCTGAACATTTTCTTAGATCCCGTCGCTCAATACGTTGTTATAAAACTACTCTAGTGCCTAAGGGAGAATTATTAAAATTAATTAATATTGCACGTTTTGCACCTACAGCTAGTAATACACAAGGACTTTCATATATCATTGTAAGAGATAAGAAAATATTAGAACAAGCTACTGAAATAATAATTCAGTGGATGGAACAACAACTTAAAAATCCATCCCATTTTAGTTTTCCAAGACATGTTCAAACTTATAGAGACACTGGTAAAGATACAGTATTACGTAACGCACCACATCTGATTTTAGCAACTTCTCCAAAAGACTTTAAAAATGGAATAAAAAATACAATTTCGGCATTTTCTTATCTTGAATTATTTGCACCTACTCTTGGATTAGGTTCCTGTTGGGCGGGATTATTTGAAATGTGTGCTTTTTCAAATTATTACCCTTTGCTACAACTATTTAATATTCCTGAGAATACTGTTATAACAGGTGCCGTTATGGTTGGATATCCAAAATATAAATACAAGAAACTAGTAGACAGAAATCCATTGAATGTTACATTTATTAACTAAGGCACAAACATATCATCTTATAAAAGCAGGTATATACCTACAATTCGTTAACTGGTAAAGCATATATCGTATTTACTTGTCACATTTAATGTATTCTAAATGAGCTATTTAATTAAATCCATGTATATTTTCTTTACTAAATACTAATATATAATAAATAATAACTATGTTAATAAATAGACTTAATATATTAATACTCATTCCTGTATTTCCATTAAATAAATTACTAAACAATTGAAAACTTCCTTTATTTTGTTGATATATGAACCAATAGTCACAAGGAAATCCAAAAGCATATTCTATTAAAGATCCATATTGTATTATTTTTCCTGGTAAAACAAATGGATTGATTACAACTATTAATATACTCAATTTACATTCCCAAGTTTCTATTCTTCTTATTTCAGCCATAGTACTTAGTTCTAAAGATTCTTTGAACTTATAGCCTAAAATAAATGATGATATAAAAAATATTAAGGAATAGAATCTTGAAGAACATTTTTTTATTTTACTTCGTCAAATCTAAATATTTACTTAGTATTATGCAAGAAAAATATCGCAAATTCATTTTGTAAAATGTACCCTATAAGATAGACAGTAAATAAAATATCTATCTTATAGAGTTTTTATGTATAATAAAACAAAGAGATAGGAGTAGATTTTATGAGTAATAAGTTATTTACAAAAGAAGAAATAGAATTGATATCTAGAAATAAATATGTAAAAAATGTTAGTGAAAGATCAATTACATATACAGATGAATTCAGACGAATTTTTATATCAGAATACGAAAAAGGAAAGTTTCCACGAAAGATATTTGAAGAATCTGATTTCGTGATAAGTATCTTAGAGATTGGACGAATTGAATCGATAAGTAAAAGATGGCGTGCTGCCTATAAGAAAAACGGTATACATGGTTTAGATGATACAAGAAAAGGCAAAGCTGGGCGACCTCGTGATAAGGAACTTTCTATAGGCGAAAAATATGAACGTCTTAAAGTACAAACTACCCTACTGAAAGCTGAGAATGAATTACTAAAAAAACTCGATTTGATAGAAAGGAGAGTGATAAAACGAAAATAGGTTTATTGACAAAAGAAAATTTCATTCTTATTAAATCAGTAATTAAAAAATATAAATTAAAGAACATGACAAGCTATTTATGCACATTAGCTGGTGTATCACGTTCTGGATATTATAATTATTTTTCAGCAAAATCCGAATGCTTGCGCAGCAAGCGCAACGATAATGATTTAGAAGTTAAAGATATAATTTTAAAGGCATTCAACTTCAAAAAACATAAAAAAGGTGCAAGACAAATAAAGATGGTATTGAAATCTCAATATGGAGTTGTATATAATCTAAAACGTATTCGTAGACTTATGAAAAAATATAACATAGCTTGCCCTTATAGAAAAGCAAATCCATATAGACGAATGGTAAAAGCAACTAAAGAACATAAAGTCTTACCTAATGTGCTTAATAGGAATTTCAAACAGAATATCCCTGGCAAAGTATTGCTTACGGATATTACCTATTTATTCTATAAAAATAAAAGCAAAAAGGCTTATTTGTCGACCATTAAAGATGCATCAACTAATGAAATAATGGCTTATAATGTATCTGATAGTCTCACATTAGATATAGTTATCGATACTATCACCAATCTTAAGAAATCAAAAAGTGTAAAATTTCATCCTGAAGCTTTTATTCATTCAGATCAAGGATCACACTACACAAGTCCTAAATTTCAGAAGTTAGTAAAAGAATGTGGGTTTGGTCAATCTATGTCTAGACGAGGAAACTGTTGGGACAACGCCCCGCAGGAATCATTCTTTGGACATTTCAAAGATGAAGTCTGCATAAAACAATGCCAAACATTAGAAGACCTAGAAAATGAGATAGACCAGTACATGATTTATTATAACAACTATAGATATCAATGGAATTTAAAAAGGATGACTCCTGTTGAATACAGAAATCATCTCATTGATTCTACACAGTATTTTTAACAATGTCCTTTACAAAGGGTACATTTTATTGAATAATGCGATATTTTAATATATAATTTATTATTTTTATTGAATATTATACAAATCTTTCACTAAATTCACTTAATTTTTTTAAATTAGCATTTATACTTTCAATAGTAGCACTTATTTCCTCAATAGCTGCTGCTTGATTCTCGCTTTCTGATGCTGATTCATTGACAGATCCAATTATAGTATTTATTGACTCACTCATATTCATAGCAATATTATTTATTGTTCTAGTTGATTCCTTACTTTGAGTTGCAAGTTTTCTAATTTCAGTTGATACAACATTAAATCCTCTTCCATATTCACCAGCTCTCGCTGATTCAATAGCTGCATTTAATCCTAATAAATTTGTTTGATTAGCAATACTATTAATAATTTCTATCGCATCTGATGTTTTTTTTGAGGTTTCCATAACATCTTGAGCTTGCTTTAGGGTATTTTGTCCTGTTAATGCAAAATTTGAAGCTGAATTAGCTAATTCATTAACACTTATAGAAACCTGATCTAATGATTCCGATATTTCAGAAATGCTATTTACCAATTGATTAGAATTGTCTAAATCAATTCCATCGCTAATTGTTCCAATAATCTGCCCTTTTGAATTTCTGATAGGTATTGATATAACTTTTATTTTTTTCTCAGCTACACTTGTATCACCTTTTTCAAATTTGCCACTTCTCAAGGAATCTTTTATAACATCTAATAATTCAGATCCTGCTTTAAGTTGCAACTCGAATCCTTCAGGCGATTCATACTGAATGTATTTTTCATTATCTGTTAGCCCAAACGCTGTATCATCCCTCGCTAGATCGTTAAGATACGGTAAAACAATAGAAAATGCCCTTAAAATTTCTCCATCTGTTAGATTCTCAGTCAAATACTCATTATATCCCATAATAATCCTTTCATAAATAAATTTATATATCTATATTATCTCTTTAATATTAATAATTCTACATTAATTGCTAAATTCCTTTATTAATTCATAGATATTAATTCATAGTTATTAATTCAATTAAATAATAAACCACATTGTAGATATCGCACTATTCAATTTCCAAAGAGCATTTCTATTTGTTACTGCACCCTATCTACATACTACGTACATATTTAGTATTATTTAATTACTGTATAATGATCTATTTGATTTCTAGGTATTCTTTCTTCACTTTCCATCGTTCCACCATTTATCTTCCTAACTACTTTAAGATAAATAAATACATTATTTTCATTTGTAACTAACCCATCAAGTGAAGAGCCATCATTTCTTACTATTGAAATTTTTTATTATTTAAATCCATTAATAATACCCCCACTTTCTTTTTTATCTACTTTTACAATTGTTTTTCTAAACATTCCACCTAAGCCTTCTGCTATTATTTCTAAAATAATTACTGATCCTATCCAATGCCAAAAATCCTGAAATATAAAATTCAATATATCTAACAATTCTTATCACCCTTCGACAAAAATTAGTATTACACAGAAAAAATACCGCAAATTCATTTCTGAATAATGCGATATTTTGATATATTATTTGCTATAACTTTTTAACAAAGTAATGCCTTTTACCGGTTAATGGATAGTCTTCTAAAGAAAACACTTCTTGATACTCAAGCTTAAAATAGAATTCTTTCGCCTGAAAACTAAATGTATTTAAAAAGACATACTTGCATCCTCTTTCTTTTGCTATTGATTCTGCTTTATAAATGATTTCTGTCCCAATATCTTGCCCTCTGAGTGTTTCACTTACCCATAAATATTCAATTTCTAACCAATTACCATGTGTATCACCTACAAGTCCAGCTACTTTTTTTCCCTGTTCATCTTCTAGAAATATTCCAAGTTCCTTTACATCTTTGCATTCTATACGCTCAAGATTGTATTTTAGTAATTCTTGAAAAATCTCGTCTTTATCTTGCTCCGTTGGTATATTTGTTATTCTATAATCCATACTTTGTTTCCCATCTAAATTATTATTTATATGTTAGTTAATTATATCATATTTTGTAAATATCACATTATTAAATTTTCAAAGAACTATTTTTTTCATTTACTACGTCAAATCTACACATTCTGCATTACTTTTATATAATTGCGCAAGAAAAATATCGCAAATTCATCTATGTTTAATGAATAATACGATATTGTTCTTTAATTATGTCTTAAATTTAATTTTCATTATTGTATAAATTATTATTGAGACAAATTGCAATAACAAATTGAACTAATTTCTATTTATGAGTTAAACGCCTGAATTTACT
>LIDZ01013851.1_pt9 | contig 22417 bp, 24 predicted proteins | sample 644651 | NCBI WGS metagenome assembly LIDZ01 (sample SAMN03856242, study PRJNA289617) | food metagenome | isolation source: wine grapes on drying loft during traditional withering process | host: Vitis vinifera cv. Corvina | place: Italy: Gargagnago di S. Ambrogio di Valpolicella | collected 2014-01 | reverse complement strand
GCTGGGAATTTATCTTTCATCTTTTCATCGATTTGATAAACGGCTTTTCGTAGCAGTTTAGATTTTTCCATTAAAATCTCTTTGGGAGATTTTTGATTGTAACGTGCTTTCGAATGTGTGGCGTTCACAATAATCGCACTGCTTTTTATGATTTCTTTCTCTAATGCAATTTCGACTGTTTTATGAATAAGCATGTCGAGCAGATTCACATCTTTCAATCGAAGTTTACGAAACTTCGTTAAAGAGCTCGAATTGATGACGCCATCTTCTGGCGCCATATCTAAGAAGTATTTGAAAGACATGTCATATTTTGATCGTTCTACGATATCCACATCGGACACATCGAAAATGGATTTCAACAATAAATATTTGAATATACGAATGGGTGGCACTGCGTTGCGACCGTTATCGAGGCAGTATTTATTCTGTATTCTTCATGGACAAAAGAGAAATCGACGAGGTCATTGATTTGACGTAGCATATTATCTTTAGGCTAATATTCAAGACTTTTTATCCAAACATAATGTTGGTTTTGTTTGCCCCAATAAGCTCCGGTTGCCATAAGTGGAAGCAAGACTTCAAGTCTTGTCTCATATTTTAATAACCGAATGCCAATTCATCATCAGTGAAAGGTGTTCGCAATGAAAAATCATTTTTGTCAACAAAACTGCTTTATGTGGAAGGCATGCTGCAGAAGTTTCCTTCTATTATTAAAATCGGGCTATGACCCGTCGCATACTTCCATCGTACCAAGGCGCTTGTTTTTTTGCGAAGCTGATAATTAACGCTCTACAGGAATGCTAGCGGGGATCTTTACTTAGTCTTAGCTAGATATGCCACGGCAGACTTGGCTAAGACTGCTTAATTATAATCAAGTAACTTATATAAAAATCTGGTGGGCTAATAACTGACCGACGGAAGCACCGTCCGATTGTGGGGAGAACTCTCTTCTTTCGGCACGATGCTTTTTGTTTCTCTTACACTTTCAGATGCTATCCCATGGTTTATGACGATCGTCACTTATCATATGATGGTCTTTTTTAATATATTTACTTCGGGAATATATATGTCAAGAAGGAGTGGGAAGGTTGAATAACGAAATAGAAATCAAGCAGTATAGTATTGGAAAAATATTGGGTTTATGGGCTTTGGTCACGTTGCCGATGTTCTTTATTAGATTCATATTGATGCCGGTTCTGGTGCCAATCGTCAGTATACATCCCGGTATTCTCTATTGGATGCTTATGATTATCGGCATGATCTGGCAGTTTGTACTGTCTGTCATCCTCTTGAAAAGAGAACTGGGTAATTTAAGCTGGGCGAAGCTGAAAAAAAGACTGTGGCTGAATCATCCTGTTCATCCGAAAACGTTTAAGGTCTACAAACTCGTTTATTCATTCACGATTCCGATTATTCTGTACGCTTTTTTCTTTGAAAGCTCAGGTTTGTTCGAGTTTGTGGGGGAAGCGATCAATCGGCTTTTCCCGTTTATGGCTCCTCAGGAATATGCAAAGATACAAAACCTGCTGGCCCCTGAATTTGTCGGTGATTGGTACCTGCTCGGTATTGCGCTTGTCAGTTGTTTGTTTAATTATTTACTGGGGGAAGAGTTGTTCTTCCGGGGTATTCTGCTGCCGAAGATGAAGGGAGCTTTTGGAAGATGGGATTGGGCAATGAACGGCGTTTTGTTCGCTATTTACCACCTTCATAAAGTATCGGATATTCCTTTGATTCTCGTCGGATCGATTTTTTACGGCTTTTTAAATGTCAGATATCGTAGCTTTTGGCCGGCCGTCATCATTCATGGGGTGGAAGCCATTCCATTGCTTCTAGGTGTTATTGCGGCTATTCTAGGAATGATGTGAAAGCGATCGATTACTAAAGGAAGAGTGGTCTTATGAATGTTTCAACGGTTCATACACTAAGCAATACGAAAGTGTCGAGATTATTTTTCTATGGGCTGGCATGCTCTTATGTGGTCCTTCTATTGCTTTACGTTGTTATATCTCAATATAAAGGATTTATGGTTGTTGGGATCCTGATCGGGCTCTATTTGTTAAGACACTCGAAACGAGTGCTCAATCATCCCGAGTATCATCTCATTGCAGCATTATCCCCGCTTGTCGAAATCGTTCTCCTCTTTCTTCTATTCCTGCGAAGCGGAACAGAAATTGAGAGTATCGCATTTGTTCTCTTTGTTGCGGATATTCTCCTGCACTACAAGTCGTGGTACGCTTTTCCGTTTGCCTATGGCGGATATATAGCCTATATTTTCCTGTGGTCAGCAGGCGGAGAAGATTTATGGTGGAATATGTTCCATATTTTGAGCTATTCGTTTTTGGTAATACCAATCTGGAGCACCAAGCTGCTGCTCAATCAAAGGGATATGAACCTTCGATTAAACGAATCTTTGATCCAGGAAGCTAGAACGAGAGAAGAGATGGCGGCATTAAAAGAGAGAACGCGGATTGCGGAAGAAGTTCATGATACGGTGGGACACACGTTAACTACAGCGATCGTCGCCCTTGAGGGAGCCCAACTGCTCTTCGATAGAAAACCGGAGGAATCTCTTCGGAAGATCCTCATCGCACGCGAGCAGCTGAAGCAAGGACTCGGCAACATCCGTCAGGTTGTCAAAACATTAAAAGCAAAGGAAGGGACGGTTGGCGACTTGGGGCTTAAGGAAGGAATACAGAAGATCATGACCGATACTGAGAAGCAGACGGGCGTTCAATTTATTTTACATTATGAGGCGGTCACCCATCTAATCTCTCTTCAGGAGTATGTCATGATCAACTTCATAAAGGAATCGATTACCAATGCGCTTAAACATGGAAAAGCAAGTGCAATTGAGATCTCTGTCCTTGAGCAGCAAGATACGATTCATATTATGGTAAAGGACAATGGAAGCGGCAGCGATTCATTCATATATGGGTTTGGTCTGAAATCGATGGAAGAAAGAATTGAGGCCATCGGAGGTCAATTGAGTGTGCAAAGTGAGCCTATGAAGGGATTTGCACTCCATGTCCGGATGCCTGTTGCAAGGGGGGACGGTTAATGGATAGCGATCGCAAAATCAGCGTCATGCTTGTGGATGATCAGAAACTTATGCTTGAAGGTCTGGAAACTTTGCTTTCGATACGATCGGGGATAGAGATCGTTGGGACGGCTCAAACCGGCGAAGAAGCGCTTGAACGGCTTCACTCCGTTGTTCCGGATGTCATCCTGATGGACATCCGCATGCCGGGTATGGGAGGCGTAAAGGCAACCGAAGCCATTAAGGAGCTTCACCCGCATGTGATCATACTCATCTTAACGACCTTCGACGATGATGCGTATATCATAGAGGCTTTATGCAACGGAGCTTCCGGTTATTTGCTTAAAGACATCGATGGAGAGAAGCTTGTTCAATCCATCGATGAAGCGCTTTCCGGCAATTTGCTGCTTACTGGTAAAGTGGCACAAAAGCTTGCTCTCAATATCCGCAATAAGAACAGCGGGTTTGAAAAAGTAGGTAAGGAACTTGAGCTAACGCAAAGAGAGCTTGACCTAGCAAGGCTGCTTATGGAAGGATACAACTCAAAGGAAATTGCCGAAAAGTTATTTTTGACTCAGGGAACGGTAAAGAACTATTTAAGTGACATTTATACCAAGATCGGTACCAATGACCGGGCTAAAGCGGTCTTATTATTAAAAAGGTATTTATCAACATGAGAAGAAGAGTAACCACTTCGCATGAAGACTATATGAAGCAAATTAGCGGTAGAAGCACAGATTTTTCTCTTGATTTTGAAAGGACAAGCCGGGATGCTACCTTTCTTAAGAGGGCTGCGGGCAACGAAGAGGAATTCCATATTCTCCCGATCTACAATTTGGATCATAAGGAACATGCAGCGCAGATTCTATATAAAAAAAGGATGTACCCACCGGTCATTCATGATTTTTGGAGAACAGATTACCCAGGACTGACAGATAAGGAACTTATTAGAGTTCATTGGACAGGCATGATGGAACACTCCCTGGAGTTGAAAGATCTGGATCAGAAGTGCTTGTCCAAGATGACCCGGGATCTGGCGATACAATTTGGGTTACTGTGACCCCGTATAAATTTACACCGTAAAGAGGTGCTGCTTTTTCTATTGATACCTAACCAAATTTCAGTGAAATTTAATAAGCTTCCATTAATATTATATAAGGTGTGAGAGAGACTTGAACAAATCACTTGATATTAATAAACTGATGGCACCACCATGGCTTATGTATCCAAACATAGGAAGGTACAGCATTGGTTGGAGAATGGGATATGGCGAGGGTTATATAATTGAATTTGGAAATTGGTTTTCTGCACTAAACATTGGAGAACAGAATAACTTTCGCCAAATGTTTCCTCCCCCTAAAGGTTGGCTTGGTTGGTACGAAGAAGACCATCTTGATGAAGATATTTATGATAATGAAGGAGACCTCCTTTGGAATGTTGAAGGCAAGCCCGCTTATTCAATTAATTGGCTACGTGAAAAAGTCAATAATGGTGAAAAATTAGAATATTTATTCTTTTGGGGACACCAACCGAGTAATAACGGTCGTATTACAAAATCTTGCTTAAGTCAGTGGTGGAAAGAAGAATTCGAAGTTGAGATCAATAGATATTGCTGTATGGAGCAATATATGATGGCAGAAAAAGCAATGATTTTTGATGATAAAGAAATGCTCGAGAGGATTTTGAAAAGCGATAATCCTAAAGAAATCAAGGAGTTAGGCAGGAAAGTAAACAACTTTAATGAGGCTATATGGACGAAAAAACGATATTCCACTGTTTTAAACGGCAACTATGCCAAGTTTCTACAGAACCTAATACTTATGCAATTTCTATTACAAACAGAGAATAAAATATTAGTAGAAGCCAGTCCATATGATAAGATATGGGGTATTGGCATGTCTTCTGATGATAAGGCAGTTAATGACCCTTTTGAATGGAAGGGTCAAAACTTGTTAGGCTTTGCCTTAATGGAAGTGCGAGATGAACTCAAGCGGATATGTAAAAATTACAATGAGCTAAGCTTAAACGAACTACACCAAGACTTGAAAAGAGGCAGAGTGATGGAAAAAGACCCTATCGCACAACTTATTACTTGGCATCAAGAAGGTAAACATGAAAAAATAGTAGGTAGAATTATGGGAATTCCCCAATCAGACAGAGATTATGATACGGTCAATTTATTGGCAAGAGCTATGAATAATCTGGAACGTTACGATGAAGCACTTCAACAGCTTTTGACTATTGCAAAACTAGGTGAGAATGACCCTCTTTGGCATTTTCGCGTGGGCTACTCTTACTATTATCTTGAACAATATGAGGAAGCATTAAGAGAATTTGAAGTTACAAATAAGCTAGATCCAGAAAATAGAGCTACTTTGACATTATTAGATTGGAGCCGAGGTAAAGTCGACCGAAAGAAAAAGAAACTTAAGCAATCTGCCGCTTTGAAAGTGATGAACGAACATACTAACGAAGCAAGTGAAGTTCCCTTTGAAGCTGTAGTAAATGTTGCTGACAAAATTAAACCATTTGTGCTAAGAGTGCAAGATAATGGTAGTGCGTCAGTCATTTTGAATGTTGGTACTTATAAAAAAGAAATTTTTCAAAGTCGGGAAGACGAGGGATTCGAAGGTGGCGGTTATGATTGGGGTTCCTTGGCGGCTGTTTTCCTTGAGGAAAAAATGCCTGAGTTGGTAGACATCGTTCATTTTGATCCAGAAGCGAGTATGTTCTGCGCTTATTCTGACAATAGAGAAGCTATACAAAGCTTTGTGCTCGGATTTAAGGATGCTTGTGAGGACGATGATTCCATTAGGGATTTATTCTCACGTGCTGAATTAGATTAATACGGAAATAACGCACTATTAATTTATATTTTGGATGAGGAGGAAAATGGTATAGCTATCTATTTTAATATTTCAATGCCTGTTATGGATTTTCTTATTGTGAGCCATAATGCAATGCTGAGTCATGGAGTTAAACTATATGCCGAAATATTTGTTAACGCACAGGGTGAACGTCAATATTCATCTTTTGAAAGTGAAAAAATCGATTTGTTCGCCAGCTATTTTAATGATACTGCATATAACTCTTTTTTCTTTTCCTGCTACCCTATACAAGATATAACACAAATCAAAGAATTTGGATATTTTTATGATACACCAAGCTCCTATTCTATTGAAGTTAAAGGCGGTAGAGAAACCGATAAAAGTCGAGAACTTATACAAATGCGTATGATATCAAAGAATCCTAACAAACAGATACAATCTTTTTATCGAACATTTCAAAGGTACTTAAAGAAAATTTCAGGATTGCAAAAGCATACCCAAAAGAATTATTTCTACTTGCCAACGGAAAAAATTATAATTCCTGCTAATCCACATTCACAGAACACAAGAGATAATTGGGAAGACTTTTATCTTTCAAAAATTGAGAGTGTTGAATAACTCAGAAAATAATCAAAAAGTCCGGATGCGATAGCGGGGACTTGAACGGTAGTTAATTCGAATTAATTGGCAGGGAGGGCGACTATCCTATGAATGATACATTAATGAAGAGATTAAATACTTTCCTTCATCGGGAGGATAATAGCACAATCCTAGGCAGTCCGGCGAGCCAAGAGGAAATTGCTAATGCACATAATCCTCATGAAAGTAAACTTCATGAGGATTATGTGCATTTTATCCGGACGTTTGGGGGGGCATATGCAGGTCTTGCGGTAAATGCATTCTTAAATGGCTCCAGTCTCGGAAACGAAACGGTTGTCGATTTGACTCTTGGGGCCCGAGAGCAATTCAAGGAGCCTCCCTTTGCAGAAGTTTTGCAAACCAGCTATGTCATCTCTATGGATGGTTCCGGCAATCCGATTATAATCAACGAGGCAGGAAACGTTTTCATTTGTTACCACGATAACGGGGAGATCGAGTTATTAGCGGATTCATTCGAGGCACTGATCGAGAATAATTTTTATGAAGGGTGAATGTTGTTATTACTATGATTCCAATGTCACTTACAGCGACCCAGAGCTTGTAATGCGAAGTACAGAATTACGTTATATTAAAATAGGATATAAAAGGGAGATTTATTATGAATAATAGTATTGCGGAACATTGGAACGAAAAAAGTGAATCAAGGTCTCATAGCAGCGGCTATTCAGAGCAAGATCCCGAATGATAGATGTCACGCCCAGATGGTCGGAACGCAGCATGAAGCTGATAATGATCACGACAAACCATTCAAACGTTGCTTGTCTGGAGAAGCAGGTGCGAAATGATAACAAAATGTCATTCATGTATTTGAGCAAAGGTATGGTCAATCGCTCTCGAATCGGGTAAAATGTTTCTTGTAACTCATTCGGCGATCTTATCCTTTCGTTATGAGAGACCTAGGATACCATACAATCGTCTGATTGGGTTGTTTTTCTATGCAAAGATTATTCGACAAAAACTTTTCACTGTCCAGTATATAATTTATGTGAGAGTATTTATATTTTATGAACGAAACGAGGATGAAAACATGGGTTTTTTTAAAAAATTAGCGGGTGCACTGAGCAAGAAAAAGTATCGAAAGAACCCCAATGCCGCTGTTTTAACCGTAGAACAGTATGCTGCTTTGAATGTCGGAGCAATCAATGCAGAACAGACTATGTACTTTTGTGATAGTTTGCATACCGGGTCTGACAAAAATGAGATGAGACGAAATCTTGCTGATTATTACGACATTGTTGATAGAGATACTGCATTAAGGACTTTGGAATGGCTGAGTAGCAGGGGGCATAGAGTCTATTTTGAGGCCATCAAACAATTTGTTTCAGGTCTATCCACAGCCATTGACGAGACGGTTTTGGAAGAAGATGAAAAGGTAAATACATACAAATATATACAAAATCTAAATGCAACAATCGAAGATCTGGTAAAAAATAAGCATATCAAAAAAAAGGTAGACTTGAGCACACAATCTATTGTCGGCTGGGATATGGGGCGACTGGTTCTGATTGCACGTTGCTGTTATGAAACGGCATATCTCTCAGAAGAAGAAGCTTGGAATTATATTCATAAAGCCTATAAAGAATGTCAGAACACCTATTTTGACTGGAAAGAGCTTGCTGATGGCTATATCATTGGGAGATGCATGTGGGGCGGATCCAATATGATGCTGCACGGTATTATGGGAATTGCAACAGGGTTGATTGAGGATGATGACAGTCCTTGGTTAAAATACCCGTTACGATAAAATAAATATAAAAAAGGAGAAATTTACTATGGATTTAAGATTATTGGCTATACCAGTGGCACTGCTGATTGTTGCGGTAATTGTGATGGTGTTACAGAATAAAAAGGTGAGTCGCTCTGCCGGTGTGGCTCAGGATGTTATGAAGAACTATGTGCGTGAACAGCTTCCGGATATGCAAAGTGCTGAATTGGATGTCATTAATTTGCTTGTGGACGCAATACAACCACAGCATATTTGGGTAGTTGCTTACAACGACAGCGGAATGTTTTTTATCCCGTCTACATCGAACCCTTACACACAATCAATTACGAGATATGAGGATGAGACTATCGATTATATACCTTTTTCGGCGATTAATAATTCGTCGGTAGCACAAGACAAGAAGAAAATCAAAATGCATATAGGAGATGTAGTCAAATCTTTTAAGTACCAAAACAAAGATTGCTTTGGTGTCAATCATGAACAAGAACTCTCTAAATTTATAGAGTATTTAGATATTTAGAGTCTACTTAATATATTGCTTGGGCACTCGAAAGCGCTAAACTTTGGTTTGGTGGCACGCCTGTTGATTATCCGGAAGCTACCAGATCAAAAACGCAGAATACACTAGCTTTTTGCCTTAGCAGTGCAAGCTTAACAGTCCATATACTCGGATGCTCATCCAGTAATAATAAGCGAGCGAATTGTGCAAACGACAAGCTTGCATGACGAGGAACAACTGATTTTCCATGATTGTAAAAGGTTTTGAGTAACACTGGACAGTGAAAAGTTTTTGTCGAAAAATATTTGCACAGAAAAATAACCCAATCAGACGATTGTATGGTATCCTAGGTCTCTCATAACGAAAGGATAAGATCGCCGAATGGGTTACAAGAAACATTTCACCCGATTCGAGAGCGATTGACCATACCGATGCTCAAATACATGAATATGAAAATAATCCGCTCCAAGCAAACTACGTCTGATATTGACGCTGATTCTTTGGCTTCTTAGGCTTGAGAACTTTTCACTGTCCAGTAACAAACAGATAAAGAAATATACGAAGCGCAAAGGACAGTTTCCGCATGAAGAGGCCCTAGAGAAGTTCTTGGTTTCACAGTTCGAAAGCTATAACCAACGATTCACCACCCGGTGCCACATCGGCTTTGATCAAGCTCGGGCTGAACTCCAGACCATGTTTGCTACCAAAGACTAATGTAATCTTCTACAAGAGAAGACTACTTTCATTTACACATAATTCTTGACGCTCTCCTTGTAATGCGAAGAACAGAATTACGTTATATTAAAATAGGATATAAAGGAACATTTATTATGAATATTAGTATTGCGGAACATTGGAATCTTGAAAAGCATGAACTGCCCGGCATTAATTGCATCATCTTTCCAAATGGCACTGTAACAATTTTAAATTGTTACAGCACATATAACCCCAACACAAAAGAAAGTGAATTTTTTTGCTCTCCCATGTGTGACACAACCATTGAAAGCATAGCAAAGTATAATGATGACTATTGGACGATCGTTGATGAATGGGTCAGTATTGATTATCAAGACGGGAAAATCCATGGCGGTGATGGTCAAATGGGAAATGAAGGATTTATTGCTTGTACGGATGCTGAAGACCGTTTGGTATGGGGAATATTTTTTGAAAATTCAAACCCTATAAAAAACTTGGAAATTAAAGATAAAATCCTAATCGCTATTAATGAGCATACCGAATTACAAATTGAAATCAACTTAGAAAACCTCACCCAAATTAAAATGACTTGCATAAAATCCTAATACCACGATATAAGCATTTTCTAACTTTTTGGGAGGGTATTCATAACCTCTCTTTTTTTCGTACATCCATCCTTGACTTTTGATATCAAAAGTGAAGTGAGATTGTGCCAGCAAAGAAAATGGGCCGCCCCACTAATAATCCTAAGCCTTCTCAGTTAAATGTTCGAGTGGATGAGGGGATGGGTAAAGATAGCCCAAATTTTAGCCCGAATTTCGATAAAAAATCAAGAAAACATGCTCGAGTTATTTATGAAACTTCAAGGGAATTAGGTGTTTCAGTTACTAGAGGGGATACAGAAGGGATGAAGAAGTTCATTTTATCAATTGTAAATGACCCAGAAATCGCACTAATTCGAAATCCTTTGATTGGAATACAATCGACTCTGTAGACGCTTATGTTAAGGGTGATGCAGTTGTTTTAGCTAATCGAGATAAAAACGAAATATTGACTTCTTAAATAAAAAAGGAGGTCGTTTATCAAGTAAGTTAATATCCGAATTAGATTTGATTAGAGAGTGAGGATGGAAATGAATAATTATATATTATCTTTTGCAAAAAAGTTTGATTATTTTTTTGTGCAAAAAGAAATCTCAAGTATTATTTATTTACACGATGAGGATGATAATGAGAGATTAGACCATGTCCTTTTTCTTGAGAAAGATAATGGTGATGTCATAGGCTTGTATATAAGAGGTATGAATCCGCTAATCTCAATGAATAGAATTTACGATTTGGATGATTTTAATTTATTTGATAGTTATGAAGGATTAATTGAATGCAAGGAAAATATTAAACTCAAAATAGAGTATATAGGTTTGTTTTTTAGCACTCAATACAACGAATTATTGGGTTTCTATTTGGTGAATAACGATGCATCCAGTTCCATATTTATATTATTTTTACAAGATGAAATTTATATGGAGAAGGATTGTACTAAACACGAGGTTAGCAGGATGCTTGAAAAAAGGTTTTCAACTGAAGGTTTTATAACATATGAAAAAATAAGTGAGAGTGACTGGAAAGAAATAAACTTCTAAATTAACCCATGAAATACACCACATTACGTAATCGACATCCGTAATGTGGTCTTTTTTTCCTTTCTACTTGTAGTGGATATAAATTTAATAGAATGCAGATCTTAATGATTGGATAGTTATCTTTGTAAATCGTCTATCATCTTTTTAATCCTAAGTTTAAGATTACTACTTAGGGGACTCTTGAAATTCTTGATGAGTATTGCGAAAAAGAGAAGGTCTCAAGGGTTGAAGGTGCAAGGCAAGCCATTAGAAAGCTAAAGAAAAAATAAAGATAGCCCGATAGTAGTGTAGTGAACACATGGACTATCCCCTCAATGTTTCCGTTAGGAAATATTCTATTTTAGACGGACACCTCCTAGTATGCACGAAGAATTTCCTGTTTCGTTTCAATCGAGATAGGGGTACAGCCACATGCCCATCAAGCTAAGGAAATACTATCCACCCATACCGAAATAAACTATTCTTTTTTGGTAGAATCAACCACGAAAGGATAGTTTTTTTTATGGACCTAGATATTACAGAGGAACTTCATTTATTTTCACAAGAATTAACTCGGCATTTGTCCCCTTCTTCACTTGCCGATCTGGAAAACGTGATAGGTTTCGTCACTCGGTCAAGTAAATTTCAGGCCCAAGATTTAGTGTCATTATGCGTTTGGCTAAGTCAAAAAGTTGGGACAACATCTCTTAACCAGCTATGCAGTACATTAGAGGCTTCGACTGGCATTCTGATTAGTCCAGAAGGACTCAATCAACGATTTAACTCGGCAGCTGTAACCTTTCTTCAGCAGATTCTTTCCCTTTTGCTGCAGCAAAAACTGTTGGGGTCAGCATCTATTCATAGCGAATATGCACGTAACTCTTCACATATTCGAATTTTAGATTCCACCACTTTTCAACTCCCGGACATCTTTTCCTCGCATTATTCAGGTTCCGGCGGCAGCAGTCACACAGCCGGGGTTAAAATTGTGGCGGTACCCCCTATAGACCTCAATATGTGGAATCATTGTAGGCTGACTTAGCTTCATCTACTGCTTTCGCATCAAACGTACTGTAGATAGCCCTGACCAGCTGTTTGATCTGCTCCTCGCTATATTATCCTAATTGTTAAGCCACAATAATCGCATAGCCAAGGCAAGCGTTATTTGACCATTCACGTTCTGGACTACGCTCGCGTCCTATCAGATTCCGTAGCAGTTCCGACCGGTTCCCGGCTGCGTGTGCTGCCGCTTGCTCATCAAACCATTCCCATGTCTCTTCAGGCAGCGTGAGAGATACTTTCTTAGTGATCCCTTTTGATGGACGGCCAAAAGGAGCTGCCGCGACAGCTCCTTTCGCATTTTTCACCGATAGCCCCGATAGACCAAGGTTCGCCAAAAGGAGTCGTTAAGCACTGAGATTACGGCCCTTCAACAAGACTCACCAACAACATCGAGCATTGGCACGGATTCGAGCGCGGTACTCACCTTGCGGCGATCGATGCGACGGATCTGATGATCGGGGATAGCCCCGTTACATAGTTCGTGTGTTGTTTGTATTGAACACTTTATTTACTAACGACATGTCCCGTTAACTTCACCATCGGCTCTGCCGGCGATTTTCTCCTGGGATGCACGTCGATCATTGGACTAAGAGGAATGCCCTGCTACGTGTCGAATATCTCTAAGAATCTTATATGAAACGAGGATACGACTGATGAAGCTTCAATTACTATACAATGAATATCTAAATATAAAATTCAACAGGGGATTACCATCCGTTCAAACACACTGCTTGGAATACTGCCTCCTTGAAGACGGTAGCGCACAATTATTGTTTGCCGATCGTAAGAACGAGTCGTTTGCGGAGTGGGCGTACGAATTACAACCGAGAGATCCCAACTACACCATGAACCCGGACTGGAAGCCTGTGCTCTCGGATTTTTTTAAACATCTCGATGTCTATGATGAACTGATATTATATTACTTGTTGTTTACCATCAACGCCACGACGTCCATTGTCAAGATCAATCCGTTCAATGCAATGAATGATTTTATGAAGAACTATTGTTTCTTTCAGTTAGCTCAATTGACTGATGCTTCCAGATTGAACGATGAACAGAGATATCAATTAAGAGACTTTTTCTTCTTTTTCTATCTTTATGCTCATCCGGTTAATGAGGAGACCCTTTACTCCTTTTCATTCAGCGGGCAAGATTTGGTCCATACGAAAACCAATATAAATATTGGGCATTATTTTTCTATATATCACGATTACTACAGCGAGAATCTCGATAAGTATAGAGATAAAATATTCATTTCTCCACATGAAATAAATGCCTGCAAAAATCTCACTATGGAGCTGTTAAGGTCAATAGAGGGTAAATCGACCGAGCTGGCAATGCCTGTGGAAGAAGGATTCGAGGTTGTATTACAGCTGATAAATGACGTTGATTATTTGACCCATATTTACTCCGAAAATAAAACAACGTTATTCGGTATTATGAGGGACTTTCTCTCTGACAATCGCTCCAACCCCTATCGCGATCATTGTTTCAGTACTTTGCTTCAGAATTATGTCTGTTATATCCTTTATTTTAAGTTTGATGAAATTAATGCTTTGGTAGATTACTTTAAAGACACTCCGTTATGGTGCAAAATGATTATCAATAAAATCTTTACGGATGCCATCTTTATTCGTAAGATTATGAAGCAAAAGCATATAGACATTACCGAATATAAGAATGTAATCGAATTCTTCGACGAGGAGGCCCGAAGGATTTATCTCTGATCCAAAAGCAATACATTCGTTCCTCAGAGCGGCGATTTACATAGTGGTCTTTGAGAGCAGTGATGTACATTCTCTGCATTGTGACGTTATCAAATTAAATCAATAAAGTGGAGGAGCTACACAAATGAAAGAAGCGCTTAATTACTTTCTAAATGAAGAACAAGTCTTGGTGGGACCCCTAATTGATCAGAAAGATTAAAGGAGCCAATTAAATGATGAAACAAATACCAAGCACGAAATTTCCTAGTCTAGAGTACACACCCGGCGAATCTATTTGGATAGATAACCTAATGCCTGATAACAAGATCCAGGTTTATTTTAATGTGTCGGAAAAAATTACACAAAATGAGAGCGATATCGCTCGTGTTTCCCATGCACTAGATCACATGGATGAGTTGGTAAACAAGGCTCGGGCGCATCTAAGAGATATTATTCAAAATACAAAAGACCCTAGTCATAAGTTGCTTCATGATTTCTTTGCTTTTCATCTATTAGAAATGGATGATGAAAGCTTAAAAGTAATGTTTGGGATGGAGCAACCTGGAACATTTAGTGAACTGGAGATGGTTGACCTACTTATGCTAAAAAGCTTGGGAAGCAGCTTGGGCGAAGGTTGGTTGGGAAGTAACTTTGAAAAAGAGCTAAAAAAACAGATATTCATTATGGATTTTACTTTTGACCCAGAGTATACGGATCAGTTGATTGTTGTCTATTTGGATGCGAACGAAAACATATTGACTATTAGCCATGAAAGTTAAGATCAAGAATCTAAGAGCCTAAAAAAGCAAAATAAATTAATGGAATATCTGTAGCGTATCTGGACAGTCAATTTTGTATTTATTTTTATATTTTGAGCGTATTGGAAGGAGGTTTAGCGTTATGAAAAAAATATTAAGCATAGTTTTGCTGGAAGATGATTTATTCGAAAAACTTGTTGGTAAGATGGAAAAAGCTTTTGGCATTCGTTTACCTTACGAAAATAAAAAAGGTCGTTTTATTGCTGAAGGTGACACAGCTACTTATAAAGTCACACTTGTTGATAGAGTAGATGACCTTAGTGATTTGTTGTGTGATGAACATCACACTTTAGATATTCGTATCGATATGGATGAATCCTTCAACTATGAAAAATATGAAGAAGATGTAGTAACAAAATTGAAAAATGGTGAAATCAGATGGAAATATGGTATTTGGACTAAAACGAAAGACGATGAGGAATATCGTAAAATTTATCCTTAATTTTCAAAATGATGATATTATAATGGTGATAGTTGATTTAAGGAAAATTTGGATAATATATGGAAAATTTTACATACGAAAAGAGGCAGAGTGATGGAAAAATACCCTTTCACACAACTTATTATTTGGCATGAAGAAGATGAACATGAAAAAATAGTAGATAGAATTATGGAAATTCCCCAATCAGACAGAGATTATGATACGGTCAGTTTAATGGCAAGAGCTATGAATAACCTGGAACGTTATGATGAAGCACTTCAACAGCTTTTGACTATTGCAAAACTAGGTGAGGATGACCCTCTTTGGCATTTTCGCGTGGGCTATTCCTACTATTATCTAGAACAATATGAGGAAGCATTAAGAGAATTTGAAATTACAGATAAGCTAGATCCAGAAGATAGCGATACTTTGACATTATTAGATTGGAGCCGAGGTAAAGTGAATGTTGCAGACAAAATTAAACCATTTGTGCTAAGAGTGCGAGATAATGATAGTGCGTCATTTGAATATTTAAAAGATATGTACATTGATGGATACTACCCTAATTTTCTTGTGGATAAAGTCAAAGCTGAACTAGTTAAAGTTGTTGAATTTTTGGAACAAGGAAATCAAGATATCGAAGAAATTCAATCAAAGCTTGATTTCGCCATCCATGCAATCAATGATCTTGCAGTAGAGTTTGACGAAAATGACAGCGAAATTGAAACAGTTGCGAGAGAATCAATTGCACAAACTGTTGAAGATATTTTAGCCTTTTTTGGTATCGAAATAGATACAGAAGAAGCCATTCGTGAACGTGATTGGTAGTTTGTTGGGGAAATATAATGCTAATGAGTACATTGCTGAAAAATGTGAATTTAAGTATAACTTGGATCAGATGCATTCATATTTTCAAATGATCGAAGAGTTGAATGTTTTGTCCTGTTAGGTTTATAGAATACTACCCATTTTCGAGGTGTATTCTCATGAAAGCAAACTACATCAATATACGAGAAAGATGAATCGAATTCATCTTTCTTTGTCTTTTTTCCTTAGAAATACAATCAATTAAAATGTCCTGTTTACCTGAATCAATCCATTTTTTTCGCATGATTTCTATGCGTTTCTTGTTAAAATCAATATATTGAAAATCCAACTGTTTCAGCTTAGGCATGTCTGCTAAAAAATCAAACGCTTCCGCCTTGATCTTCGTATTTATTTCCATCAACTCTAAAATTTCCAGATTTGATGCAGTTTTTAAGACATCTATCTCTATCAGCGATTTCATGTTTTTCAGTTCTAATTGTTTCAAGTTATCCATAGCAGAAAAATCGCATAGCTTCTCCACTCTGGATAAAGACAAACTCAAAAACTCCAAATTCTCGAATCTACTCAAGAAGGAAACATCCTCTAGTTTTGCAATGGATGATAGCTCTAACATCTTCAAGGTTCGAACGTTGAGTACATCCAGATCACAATTCACGTTACAGTTATCGATAAGGAGATATTCTATGGGGATCTCTTTGACAAAGTTCAATTGTTCAACTGTACACTGAAGGATTATGCTGCTAAGATTTTTACAGTTTCCTATGGGAGACAAATTATCGAATTTGCCACTTAATTGCAAGTGCTGAAGTTTTTGAAAACTACTTATAAAATCGATAGAAAGTGTTTGATCAGAATCAATTCTCAAAAATTCCACGTTTTTTAGCGTCTGTAGATTATGTAAATCTTGCTTTTGTTTCATGCTTAGATGCAAGGCAGTTACGTTTTTCAATCCAGCTAAGATGTCTAGCATTTCAACTGAATAATCCCCTTTATTTCTGTAACTCCATATGTGCAAAATAAGATCAGGACGATGGGATAGGACCATTTCATCTAATTTTACTAAATCCGCCAATTTATCTGAATCAAAAGCAAAACTGATTGTAGCTCGTCGCCTTAGTTTTTCAACAGCTGCTTTCATTTTTTTAGGCGTCCAAGGTACACCATGCATAGCATGTATCCACTCTTCACTCATAAGATTACCCCTCGCTTCATTTCTCATATAATTGCAATTGATTTGCACAGCATAGATCATATGGGTTATTCTAATATATGGAAATCATAATTTTATTAAAGTTAGAGGAGAGGTTACAAAGATGGATAAGGATCTATTGAAGCAGCTCACTCTTTGGCATAATAAGAGCCAGTATGAGAAAATCATTAACAAAATTATGGAAATACCCGAAGCAGACAGGGACTATGACTTAGTTTGCCATTTGGCAAGAGCATTGAATAATCAAGAAAACTATAATGAAGCTATCCAATATTTTTTATCTGTGCAAGAGCAAGGCGAGCACGACCCTCTTTGGCATTTCCGAATAGGATATGCTTATTATTACCTTGAACAGTATAAGGAAGCGATCGTTGCTTTTGAACAAGCTGTAGCACTAGATCCTGAAGATTCACATGGCAGGACGTTTTTAGAAATGAGCCGCAACGCCGCTGCTAGAGCAGGAAATGAAACCATCCATATAGTAAACGTTGAAAAGGGGATGAGGATTGGGACTGACCCCCGTTTGTTAGAAGTTGAAGAAAAAATAAACCCATTTGGGCTAGTTGCGCATAATAATGGAAGCATATCAATGATTTTAGGTGTTGGCAAATATAAGCATGAAATTTTTCAAACACGAGCCGAAGAAGGATGTGAAGGCAATGGCTATGATTGGGGTTCATTAGCAGCCGTGTTTCTTGAAGAAAAAATGCCTCACTTAGTTGATATCATACGATTTGACCCGGAAGCCGATACGTTCTGCATTTATACAGACAATAAAGAAGCCATACTTAGTTTTGCAATCGCCTTTAAGGAAGCATGTGAAGATGACTCATTAATGAAAGACCTATTTTCACGAGCTGTATTAGATTGATTTGAAATATCAAGGTACAACACATCCTTTGTTGCATCTGTCCAGTGAAAAAAAAGTTTTAGACTGACCATAAAAATGAAAAAGCGGCGGACCAAGACTTGAAAAATAAAGTCTTAGACTTCCGCTTTCCATATTGAACTAACGTGTCCCGTTAGCTTAAGCCATGGTCCTCATCTATAATCCATGAGAACTCTTTAGAAATGGCAATAGCAACGTTAGATATGACGTGTTCTAAAATGTCATTAATGAAGCTAGGTAAATCTATTTCAATTAAGTTTACTTCTTCAATACCTTCTAATGTATCATACGCGTAGTTACCATCTAGTCCAGCTGGAATGCCTCTTAGCCTGATTCTCTCCCCATGGAGTTCTTTGTAAAATGTTAGGTGACTTACTTTTTCAAAACCCAAATTACTAATTAAGTATTGTTCCAAAATCCTCGACTTTACTTTTTTCGTGAAATCTTCAGAATGGATGCTTATATAGTCATACATAATTTCACCTCACTCATGTATTCCATATTCGTAATGAAACAATGGAATTCCTTCTAAAAGCAGTTGCTCATTAACGTAACCTGCTCGTTACTTCAACAAAAGAAGGTGGAGCCGCCTCATGGCAAGTTCCTCAGTAATCGTAAACCGCTTTTGTTTAGTGCTCATCAATAATAGTGTGGATCCATTATAATAATGTTGTGCCAGAACGAAAGGATGCGATAATAATGAAGAAATACAAGATCGATAGTTTTACCCGCGTCAGTGAACCGATTCGGACTCCCATAACGAAAATCGGAGGACAGCCAGTATGGCTAACAGAACCGCAATGGCCGCTTAGCAGCGGGTGGGACAAGCGCCCGATGATGTTTATCGGTCAGATTGAGCTGGATCAGCAATTATTCCCCACTCCAAGCGTTCCTGTTCCTCTGATGGCCTATCTCTTTGTTACGCATGCGCAAAATATAGAGGAAGGCTTCTTTGATCCTGATATTATCGATCCCGATGGCGGTGAAAATGCGATCATTATCCAGCCCGGAGGTGAGCTCCTGATAGATACAGCCCCATTGGTTAACGGACCAACGCTGTGGGATAACAATGGCGAATCTTATGAAGGCATCCCTCAGTTGCAAGAAGCCCAAGACCCCGCCTTTCTCGATTCCGAAGCCTACCTCCTTCTCACTGAGGATGAGCGGAAAGCATATAACGCTGAAGTTGACGGCGATAAAATTGGTGGCGTGCCCTATTTTTTCCAAGGCGATGGTTGGCCAGATGACAGCAACTGGGGTTTGCTGCTACAATTGCATGCCAATTTCAAGCCTTTCTGCTTGCTGGTGGGAGCCTCGCCGACGATTTTTGCATTTGTTAATGAGGATCTAACGACCGGAAAGCTAGTCATTCAGGATTGTTAGTAAGGAACATAATTGCCAACCTTGTATACCCGATCCAAAGGCTATGATCATGCCTGCATAACATATCGACAGGAGGATGTTAGATGCCACAATTAATTTTTAGAGGAATTCCAGCTGAGGGCATACGTGCAATTAGCGTACCGCTCGTAGTGGAGATGGCCGAAATATGCCAATGCGGAACGGATAATTTCACCTTAGAGTGCCTACACGTTACCGCTATATTCGACGGGAAATATACCGATTCGTACCCTTTCATCGACGTATGGTGGTTTGAACGGGGGGACGAAGTGCGCGATAAGATGGCCGATGCAATCGATAGGCATATCCGGTCGCTCGGTATACCCGATCTGGAAATTTCCTTCCGGGTTGGCCGCGAGGACAATTTTTATATGAACGGCCGCCGTTATGATTCCTAGCTGAAGAAATAACGCATTATATATACCCAGTCGGCTGATAAAACCAGTGAAGCTAGTATCACTATAACGTACGACAGTTACTCTGCCATTTGGTTGGGATTTTATCGGAAGTGCTCATCCCCAAAACCGTTGCAGTCACTTATGATACGGTTCAGCTTAACGGGTTTATCGGCAGTCTTTCTGATGATTCAATATGCTAATGAGAAGGGTAAGGTAATCCGTTACTTCTCTAACAAAGCAACATTTAATCTTTTAGCCCCGATCTTACAATCAGCACAATAAGTCACGAAACCAATCGCGATTGGCTTCCACTAAAATACCTCAATTATAAAGGGGGAATTTGTTATGGAAATAAATGAAAAAGTTCTTAAGGATATGGATTATTTTTGTAGAGTAAATTTGATTGAGATTATTAAAAAACTTTCACAGGAAGATTACGATGATATCCTCGAAAACAGAGACAGTGATGAGTTTTCAAAAAAGTGGATGGAAGTTTATGATCAAGTAAGTATGATCTTTAAAACTAATTCAATTGATCCTGGGTATGCACAAATTATTAAAAGGTTAAGGGAAAGAACTTTTAAAGCAATATTTGAGCATACACAGTCATCCGACATGGCAGCTTATTTATCAGATGATATTGGATTATTATTGGAGGCAATCGTATGTAATTATAATAATAGTTGGTTAAATGGATTATGGAAGAAATATAGTGAGGGTGAAATTCCACAAGGAAAAATATTGTTAGTTGATGGAAGATTAGACCAGTTAATCTAGTTTCTTCGTTGATAGATTTTGAGAAATTGTAGGCATTCTAATACTTGGGATCTTCTTTTTCAGGAATATAAGGAAATAAAGATCTGTTAAAATACGGGGATAAATAAATCATGCAGTTAGAGACAGCGTAGAGAAACCACATCACAAGGTATTGAGCTAATTAGACACGACAGTGAAGTAGCGGTGTTTCGGCTGTCGTTTTTTTAATTTGCTCAATTAACGGGCAGCATAGTTTCAATATATTTATACTTCATCCAGGAAAAGTGAACACACCTTTTATATTCCTATGTAGAAATCTCTCAGCAAATGAAAATATGGAAATTTACCGATAAGAAGTAGAAGACATACAGTAGCATATAACTTTCTAGAGGTGAAGAGCGTATGGGAACATGGAGTGCTGAGGTTTTTGGTAATGATACCTCGTGTGAGATCAAGGAATATTTCTATGAGCAGTACAATCGGGGTTCTGAAGTAACTCAGATTGTAAGCGAGTTACAAGAGAAATTTACTTATAGCTTAAATCATACAGATGATAGAAATAATGTATTATTTGCGTTGTCTTATTGCCTTTGGGAAACGAAATCCTTAGAGGATTCGCTGTTAGAGGAAGTCGCTCAGATCATTGAGAGGGGGATTGACTTAACTGTCTGTGAACAGCTTGGAGCAAATATCCAATTTATTAACAAGCGAAAAAAGGTTTTACATACATTTATCGCCAAAATTAGCGTACCCAAAACTATAGCAAAAAAGAGGGTCAAGCCACCTACGCAAGTTGAAAGTGATTATCACAATGGCAGCTGCCTTACTTTTCAATATCCCAGTGGCTTATACGGCGGCATTATCATTATCGACGGCGCCTTTTATCGTAACCGAGGTTCAATGCGCATAGCATTCACCGATATTGAGCAGCAATCTGAGCCCGATTATAACGATTTTCTAGCCTCACGCCTGACCAACTTCAGCTGGGAGGGAGTATCGGGACAGGCAAACAAGTATGCCGCCTTTGAGGGTAATACTGCCCGCATTTCTACCTATTCGTTGAGCTATGATTATGCTAATGAGCGTGTTTCTTATTTTGAGTATAATGATATGTTCTTCACAATCGTTGGGGAGCTCCCTAAATACACCCAATGCCTACTAGCTACAGTTAGCATTGGAGTCGATTACCATCTTGCTTATCCTAAGTTCGCCATCTCTATGGAAAAGACATTGCTACATTGGAAGCAAAATGAAGGCCTATACAGTGAAAAAGTTTCTAAAGAAACGATTACTAAATTAAATAACTTATTAGTCCTCAACAAGTAGCTGTTTACATCTTTTTATAATTAGTATAGAAGAGGAGTAAGAGACTTGAACAAATCACTTGATATTCATAAACGGATGGCACCACCATGGCTTATGTATCCTAACATAGGAAGGTACAGCATTGGTTGGAGAATGGGATATGGCGAGAGTTATATCATTGAATTTGGAAATTGGTTTTCTGCACTAAACATTGGAGAACAGAATAACTTTCGTCAAATGTTTCCTCACCCTAAAGGTTGGCTTGGTTGGTACGAAGAAGACCATCTTGATGAAGATATTTATGATAATGAAGGAGGCCTCCTTTGGAATGTTGAAGGAAAGCCCGCTTATTCAATTAATTGGCTACGTGAAAAAGTCAATCATGGTGAAAAATTAGAATATGTATTCTTTTGGGGACACCAACCGAGTAATAACGGTCGTATTACAGAATCTTGCTTAAGTCAGTGGTGGAAAGAAGGATTCGAAGTTGAGATCAATAGTTATTGCTGTATGGAGCAATATATGATGGCAGAAAAAGCAATGATTTTTGATGATG
>LIDZ01001173.1_pt1 | contig 22417 bp, 18 predicted proteins | sample 644651 | NCBI WGS metagenome assembly LIDZ01 (sample SAMN03856242, study PRJNA289617) | food metagenome | isolation source: wine grapes on drying loft during traditional withering process | host: Vitis vinifera cv. Corvina | place: Italy: Gargagnago di S. Ambrogio di Valpolicella | collected 2014-01 | reverse complement strand
ATGGTGGTAGAAAAAGTTGAAGGCGTCAAATTTGAAGAACTAGTGGAAGTCCGCATGCAAAATGGCGATATCCGCCGTGGTCAGGTGCTAGAGGTTCAAGAAGACAAAGCGATGGTGCAGATTTTCGAAGGAACCAGCGGGATCAATATGGAGCAGTCCACCGTCCGTTTTCTAGGGCATCCCTTGGAGCTGGCTGTTTCTGAAGATATGATCGGCCGGGTCTTTGACGGTTTGGGCCGACCGAAGGACAACGGACCGGAAATTTTGCCGGAGAAGAAATTGGATATTAATGGCGAGGTTATCAATCCAATGGCCCGGGATTACCCGGATGAATTTATCCAAACCGGGATTTCTGCGATTGATCATTTGAATACGTTGGTGCGGGGTCAAAAGCTGCCGGTATTCTCCGGTTCTGGTTTGCCCCATAAAGAGTTAGCGGCGCAAATTGCCCGTCAGGCCAAGGTACTGGATACCTCGGAGGATTTCGCGGTAGTCTTTGCGGCGATTGGGATTACCTTTGAAGAAGCCGAATTTTTTATGGAAGATTTCCGTAAAACCGGCGCCATCGATCGCTCGGTAATGTTTGTTAATTTAGCCAACGACCCGGCGATTGAACGGATTGCTACGCCACGGATGGCCTTAACAGCGGCCGAGTATTTAGCCTATGAAAAAGACATGCACGTCTTAGTCATCATGACCGACATGACCAATTATTGCGAAGCGCTGCGGGAAATTTCTGCCGCACGTCGGGAAGTTCCCGGCCGACGAGGTTATCCAGGGTATTTATATACCAACTTGGCTACCTTGTACGAACGGGCTGGACGGATTCGCGGCTTAAAAGGCTCAGTGACCCAAATTCCGATACTAACCATGCCAGAAAATGATAAAACCCATCCGATTCCCGATTTGACCGGTTATATTACCGAAGGCCAGATTATTTTGACGCGGGAGCTCTACAACAGCGGGATTCAACCACCGATTGATGTGCTGCCGTCATTGTCTCGGTTAAAGGATAAAGGCACCGGCGAAGGCAAAACCCGCGGCGATCACGCGGCTACCATGAACCAGCTTTTTGCCGCTTATGCCCAAGGGAAGCAGGCGAAGGAATTGGCTGTGGTACTAGGGGATTCCGCCCTATCCGATGTAGATAAAATTTATGCTAAATTTGCCGAACACTTTGAAGGCACCTACGTCAATCAAGGCTTCCATGTGAATCGCACGATTGAAGAAACCCTGGATTTAGGCTGGTCGTTGCTGTCTATGCTGCCGCGAACCGAATTAAAACGGATCAAGGAAGATATGCTGGATCAATATATGCCAACTACGGAGAATTAATATGGTGAAACTAAACGTAAACCCCACCCGTATGGAGCTGACCAAGCTGAAAAAGCAGCACACTACCGCTGTCAGAGGCCATAAATTATTGAAGGACAAGCAAGATGAGTTGATGCGTCAGTTTATTTTGCTGATTCGTAAAAATAATCGACTGCGGATTTCAGTTGAAGAAGCGATGCAGCAGGCGATGGAGGATTTTGCCTTAGCGGATGCAACGATTAACGAAGCCTTTATCGAAAACATGTTTATCCTGCCTTCGGAAAAAATCGAGCTGGATGTGGTGGAGAAAAACATCATGAGTGTCAAAGTACCCTTGATGAATTTTCAATACAATGTCCACGCCAAGGATGATCCGATGGAGTACGGCTATATTAATTCCAATGCCGAACTGGATCGCACGCTGGATGCCTTTTTCGCTTTTTTACCTCAGCTGTTTGAACTAACCGAGATCGAAAAGACCTGTCAGCTGATGGCCAATGAAATCGAAAAAACCCGACGCCGGGTAAACGCGCTGGAGTACATGACGATTCCGCAAATGGAAGAAACGATCCATTATATCAAGATGAAGCTGGAGGAAAACGAACGCTCTAGCGTCACCCGCTTGATCAAAATCAAAAATATGAGCTGACTGTTAATAACAGGAAAAGCAGCAGGCTCATTAGATAAAAACTGGCTGGACAAACCTGTTCAGCCTTTCTAATTAAAAAGGAGAATTTAATGAAGAAAACGAAAATTGTAAGTACCTTGGGACCAGCCAGTAACACAGTAGAAATTATTGCTGAGCTGATCGAAGAAGGGGCCAATGTGTTCCGTTTTAATTTTTCCCATGGCAATCACCAAGAACAAAAGGAACGGATGGAGCAGGTTCGCGAAGCCGTCAAGCAAACCGGTAAGGATGTCGGAATTCTTTTAGACACGAAAGGTGCCGAAATCCGGACCACTGTGCAGGGGACCCGCGATGGCAAGCTTGCATTTGAACAAGGTGAGGTGGTTGCTATTTCAATGGACAGCTCGCTGGAGGGAACCGCCGAAAAAATTGCAGTGACCTATCCTCAGCTGTTTGATGATGTGCATGTGGGAGGACATATTCTCTTTGACGATGGCCTGATTGACATGCAGATCATCGAAAAGGATGAAGTCAAAAGAGAGCTGATTACGAAAGTGCAAAATTCCGGGGTACTAGGTTCCCGAAAAGGAGTCAATGCTCCGGGTGTGTCCATTAACTTGCCGGGGATTACTGAAAAGGATGCCGAGGATATTCGCTTTGGTCTAGATAATGAGATTGATTTTATTGCTGCCAGCTTTGTCCGCAAGCCTCAGGATGTATTAGAAATTCGGAAAATAGTCGAAGAAAAGGACATGAATCACGTCCAAATTTTTGCCAAAATCGAATCTCAAGAAGGTATCGACAACATCGATGAAATTCTTAAGGTTGCAGATGGGATTATGATTGCCCGTGGAGACATGGGGGTAGAAATTCCAGCTGAAATAGTGCCGATGGTGCAAAAAAGCATCATCAAAAAATGCAACGCCGCCGGGAAAGCCGTCATTACTGCGACGCAAATGCTGGAATCGATGCAGCATAATCCGCGACCAACTCGGGCGGAGGCTTCTGATATCGCCAATGCTGTATTCGATGGGACTGATGCCACCATGCTTTCCGGGGAATCAGCCAACGGTGAATACCCGATTGAATCGGTAGCCACAATGGCTAGGATCAACATGGAAGCAGAAAAAGCCTTAGCTGGTCTGGGCACCTTCCAAGTGAATCGTTTCGATAAAACCGATGTAACGGAAACTACTGCCTTGTCAGTAGCTCGGGCCGCACAGAATTTAGGCATTAAAACCATTGTCGCTGCGACTGAGTCAGGTCACACGGCTAAATTGATTTCCAAATATCGACCGGATGCTGATATTTTAGCAGTAACCTTCGATGAACGAACCAAACGCGGACTAACGATAAATTGGGGAGTATACCCAACCGTAACGGAAAAGCCCAGCACAACCGATGAAATGTTCGAGCTGGCTACTAAAAAAGCGGTGGAGCTAGGCTTTGCCAAAGAAGGGGACTTGATCTTAATCACCGCCGGCGTGCCAGTGGGTGAACGCGGGACTACCAACGTCATGAAAATTCAGCTAATCGGTTCGAAGCTGTTGTCAGCCCAAGGACTGGGTGAACGTACGGTTGTGGCCAATGCAGTGTTGGCCTCTTCCGCCGAAGAAGCCAACAAAAAAGCTCACGACGGAATGATACTGGTGGTGCCAACTACCGACATCGACTATCTGCCGGCAATTAAACAGGCGGCAGCCCTGGTTGTTGAAAGTGGTGGCTTGACTTCTCATGCGGCAGTTGTTGGGATTGCCCAAGATATACCGGTGATTGTGGGAGCTGCTGAGGCAACGAAATTAATTGCCGATGGTGAACTGATCACTGCTGATACGCGCCGCGGCATTGTTTACCGTGGAGAAACGACAGCAATTTAAATTATTCAAGCACGCGAAGTTGCGTGCTTTTTTTGTGTGTGATATGATTGAGGCAATAAAAGGTAAAAGGGGATAGTAGGATGGCAGGGACAATCAAAGAAATTGCTGAAAAAGCAGGGGTATCCAGAGGTACCGTGGATCGTGCTTTAAATAATCGCGGCCGCATCAATCCCGAGGTGGCGGAAAAAATTCACCAAATTGCTGCCGAAATCGGTTATGTACCTAGAAGCCGTAAACAAGAATTGCCGAAATATAAAATTGGCATCGTCACCCAGCTGGCGAGCTCTTCTTTCATGGTTCCTATCCATCAAGGCTTGCAGGATGCTATTAGAGAGCTAGGCAATCGCAACATTGAATGTATTTTAAAGGAAGTCGATACGGTCGATGAAGCGGAGCAGATTAAAGCCCTGGACCAATTATTGGCGGAAAAAGTCCAAGCGATTGCGATTATGCCGGTGGAAAGCCCGCTGATCCGGGAAAAAATTAATCAGCTGGTGGACCAGGGAATCAGTGTGGTGACCTTTAACTCGGATATTGTCGGAACCAAACGCAGCTGCTTTATTGGGTTGAACAATCATCAAAGCGGGAAAACAGCTGCTGGCTTAATGGGGATGTTAACTGGTGGTGAAGGAAAAGTGCTGGCAATTACCGGCTATTTCGGCAATAGTGTCAGCAGCTCACGGGTAGACGGCTTTGTAGAGGAGATGAAGCAGTCGTATCCCAATGTTCATTTGGTGGGCGTGCAAAGCAGCTTCGATGACAGCCAAGAAGTGGAAAACAACATTGTCAATACGATTACGGCTTTTCCAGACTTAACTGGGATCGTGGTTTTCTCCGGTGGACAAGCCGGGATCGAACGGGCTTTTGAGGGATTAGCTTTGGAAAAACGACCGTTTGTTATCATCTATGACAACACTTCAAGAAATAAGGCCGCCTTAGAAAATAGAGTCGTTGACTTTTTGATTGACCAAGATGGCTATACTCAAGGGTATCGCTCGTTGTTGCTGCTGGCAGATCAGCTGCAAAATCATTCAACCATAACCAATGAGTTCATGTATACCGACATCATTATCAAAACCAAATACAATATTTAAACCACAGATACACAGCACGCTTTAATTAGCGTGCTTTTTTATTTTATTTAAATCTATAATGTGTGTTGCACGCATACGAAAAAGGTGTTACAATGAAAGCACATACAACGATTGTGTTGGCACAGTCGGGAAAATTAAGAGGTGGAAAAATGAGATATGTAGAATTTGATGAATCACGAGAATTTGACTTATTACTTTTAGGTCGGGTAGCAATTGATTTTAATCCGGCGTACAACGATCAAGTGAAGGAAGAATTTAAACCATTAAAAGATGTACACACGTTTGAAAAATTTGTGGGCGGATCTCCTGCCAACGTTTCTGTCGGTGTTACTCGTCATGGCATGAAAGCAGGTTTTATTGGCAAAGTTTCAGCAGATCAATTTGGTGATTATGTTATCGAATATTTTGATAACCTAGGAATTGACACTTCAAATATTAGTCGCGCCCAAAATGGTGAAAAATTAGGGTTGACCTTTACCGAAATGCTGTCGGAAAAAGAAAGCAGCATCTTAATGTATCGGAATCAAGCAGCCGATTTAGCCTTGAGCCCTGAAGATATTAATGAAGACTACATCAAAAGTGCCAAAGCAATTTTGATTTCTGGAACGGCTTTAGCGGAAAGTCCATCAAGAGAAGCAGCCATCAAAGCTGTGATGCTGGCAAAACGCAATGATACTAAGGTCATTTTCGATATTGATTACCGTGCCTATAACTGGAAAAATGATGACGAAATTTCCATCTATTATTCGATGGTCGCTAAAGAATCCGATGTGATTATGGGATCGCGGGAAGAATTTGATTTAACCGAAAAACTAATCAAACCAGGTATGAACGATGAGGAAAGTGCTGCGTTATGGCACAGTCACAACGCTAAAATTGTCGTAATTAAGCATGGGATGAAAGGTTCAACTGCTTATACCGATGACGGTCAGCAGTTCTCTATCAAACCATTCCCAGTAAATGCCCGCAAAGGCTTTGGCGGCGGCGATGGTTATGGTTCTGGTTTCTTATATGGCTTATACCAAGGCTGGGATATTATCGATTGTCTAGAATTCGGTTCAGCCGAAGCGTCCATGATGGTCCGCAGCAATAACTGCTCCGACGATCTGCCAGTAACCGAAGAAGTCCATGAATTTATCAAAATGGAAAAAGAACAATACGGCGAAATGATTGCGCGGATTTAACAGACTAATATACGTCCGATAACTACACATTTGAAAAAATCGCTTCCTATTTAATAGGAAGCTTTATGAACTAATCACTCACAGGAATTAGGAGGAGAACCATGAGCAAAACAATTCGTTTAACGACAGCACAAGCACTTTTGAAATTCTTGAACCAACAATATATCAACATCGACGGCGTGGAAACACCTTACGTAGAAGGAATCTTCCATGTCTTTGGGCACGGAAATGTACTAGGGATCGGGGAAGCATTGGAAGCTGATGCGGGACATTTGAAAAGCTATTCCGGAAAAAATGAACAAGGGATGGCCCATGCAGCAGTAGCGTTTGCTCGTCAAAGTCTGCGGAAAAAAATCTTTGCGGTATCAACGTCAGCTGGTCCAGGCTCAGCCAATTTGATCACTGCTGCGGGAACGGCCTTTGCCAACAATATTCCAGTATTGTTTGTACCAGCGGACACCTTCGCTACGCGCCAGCCTGATCCCGTGCTGCAGCAGTTGGAGCATGACACTAGTGCTGCTTTCTCCACCAACGATGCCTTTAAAGCTGTTTCCCGTTATTGGGATCGTGTGAATCGTCCGGAGCAATTAATGTCCGCTTTGATTCGGGCCTTTGAAGTCATGACAAATCCGGCAACGATGGGACCAGCAACTGTCTGCATCCCGCAAGATACTGAAGGGGAAGTGTTTGATTACCCGGCGGAATTTTTCAACAAGCGGGTGCATTACATTAACCGCACGGTACCGACGCAACGAGAATTAGACGGCGCCGTTGAATTGATTAAAGCCAGCAAGAAACCTGTCCTATTAGTTGGCGGCGGCTGCAAATATTCTGAAGCCGGCGAAATTCTGCAAGACATCTCTAAAAAATACAATATTCCTTTGGTGGAAACCCATGCTGGGAAATCAGCAGTAGCCTATACTTTTGCCAACAATTTAGGCGGCAACGGTATCTTAGGAACGTCAGCTGCCAACAAAGCGGTTCTGAAATCCGACTTGATTATTGGAGTGGGCACACGTTATACCGATTTTACAACATCATCTAAAACGCTGTTTAACTTTGACCAAACGAAATTCTTGAACATTAACGTGAGTCGCCCACAAGCTTACAAATTTGATGCCTTCCAAGTGATTGGTGATGCAAAGGCCAGTCTTGAAGCATTGCTGCCGTTATTAGAAGGCTACCAAACAGAATTTGGCGATACCTTGAAAGAATTGAAGGAGGAGTGGGAAGCGGAAAGAGATCGCTTGAAAAACACTACCTTCACCCGGGAAAACTTTGATCCAGAAATTAAGAATCATTTTTCTCAGGAAGAATTGAACGAATACGCGGATGTATTGGACACCAACTTAACGCAAACGGAAGTCTTTGTGCACTTAAATGACTTCGTGGATGAGGATGCGATTGTGGTAGGTTCGGCGGGCTCATTGCCAGGTGATATGCAACGTTTGTGGAATCCAGCAGTGGAAAATACTTTTCATTTAGAATATAGCTATTCTTGCATGGGCTACGAAATTGGCGGCGCGATGGGTATTCGTATGAGTGCACCAGAGCAGGAAGTCTACGCATTAGTAGGTGACGGCAGCTTCTTAATGCTTCACAGCGAGCTGATTTCTTCATTGCAATACAATAAGAAGATCAATATTGTCTTATTTGATAATTCTGGTTTTGGCTGCATCAACAACCTGCAAATGGACAACGGCTGTGCTAGTCATGGGACCGAGTTCAGAGATTACAACAACGAAATCATGAACATCGACTACGCCAAAGTAGCGGATGGCTATGGTGCTGTCTCTTACAAAGTTGAGTCAATTGAAGAATTGAAGGCAGCGGTAGAAGATGCTAAGAAGCAAACTAAGTCTACCTTAATCGAAATCAAAGTCCTGCCTAAAACCATGACAGATGGCTACGATGGCAGCTGGTGGAATGTCGGCATTGCTGAAGGCTCGCAAAAACCGGAAATCCAAGCGGTTGCTAAAGCGAAAGCAGAAAAACTAGATAGCGCTTGGAAGTATTAATTTCCTAAAGTAAACGAGCGGAAAATGAATCTCTAAAAGCAATTTATTGTTTTTTGGAGATTTATTTTTGTGGGCTTGATTGTGATTCCGGTCAGTGGCAAGTCGCTTTGGAGTTTATCATTGTTTCCACCTTATTGAATCTCGTTGACAATTCCGACTATTTTTTAGTTTAGAGGAAAAATAAGCGACCACCTAGACAAAATTATTTTCTAGATAGTCGCTTTCTTAAGTTTATAGGTGGTGTCCAATATACAATCAAAGTTTATAGCGTAATTGCTGAAGGCGTAAACAACATGACCTACTTGCGCTAGTATTACAGATAAATAAATCTTTGAAAGTCTAAGACAAATATCAGCGTAAAGATTCGAACACTTTTTTGCTTAAATCAGTTTATACTGAAAAAATTACTTCTATATATATTAACTATTCATGTTAATAACGTTTATTGAGAAGGCTTTGAACTATTACGATATTGCTTAGGAGTCATGCCGGTTTTTTGCACAAACACATTAATGAGACTGTTGCTACTGGAATAGCCAACCTCATAGGCAATTTCCTCGACGCTCATGCTAGTGCGAATCAACAAAATTTTGGCCCGGTCAATCCGTGTGTGAATCACATAATTGATAGGGGATAGTCCAGTGGATTCCTTGAAATAGCGCGAAAAATAATAAGGACTGAGAGCGGCAATGCTGGCTAACTCCTCCAAGGTAATCTGCTTGCCGACATTGTTTCGGATATAGCGAATGGTTTCTTCAATAATCGTGGCTTCTTCCTGATGGGAGGAGTCTTTTTCGCTTAATAGCTGCAGCAGTTTATAGATCCGCATCGAGCTTTCAAACAATTCCTCAACTCCATCCTGTTCATAAAACGTAATCATATCGTATAAATAATTGCCGATTAGAACATTATTGTGATTACGAATTAAGGGACCATATGTATTGATGATCAACTGAACCAGCTCGTGGGAATTTGACCCATCAAAATGCAGATAGACAAATTCCAACCCATCACGAGCTTGATAATAGTGAGGCTTGCTGCAATCTAAAAGAATCACATCCCCTTTGCCAGCATCAAAAACATGGCCATCATATTCAATGTGAAAAAAGCCTTCGCGAATAAATGCCACCAACAGGGGTGGATAGTAGTCTCTTTTCATGTGGTAATTAGCCGTACAAAAATAATGACCGCACCAAATGGGATAAAAATAGAATTCTTTTGCTAATTCTGAGGGGGTGAAGGAAAAACAGATGGATTTATCTAAAATACCTGGATCGACACTTTTCATTTCGTAAAAGACCTCCAATTGTGATTTTTAATACAAACGTTTTCATAGAATGGGAAGAACAGATAACATTGCGAGGGTAGTCAATTTAATTACCGCAAAACTAGAGTACAATGGATATAAAATAACGTCTATTTCATTTTATCTTCTCGCTAATCAAGTTCGTGAATTCGTGAATTCAGTGCTGACTTGTGAACTTTTTTGCTTATCTTATTGTACCACGAGTAATTAAAAGAGTAAATTGCGTAAAAATAAAGAGAGCAAGATCGATGAACTATTCGGCAATCCTAGGTGTGTTTTTAGTAGAATATCTGTTGTAAAATACAGTCAACAGTTAAGATAACTGGAAAAGAAAAGGCTTTCTTGAAAATGAGTGCGCACTTGGATTGAGATAGCAAATTTCATTTATTTCTATTAGGAGGAAACGATATGTTGAATGGAGAAAGAATTATCGCAAAACCATTACGCTGGGGAATGGTGGGAGGCGGCCGCACGGCTAATGTAGGTTACAAACATCGCTTAGGAGCTTTAAGAGATAACACAGCGTACCAATTAGTTGCTGGTGCTTTTGATATTGATCCGGAACGTGGAAAAGATTTTGGTGTGAACATTGGCGTGTCTGCGGATCGCTGCTACCCTGATTACAAGACAATGTTTACTGACGAAGCCAACCGTGAAGACGGGATCGAGGTCGTGACCATTGCCACACCAAACGGGACTCATTTTGAAATTACTAAAGCGGCTTTAGAAGCTGGCTTGCATGTTATCTGTGAAAAACCATTGTTCTTTGAAGTTGAACAAGGAGAAGAAATAAAAGCGCTTGCCGAAAAAATGAATAAAATTGTCGGCGTAACCTACGGCTTTTCTGGCAGCCAATTATTGCTGCAAATGCGTCAAATGGTTCAAAACGGTGATCTTGGCGACATTCACATGGTGGAGCTGCAATATACTCACGGATTTGGTTGTGATGCCACAGGTGATGTGAAGAGTGAAGGCCAAAAATGGCGGGTTGATCCAAAAATTGCTGGGCCATCTTTCGTTTTAGGAGATTTGTCTACCCATACTTACTACATGTCACATTTAGTTTGCCCGGATTTGAAATTGAAACAAGTATTGTGCGATCGCCAATCCTTTGTAGGTTCTCGTTACCCATTAGAAGATAATGCATACGTGTTAATGCGTTATGAAAATGGCGTAGTTGGCCGCTTATGGACATCGGCAGTCAATGCTGGCTGTATGGATGGACACCGTGTACGCATTATCGGCTCAAAGGCTTCAGTAGAATTTTCCGATAATCAACCAAACGAATTAATTTACCAAGTTCAAGGAGAACCGATTCAAAAAATGATTCGGGCGATGCCTTACTTATACGACGAATGTAATGCGGATGAACGCTTAGGTGCTTTACATGCGGAAGGTTTGCCAGAAAGCTGGGCAAATATTTACTTGAAATTTGCGATTGCCATTGAAGCTAAAAACAACGGGGACACTGAAACCTTGGAAAACTTAGTTTATCCAGATATTAATGCTGGGATCGAAGGGATTCGTTGGGTGACTAAATGTGTTGAATCAGCAGATAACGGCGGCGTTTGGGTAGATTACTAAACCTGGAAACCTAAATTAGGAGGAAAAATTCATGAAACTATCAATCTGTACCGATGTGTATGCAGACTTAAACTATACTGAAATGCTAGACAAAGTAAAATCTTTAGGCGTAAACGCAGTTGAAATGACTGCAGGTGGCTGGGGGGCGCAAAAGCACTGCCCAACACAAAAGCTGTTGGCTGATGACAACGAGTTGAAAGTTTACCAGGCAGAATTAGCAAAACATGATATGGAAATCGCTGCTTTAAACTGTTCCTGCAACCCATTATGGCCGAGCGAAACTGGTGAAAAGTTCTCGAAATCTATGTACGACTGTGTGTTATTGGCAGAAAAATTAGGCATTAAGAAAATCGTTTGTATGGCCGGATTGCCAGCAGCCAGCGAAACGGATACCGTACCAAACTGGATTACTTCAACCATTTCTTGGCCGGACTACACAGCGCCTGCTTACGAATACCAATGGAAAGTTACTATCGAATGGTGGAAAGAATTTGTCGCACATTGTAAAAAGCACGGCTTGGAAAAGATTGCAATCGAAGAATTTCCAGGAACGATGGTTTACAATGTTGAAACTTTATGGCAATTAAGAGATGCAGTTGATCCAATGATCGGGATCAATCTTGATCCATCTCATATGATCGCTTTAGGTGCCGACCCAATCGTGGCGGCTCGCAACTTAAAAGGTGCCATCTACCATGTTCATGGAAAAGATACGCGGTTGGAACGAGCTAAAGTTGAGATCAACGGTCTGCCAGAGTGGAAGGATGTTACTGATGTGGCCGATCGCAGCTGGAATTATGTGGCTGTTGGCTGCGGGCAAGACCTGCAATGGTGGAAAGAATTCTTCTCTGTCTGCCGCATGATGGGCTACAACGATTTCGTTTCTTTGGAAATGGAAGACTTCACTATGAGTACTGAAGCAGGTGTAGTTACGTCCATCGATGCCTTGCAGCAAACCATCAGCAAATAAAACTCAATAGACCTTTCAGAAGCATCAACTAATCCGATGCTTCTGAATTTCTTGCAATCAATAATTATTTTTGCGGTTAATGAAAGCGAATACAGTTAACTTGGCACGATGCGACCAATAGAAAAAGGAATGATTAATGGAATGGATATTGATATGAACAATCAAGAAACGGTGGAAACACAGGAAGTTTTACCGACGTTAAGGGAGAAAATCAGTTACGGTTTAGGCGATACTGCCTGTAATGTAGTTAACGGTCTGGTGTTTTCATTGATTACGTTGTTTTATACCGATTATGTGGGTGTTTCGGCTGCCACTGTCGGGTTAGTAATGCTGTTGTCTCGTTGTTTTGACGGGGTTTCTGATGTGATCATGGGTGTGATCGTCAGCAAAACCAAATCAAAATGGGGTCAGGCACGTCCTTGGCTTTTGTGGATGGCGGTTCCTTATGGACTGGCGACCATCAGCATGCTGATGGTACCGCAAACCAGCAGCACGATGCAATTTATTTATATCTTAGTGACCTATAATTTATGTACCACTGTCTGCTATACTGCCATCAATGTACCTTATGGGACGCTGGCAACTAAAATGACCCGTTCTTCATTAGGTCGAGATTTACTGGGCGTTTTCCGGATGGGCCTTTCACCGATGGGACGTATTCTATCAGTTACCTTCACCTTGCCGCTGATCAAGTTTTTCGGCGATGATCAGGCTGCTTGGGTAAAAGCCATGAGTATTTGGGCAGTAGTAGCAGTGATTATGCTGTTTGTGTGTTTTAAAAATTGCGAGGAACGAGTGGTTATCAAAGCTGCTCAGGAACAAAAAGGCAGCTTTTTCCAGCAGTTAAAGGGTGTTCTGAACAACCGCTATTTTTGGCTGGTTTTGGTTCTATGGGCGGTACAAGCAAGTTACGCCACCGTTTTTGGTACAGTAGCACCGTATTATTGCAAATACATTTTAGGCAATGACAGCTGGTTATACAGTATGCTTTATTTATTGGAAACAGGAGTCTTAATTGCTGGAGTGTTAATCAGCCCGTTATTATTGAAACGTTTTGGCAAAAGAAATCTGGCTTTAGCAGGCTCCTTCGTCTCTATCGGTGCGCAATTATTGCTGCTAATCAATCCTACAAGTGCATCTTGGGTTTTTATCACCACTGTTGTTCGTGCACTGGGAACCGTTCCCTTGAATGCTTTTGTTATGGGGATGCTGGGGGATGTAATTGAATATGGTCAATGGAAAAATCATGTGCGAGAAGAAAGCTTAACCGTGAGTGCCGGTTGTATGGGTGTCAAATTTGGACAAGGAATTGCCGGTGCTGTAATTGGCTGGATTTTGCAATTCAGCGGATATATTAGTTCCACTGCCGGTTCAGCGATTCAACCAAGTAGTGCCTTAAACATGATTTCCAATTTATTTATCTGGGGACCGGCTCTTTTATGGCTGATTGCTGTTGTTGTTTTGATTTTTTACAAGCTAGACAAAATCTATCCAACCATTATAAATGAATTGAAGAGCCGCGAATCCCGCGGAGAACTATAGAAAGAAGGAAAAATGAATGAAACTAGCCTACGATCCGTCTCACTACCGGGACAACACCGGACTTATGGAAATGATTGATACTACTGCTCGCTTGGGTTATGAGTATTTAGAATTATCTCCACGAAAGGACTTTATCTGGTTTTATGAATATCCGAAAGTAGACAAAGCGCTAATTAAGAAAGTCAAACAGCGTTGCAAAGACGCTGGTGTGGAAATTTCTTCCGTCTTACCAGTACAGCAATGGTCTTCACCCGATGAGCAGCAGCGTCAGGATGCAGTCCGCAACTGGAAACGCTGTATCGAAATTACTTCAGAGCTGGAAGTAGACTTGATGAATACTGAATTCAGTGGTGACATTAGCAACCCGATAGCCAGCGAAGGGGCCTTCTTCAAATCGATGGAGGAATTAATTCCGTTGTTTGAAAAAGAAGGAATCCGCTTGAATCTGCAAGCTCATCCAAACGACTATATTGAAACTAATACTGAAGCGTTGCGCACGATTCGTGCCTTGGATAAGGACTGGATCAAATATGTCTATTCTACAGCTCATGCCTTTTATTATGATGATGGGATTGGTGATGTGGCAACTCATTTAAAGGATGCCGGCGATTTATTGGATCACGTATTGTTTGCGGACACCTTGAACCACAAAGCTGCTTTTGGCTTGCGTTACATTATTAATCCGCCTGATGCCAAAGTAACGATCCATCAGCACTTGAACTTAGGTGAAGGTGAAGTGAATTTCGATGCGCTGTTCAAGACTTTGCGGGAAATGAAGTTTGATGGTATTGCTACTAACTCAGTTTTTGCTTATCCTGATCGGGCAGAATGGTCTAGTGAATTGACTAAGGCAGCGATTTTAAAAGGATTAGGAAAAGATTAAACAGGAAGCTCTGCAGAAACGGCCTAGCTGTTTTTGCAGAGTTTATTTTGCTGAGAAAGGGGAGAGTCTTATTTTCACGACGATTATACTGCAAAACATAATTTTATTAGTATACATTTTCCTAGGATTAGTGATGGCACGAAAGAATTGGTTGGGGAAGGAAGCTCAGGCTGCTTTTTCGGTGTTGATTACCAATTTTGCTTTGCCTTGTGCTGTGTTTAACAGTTTTCAGATTGCTTATTCTAAAGAAATTCTGGACTTGATTTTCCGCTCGCTAGCTTTGGCGGTGGTCTTTTTTACTGCCTTATATTTGTTGAGCCTTATTTTTGCCCGTGTATTTCGTATCACGGAAAAAATTCGCAGTATTTGGATTGGCTGCAGCACGTTTTCCAGTGTGCTGTTTATTGGGATTCCGATTGTCAGTGCGTTATTTGGCGAAATTGGTCTGATCATTTTGATTGCCTTTAATACGATTGGTAATTTGTTTTTATTTGGCTTAGGAGAATCGATTTTTGCTGGAAGGATGCTGGTAAGTCCGTGGAAAATTTTGACTACGCCAGCTATTATTGCAGCCGTATTAGGCTTCCTCTTTTTTATTTTTCAAATTACGGTACCGGAAGTGGTAAGTACGCCGATTCAAGCTATTGCCGGCTTTACTACACCATTGGCGATGATGATTAATGGTGCATTGTTGAGTAAAACTTTATCTCCGAAGTTGTTTACCAATCTAAGTACGTTGCAGTTTTGTTTTGTGCGATTGATTGTGATTCCGATCGTATTGATTTTCTTTTTCAAGTTATTTGTGAAGGATGATTTGCTGCTGCAAATTGTTGCGTTGGTTTCCTGTATGCCTTCTGGTGCCGTGAATTCGGTTTTCGCCGAAAAGTATTCTGGTCAGGGAAAAATAGCTTCGGAGTTTATTATTGTTTCCACTTTGCTGAGTATTGTCACGATTCCGACGATTTTTTATCTGATTTTTTAACCGTATGGAAAAGTCTCCTATCAATCATCGGACAAAACCTCTATAATAAGCGGAAATGGACCTTCGAAGGGAACTACTTATGAAAATACTAATTGTCTACGCCTACCCCAACCAAACCGGATTTTCTGCCGCCGTTTTAACCGCTGTGCAAAAAAATCTGGAGGCCAGTCATCAGGTCAAGCTGCTGGATTTATATCAGGAAAATTTTGACCCGCTTTTAGTTTTCAATGAGCAGCAAAAGAGACGAGATTTGGCAACTGAAGCAACTACTGAAAAATATCGGGAAATGCTGGAATGGTCGGAGCAATTGGTTTTCATTTTTCCTATTTGGTGGAGCGGGATGCCGGCGATCTTGAAGGGTTTTATTGATCGAGTGTTTGCCAAAGGATTCGCTTATGAGTACAAAGGTCTATTGCCAGTGGGGTTATTAAAAGGACGTCAGGCGTGGGTTATCACCAGTCACGACACGCCGAAGACTTATGCTCGCTTTATGCAGCAAGATTATGGTCGGGTATTAAAACGACAAGTGCTGGGCATGTGCGGAATCAAACCGGTGAAGCTGACGGAAATTGCTTATTTGCGGGGTTCTTCTGAAGAAAAACGGGAGAAATATTTGCGGAAAATTGCTAAAATGAGTCGAGCGTTGTAGTGAGCTCTTTTGAATCTGATCACCCCATTAATAGATTAAAATGGGAAAGCTGGAGACAAATAAAAGATTTTTTTGATGAGAAAGAAAGTAGCTTTGGAACGGTTGCAGCGAGATGCTGGTTGGTGAGAAGAGTTGAAAATGGTTTTTGAGAAACTTTTGGCGATAGATAGTCAAAAGCGGAGTGTCCACCGATAGAAGGACCGCCGATCTTGCGTTTAGCGATTTCGGGTAGAGAGATGGGGGAACCTGTCTAAACAAAAGGTGGTAACACGATGATTCGTCCTTTTATTAGTATAGCTGGTAAAAGGGCTTTTTTTGCGCAGGAAAACACTCATTTTCAAATCGTGAGAATTCTTTGATGAGGTAAGAAATAAGTGCAGAGTGTATAAAAGTGGAAAATGGTACTAGGAAGATAAATGGTTGTCGCTGCTTTTTGATTCAAAAATTGCAAAAATTCCCACGATGGAAAATGATAAGCTATTTAATTATCTAAATGAGTTCAAGTGCTTTTGTCGCTTGATCTTGTTTTCTGCCAAGCATTTTGATGATAATCAAGCTTTTTGAGAAAGCATCGCCGGTTGGTGGTTCTTCCAGAGTTAATTGATCTGAATGGAATCTTTCCAAATAATTTAATACGGCAGTCGTTCCACCGATCACATTTACCGCGTGATAGCCTTTTTTATTTAGAAAATCAGCCATCGTTTTTGCTCGTTTGCCGGACTGGCTGAACAAGTAGTAAGTTTTGCTTTGATCTAATTCAGTGTAACGACTAGGCAATTCAGTCAAAGGTATACATGCAATTGTCGATTGCGACTTCATATTTCCAGTTTCAAAAAAATCAGGGTCTCTTAAGTCAAGTACATTTAATGATTGCGTCTTAGCAAGAGCTACAAACTCTTGTGTTGTAATGGAATAAGTCATCTTTTTAAGTCCCTTTCTTTATTTAGTCTAACGACAAAATATTAATATACAATCGTGTGAAATACAAGTGTTTTTCAGATAAAAGCGGTTACTTTTTTCATAAGTCGATCATTTTTAGGGTTTTTCACAGGTTTTCGGCACATAAAAATAAATGATATTCTTTGTGGCTGCGAAATCTAATCACTAACTATTTGTGCTGAAGGAAACTTTTAGGAGTGGAAATCTTCGTTGACCTATTAGGTAAATCAGGGTATGCTTGTGTTGACCTAATAGGTAAATAAAGTTTAGAAGGTGAAAAGCGTGAATGTAAAATTATTTGAGCTAGAACCGCAAAGACGAGATGCACTATTGAATGCTGCTTTGAAGGAATTTGTCTTAAGAGGCTTTGACCTGGCTTCAACTAATACAATTGCTAAAGAAACGGACATATCAAAATCGCTGATGTTTCATTATGTGAAGAACAAGCAGGAGCTTTTTTTGGCGGTGTACACTTTTTTTACGGAATTGTTGGAGCGGGAATATATTGGCCGGTTGGATTTTGAGGAAAAAGATATTTTTAGCCGCTTGCGCCAGTCCTATTTACTGCAAATTAAGCTAATCAAACAATACCCATGGATTTTAGAGTTTAACAAATTGTCTGTTCCCACCAAATCAGCGGAAATTAATGATCAAATTGAAAAAATTGGTAAGAGTTCTACTTGTGGTCCAGCGCTTTTTGAAGGAATTGATCCGTCGAAATTCAGAGAGGAGCTAGATTTTGAGAAGAGTAAACAATTTATTTTGTGGGCCAATATCGGATCTACCAATCAAATTGTCGAAGAGATTAAAAAGTCAGAGGAATTAGACGAAGCTGCGATTATTGAAACCTTAGACAGCTATTTGAATGAATTGAAAAAAATTTTTTATGTCCCTAACAACCAACGAAAAGGAAAATCACTTTTTAAATCGCTGTTTTAGCCAAACAAAGTCAGGAGAAAAACATGAACAATCCAATCATCGTTGCATTTCCGCTTCGGGGCGAGTGGCAGTCACCAAATACGCCAGGAAACAAGATACCCAGTCATGGAACTAATCGTTTTGGCACCCGCTATGCTTATGACTTTATCCAAGTGGACTGGACTCGCCGCGGCTGGCCGGCTTATCGCAGCAGTCTGCCGCAATATTTGATCGAGGGGTTGCCGATTAGTGATTATTATTGCTGGGGTCAGAAAATTTATGCGCCATATGATGGTATTGTTGTTAAGGCGGCGGACCAGTACGAAGAACGTCAACAAACCAATTTGTTGGGAGATTTGAAGAATGCTTATCAAAATGCCCATCATTTTGATCCGGTAATTGATGATCCGCGAACCGTTGCGGGCAATTACATTATAATTGAGCATTCGCCAACTATTTATGCCGCCCTATGTCATTTGCAGCAGGATTCGGTCCAAGTGACAGAAGGGCAGTTAATAAAAAAAGGCGATTTCCTAGGACGTGTCGGACATTCCGGCAATTCCTTTGCTCCACATCTGCATTTTCAACTGATGAACAGTAGTGATATCACTAAAGCAAAAGGTCTGCCTTGTGCTTTTGAAACTTATGAAGTATATCGCAATGGGAAATGGCAAACCGTTGATGCGGGGATTCCTACCAGTAAAGATCGGATTCGGTTTGTTGAGGAATGAAAAGTAAGTAGGAGAAAAAAGAAACAAACCAGGATAAATCTAGAATTATGAGTGGCTGCTGAAATAAAAAAGTAATTGATACTCATGTGTTGAGAAAAATGAAGATATCAAGTCGTTTGGAAAAATTTGCATCTAGAATAGTTAATCGTTGTCTTGCATTGATTGTTTGCACCTTAAGCAAATAAATGCAGGATTTTTTTGCAATCCGCTAACAACACCGCAAGAATTCAGAAGTTTCGGGGCTCTTTTTTCGTTATTCTTTAAAGAGAAGAAAGAGGTGAATCCAGTGAAAATTTAATCGAATTTTTTACATGCAATTAGGAAGGAAGATTTTATGGTTAACAGCCGGTACTGTCCGCCTACACAACTTTCGGACCAAAGAAAATAGTAAAGAAAGGGAAGTTGTGTATGCCAAAACAAAAAACACATAGCGGAATGAAGAAGCGTGCCAAACTTAAAAAAGGTAAAATAAAATGTCCCAAGTCTGCCATCAGTGCCCCAGATAAAAAGAAGGTTAAGCAGATGCTTTCTTAATATAATAGAAGAAAATCTTTGAACGATTCTATGTTCAAAGATTTTTTTGCTTAGTTATTGGAATGCACAGCTCCATTACTACCTTTTCCTGCTCTCGCTCAATTGCTAGGTAGTGATTTACAGCAAAGCGTTCGGTCATTTGAAACGTGCTTCGGGACAGCCAAATCCGAAAGACGCCCTGCAACGCTGCAAAAATCTCATCGATAGTACCGGCAAAAGGAAAAATTGCGTAGGTCCCGCTTTTGATTGCAGCCGTTGTTTCTGAGGTTGCAGGATCAACGGAAAAGCATAGGTCGCAAATACAATGATTTAAATCAGCGGAAGCCGGATCGCTGTAAAATTTTTCGTACAAAATTGTCTGATCCGAGATCGTATTTTGGTGTTCATCTAGAAACAAAAACCAGCGATCTTTTAAGTCAGCATAATTTCCGATGAAACGCTCATAGTAAACCTTTTGCTCCGGCAGTTGTTCGATCCGTATTTTCCTGTCGTACTCTTCAAAAGATAAAAAGGTTTCCTTTTTATCAGGAATAAACGGATTTCTGGTTTGGTCAGCGGTTAGAACCCGGCGATAGCTGTTAGGCGAGCACTGAAAACTATTTTTAAAGACCGTGCTGAAGTTGGTAGAACTATAGCCATAGTTTAAGCCAATTTCGCTGACTCTATCAGTTGCTCGCAGCTTCAAATCAATCGCGCTTTGTTCCAGCTTCATTCGTTTAATAAATCCATAAACACTTTCACCGGTTTGCTCTTTAAATAGTCGAGCAAAATAATAGTGGGAATAATTAAAATAAGCCGCAACTTTCTCCAAGGTCAGTCCTTCATCTAGATGCTGGATAATATAATCAATGCTCTGGTTAATCAGTTGTTTTTTGTTCATGGCCGCCTCTTCGTAAAGATCGTTTTTCAAATCAATTCTTGCTTTTAGTATATTTGCTGGAGGGAGTGGATGTAAAGGACAAATTCACCGGTAAGTTCTCAAAAGCTAGTTGAAAAAATTCTAAACAATTTTTCCCAATGCTCCAGCCAGCGGCAACTTTTGCTATAATTTAAAAGAGGAGTGTGATTCCGGGTGAAAATTTTGTTAGTGGAAGATGAACAGGAAATTTCTGAATTAGTCGAATTTTATTTGAAAAATGAAAATTATGACGTCGTTACCTGTGAGAATGGGACGGATGCTTTAGAAGAGATCCGCAGCAGTGAATTTTCTTTAGCAATTTTAGATATTATGCTGCCGGATAGCGATGGCTTTGAGTTGTGCAAGGCGATTCGCGAAAAATATACGTATCCTGTTATCATGCTGACGGCCAAGGGAGAAGAGATCGACAAAATCACCGGCCTGACGATTGGTGCGGATGATTATATCACCAAACCGTTTCGTCCGTTGGAACTAGTGGCTCGGGTAAAGGCGCAGCTTAGGAGGGCGACTCAATACAGCGGCGTAATCCGCAATGTTCTAACTGTGAAAGGCCTGGAACTGGATATTGAGAAGCGCAAAGTTTTTCTGAACGAAGAAGAGCTTTTTCTAACGCCACTGGAATTCTCGATTTTGAAGTTGTTGATGGAGCGCAAGGATCAGGTGGTCAGCTCAGAAGAGTTGTTCAAAGAAGTTTGGGGCGAAAAATATTATATCAACTCCAACAATACCATCATGGTCCATATTCGCCACCTGCGGGAAAAGATGCAGGACACCGGAGAGAAGCATAAATATATCCAAACGGTCTGGGGTGTCGGCTACAAAATATAGCTTAAGATATCTTAAGAGAGAACTAAGTGAATATTAAAAAAGCGCCTGCTTATAGATGATTAAATAAGTCTATAAGGAGGTTTTTTCTATGAGAAAAAGACAGAATAAGCTGCTGCCGGGGTTAACTATTATGGCTGTTTTGTTAGCGGGTCTGTTAACTTATCAAGTTTTTGCCACGCGGAACGAACCCTTCATCAATATTCGGAGCGTTTCCGCCAATCATTACTTATTAAAACAGCGTAACGGTCCGATTATCAATCAAAAAAAGCCGCAGAAAAAAATAGCCATCGCCTCTCTTACTAAAATCATGACTGCCCTTTGTCTTATTGAACAAACAGAAGACCTGAATCAAGTAACTACCGTACCTGAAACGATTTTTTTAGATATTCAGCAAAATAATTTAGCCGTCGCCGGTCTTCAACCAGGTGAGGTGATTAGTTATCGTGATCTTTTGCACGGGATTTTGCTGCCGTCCGGTGCCGATGCCACTATGACCGCTGTTTTGTCAGTGAGTGGGAGTGAGGACGCCTTCGTGGCAGAAATGAATCACAAAGCAGCTGAACTGGGAATGAGCAATATTCATTTTACTAATTCAATTGGGTTGGATACAGGAGACCACTATTCAACGGTGGAGGATTTGGCGCTGCTTTTAGAATATGCTCTGACGAACGAGACGTTTTATTATGTGTTCACATCGCTGTATTATCAAGGAGCACCCACCAATTGCCATCCGGAAGGAAATTATTTTACCAGCAGCCTAATTAGTCGTGGGGAATCACTGGAACTGAATAATGGACAAACCATCGGTGGCAAAACCGGCTACACCAAAAAAGCCGGTTTGTGCTTAGCCAGCTTGGCCCAAATAAATGGCGAGGAATATTTGCTGATTTTGGCAGGAAGTAAAGGGGATAGTCAATCAGAACAATTGAACTTGATCGAAAGTCGCAAGCTTTATAACGAAAGCCTGCTATAAAAAACGCGTAGCGAAAAGTCTACGCGTTTTGGCTGTCGATAGGCAAAGTGAAACGAAAAGTTGTCCGACCATTTTCACTTTCGGCTTCGATTGTCCCTTGATGAGCTAAAATAATTTCTTTGGCAATCGCCAGACCCAGGCCGGCACCGCCGGTTTTAGTGGAACGAGATTTGTCCAAGCGATAAAATTTTTCAAAAATGGTTTCGATTTGATGTTTCGGAATCGTCGCGCCTTCGTTAGTGATGCTGAAGGTTAGACGGTCGACTGTATTCTCAGTAAGCGCCATCTGAATGGTGGAATTTTCCGGTCCATAAGCAATCGCATTTTTCAGCAGATTGTTCAGCACCCGCGCCAGCTGCTCACTATCGGCAAAAAGCTTCAAACTCTCCGGCCCGCGATAGTCCAGCGTCTGATTTTTCTCCTTCAACAAAGGATAAAATTCATCCGTCAACTGATTCAGCAATAAAACAAAATCCAGCTCTGTCGTGTATAGTTCAATATCCTGTAAATTGAAACGAGTAATATCGAAGAAATCGTCAATCAA
>LIDZ01015616.1_pt61 | contig 22418 bp, 28 predicted proteins | sample 644651 | NCBI WGS metagenome assembly LIDZ01 (sample SAMN03856242, study PRJNA289617) | food metagenome | isolation source: wine grapes on drying loft during traditional withering process | host: Vitis vinifera cv. Corvina | place: Italy: Gargagnago di S. Ambrogio di Valpolicella | collected 2014-01 | reverse complement strand
TATCATATATATAAAATAGACTCGATGATGAATTAACCCTTATAATACATAGGGAAATCAAGGGTTTCTAAACTGTCTTAATTGATTTCTAAACCGTTACATTTTTGCTGACTATCATTTTGTTCATCAGCACTTCCTTCATATATAAAAAATATCAGAGCACCAAAAAACCTATATTCTATATGTTTGTTTTAACTGTTTTCATTTTCCTGAAATTAATTCTTATACCCTCTCCAATTGGGAACCTTGGACACCCTCAAAATAGCCAACAACTTCAACGGTTTTTTAGGGGTGAAAATATTAATATGTGTCGTTTTTGACCGAAAATGAGAAATTGGGACTCTATACTCATTCTGATAAATAAGCGTCTAATTGCTAACAAACCAAAAAACCCCTATAAGATTATAAGGGTTTCGAATATTACTAAACAGTTATCACATGAACAACATTGTTTGGCACATCATGAGCGCACCTGAATTTTCTCTGCCTAGATCATCAATTACATACATATCACCATCAAATTCATTCGTTAGAATTGGATAAGTTTTACCAACCGATACTCCTATTAATTCAGAAGGTATAGTCAATACAAGCGCATATTTAGCCAGTTCAATATTTTCAGTTGTTTCCATTTGTGACTCCTCAACAACACCAGCATATTGAATTGAAACAATTTGACCATCTACATTTTGGATATGTGCTGTATACATGCCATTGGCGTTAGTAACAAAGATAAGTTCTGATCCCTTATTCCAGAACAAATGATATTCAACGGCTTCGCTTAGTTTAACAGGCGCTCCCACATAACGATATACACAACCATTTTCAATTTCCGATCCATCTACATCCTCACCAGTAATAATAACCAATTCAAACTTACCCTGCGGAGTGACAACAATTTTATCATGAATGAAAACACCCACATCTGCCAGATCATTTATATCAGCAAGTGTTGCAATGTGATAATCAGTACCGCTTTTTTGTGCTTCCTTTAACGATTCAAACAAGTGAGTTGTGTAAATGATGTTGCCTTTTGGGGAAACCTTGTCTGTTGGAGCCTCAGCGTAATAAAATACTACCTCTGGTTTAAATGTTGTTGTCATTTTCATTCTCTCCCTTATTCATATTGTAGTTCTCCTGAAACTGGTGAATAATACTGTCTCTCAATGTTCTCAGGGCTAGTATATCGCCCTGTATTGCCTTTTTGATGTCTGCATCACAAGATGGATCTATTGCAACCTTTACCAACCTTAAATGGGCTTGTGCAAGCAATAGGAGTGAATCAGCGGTATCATCATCCACAATCCATAACAGGCGGTTAAGGGAAATCTGTGAAGCCATGAGGTCGTTCACCATTTTTGACACGGCTATATATCCAAGGTGTTAAGAGGATTGAATTTCTCGTTCTGTTCCGCTAAAGCAGTTCCCCAAAGTGAGAAGTATTTCAAGGTCATAGATACATTACTATGTCTAAGCAATTTCTGAATTGTACCAATATCACAACCAGCCATAATCATAGAGTGGGCTGCTGTATGACGGAAGGTATGGCAAGATACCCGACAATTCTTGAAGTTCATAATGGCTTTCAAATGTTTAAATACCATCTTCAGAGCATTGTCAGTCAACTGGTTTCCATGACGATCAGTAAATACTGTTTCAGGCATGGTTGGAAAGTATTTCTCAACGAATATGCGATACTCTACAAATTCACGCTTTAATCTGTCAGACATTGGAATACTGCTGGCAACTCTTTTCTTACCGTTAACAGTGATAACCTGATTCACTAGATCAACGTCAGACCATTTCAAACTTACTGTTTCGCCTAATCGACAGGCAGAACCCAATAACCATATGATAAGGAAATAATCACGATAAGCATATAAGGATTTGTCACGATATTTGATGGACTGATAAAACCGTAACATCTGTTTGATCTGTGCATCAGTAAAAACTTCTATCTTCACGTTTTCCTTGGCAAAGATAATACGTTTGGTTGGATTTGTCTTAGAAGTAAATACTTCCATTTCCGTTTCGAAGTAATTGAAGAAAATTTTGAGGATGTGTAACTTGGAGTTGACGGTTGAGGGTTTGTTACCTTTTTCTTTGCATTGTAACAGGTATTGCTTCACGAAGGATGCTGTGCAATCTTCAACATTAATGATTTCGTTCTGAACACAGTATTGATGGAACTCATTCATTTGTCCCATATAAGCCGTGAGAGTACGATCTGAAACATTACGATACATCCGGTCATTCTTGAATTCGACTAAAGCAAATTTTAATAGCAAAAAGACCACCACCTTAAAGGAATTGTGTCCTTAAAAGTAATGGTCTTTTATGTTATAAACGGGTCACAGTGTGACCACCAACTATAGGAGAGGGAAGAATATGCTTCAAACCCTTGCTACACTTGGAAATATAGGACGGATGGGATTCGAACCCATGACCCCTACCCTGTCAAGATAGTGCTCTCCCGCTGAGCTACCGTCCTGCAACGAAATTTATAATACCATAGGATGTGAGGGATTAGCAATATTTTTTTCGAGAACTAGTACATTTCTCTTAGACAGTTAAAAACCCTTGAAAATTCAGTCCACAATTTGTAAACTTAGACAATTGGAAACTACCATATTTTTCTAGGGGGACTATATGCAAGAAGAACTAGCACGTGCGAATAAGGCTGCATGGGAAACGAAAGCGTATCAGGCTTGGGTACGACATCATGGAACACCTAATGAACTTGCTCAAAAATTGCAGATGGACCCTAGAGACCCTTTGCGTTATTGGTTGAAGTACATAGGTAATCCATCAGGAAAGAAAGTACTAAACCTGCTAGGTTCGCACGGTAGGAAAGCAATCTGTTTAGCTTTGTTGGGTGCTGAGGTTACGGTGGTAGATATTTCAGAAGAAAATCGCTTGTACGCTAACGAAGTTGCGACGGCGGCTGGTGTTAAACTGAATTATATCTGTTCAGATGTATTAAATATCCCCAATGAAGAAACTCTTGGAAAATTTGATATAGTATTGATGGAGTTTGGGATTTTGCATTACTTTACGGATTTAAAGTCCATTTTTTCTGTGGTCAGCAGAAGGTTAGGTTCAAAGGGTCGGTTGATGTTAACGGACTTTCATCCTTTTGCCAGAACGTGGAGGACAACTATAAATTTACAGGACCCAACAGGGATTTATTTTGATGATAACATCAAAGAAGGCGAAATTGCGTTTGCCAAGCTACTTCCCGAAGAAGAACGTTCCGAATTAGGTAAGGTTTTGACGCGGAGTTGGACAGTCGGTGATATTATAACTTCAGTGGCCGCCGAAGAGTTGTGTATCCGCATATTTGAAGAGATAAGGAATGCTCAAGACCCAAGTTTTCCTGAGTTCTATACTCTTATTGCTGATAAATTAAATGTTCCACTGACCCCATTATTTGGTTTGACGCATGGTTTGGGATGAGGGAGAGCGGCCCAATAGAAAAGCCTTTCCCATAACGGGAAGGGCTTTGATTATTTAACGGAGGTCACCTAATGAGGTCATATAATAATGAGACTCAGCAGACACCTCAAACCCTAACGACTCATACAGGTGTAATGCGCGTCTATTTTGAGTGACTACGCCAAGGCGAATAAGAGAGCACTTCTGTTCTAGCAAGATTTTAACTACCCCAGAAAGAATTTCACGGCCGTATCCTCTACCTTGGTATGACGGAAGTACGCAAAAATCATGAATAACAGCCGTACCCGTCTGAACATAATTAACTCTGATCATGCCAATCGGGGCCGTACTATTCATAGCAATGTAATTAACCCGTTCGGCTTCTCTTGTACGCGCAAAATAATTCCTGGTCCAAGACTCCGAATCGCCAAAGGCTTGGGATGAACATGTAACCATGAACTCTAAATCCTGGTCTTCTTCTAAACGTAATACTAAGCTGGAGCGGAGTGGATCAACAGGGTGTAACCGATTCAGAATCATCGAGAATTCAGACGTTGTTAGAGTAGCCCCTAAATGTCTTATACAATCAATACCTGGTTTGGAATTTGAGGGTATCCTAAAGTGGCAAGTTTGGAGGTCATGGATTTGCATATCTGATACTGCATGTTTCAGTAAGTCGCGAAATATCCCCTTGAGACGAAAGTCCGGGTGCACCATACCATTGATATTAGCTTCCTTACCATCCGAAGTATACCAACTGAGAAAACCGATTAACTGATTATCGATTTGGCACAGGAAGGCCTCATCTCCACCTATCTCCTTAAGGCTTTCTATGCCTACTCTCAAACTTGAGTTGTCGGATGTCTTGCATAGATGTTCTAACCAACGGATTTGCTCGATCTGATGATTTGAAAAGTCTTGCATTTTAGAAATTTGATATGTTTGCATCGGGTGTCCTCCTCTTGAAGTCAATGCTAGCCAAGTAAAGAAAGGTCAGAAGATACTCATACACGCCGGGTCAGGGGGAGTCGGAACATTTGCCATACAGCTTGCCAAGGAAATAGGAGCTTTTGTGGCCACTACGGTCAGTGAAAAAGGTTATGATTTAGTCAAATCATTAGGGGCGGATCTAATCCTAAATTACAAAGAAGATATGTTTGAAGAAATATTGGCAGACTATGATGCTGTTTATGATACATTGGGCGGTGACGCTCTCGAGAAGTAATATAACGCAAAATACACTTATCTTTTTATGAAGCCGAGTGGTCTTCAATTAGAATATATCAAGGAATTAGTAACAGGAAGAGCAAAAGGCAAGGTTATCGTTAAAATATAAGGTTCTAATTCTCTAATGAATGCTCCCATTCTTGTTGAAGAATAGCGTATAGATATTCATCTACCCATTTTCCCTTAGACTTATAATTTTGCAATAAATAACCTTCTCTTCTCATGCCTACTCGCTCTAATAAACGGACGGATGATTCATTTTCAACGTTGCTATAGGCTATTACTTTATGTTTATTAAGTTTTGCAAATAGATAACCTAACAATCCTGTTACAGCTTCTGTGGCATATCCTTGTCCATGAAATTCAGGGGCAACAGTAAAACCAATCTCAACGATATCTGGCTGGGATTCCAAAGTATGAACAGCACAATCACCAATTAATTGGTTCGTAGTCTTTAAAGCTACTGCGTATTGAAGCCAAGCTCCAGGTATATTAGGAGAGGCTTCAATCTGTTTGTTTATAAAAGCTGCAGCCTGATCGTGTTGGTAGTTATCCCATGATTGAAACCTCGCAATATCGGGATTAGAACGATATAAATAAAATGACTCTACATCTGTAAGACAAAAGTGTCTTAGCACAAGTCGATTCGTTTCAGTGTAAATAGTTGCGTTATTGTTCATAACTTTTACCCGTGGCAGGCAAGGATGCGAGTGCAGATTTATTAAATCCTTTTACTAAGAGATACACGGCGAGGGTTATTTCATTAGCTGCTACCGGTAGCGCTGTAATGGCACCCCAACCAGAAAATTGTTCAATTACACCGAACATTACCAACAAGGCTTGTAAGAAAATAAGGGCTGCGCCTGTCATACCCAAGATGGGGATGAATCTGTGTACGAGCTTAGACTTATAAAATATATAACTGTACATCATCGTGTTGATGCCTAACAAGAAACTAGGCCCAAGCCAAGCGGTCCAATCATGTACTGCTTTTAATAAAGTACCTGAAGCTTGATAAGAGGCGGTATCCAGGGCTCCTGCAGATGCAAATTCCTGGCTAAGGGTCAATAGGCTCAGTACGCTGATAATACCTACCGTAATGGCAATCGCTTCAAGAAACCTGAAGCAAAGATGCCAAAGCGCAATAGTTTCATTATATTTTCTGAGAATTGGAAACATGGTAGTTGCTGTACCAATCACGGTAACGACAGTAATCAACTCAAAAATCGCTCCCAGCTTCACCTTATTGGCATGTTCAGAACCTCTAATCAGATAATCGGCACCATTTAGGATAGGATCGTATAAAAGAAGACCTATTACTGACGCCACCGCCGCAACTATAAATAGTACGCCTACAATTCTTGAGCTCATTTTAAGTGAGAAGTTCATGGGGGTGTCTCCTTTTTTTGAGAAGATATGAATTAGACATAATTTTTCTTCATCCAACTTGTGATACCCAGCCCCTCGGATTTATGCAATTCCTCGACATCAGCCATTTTAAGTAATGATCCGCCTTTGATCGCAATGAAGCAGTCTAGTAAGGGTTCAATTTCCGCAATCTCATGGCTCGTCATGATTAGTGTCTGAGATTCCAAGTCAATATATGAGATCATTCCTTTTACGATAGATTCTCGCACCATCGGGTCAAGTCCGGACAAAGGTTCATCCATCAGAATATAGGGAACTTCTCTCGCTAAAGTAAGCATGATTTTTAATCGAGCACGATTTCCTTTGGAGAGATTTTTGATTTTCATCTGAGGTTCCAGCTGCATAAACTTCATGATTTCTTCTGCTTTAGCAAGGTTGAAGTCAGGGAATTGTGAAGCTTGGAAATTCATAGCTTGGCTTACTGTGAACATATAATAGGATGTATCCAGCTCCGATAAATAAGAGACGACTTTGCTTATTCTTCGATTGGCAGTCACTCCATTTACGGTTACAGTCCCAGTCGTGGGATACGCTAGTCCGGAAATGAGCTTTAATAGGGTGGACTTCCCACTGCCGTTCTCACCCACAATACCAATGATTTTACCTATGGGTAACGTTAATGAAATCTCGTGAAGAGCGGACTGGCGCATATATTTTTTCGAAACATTAGTCATTTGAATCACGTTGCTCATCTCCTGCATCAAATTTGTTTAAGTAGTCATTCAGCCCTGCAATGATTTCTTGTGAGTTGTATCCCATTTCCTGCATGACCTGGACGAACAACTGAATCTGCTCATGTTGCAATTGATTACGTTGATCCACCAAACGTTCTTCATGCTCCGTAACAAATGTACCTTGACCTCTTTTCGTTTCCAGAATACCCTCACGCTCCAACTCACTGTAAGTACGCTGAATTGTGTTTGGATTGACGCTATATTTGATCCCCATATCCCGGACAGAAGGTAGCTTCTCACCTGCTTTCAATTCTTTGCTTACAATCTGTCGACTGATTCGATCTGCTAACTGCAGATAAATGGGCTTTGAAGCATTAAATTCATCCATCGTTACACCTCAACTTTGTTGTCAATAATCCATGCGGTCAGAATAAATAATCCAATGATAATAATGAAGTTATAAAGATATTCTCCTGTATATAGTTGTATAGGGGCTATTGAAAAAGAGGGGAAAGTATAGGTGGTGCCCCCCCAGTTCGTGACTAAACGATATAGGGAAGTAGATTCGAATAGGGATGTTACCCAATTGGGTATGATAATAGCCCCGATCACTACTAACCAGCTCCAACGTCCGATTCGAAATTTGAAGAATTGAAATAGCGTCCAAAGAAATAACACGCAAACGCCGATCATTGTGGAAATCATAATAACATGAGGGAATATTAATAAACTCGAGTTCCAAATATCAGTCCAATACGGTTCAAAGGAATTGGATTTGGGTTCGATCAGTAATCCAGACATCACATATAACATCGAAAGCGAAATGACTACCATAATCAGCCCGTTTACTATTTTACTAAGCATCAATCTCGAAGCCGGTTGGGGATTATGCAGCCATAAGTGCAGCTGATTGGCCTCTGTTCTCAAACTGATAAATACCATAATCGGAACATAGAAAATATGAAAAACAATAGCAACTCCTAAGGGAATGAACATAAGCAAAGTATTATCTGCTATCTTCCCCACATACATCGTCAACATGACAAACAATAAATTAATGATAAGTCCGACGAAAAAAATGGTTCTTGTTAATTTGAAATCTTTTTTAAATAAAGCTACCCATGCGCTCATCTCATTCATCCCCTTTGATCTAATGTATTAATGCAATAGTACACTAATTCATTGGGTCATGTAAATAGGCAATAATAAAAAAGCAGGAACCGGGTTAAGAAGAGCCGAATGACGCATGGATATTTCACAGAAAAGGCTATATTATGGCTATACAAGAAGTTTATAACTCTCAACAGAAGAGGTGGAGACTCATATGAAGCTTACTGAAATGCCAGGGTCTAATCTACGATTTGCGCCGTTGGCGCTGGGTACAGCCGAATTCGGAAGCGCTATCAGCGTGGAACGTTCTTTTCAGATCATGGACCGGTTTGTTGATGGTGGAGGCACCTGGATTGACACCGCACGGGTTTATGCCGATTGGTTGCCAGATGGTCATGGGAAAAGTGAAATCACAGTAGGAAAATGGCTGGGAGACAGAGGTCTTCGGAACGATGTTCTGATTTCTACTAAAGGAGCCCACCCGGAGATGTCAGCGATGCAGGTGTCTCGCCTGGGGGAACAGGATATTATGTCTGATGTCGAAGAGAGCTTGAATTGTCTGGGTATAGATACTATCGATTTATATTGGCTTCATCGTGATGATGAGAGTATTCCGGTTGATGGTATTCTCAACACAATGAACACTTTGGTTAATACGGGTAAAATCCGCTATTTTGGCTGTTCCAACTGGCGACCTGACCGGATTCGGGCTGCTGCAGAATATGCCAGCACTCACGAGCTGCGCAGCTTTGTTGCAAGTCAGATCCAGTGGAGCTTGGCAGAGTTAAACGAAGATTCGGGTTCTGATCCCACAACCGTCAATATGGATAATGCTGGATTGGAATTTTATAAAGAGACTGGGCTCAGCATGTTCGCCTTTACTTCGCAAGCGAAGGGGTTCTTTCAGAAATTGCATGCCGGAGGTATTGAATCCCTTAAGGATGCGGTGAAAAACAGCTACTATAATGAAGTTAACAGAGGACGAATGGAACGCGTAATAGAAGTATCACGACAAATGAACATTTCCATCTCATCTGTAGTGCTTGGTTATTTAATCAGTCAGCCCTTCCCAGTTGTGCCGATTATCGGAAGCAGTTCGGTGGAGCAGGTGGAAGAAGCCATGGAAGTGCTTGATGTAAGATTAACTCCTGGACAAATTGACTATTTAGAGCAAGGCTGATTTCCCCTGACAAGAGTCTCTTAACCTGTCTGCTCTGCTTGCCGGAGCGGACTTGTTGATGTTCTCTCATGGATCATGAATCGGTGCCCAGAGGAACTTCCCAGACCGTTATGGTAAAATAGAGGGAGCTATCTTCAAAGAAAAATTCATTAGTCAAAGGGGCTCAAGATCTTGCCGCAAAAAGAACCGCAAAAAAAAACATCCGCACCAATGAAATGGTTGGGAGGCGGAGCTGCTATGCTCCTGCTTAAAGGAAAGGCAATCCTCTCCCTCTTGAAAATCGGTAAAATCGCCGCTCCGTTAATTTCAATGATGATCTCCATATGGGCCTATGCCCTGATTTATCCTTGGGGGTTCGCAGTGGGCTTTGTGCTGCTATTGCTTGTTCATGAGCTGGGTCATGTCATTGCAGCTAAACAGAAAGGACTCCCGGTCAGTGCCCCTTTATTTATTCCCTTTGTTGGTGCTCTGATCGCATTGAAAAGACAGCCGCTTGATGCGGAAAGTGAAGCCTATATTGCCTTTGGCGGCCCTATACTGGGTTCGATTGGTGCTGTAGCTGTTTTTGCAGCGGCCTATTATACTAACAGCCCGCTCCTATACTCTCTAGCTTATATCGGGTTGCTGCTTAATCTGCTCAACCTGTTGCCGATCCATCCGCTGGACGGCGGACGCATTGCTGTAGCGGTTACCCGCTGGCTGTGGCTAGTTGGATTGGTGGGTGGTTTAGCAGTCATACTCTATCTGCGATCCATCTTATTCTTTATCATCTGGGCGTTGTTTGCTTACGATTTGTATAAAAAGTACATTATGCAGCGCAAGAAGGGCCAGGGCAACACCTTGTCCTCTGTGTCTAAAGGTTTTTTGATTCCAGTGGAGCACCTGAAGGATGTAGGCTATATGATTCCGGGACCAGAGCATAGAAGAGATTTGCCCTTCACGACCTACAGTGATCTGCACCGGCAGCAATATGTTAAGGTGAACTGGGATACGCTTGATTATAATGGTACAGCCGTATTGACGCAGCAAGCTATCATTAGCAAGGTGCGGATTACCCGTCTGGAACAAGTGACGCTCGAGAATGGACTTCACCTCAGAATGCATCTCGAGATCCTGTATACTCCCTTTGACAACGACAAGTATTATGATGTGCCGGCAAGCAAACGCTGGAAATACGGTGCTGCATATTTTGTGCTGGCTGGTTTCCTGGCAGGCATGATGTATTTGGTTCATTTGGTGGGAAATGTAAATCTGTAAGGTTTTAAAAAACTCTGGAATCGTCAAAGCTGTAGTGAGAACAACGGCAGACAACGATGAAGGGGTGCTAAGCATGCGTACAAAAGTGAAATGGGGAGCAGTCTCTGCCTTACTATTTCTGCTGCTGGGGTTAACGGGTTGCACTATGGTGAAGCAGACACCTGGTGTTATAGAGATGCGGCAAATCTCAAGTTTGGATGGAGGCCTGCAGAGTCCATATGGCCCATACGGCCCCCAGTCTCCTGTGATGCAGGATGTATATAGCCGCTCGATTCCAGACGAGGTTTACGCTGCGGACTAGATTACTTGCCCTCCAACTATACAGTTAACCCATTATTCTGTATAATAGGTCAACTATCGTTTCATACATAGAGAGGGGATTTGCAATCATGGCGGCGGAAATCGTACGTGTTATTACCGAGGAACAGCTTCAAATGGGTCTGGATATTCGGACAAAGGTGTTTGTTGAGGAACAGAAGGTACCGGCTGAGGAGGAAATCGACGAATACGATGTGATTGGTCCAAATGCGCATCATCTCCTGATCATAGATGAGGGAATCCCTGTAGCTACGGGCAGATTAATTTATTACAAAGCAGGCACTGCCAAAATGCAGCGGATTGCCGTGCTGAAAGATTATCGCATCAAGGGTTACGGACGCGTCCTGCTGTTGGCGATGGAGGAGCTAGCACGCGAGTTGGGTTTGGAAGCTTCCATTCTTGACGGTCAATGTCAGGCGGAGACCTTTTACACCAAACTAGGCTATGAAGTGATTTCTACGGAGCCTTTCTATGATGCTGGAATTTTGCATGTGCGGATGCAGAAAATTCTCTAATTATTAGAGCTATACACATAATTCACCTTTCCTTTGCACAAGCTATGATGTGCCTCATCAGGGCAAATCCAAGTGCAAGGGGCGAACGATATGGAATCCAGTAACGAACGTGAACGATTTATAGCGGCACAGAAGAATGGTGATGGGGATTTAAGAAGCTTTCAGACCTCTTCAGGACGTGTGCTTGACTACCAGCAGGCACTTCAGGAGGTACAGGCAGGGCATATAGCCGGAGTGAATGTTTTTAAAGGCAGGGACGGGGAACTGTATATTCGCGGTGACGCGGATGGAGATCCTACGAACAACCTTGACCAACTGCCGTTATTTTAGAATAGGTGGAATGAATATAACCGGCCGGACAGGCGTCTACAGACGCGAATGTCCGGCCGGTTTTTCGCTCAGAGAGCCCTCATTACTGTTGACACGCTGCGCTAACCTCACCAAAAGAGAAAGAATGAAATTTTTACCTGTTTGCAGCGCAACTTGGCGGAGGAAAGGTAGTATATATTAACAGCATGAATTACTTGGAGGGTCTCAAATGATGAGATGGAAAAAAATTGCTCTGTGCGTGCTCGTGTTTTCCCTCATGGGCAGCTCATTATTATTCGCGGATGCAGTAAATCAGAAAATCAGAGTATGGAGCAACGGAAAAGAAATTTCGGACGGCGGTTATTTAATTGATGGTAAGACTTATATTCCTGCCAGAGAAGCAGGGGGAATTGTGAGCTGGGACGGTTCTGGAAAAGTGACCATTCTTAAGCCAAATGTGCAAATTGTTTTGTTCAAGGGTGATACTGTTTTTGGGAATGTAAATGTAGGCAAACTCAAATTCAAGGTGTTGTCCCAAGTAGACAGCCTGACTGATGACATTTCTTCGGTCAAAGTTGCGATTACCGATCCATCAGGGAACATTAAGGATATTGATTCCCGTGATATGGAAGGAACGAAGAAGGAAGATTTCTGGTTCTCAAGCTCGGAGATTACGTATGATTTCAAAGATTCCGGTAAATATCGGGTAGGCTTCTATATCAAGATGTCAAAGAACGGAGATTACGTACTTGTGTCAGAGAAAGTAATCACTGCGCTTAATTAGGAATTTTGTGGCACTGTCAAATTGACCTGAACTTATCAAGCATGATACGATACCCTTTGTAGGATAATTCAATTAAAGTGAGGTTTTACAATGAGCGATCACAAACATGAGCATGACCATGAACATGGTGAAGCATGCGGTTGCGGACATGATCATGACCATGAGCACGAGGAGTTTGTGCTGACCTTGACGAACGAGCAGGGTGAAGATGTAGAGATGGTGCTGGTGGAAACGTTCGACGTAGGCGAGAAATTATACGCTCTGCTGCTGGAACGCGAAAATCCTGAAGCTGATGGCATCATTCTGCGTATGGAAGAAGAAGACGAGGAAATGGTATTGTACAATATCGAAGACGAAGCTGAATGGAAAGCTGTTGAAGAGGCGTACAACGAGCTGCTTGCCACGCAAGAATAGATTTCGGTGACGAATGAAGTTATCCTTAGGATAGCTGATATTACAAGCAAAAAACCCGATACTCTTATAGTATCGGGTTTTTGCTTGAAATATAAGAATTTATATGTTACACACGATAACTTATCCTTATATTTCTCGAAGAAGCGGGTACCGTCCATAAAAGGACGGCGAAGCCGTTTCTTCTTGGTTGTTTAACATTTTAGTAAGGAAGAAGATCAGGATATTGGGTCTGCTTCCACAATAACTTTAATGTTCGTTATACTGCGATCCTCGGGTCCTTTGACTGGAAGCCCAATCTCTACATGGTCTATGATATAGTCAATATTATCTTGGGTAATAATTTCACCAGGCAGAAGAATCGGGATTCCTGGTGGATACACGTAGATGAATTCGGCGATGATGTATCCTGCTGATTCCCGGAAGGGTATCAGTTGCGTATCGGCGTAGAAGGCGTCTCTCGGAATAAGGGCCAGTTGCGGAATTTCCGGAACCTGCACCTTCATCTCGTAGATTTCCCCTTTGCTGTAATGAATTGCAGATAAAACCCGCAAGGCAGCCAGCAATTTATCTACTGAATCCTGGGTATCTCCAGGGGTAATCAGGCAAAGAATGTTATACATATCACTAAGTTCTACTTCGATATTGTATTTCGCGCGCAGCCAGTTTTCGGTCTCATAACCGGTGATGCCTAAGTGGCGCACGTGAATGTTAAGTTTTGTAGGATCAATGTCGAAGGTTGCCTCAGTGCCAAGTATTTCTTTTCCAAAGCTGTACAGGCCTTCAATGTTATTAATAGTATCCCGTGCATAATTGGATAAAGCGATGGTTCTCGCTGCCATCTCATGTCCGTTCAGCGCGAGATTGCGTCTGGAGGTATCCAGAGATGCCAGTAAAATGTAAGATGTAGATGTTGTTGTCAGCATGCTCATAATGGTCTGCACCCGCTGTGGGTTGATCAGACCGGTCTTAGCATTCAGATTCAGTACCGAGCTTTGCGTCATGGAGCCGCCCAGCTTGTGTACACTGGTTGCTGCCATATCTGCACCGGCTTGCATAGCCGATATCGGTAGATCCTCATGAAAATGAATCAGTACTCCATGTGCCTCGTCTACCAGAACAGGAACATCGTAGTTGTGGGCCAGTTCCACAATTGAACGAAGGTCGGCACAAACGCCAAAGTACGTAGGATTAATGACTAGAACTCCCTTGGCATCCGGGTGGCGCTTTAATGCTCGTTCCAGCGAGCTGGTGGTTATGCCGTGGTCTATCCCGAGATTCTCATCCTGTACGGGTGAGACGAACACAGGCTTGGCTCCGGAGAAAATAATGGCCGACATCACTGATTTATGAATGTTGCGCGGCACAATAATTTTGTCACCCGGTGAGCAAACAGAGAGGATCATCGTCATGATGGCATTGCTCGTGCCCTGTACGCTGAAATACGTATAGTCGGCGCCGAAAGCCTTCGCAGCCAGCTTCTGAGCTTCTAGTATCACGCCTGTGGGCTGATGAAGATCGTCAAGCGGTGCGATATTGATCAGATCTATGGATAGAGCGTTATCGCCGATAAACTCACGGAATTCGGCATCGGTTCCTAGCCCCTTCTTATGCCCCGGAATATGGAATTGAACTGGATTACCGGCGGCATGCTGTTTAAGAGCGGTGAAGAGGGGAGTACGGTGTTGATTCATTTAATGCTGTCACAACCTTTCGTAAATCGCAAATTTTCAAGCAAGCATCAGTATAACAAAACAATCAACATTTTACTAGGATGTGATGGAATGCCTGGCAAAGTACAACAGCGTATGCATATTAATTTGGCGTCACCTTTTATTATCGAGATGTGGGTCATCATTTTTTTGGTGGAGTTCGTCAAAGGCTCGCTCCTGGTAGCGTTGCTGCCGGTCTATATGGAAAATACATTAGGTTTGTCGGTTACGGTGGTCGGCTTCGCGTTTGCAATGCAATATTTGGGCGACAATCTCTTCCGCAGTCCGTCCGGCTGGATCATGGAGCGTATCGGTTACCGCTGGACGATGACAGGAGCTCTTCTGCTGATTCTAGTGGCCTTGGGGATGATTATCTATGCTAAAGATGCAGTGTCACTTTCAGCTGCTTGTCTGATCTTAGGGATAGGCACCTCTCCGCTGTGGCCTTGTGTAATGACGGGTGTAACCGAGCTGGCTGGCTCTACCAAAAGTGGCAGCAGTGGTGCAGCGATGGGTGCCGTCGAAATGGCTTCGCTTGCTGGAACAGGAATCGGCCCCATTACCGTAAATTTCCTGATGGATCATGGTGGACAGAGCTACCGAATGGTCTTTTTGTTCTTGCTGGTCTGCGCTGCAGCTGTAGTAGCGGTTGCCCTATTTCTACCCAAAAGAATCGGACATAACGCTCCACATGTTGTACGGGATATGAGTTCAGAGGGGGATGCGGTGGAACGTAAACCACTAGGCCCGCTGGGAAGTCTCAAAAGAACGCTGCAGCAGGTTAGAACGTCACTGAAGGTTAGTCGTTTGCTATACCCTGCGTTGTTTCTGCAGGCCTTTGCCATTGGTCTCATGACGCCTGTTGTTACTTTATTCGCACGTACTGAACTTCATGTTACTCCGAACCAATTCAGCTTGCTCCTGATCGCCGGTGGAGGGATTACGGTTCTTACGCTAATTCCAGCTGGACGTTTAGTGGACCGAATAGGAACAACTGTGTTCTTGAATATCGGTTTCCTGCTTGCTGCATTTTCGCTAGCTTTGTTCTCTCAAGTTCGTTGGCTGCCGCTGGCGTTCTGCGCAGTGGCACTGGTTGGGGTGAGCTATGCGCTTATCCTGCCGGCCTGGAACGCCTTTTTGGCTAAGCAGGTGCCTAAAGGAGAAAGGGGAACCGTCTGGGGCTTATTTCTAACCCTGCAAGGCTCCGGTATGGTCGTGGGACCCGTGCTGTCCGGTAAACTGTGGGATAGCGTTGGACATGGTGTGCCCTTTCTTGCCAGCGCTTTTGTCATGCTGCTGCTGTTCGTGCTGCATCTGCTTATTGTCCACCGAACAAAGCTGAAGTTAAGTGCTAATTGAACTAAAAAAGGCAAAAGCCGCTGATGTCCGGATTGTATCCGGTGCACATCAGCGGCTTTTTTGGGTAGGCACCTCAAGCTAAAAGGACATACGCTATAAAGGAAGCAAAGTCTTAAATGTCTCTTGAATTAGCACCAGCTTGGCCACATGTAGGAACATTTCTTCTAAGCAAAGTGCTGAGAGCACTGGAACCAATCCAGAGCCGAGCTCAGGTAACTTGAGACGGACTCATGAGATCAATAACCTATCCCAATATACCGAAGCGTAACAAAAGTTCCGCTAAAGGGTTTGGAAAAGGAGTGATGCGGGTAAAAATAGTCAATAAACCAAGTTACCGCTACATAAACTGAAGTATAAAATAAGCGTAAGACGAACGCAAAATGAATTCATTTCTAGTGGAGGTCCTGCGGACAGTATCACTCTAAGTTTAAGCAAAGCTGGCTCATGCTGGCGTATAGCTGTGAGGGGGGATTGCCTTGAACAAAAACGATGAGGTAGAGTATTGTAATCTGGAGTTGCGCTTCGATAGACAGCATATTCAGGACCTTATAAAAGATCTGATCCAAGAAGGCTATTCCCTTTATTGGAGCGAGAACGAAAGTATCTTTGTTATTTCGGTGCGTACCGGCCGCAAGCTGGTGAAGCTGCGCTTTCAACGGATCAAGGACGGTTATAAGCTGGTAGGGGACTATATGATCCGCGATGCACGTCTATCCGAATGGATGGAGAAACTGATTGGTGACATGCGCGGACACGCCATCGTCAAGCGTTTTCGTGACCGTCAGATTATTATTGAGAACATTTTATTCGGTGAAGTGATTCGTTTGGTAGAGATATCTGGGTATCAACAGCGTGTGCTGTATCAGAAGGGTCCGTTGCTTTCGGATCAGGAATTAACGAAGCTCTACTACTCTGTTGAGGGTGAGGAACGAATTCTCAAGTGTAGAGTAGATGTTGACGAACAACTAGATCGGCTGAATGAGGCACTGAAGGTAAAGGATCAGGAGCTTGTGGATGAATGTACGAGGAAGCTTACTTTTTTGACACAAGAATTAGGAATGTTGGAATGGTGAGATAATAGGCAATAGATGCTATCTGAGGCACCCTGCAACATTGGGGTGTCTTCGTTTTGTGACATAATTTGCACATGGGGGTTCACTTCTGCTGCTAAATACGTTAAAATAGTCATTGTGATACAATCTCCTTGACTTTTAGGCCTTTGTCAATGAAATTGATCTCATTTTGCAGTCTGACTTTGCTGTCTCTGACAAAGGGTGGTATTCTTTAATATAAGCAAGTATAAGCCTGTGTCATACTTAGCTTATATTTTGACGAGAAACGGGTATCGTCCCCGGTAAAGGACGGTGAAGCCGTTTCTTCTTGTGCTGCGAGAAATGGATTTCACAAAAATATAGGGTGCAAAGGGTGGAGGACCAAATGGCAAAACAACAAATCGGCGTCATTGGCTTAGCGGTAATGGGCAAGAATTTGGCTCTGAATATCGAGAGCAAAGGCTTTAGCGTTTCAGTATTTAACCGTTCCCCGGAGAAGACACATGATCTTCTTGGCGAAGCGGAAGGCAAGAACCTCACAGGTGCTTTTACCATCGAGGAATTTGTTGAATCACTCGAAACACCACGCAAAATCCTGATCATGGTTCAGGCGGGTAAAGCAACCGACTCAACAATCGAACAGCTTCTGCCGTTTCTGGATCAAGGTGATATTATTATCGATGGAGGTAATGCCTACTTCCCTGATACGGTTCGCCGCAGCAAAGATCTGGAAGATCAAGGCTTCCGTTTCATTGGTACTGGTGTTTCCGGTGGCGAAGAAGGAGCCCTTAAAGGACCTTCTATCATGCCAGGTGGTCAAGAAAGCGCGTATAAGCTTGTAGAACCAATTCTTACGGCGATCTCAGCCAAAGTGGACGGAGAGCCTTGCTGTACATATATCGGACCTGACGGTGCGGGCCACTACGTTAAAATGGTGCACAACGGCATCGAGTATGGCGACATGCAGCTGATCTGCGAAGCTTATCAATTGCTCAAGGATGTACTTGGTCTGGATGCGAAAGAGCTTCATGATATCTTTGAAGAGTGGAACAAAGGTGAACTCGACAGCTATTTGATCGAGATCACTACAGATATTTTTGCACAATATGATAAAGAAACCGGCAAACCAATGGTTGACGTCATTCTGGATTCCGCAGGTCAAAAAGGTACCGGCAAATGGACAAGCCAAAGCTCGCTCGATCTTGGCGTGCCTTTGTCCATGATTACCGAATCCGTATTCTCACGTTTCCTTTCAGCTATGAAGGACGAACGTGTTGAAGCAAGTAAAGTTCTAAATGGTCCTACTAACGAGCCATTCCAGGGCGACAAAGCTGAGTTCATCGAGAACGTGCGTAAAGCATTGTTTGCGAGCAAAATCGTATCCTACGCGCAAGGCTTTGCACAGCTTCGTGTAGCTTCCGACGAATATGGCTGGAATCTTAAATATGGTGAATTGGCTAAAATCTGGCGCGGCGGCTGTATTATCCGTTCCCGTTTCCTGCAGAACATCACAGATGCCTATGCGAATAACGCAGAACTGAAGAACCTGCTGCTCGATCCATTCTTTAATGACATCATGGGTTCTTACCAAACCGCATGGCGCAAAGTAATTGCCTCAGCTGTAACACTTGGTGTTCCAGTACCAGGCTTTGCAAGTGCTTTGGCTTACTATGACAGCTACCGTACAGCACGCCTGCCAGCGAACCTGCTTCAGGCACAACGTGATTATTTTGGAGCTCACACCTTTAAACGTGTGGACAAAGAAGGCGTCTTCCACCACAACTGGTTGGCAGAGTAATAGTGTTGAGATAGCCGCAATCAGCGGCCCGGAAGGCTCCGTGAGAAATAGCGGGCTTTTCGGGTCTTTTTGTTTTTTTGACCCTGTGTTATGATATGACAAATGTCGCGGTTGGAGGGTAGTCATGGCTGGAGATCCAGAAGAATTAGAAAGCTTAAGCAATATAAAAGACAATAAGAACATCATCTTGGTTGGTATGATGGCCACAGGTAAGACGACAGTTGGCGCTCTTTTGGCTGAGGAATTGGGTTATGAGCTGGTCGATGTGGATCAGGCTATTATCGAGACGGAAGGTAGAAGCATTGCCGAGATCTTTGCAGATCAGGGTGAAGAATATTTCAGAAGTGTAGAAACCATTGTACTAAAACGTGTCCTGCAGGCTGAGCGTAGAGTGATTTCGACAGGTGGGGGTGCGGTATTGGCACCGGGGAATACTTCATTAATGCTGGATAAGGGCCTTGTTGTTGCTTTGACAGCAGCAGTCGAAGAGATTATTGCCCGTGTTAGCGGAGATCATAACCGGCCGCTGCTCGCCGGCAACGCGGAAGAACGGGTCAGACGAATCATGGAGTCTAGACGTGACGCATACCGTTTCGCACATTGCACGGTCGATACAACGGGACTGAGTGCGGCACAAGTGTCGCAACATATTTTACTGCATTACCGCGGTTGAGCTTTTAAGCGCATTCGCATGTTATGCTAATCTTCCAGAGTTTCATTCCATTCAATCATTCCGCCACTTAAGTTAGTGGCTGTGTTATAACCGAACTGCTGCAGATATTCACAGACGCGCTGGCTTCGGGCACCGGAGCGGCAAATGAAGATAACCTCGGCATCTGCCGGAATATCCTCAGTACGCTGCGGGATTTCACCCATAGGGATATGCTGTGCACCGGGGATCATCCCCAGGGCGACTTCTTCATCTTCACGAACGTCGATCAGAATAAGGTTCTCACCTGTCTTGAGACGTAGACGCAGTTCCTGCGCCGTGATTTGCGGGATATCATTCATGGTTGTGACCTCTTTTCCTCAGCAGAATGCTCTAATGATAACACATGTGCAGAATACCCTGTCAAACGAAGTACTACATATACTGACTTAATATGATCATACAGATCAGATTTACAGCTGCAGACTATAATTACTAAGGAGAGTTTATATTATGGACGTTATTGTTAGGCCAACGCCAGCACTGCAAGGAGAATTTGGAGCTCTCTCTTCCAAAAATTATACAACACGCTACCTGCTTGTTGCAGCCCTGTCTGAAGGAGTCAGCACGATCTATCACCCTGCTCATAGCGAAGACAGTGATGCCATCCGCCGCTGCATCGCAGATTTGGGAGCGGTGCTTACTGAAGATGACGAGAAAATAGTTATTCAAGGTTTCGGACGCCATCCTCGTGATGTTAAGGAGTTGAATGTAGGCAATGCAGGCGCGGTACTGCGGTTTCTGATGGCTGTAGCAGCCCTTAGTCCTGAGGTTACGTTCGTGAATACATACCCGGACTCTTTAGGTAAACGGCCGCATGATGACCTGATTACAGCCCTCGGTCAGCTTGGAGTGGAAGTAGAGCATAATGCTGGACGGCTGCCGATTACCATTCGGGGCGGCCATCCAACTGGAGGTCGAATCACTGTTTCAGGCGCGGTTAGCTCTCAGTATCTCAGTGCTTTACTCTTTCTGACGCCGTTGCTGCAGGAAGATAGTGAAATCATCGTTCTTGACGATCTGAAGTCGAAGGTAGTTGTAGGGCAGACGCTCGAAGTACTGGAGCAGGCGGGAATCGTGGTTTACGCCGCTGACGATTACATGTCCTTCAAGGTTCCTGGACGCCAAACTTATGCTGCTAAATCCTATACGGTGCAGGGTGATTATCCAGGTTCTGCAGCAGTGCTTGCGGCAGCTGCGGTTACGAAGTCGGATGTGAAGATTCACCGGCTGGCCGAGCATAGCAAGCAAGGGGAAAAAGCGATTGTCGATGTGCTGCGTATGATGGAAGTACCGCTTACCCATCAGGAAGGCACAGTTCATGTGCAGGGGAATGGCAAATTGAAGGCGATTGAGTTTGACGGAGATGTGGCAACTGATGCGGTATTGGCCATGGTGGCTGCTGCTGTATTTGCAGAAGGAACGTCACGCTTCTATAATGTGGAGAACCTGCGCTATAAGGAATGCGACCGCATTACCGATTACTTGGCGGAGCTGACCCGTGCAGGAGCCAATGTAGAAGAGCGGCGTGACGAGATTATCGTACATGGCATGCCAGAGGGCGTCGAAGGCGGCGTCACGATTAACGCGCACTATGATCATCGGGTCATTATGGCGTTGACCGTTGTGGGCTTGCGTGCCCGCCTGCCACTAGTTATTAAGGACGCACATCATGTCGCGAAGTCTTACCCGCAATTTTTTGATCATCTACGTGCGCTTGGCGCGAATGTGGAATGGGTAAAATAATAGTATAAATACTCATTAAGGGAAGGTGTTGTTAATATGAGCTTTGAGAACCCTACTCGGGAGCAGATCGGCGATATTCTCGCCTCAGCCGGTAACATCGCAGTTGTCGGTCTGTCCGATAAAACAGACCGCACATCGTATATGGTCGCAGGTGCTATGCAAAGTCGCGGCTACCGTATTATTCCGGTTAATCCATCCGTAGATGGTGATATTCTGGGCGAGAAATGCTATCACACATTAGCCGAAATACCAGAACCCGTTGATATCGTTAACGTGTTCCGCCGCAGCGAATTCTGCGCAGAGGTTGCCCAGGAAGCCGCAGATATCGGCGCACGTGTATTATGGCTGCAGCAGGGGGTTATCAGCCAGGAAGCCGCTGATATCGCTGCTGAACACGGCATGATTGCAATTATGGACCGCTGCATCAAGGTCGAAGAAGCCATCACCATGCACGGGCGCAGCCGGGCGTGAAGTTCGAAGGCTGAGGCAGTTTTAAAACTAATCAGAACCTAAACTACGTAACAGCAATATCAGTTCGTAACATTTGTAGCTGATCGTGAATTTCATTTCCAGCAAGATGTTCGAATGCTATACTTTAGCCAGACGAAGAACGTCCTTTACCGCATGTCTACATTGCGGTTGAGGGCGTTTTTTATTTTTGGGGAGGGAATAGGCTATGGAATTTGATGAAGCATATAATCTATTTATTGAGCAGCATTCGCAGGCAAGAACGGGCGAGCGGAAGGGAAGACTACTCAGAGGGCATAATTTTGCGGAGAAGCTCTTCTTGCAGAACGTCTGGTGGCCGTTATTTGAGTCGCTGGAGCACTTGCATCCGGAATATGAAATATACGACTGGAATCGTAAATCACAATTTCTGGATTTTGCCTACCTTCCGCAGAATGGGGGCCGTTTCGGAATTGAATGTGATGGTTATCAGAGCCATGTGAAAGATATGGACCGTGAAAAATTTAGCTATGCGCTAAATCGTGATACCTTTCTTACAGGAATGGGTTGGCGAATGCTGCATTTTTCTTTTGACGATATTCAACAACGCCCCGAGGTATGCCGGATGCTGTTACAGCTGGTATTAGCCCCTTATTTAGCTCGTAAGTCAACAGGTGTTGATTTATTATCATTGTCAGGTGAAAAAGAAGTACTGCGACTGGCTTGGCGTCTAGGAAGAGCGATTCGACCTAAGGATGTAGCAGATCATTTTAGTATTAACTTTCGGACAGCACGTAAATTGCTGCACACCCTTTGCGAGAAGGGACTTCTGAAGCCAGTAAGTATAGGAGCAAGGGTGAGATTTTACGAGGTAATGGTGATGCAGCCAGATCAAACATGGTAACATGGTAAATGATGCTACCAAGTGAGTAAAGTTGATGAAATAG
>LIDZ01006543.1_pt1 | contig 22452 bp, 18 predicted proteins | sample 644651 | NCBI WGS metagenome assembly LIDZ01 (sample SAMN03856242, study PRJNA289617) | food metagenome | isolation source: wine grapes on drying loft during traditional withering process | host: Vitis vinifera cv. Corvina | place: Italy: Gargagnago di S. Ambrogio di Valpolicella | collected 2014-01 | reverse complement strand
CATGGTCACGCTGGCCTGTAGCCTACGTTGTATGCGGCAATACTTTTCGTACAAAACCTAGGTCTTACTGGCGCGACGCGTCAGCACATCTTTGAGATTACGCATACCCGCCGGATCTGCGGGCTCGGCGCTTGATCCTTCCACCAGCGGTTCGGCCGCAGGTCCACGTCCGCTTCCCGCCCAGCGTGGCGTGGCGGTAATACGTCGACGGAGCAACCTGCACCTTGCAGATTGGCTCGACCCCATATCTTCCCTGAGCTGAGCGATACACGCATCGATTACTGCTGGGGAGGCATGGTGGATATGACGCGCGAACGCTTACCCCGTGCCGGTGAGCACGACGGAATGTTCTATTCCATGGGTTACAGCGGCCATGGTACGCATATGGCGACCTATATGGGCGCGATCATGGCCTAGGTGCTCAATGGCCGCGCCGACCTGAACCCATGGAAGGATTTCAACTGGCCTGCCATCCCGGGGCACTTTGGCAATCCATGGTTTCTGCCGTTGGTCGGCGCCTATTATCGGTTCCAGGACTTGGTGCGTTAAACCGCATTGCAACGCTGCCGTTGTTGCGGTGCGATTTGTTCAAAGGAGTTTGGTGTTTAGGTGGCTGAACTGCGCGAGAAGCCACTCTGCAAGTTCAAACTCCACACCTTGCAGTTCACTCGCCCCTAACCATATCAACCCGTATTGACTGCCGTCAGGGTCAAAGCCAGCGGGTGCCGCCAGGCTTCCTCGTCCCACATCGTCAACGGCTAGTATCAGCGGGCTGAGGGCGACACCCAGGCCTGCAGCCGCAGCTTCGACAATTAAAGAGTGATGGTCGTAATAGCGGATTTCTGTGGGCCGAAGCGCCGACGGATGGGTTCTCAGCCATTGCGCCCATGCGTCAGGTCGGGTCTTCGACCCTAGAGCAAGATAGTCGCCGCTTTCGAAATTCGGCACCAATTCGGGCCTCATGACAGGCCCAACCTTTTCGGGGAATAGGGGCCGTACGTTCCACGTCTCGGGCACGGCGAAGTCTAGCCGTCGAATAGCGAGATCCACCTGACTCTTGCGAAAGTCCACTAGCCCGCCACCCACGGAGAGGTGGAGGGCGATGTTCGGATGCGCCAATTGAAATCCTGCTAGTCGCGGAATGAGCCAGCGCATGGCAACTGAAGGCTCGCAGGAGAGCACCAGGGCAGTCTTCCCAACATTGGTAGCACGCAGGCCTTGCACCGTGGCGACCAACTCGCCGAAGAACCTGCCAAGCGTGAGGTTGAGTGTCTCGCCGGCTGGTGTGAGCCGCAGGCCTCGCCCATTCCTCTCAAATAACTTGACCCCGATGTCGTCGGCCAGTTTGGTGATGCGCCGACTGACGGCGCCGTGCGTGAGCGCGAGCGAGTCAGCTGCACGCCGGACTGAACCCAGCCGCGCTGTTGCTTCGAAGGCTCGCAGGTCATCGAGCGAAGGTATGTCTGAATGGTCCATTGGTGAGAAATTATCACCAATAGCGATCAGAAACTATCGCTTTTTATAGTGTGACCGAATTTTTACAATCGATGCATGTTTAGAAAACATCAACCGAATATTGGGGGCCTAATGCTTACAAATCATCAACCCAATATCGGGGTCCTTGCCGACGATCTAACCAGCGCGGCAGATGGCGCGGCACCTTTCGTCGCCCGCGGGCTGAGCGCGCGAATCGGAAGGGGCCAGCTTCCGCGTCAAACGGCAGCGGTCATCGCTGTCGATAGCGGTTCGCGTTCCGCCACTCTGTCGCAAGCATGTGAAGACATCACGCGACTAACCTCCCTGCTTTCCGGCTGCGCCGTACTTTACAAAACGGTCGACTCCACTCTGCGCGGCCACATAACACAAGAGCTTGAGGCATGTTTTGCGGCGAGCGGCCGCAGGTCAGTGGTGTTCGCACCCGCATTCCCTCAAGCCGGGCGTACAACAGTAGGGGGCATTCAGCTTGTTGACGGCGTCCCGGTTTCTGAGAGTGTGTATGGCCAGGACCCTGTGCATCCGGCGCGGTGTTCCGCGCTCGTCGACCTGCTTCCCAACTGCATTAAGGATGTCACGCTGCTCGATGCGATAACGCAGGAAGAACTCGATACGCAGATTGCTGCCATCGAGGACCCAGAATCGATTCTGTGGCTCGGCTCTCCTGGAATGGCGGCAGCCCTGGCGCGGCGGTTTGTACCGGCGAAGACGGCAGCGCAATTGCTTGACTGCATCAGCACCGATGTCCTTGTCGTTATTGGAAGCGCGAATCCGCGCAGTCACCGACAGGCCGATCTGGTCCGGGAACTCAGCGGCGTCACGCTGCTGCGCGGGCCCGCTATGCATGAGCGCGACCCGGCGGCGGTGCTGCGCCGCATTGCAGACGCCGCCGCGCACGAACTTCAAGACCCACGCTTTGGCGCGTTGATCGCCACTGGCGGCGACACGATGGAGGCGGTCCTGGATCTTCTCAACGTCCGTGAGTTCGAGATCGTGCAAGAACTCGAACCCGGTTTTCCCCTTTCTCGCGCCAAGCTTGGCGATGGGCGCACGCTCCTGCTCGCCATGAAAGCCGGTGGCTTTGGCAGTGATGATGCGCTAGAGCGCGCTGTCGCGCGGATACGCGGTGCAGCCCAAGCCTTCTCCAGGGATTTACTATGAAAAATATCGTTCCTCCAATTGCTCTGACGATGGGCGATGCATCCGGCATTGGGCCGGAAATCGTTGCGAAGCTACTCGCGAAGGGCGGCGAACGCGTGGTCGTGTTCGGCAGCTGTGTCGTGATGCAGGACATTGTGCGTCGGTTGGGCTTGGACATCGAGGTGAGACGTATCGATGCACCCGATGAAGCGCAGTTCCAGCCGCGCGTTATTGAGGTCATCGAGACTACACGGATCGTCGAAGCTCCACCCATTGGGCAGATCAGCGCGATTTCCGGGCAGGCGGCGTTCGAGGCCATCGTTGCAGCGATCGCGGCAGCCAAGTCCGGAGAGGTGAGCGGTATCGTCACGGCGCCGATCAACAAGGAGGCGATGAGCAGCGCTGGAATTCGCTACCCCGGCCATACGGAAATCCTGGCCGAGTACGGCGGCGTCAGCCGTGTCGCAATGATGCTGGCCAACGACGACATCCGTACGGTGCTCGTCACGATCCACACCTCGCTGCGCAAGGCGATCGAGCAGGGTGATTTCGACGCGCAGATGTCGGCCATCCGCCTTGCCCACGAGGGCGGGAAGGCGCTCGGCTTCCCGAGCCCGCGTATCGCCGTTGCAGGTCTCAACCCGCACGCCGGTGAAGGCGGCCTGTTTGGCGATGAGGAAATAAGGATCATCCGGCCTGCAATTGAAGCGGCCCGTGCCGAAGGCATCGATGCCAGCGGCCCACATCCAGGCGACACGGTCTACATGCAGGCACGGACGGGCCGGTTCGATGTCGTGGTCGCCCAGTACCACGATCAAGGGCTGATCCCTGTGAAGTATCTCGGTCTGGAAAAAGGCGTGAACATCACGCTGGGCTTGCCGTTTGTCCGCACCAGCCCAGATCACGGCACGGCGTTTGACATCGCAGGCCAGGGTATTGCCGACCACGCCAGCCTGGAAACTGCACTTGCCTATGCACAGCGTCTCGTCGCTGCGAAAGCTACGCCAAACTAATCGAAAGGAAACCATCATGGGACTTCGTTTCATTTTCATGCTCACGCGCAATGACCGCACGGTCGCAGACGCATCGCAGCAACTCCAGACGGCGCTCGGCCTCGGCGTACGCCACATCGGCTTCAAAGACATCGGCTTGCCGATCGAGCAGTTGAAGAGCCTCAACGCAGCGATCAAGGCGGGCGGTGCCACATCCTACCTGGAGGTCGTGTCGTTGGACCGAGAAAGCGAAATCGTGTCAGCGAAGGCGGCTGTCGAGATCGGCGTCGACATTCTTCTGGGTGGCACGCGGGTCGACGACGTGCTGCCGATCATCAAGGAGGCCTGCATCCAGTACTTCCCTTTCCCGGGTCGGATCACCGGTCACCCGAGCGTGCTGGAAGGCAGCATCGAGGAAATTGTCGACAGTGCCAAGGCGATGGCCGCGCGCGATGGCGTGCACGGCCTGGACCTGCTTGCATACCGCTCGGCGGAGAACGTGCCCGACCTGATGAGGGCCGTCTGCGCTGCAGTCTCCAAGCCTGTCTACGTTGCGGGCTCAATCGCCAGCCCTGAGAGGATTGCAATAGTCCAGGATGCGGGCGCAGCTGGTTTCACGATTGGGACCGCGGCCCTGGATGGCCAATACCCCGCCGACGGGAAGGACGTGCTCAGTCAGCTCACTGCGATCCTGCGCGACGTCGCCGCCCTGAACAAGCATCTTTCGCCGATTCGCAAGAAGAACCTGTCAAGCGTGTTTGCCGACAAAGTCGAGGCACAGTTCAACAACACGCACATCAAGGTCGCCATGTTCAAGGGCGCCTCCAACTGGTCATTTCGACAGGACGACGATGAACTGTTCTTCGTTCACCGGGGGCGCCTGCTCATGAAATTCCGTGACCGTGAAGAGATTGTCGAACCGGGAGAGTTCATCGTCGTACCGCATGGCGTTGAGCACTGTGCGGTGGCGTTGGACGCAGAGGCATGTGAAGTGTTGCTGGCAACCGCCGGCTAGGTTTCCAGAGAAATCATCTCGCAACGCGCAGGAGCAATCATGTCCGAAGCCCAAGTGCTGTATCGCGCCAACGGCGCACCCGTTTCAACTTCCTTCCGCCAGGCGGCGTTCGGTAAAGACGATCCTTTTGCACAAGATCGCGAGATCGCGTGGGAAGGCCCCAACTCTATGATCGCGGGTCGAACCCGTTTCATCGGTGAACTCGACGTTGCGTGCTTCCCTCACACCGAAACCATCGTCGTCGTCGAGGGAGAGCTGACCCTGACCGCAGCCGGAGCGGCCCCGCTGGTGCTCGGCCCGCAAGCGGGTGCTGTCATCGGATACGGTACGGTGCTGCGCATCCAGGCCAAATCGGGCGCGCGATTCGTGTTTTGCGCGGCCGCTTGCGACACGCCGACCCAACGCGGGCTGTTCCCGCTGTCCGCTGACGCCGACTTCAAGCCATCCCCGTCGCTGCCCGCAGAGGCACTGCTGAGCCAGCCCCCGCAATGCCGCAAGGACAGTGTCTTCATCGAGGACGGCACGCATTACAGCGCGGGTGTCTGGGATTCGACACCGTACCACCGAATTGTTCGCCCGCATCGCATCAACGAATTCATGTACTTGCTGGCCGGCAGTGTGCGGTTCGCGGCACCTGACGGCAGCGTGCTGTCGCTGGGCACTGGCGACGCGCTGTTCGTGCCCCAGGGCGTGCAGGTTGGATGGGAAAGCAGCGATCGCGTAGCGAAGTTCTATGTGTCCCAAAGCGTCCAGGCCTGAATCGACGAGCGAGATCCATCATGTCCCCACCCCTGAACCACATCAACACATCCTCCAAGCCACCGGCCTGCGCTGACGTCGTCGTGATCGGCGGTGGCATCATCGGTGTCTTTACCGCCTACTACCTGGCCAAGCGCGGCGTATCCGTCGCCCTGGTCGAGAAGGGGAGCATCGGGGCTGAGCAGTCCAGCCGCAATTGGGGCTGGTGCCGGCAGCAGAACCGCGACGCCCGCGAACTGCCCATGGCGAGCAAGAGCCTTGATCTCTGGGAGCAATTTGCCATTGAGAGCGGTGAAGACACCGGTTTTCGCCGCTGCGGGCTCTTGTTTCTCAGTGACGACGAGGCCGAGATTTCGCGTTGGGCCAGTTGGCATGATTTTGCCAAGTCCGCGGGCGTGACCACCCACATGTTGAGCAGCCGCGAGGCCGCCCAGCGCGGGCAAGCGACCGGCCGTGCCTGGAAAGGCGGCGTCTTCTCGCCCAGCGATGGCACCGCCGATCCTGGCAAGGCTGCGCCGGCCGTGGCAGCTGCGCTCATCAGGCTCGGCGGCAGCGTTCACCAAAACTGTGCCGCCCGTGGCATCGAGACTGAAGGCGGGCGGGTTAGCGGCGTCGTGACAGAAGCCGGGGTCATCAAGACCAAGACGGCTGTGCTCGCCGGTGGGGCCTGGGCTTCCTCGTTCTGCCGTCAGTTGGGCATCCGTTTTCCCCAGGCCTCGATACGCCAATCCATCCTGAGCGTGTCCCCTGTGGAACATCGCTTACCGGATGCCCTGTTTACCAAAGGCATTTCCGCCACGCGCCGCAACGACGGACGCTACGCCCTGGCCATCAGCGGCCGCGCACGCGTGGACGTTACGCCACAGCTCATGCGATTCGCGCCGCAATTCTTGCCCATGTTCGCGGAGCGCTGGCGCAACCTTCTTCCGGGAGGCCTGCAAGGCATTCAAAGTGGGCACGAAACGCTAAAGCGGTGGCGGCTCGATGCGCCGACCCCCATGGAGCGGATGCGCATCCTCGATCCGAAGCCCTGTATGGCCACGATCAAGGAGACCCAACGCCGCGCCGTTGAACTGCTGCCACAACTGCTCGATGCAAAGATCACGCACGCATGGGCCGGCTTCGTCGACTGCACGCCGGACGGCGTTCCCGGTATCGGCGAGGTCCCCGGGTTGCCAGGCTTCATCCTCGCAGCAGGTTTTTCCGGACACGGCTTTGGCATTGCCCCTGGCGCCGGCCACCTGATCGCGGACCTGGCCAGCGGCGTCGAACCGATCGTTGATCCTTTACCGTATCGGCCGGGCCGGTTCAGCAGTTCCGCATGGGGCAAGGTCGCTGAGTTTTAGGCTGTGCTCACTAAACCAACCTGAACTGCACCACAGTTAGTTAGTCGAGATCGACGTCATGGCCACCGTACCCGTGGCTGGGGAAGGCTTATAAAGCTCGCCTCTTGCTGGTTGGATACTGCCCCTTCGTGGGCACCTATTATCGGATGAAGGATTCCCTCCAATGACTTGCCCAATCAAACACCTCACGGAATCGGGCCGGCTTGATCGTGGATTTATCGACGGTGAGTGGACCCAACCCCTTTTCTCTGGCCGGATTGCGGTCGTCGACCCCTCGACGGAAGAACCGGTCGCCGAGATCGCCTTGGGTGGTGCGGCAGACGTCGATCGCGCGGTGGCGGCAGCGCGGCGAGCCTTTGCCGGCTGGGCCGCAACTCCAGTGGCTGAGCGGGCCATGTTTCTGGGGCGCATCCATGCCTTGATCCTCGAGCGTGCGGAGTTGTTTGCCCAGGCGATTTCACTGGAGATGGGCGCGGCCATCGGCTCTGCGCGCGCCGCACAAGTGCCGCTCGCTGCGGAGCATATTCGTGTCGCTCGCGATGTTTCGATCAGCTATCCCTTCGTTCGCCAACGCGGCACGACAGCGGTCATGCGCGAGCCCGTCGGTGTCTGTGGCCTGATCACTCCCTGGAACTGGCCGCTTTACCAGATCACCGCCAAGGTGGGCCCGGCACTGGCGGCAGGTTGCACTCTGGTGCTGAAACCGAGCGAGCTGTCGCCGCTCAGCGCCCTGCTGTTCGCAGAAGTGATCGAGGACGCGGGAGTCCCGGCAGGCGTGTTCAATCTGGTCAACGGCGACGGTCCCGAGGTCGGTGCGGCTCTCGCTGCGCATACCGATGTGGACATGATTTCCATTACCGGTTCGACCCGCGCCGGGGTGCTTGTCACCCAAGCCGCTGCGCCGACGGTCAAGCGAGTAGCGCTGGAACTGGGCGGCAAATCGCCCAACGTCATCCTGCCCGACGCCGATCTGGCCCGCGCGATCCCGCTCGGCGTGACGGCATGCTTGCGCAATCTCGGCCAGTCCTGCAGTGCCCCTACGCGCATGATCGTTCCCCGCGACCGGCTGCCCGAGGTCGAGGCACTGGTGCGCGCTGCGGTGGCCGAATTCGTCGTCGGCGATCCGCGCTCCGAGCACAGTACTCATGGATCGATCGCCAACCGCGCCCAGTTCGAACGTGTGCAGCACATGATCGCCATCGCCATCGCCGAAGGGGCGCGCCTGGTCTGCGGCGGTCCCGGTCGACCGGAGAATCTGCAGCGTGGCTTTTACGCTCGTCTCACGGTCTTTTCCGATGTGCACAGCAAGATGGCGATCGCTCGGGAAGAAGTCTTCGGTCCGGTGCTGGTGCTGATCCCCTATGGCAGCGTCGACGAAGCGGTGGCGATCGCCAATGACAGCGTCTACGGCCTCGGCGCCCATGTCCAGGGCGTAGACCTTGACGGCGCGCGGGCTGTAGCGGCGCGCCTGCGCTGCGGCCAGGTGCATATTAACCATCCGGCTTGGGACCCCTATGCGCCTTTCGGTGGCTACAAGCGATCGGGGAATGGTCGCGAATATGGCGTCGAGGGGCTGGAAGAGTATCTGGAGACCAAGGCTGTGCTCGGCTTCAACTGATGGTCGATAACCCAATAATTAGAAGAGATTCCTGCCATGTGGCCTGCGTTTCATTGGATGGCCGGGTAACTAGGCACAGATTAAGCAGACCCGGATGACGGCAATATCAAAACAGCAATATTGAAAGACGAGGCGGATAAATGACCAGTCAAACGAACAATACAGACATTACCTATCGGCGGATGACCGAGGATGATCTTCCCTCGGCACACGACCTGTCGCAGTCAGTGGGCTGGGCGCATCGCCTCGAAGACTGGCAGTTGATGCATCACCTCGGCACGGGTTTTGTGGCGGAGCAAGACGGTAGGCTGACCGGCACCGGGCTGTGCTGGAAATTCGGCAATACCCATGCCTCGCTCGGCATGATCATTGTGTCGCCGGACAGGCAAAGCAAGGGCATCGGCCGCGAACTGATGAACCTGGTGCTGGAGGAACTGGGCGAGCGCTGCATCCTGCTCACGGCCACGCCGCTCGGGCAGCCACTGTATGAAAAACTGGGCTTTGTGCCGACCGGTACCGTCGACCATCACCAGGGCATGATGAAGCAATCGTCACCACTTGCAGTGGCTGCGGGGGAGCGTATCCGCCCGGTGGCGGCCGGTGATCTGCAAGCGCTGGCGGCACTGGCAACGCGTGCCCTCGGTATGCCGCGTGAAGAGTTTATGGCGCAAATGCTGAATGTGGCCGAGGGCGTGCTGATAGAAAAGGATGGTGAGGCGCTCGGATTCTCCCTGATGCGCCCTTTCGGCAGCGGCCGAGTGATCGGCCCAGTGGTGGCAACCGATATACAGCGTGCCAAGGTCCTGATCGCCCATTGGGCGCAAACCTACGCCGGTTCCTTCGTGCGCGTTGATGTGACCGGCGAAAGCGGCCTTAGCCCTTGGGTGGAAAGCCTCGGCCTGGCCCTGGTAGGGCCCTCGGTACGCATGGTGCGCGGCCAGCCACCGGTATCGGACGGCACGGTCGAGCAATACGCGATCTTCAGCCAGGCCCTGGGTTAAGCGGCCGCAATGCCGTCCGCCTATTTCCGGCCATCTCCGGGCATTTCGGCAAACCCTGATCACTGACGATGGTGGTGGCGTATTACCGATTACAGGACTACCTACACTGAATTTATGCAGTTGCGTCACGTTGCAAAAACGCTTCGGCAATGCGGGAGCATTCGAACCTTAGAACCTTCAAAAGGTAGAACCGATATGACTGATGATAAAAACAAAGTCGACTCCCAATTGATCACAGGCCAAGAAAGCCTGCGTGTTTTTGAAGGGCTCAATCGTGGTATGTCGCGCCGTGATGCCTTGCGCATGCTGGGGGTCGCAGGGATTGCTGCCTCGGGCGCGGGCAGCCTGTTCGGTTCGGCCGGCCAAGTGTTCGCCGCAACCTCAACCTCCGCAAGCACGGGTCAAGGCAAGCAGGGTGGCCGCATCAAGGTTGCCACTTCGACCAGCTCGACCGCCGATACGCTGGATCCGGCGAAGGGCGCGAACTACACCGACTACTGTCGGCACAACATGTTCTATAACGGCTTGGCGGTCCTGGACGCGCAACTGACGCCGCGCATGGCTCTGGCGGAGTCGTTCGATACAGGTGATGCGATCTCCTGGACCATCAAGCTGCGCAAGGACGTCGTGTTCCACGATGGCAAGCCATTCACCTCGGCCGACGTCGTCTACTCGTTGACCCGCCACAAGCTACCGGAGACTGGCTCCAGGGTGGTAGCCATTGCGCAGCAGTTAGACGAAGTGAAGGCCGTTGGGCCACATGAGGTGCAGATCCGCTTGGTCAGCCCGAACGCCGACCTGCCAGCGATCCTCTCCACTACTTATTTTCTCATCGTGCGTGACGGTACCACCGACTTCGCTATCGCCAACGGCACCGGGCCTTTCAAGTGCGCAGAATTTCAGCCAGGCGTGCGCTCGATCAGCGCGCGCAACGCGAGCTATTGGAAGCCGGGCCTGCCCTACCTCGACGAGATTGAGTTCTTCTCGATCCCCGACGAGGCTGCTCGTATCAGTGCCCTGCTTGCCGGTGATGTGGACCTGATCAACCCGATAAATCCACGTTCGGTGGCGCGCATCCAGGAAAGCCCCAAGGTAGAGTTGATGGAGACCGCGACCGGTGGCTATACCAACCTTGGGCTGCGCGACAATCTGGGGCCGGTGCAGAACCCGGACTTCGTCCTGGCGATGAAGTATCTGCAAGATCGCAAACAGATCAATCGGGTTGCTTTCCGGGGCTACGGCGTGATCGCCAACGACCAGCCGGTCGCCCCCAGCAACCGTTACTACTTCGCCGGTCTGCCACAGCGTGAGTACGACCTGGATAAGGCCAAGTTCCACCTGCAGAAATCCGGCATGGCCGGACGTCCCTTGCCCCTTGTGTGTTCCGATGCCGCTACGGGCTCAGTGGACATCGCGCAGTTGCTGCAGCTCTCGGGACAACAGATCGGCCTCAAGCTGGATATCAAACGGATGCCAGCGGATGGTTACTGGTCCAGTCACTGGATGAAGCATCCGTTGTACTTCGGCAACATTGGCGCGCGCCCGACCGTCGACCTGATGTTCAGCCTGTTCTACCAGTCCAGCGCCGGCATGAACGAATCGGGTTGGAAGAACGAACAGTTCGACCAGTTGCTGGTCGCTGCGCGTGGTGAGACTGACGAAGCTAAACGCAAGCAGATGTATGGCGATATGCAGGTGCTGGTGAATGAACACTGCGGCGTCGGTATTGCGCAGTTCAACAGCAGCCTCGATGGTCACAACACCAAGTTGAAAGGACTTACCCCTCATCCACTGGGTGGGATGATGGGTTATATGTTCGCAGAGAACGTCTGGCTGGATGCCTGATCGATTGGGGAAACGAGAGCTCGATAACCGACGTTTCTCCTGCGGGTCATGCAGGCGGCAGGACTAAGTGAAGGTATGAATTATGAACAGTACTATTGCACGCTTGGTTGGTGGTAGATTGGCCGTAGCCGTGCTGACGCTGCTTTTCGTTTCGCTCGTGGTGTTTTTCCTCACCAACCTGCTACCCGGTGACGCGGTCCAGGAACAGCTCGGCCAAGAGGCAACGCCAGAAGTGCTGGCGGCGCTGCGCGCGCAGTTAGGCCTGGATCTACCCGTGTACCTGCGTTACGTGAACTGGCTGGGCGGGCTGCTCACCGGTAATCCTGGCGTTTCTCTGGTCAACGGAATGCCGGTGGACGAGATGATCGCCAGCCGGCTGCCCAATACCCTGAAACTGGGAGCGATCGCCGCGCTGTTTTCGGTGCCGCTGGCGTTGGTCATAGGCATTCTGTCAGCGATGTACCGCGGCTCGATCTTCGACCGTTACAGCAACATGCTGACGGTGTTCGCCGTCTCCGTGCCGGAGTTCCTGATCGCCACCATCGCGGTACTGATCTTCGCGGTCAAGCTGGGCTGGCTGCCGGCGCTGTCGCGTAGCGTCGAGACCGAGTCGTTTGGCGAACTGGTTCACGTCTATGCGTTGCCGGTGTTGACGCTGTGCTGCGTACTGACGGCGCAGATGGCGCGCATGACGCGGGCTGCGGTGGTCGATCAGCTCAGCGCCTCCTATGTCGAAATGGCGACGCTCAAAGGGGCAGGGCCGATGCGAGTAGTGCTTCGTCATGCATTACCCAATGCGATCGGGCCGATCGCCAACGCCATAGCGCTGAGCCTGTCTTACCTGTTGGGGGGCGTAGTCATAGTCGAGTCGATCTTCAACTATCCGGGCGTAGCAACACTGATGGTAAACGGTGTAGTCACGCGTGACATGCCATTGATACAGGCATGCGTGATGTTATTTAGCCTGGGTTTTCTGGTGCTGGTTCTGCTGGCTGACCTCTGTGCAATCCTGTCCAACCCGAGGCTGCGCAAATGAAACCGAACAGTATTTCTCCTAAAACGAGTATCGGCAGCGGCAAGGATAACGCCCGGAAGCAGGATGAGGATGGAACGAAACCGCCGCTGCGAACACACCGGCATCGGATCTCCCTGTCTGTCAGCGGCGTCATTGGCCTGCTGATCGTGACCTTCTGGGCGCTAATGGCCGTCGCCGGGCCCTTGTTGGCGCCCTACGATGCCAACGCCATGATCAGCGACTATTACTTCGGTCCGCTTAGCCTGGCGTTCCCCTTGGGTACCGACTACCTTGGGCGGGATATCCTCAGCCGCTTATTGCACGGTGCGCCTTTCACCATCGGTGTGGCGTTGACGGCCACAGCGATAGCCTGCACGGCTGGCGTCGTACTGGCGCTGGTGGCGGCTGCCTCCGGTGGCTGGGTCGATGCATTCATAAGTCGTACCCAGGATGCGCTGATCGCGATTCCAAACAAGATTTTTGCCCTGCTGATAGTGGCTACGTTCGGCTCCTCGGTGCCGCTGTTGTTGCTGATGGCCGCATTCGCCTATATGCCGGGTTCCTTCCGGATGGCGCGTGCAGCGGCGGTCAACGTCATGACCATGGACTTTATCCAGGTTGTGCGTACTCGCGGCGAAGCCATGCCCTACATCATCTTCATCGAAGTGCTGCCGAACATGCTGCGCCCAGTGCTGACCGACTTTGGTCTGCGCTTCGTCTACGTGGTGCTGCTGCTCAGCGCCATGAGTTTCCTTGGGCTGGGCGTGCAGCCACCGGACGCCGACTGGGGTTCGCTGGTACGGGAAAATATCGACGGCCTTTCAGCGGGCGCCCCGGCAGTGTTGGTACCGGCGGTCGCCATAGCCACCCTGACTATGGGGGTCAACCTGCTCATCGACAGCTTCGGCGGCCGATCCAAGTGCTAGATGGAGAAGTGAGATGAACGAAATCGTCCGGGTAAGTGGCCTACGTGTGGTCGCACGTAACGAAGAGGGCATCGATGTACCCATCGTGCACGGTGCCGATTTCAGCCTGAACAAAGGCGAAGTACTGGCGCTGATCGGCGAGTCCGGTTCCGGCAAGAGCACCATAGCGCTCTCGCTGATGGGTTATGCCCGTTCGGGTTGCCGTATCGTCGGCGGCTCGATACGGGTCGGCGATGTCGACGTACTCAAACTGTCGAATAGGGAGCTGGCAAAGCTGCGCGGGCGCACCGTGGCGTATATTGCTCAGAGCGCGGCCGCGGCATTCAATCCGTCCAAAAGCATCATGGAACAGGTGATCGAAAGCGCGCTGATCCACGGCGTTCTGTCGCGCAAGCAGGCGCAGGACAAGGCCGTCGAGCTGTTCCGCGAGCTGGCGCTGCCGGAACCGGAACGCATCGGCGAGCGCTACGCGCACCAGGTCTCGGGTGGGCAACTGCAGCGGCTGATGGCTGCGATGGCGCTGATAACCGATCCGGTCCTGGTGATTCTGGATGAGCCGACCACGGCGTTGGATGTAACGACCCAGATTGAAGTGCTGCGGGCGTTCAAAAAGGTGGTACGCGAACGCGGCACCACGGCCATTTACGTCTCCCACGATCTGGCGGTGGTGGCGCAGATGGCCGACCGCATAGTCGTGCTGCGCGACGGCCAGATTCAGGAAAACAACTCTACCAAACAGATGCTGGCTGCGCCGGAACACCCCTATACCCGCAGCCTCTTGGCCGCGATAAGGCCGGCTGCGCGCTTGGGAACCGGCGTTCAAGAGGTCCCTTCGGCGCAAGGGGATGTGCTGCTCGACATCCGCGGTCTGGAGATTTGCTACGGCACCAAGAAGGTGCTGCAGAATGTCGATCTGAAGATAAGGCGCGGCGCGGCTGTCGGCGTGATCGGCGAGTCGGGATCGGGGAAAACCACCCTGGCGCAGGCCATTGCCGGCCTGGCGCCTACGTCCGCCGGACGTATCCTGCTGGACGGCCAGCCGCTCAGCAGGACGCTGACAGGGCGTACCCGCGAGCAGTTCCGACGTGTTCAGTTCGTCTTCCAGAACGCCGATACCGCGCTGAATCCAACCCACAGCATCGAACAGATCCTCGGTCGCCCGCTACGTTTCTACCACGGTATGAGCGGCGCGCGGCAGCAGCGTCGGGTAGCCGAATTGCTGGAGCTGGTGCAGTTGCCGGCCAGTATCGCGCAACGCCGGCCCGGCGAGTTGTCCGGTGGCCAGAAGCAACGCGTCAACTTGGCGCGGGCGCTGGCGGCGGAGCCGGATCTGATCCTCTGTGACGAAGTAACCTCGGCGCTGGACACCGTGGTGGGTGCTGCGATTCTCGAACTGTTGCGCGACCTGCGCCGCGAACTGGGGGTCTCTTACCTGTTCATCAGCCATGATATCTCCACCGTACGTGCGCTGTGCGACGACATAGTAGTGATGTACAGCGGTTACAAGGTCGAGGCCGGCGATCAGCAGGCGTTCGTCCAGGCACCGTTCCACCCCTACACCAATCTATTGACCAACTCGGTGCCGGAGCTGCGCCAGGGCTGGCTGGAAACCTGCGGGGCCGCTAAAGGGGGGCTGCCGCCGATTGGCGAGCTGGCCAGGGTGGCGAATCTCTGTCCGTTTCTCGATCGCTGCCCGGTGCGCATGGACGACCTGTGCAATCGGAGCGCACCACCGCGCGGCAACATCGCCGGCGGTAGTGAGATCCTTTGCCACAACACCAGTGCCGAGCTGCTCAAGGCGCAGGAAGATGTAAGCGGCCAGAAATTAGTGGGTACTTACGTATGAGTGCGCGTTTCGTACGCTTGGCCGAGCGTGGCGACCAATGGTCCGGCTGATGGTCGATGGCGAAGCCATCGAGGCATTGCATGGCGACACCCGATCCTCGCGGTCATCAACGGTTATCTGCAAGAGAAAGGCCTGTCCCTCCGCCAGGGCACCATCGTCGATGCTACCATCATTCATGCCCCCAGCTCGACCAAGAACGAGGAAGGAAAACGTGATCCCGAGATGCATCAGACCAAGAAAGGTAACCAATATTTCTTTGGCATGAAGGCGCATATCGGCGCCGACACCGAGTCGGGACTGGTTCATCATGTTCATGGCACTGCGGCCAATGTAGCCGATGTCACGCAGGTCGCTGAGCTGTTGCACGGCGAAGAAAACGCGGTGTATGCAGACGCTGGATACACAGGTGTCGAGAAGCGTGAAGAGCATGAAAATCGTGAGGTCATCTGGCAAATCGCGGCGCGGCGCAGCACGTATTCCAGGCTCAATAAACGCAGCGTTCTCTACAAGGCCAAGCGCAAGATCGAGTACTGCAAAGCTCAGACACGGGCCAAGGTCGAGCATCCATTTCGTGTAATCAAGCGTCAGTTTGGCTACGTGAAAGTGCGCTTTCGTGGGCTGATGAAAAACACAGCTCAGCTGACCACGCTCTTCGCCCTGTCGAATCTGTGGATGGCTCGAAAACAGCTGATGGGTATGGGTGAGTTGCGCGTTTAACACGGAAACGGGGCGAAAATGCCCTCAACGCACGCTGCATCATTCGATTTTAAGCAAATAACGCTGTTTGCCGAGTGAGTTTTCGACTTGCCGCTGACGCGCGACAAGTTGATCGGAGCATCCCTAAGACTTTAGGCTCCGAGTGTATCGCCGCGCTATGCGAACAGCGGGGTTGGGAAGTGCTGGCCATGATCATGACCGGCCATGAAATCGAGCGTATCCGCAGCATGTTGACGCATATGAATATCTCGATCCTTGCCAAGCCCGTACGTCCGCCCGAATTGCGAGCGACTTTGCTCGAACTCACCAAGCATTTCGCCAGGTAAGTTGGTTAGCTGGAGTACGGTTATACCTTTCTTTTTGCGGTGGTAGGTCATCTGTCGTATTGATGTGGCTGGCTTGCCGTTATCCAATGGGCCTGAAGCGAGCGCTCCACTCAATCGAGATTGGATAATCACGTCTAGGTTGGCCTGCTCGGAGGCTAAAGCGGCCGCTGTCTGGTACGCAGTCAGGCCGCATCCAAGAAGTCCGAGGAGGTTTGGAAAAGCAAGTCGGCGAGGGAGTGCAGTGCAGTGCGGGTACTGAATCTCGGCTGGGCTTTGGTAATTGCTGATGCCATCAGCTTGCCGTTTTCATCAGGGCGTGCGCCGCAAGAAAACCATTTTCAGGTCCTGGATTATTTCTTCAGAATGCCATCTTTCGGCTATACGCTCATGACAGTAGGTGACCAGTAGGCAGTGCGATGGCATACGGCCAGCTTTGCGCTTTGTGATTGCCTATCTTACATTTCGCCTCTGACCACAACAGGTTGGACGCTCACCAGATCCAAGCGTTCGCGGCCTAACTGAGCTAGACGTTGCTGACGTTCTGAATCTTGCACGAAACCCTGAATGTCGGGTTCTGCACAACGGACGTCGGATTTGAACATGAAGATTTTTCTGATTCGGGCAATGTATTGAAGCTAAGAAAAATCGGTTTGGTATTCAAATACTTGACGACTCATGGTAACTTCCTAAATGACGAAAGTGCCAGTTTTTCAAAACGCGGCATGTGAGTTCAATCGAAAATAGGCTACAGCAAGCTGATGGATTTTAGTACTTGAAAGCTGACGATCTTTTTCCCCTGTTGTAGCATTGCTTTGGAATCCGCCCTCATTTCGAGCTTTTTTATGACTGCATTTCAAAAAGACATTCGACGTTTTCAGTTTCCTGGATTTGGAGAGACAGGCACGTGCTTCTTAAGAGGGCGAGTGAATCCGGACGGAAGCTATACCTTTCTATGCTCTCAACTTAAAAACTACACAAGCACGCCTGTTACGAGCGTTGTTGAGGAGATTTTTGCTAAGGCAATTAGAGACTTTAAAGACGCAGGTCTTGTAAGTCGTGAGCTGAGCTTCTCGGAAATTTTGGCGCGTAGCCGATGGGTGGAGCATTACCCTAAAGGAACGGGCCGATCTAGCGAGGATACGTACGCGCTAGTGAATTTTGCTAGTGGGCCTAATCCTGCTTGGGACTATGTCTCACTCCAGCGCGCCATCGAGAAATGCGCGGTTGAAGAGGGTTTTTTCTTCATTTCGTCTGAAGATCTTGATTATGATCAGTGATCGCATTTCGAAACCTGAGGTGAATCGGACAATGCTCACGTAGGAACCCAACCTCATTTCGAACTGCTTATGATACTTTTTCAAAAAGATATTCGACGCTTTCAATTTCCCTGCTTTGGGCAGGTGGTAACGTGTTTTTTAAGAGTACAAGTGGATGCAGACGGAACGGCTATTTTTCTTTGTTCGCAACTCAAAAACTATACAAGCACGTCCATCACGAACGCTATTGAAGAAATTTTCGTAAAGGCGATAAGTGAGCTTCAAAAAGCCGGGCTGTTCAAACTTAAGCGTCCACACTGGTACAGTCTCAATCACGAACTGCGCTTCTCGGAAATCGTGGCTTGCAGCTTTTGGGTGGAGCATTACCCTAAGGGCACGAGCATGTCCAGCGAGGACACTTACCCATTAGTGAGTTTTGATGCGACCTGAGCTCAGCTAGGGACTATATTTCACTTGAGCGTGCCGTTAAAATATGTGGTCTCGATAAGGAGTTTTTCGTCATTTCACCTGAAGGCCTCCAGTTTGATCAGCAATCGCACTTGTGAAACTCACATCAGCAGTATGATCTACAAAGGTATTGTAATGCTATCTGCTGTGCGTATTGTTCTAGTCCGATTGCTCTGTTAGATGACCTCGCATCCACATAGCGCTGCATAATGGACAACAGCATTGAGCGAGCCAGTACCTCGCTCTTGTTTTGGATTCTGGGAGGCCTTGGCTTAGCAAGATGGGAAATGCTGCCAGTGCCTTTGGTGACGGTGTTGCTCGGTTGGATATCGCTTCAGCGGCTCGCCGCTCACTGAATGCGTTGATAGAGGTCGACCAGACTGCCGTCAAGCTTGGCTTATAAGTGGCCAATGTAAGGTTATTAGTGTTTTTAATTGCCTCTTTGGTGACGGGAGTTTTGGTTGCGATCAGTGGTTCAATCGGCTTAGTGGGGATGATGGTGCCGCATATTGCGCGCCGATTAGTCGGGGCTGTACACCGTCGCTTATTATCTTTAGCCGCTTTGGTTGGTGCTTTGCTGATGGTTTGGATGCGGACCTTGATTGCTCAGCAGGTCCTGCCCATCGGTATTCTTACGGCGCTGCTTGGTGGGTTTTCTTTGTCGTGCTCATGCGCCGCAAGTAAGCACTGATCTGCGTCCTGTCAAGTTGGTGCGGATCATTAGTTCGCGCTTGTGAAAGTTGTTTTTCAAGACGTTGCTATTCATACAGATAAATGACGCGAGTGCCAGACAGCGCCTTCACTGGGATGGCCTTATTGGTAGTAACTCAGTGTTCTGCTTGGACCGCAGCGGACAGGAGCATTAGAAGCACTTAAATAATCCAGTACCGTATTTAGCTAAGGTTGGCGTAGTTCTCGATCATGTCACCTTACCTGCAGTAAGATCAAGTAAAGTAAGATGGATCAGGATACTGGGGTTAGTAGGAGGTAGGATTTAGAGCGAAGATGTATTTAGGTTAGTCAAGGTAGCTATAATTTGGCCTAAGAATGATGAATTTCATAAATCTTCTTTTCAACTCGTTGGGCAAATCCAGTGACCATCTCCTACCCGGCTCCGAGGGCACAATTGGGCGACCATAGCATGGTGTTAATGCTTTCCCAGATTCATTCACCTTTCTGAGCAAGGCTGCCACATTTCTAAATCTACAAAATCCATCAAAGAAAATGATTCACGGGATGTCAAACTAGGTCAAAAGAATCGCAGCTGGATCAACTCAGAATCAGTGACAATAGCTGAATATCAAATGGTAATAGTCAATGCGGTGAATTTTTTGTTACGCGACGAGTGGTGATTTTACTCCTGGATGGCCTAATGATACTATTTGTATACGAGTAAATATTAGAGTTGAAGAGAATGGTGAGTTTTTTCGGTGGGCAAGGAAAGAAAACGTTTGAAGTGATTGTCGGTGCAGTTGCTCATTCAACAAATTGCGATAGAGCTATATTATTTGTAAAATATAAAAAAAAATGGATGTTACTGGCTACGCATGGTATTTGTGAGGGTGTAAAAATTGATGATGTAACTATTGGTTTTCTGGAGCTTTTTTATTCGTGTGAGGAGTCGGAAAAAAGAGCTGCGAGTGATAATGAAGAAATGATTAGTTTAAATAAATACTTGCAGATTGGAAAATTTGCACATGCGATGAAAATATTCGATGCTACTATGGTAGTGTCAGGGGTTTTGATATTTGGCTCAACTAAGCATTGCGATGAGTTGAACTCTGCGCAAAAGTATGCCTTAAAAACACACGCGATGATGCTAGGTGCCCTAATTGATTTGAGAAAAAAATCTATTACTGAAGGACTATCCTCTAAGGAGGATCGTTTACGGTTATTAGAGTCAGTAGTGGTCAATGCTAATGACGCGATCCTAATCACTGAAGCTGAGCCGATTGATGAGCCTGGCCCAAAAATTGTTTACTGTAACCCTGCATTTGAGGCCATTACAGGATTTAATCAAAAAGATATCTTAGGTCTGACTCCAAGAATATTACAATGTGCAGAGACACAACGCTACGCACTCGATCTAATAAGAGAATCCTTATCACAATGGAAACCTATTGAGGTTGAAATTATAAATGCAAGAGCAGACGGTAGCCGTTTTTGGGTACAGCTTAGCATAGTGCCTGTTGCCAACGAAATAGGTTTGTATACTCATTGGGTTTCTGTACAGCGTGATATTAGCTCTCGTAAAGAAGGCGAATCCATGGTGCAAAAAGCTAGATTGGAAATTGAAAATAAACGACTCCTTGAAGCTCAGCTGCAAGAGCGCGAACGTGCCGAAGTTTATTTGACCTATAAAGCTTTTCATGATGAATTAACGAAATTGTATAATCGCGCCTTTATGATGAAGAGGTTGGAAGATGTCTTTAGGGATCGATTAGATTTGCAAGATGTTAATGTTTCAATTTTATTTATAGATTTAGATGGGTTCAAGGGGGTGAATGATAGTATGGGGCACCAAGCGGGCGATTCCCTTTTAGTTGCTTTAGCTAAAAGAATACAGGACTCTGTTCGCGATATAGATGTATTAGCTAGAATAGGTGGCGATGAGTTTGCAATACTCCTGACCGGGAAAAATCATGAAAAGTCGGCTATTGAGTTGGCTGAAAGGGTTGTGGCTATAATTAAAGAGCCAGTTAATATTGGTGGTAAAGATGTTTTCATATCAGGAAGTGTAGGGATTGTATCATCCAATAAAAGTCACTTTACTCCGTCAGATCTACTGAGGGATGCAGATGCAGCTATGTACTCTGCGAAGAGATCAGGTAAAGGTCAGTGGAGGCTTTTTGATCTTTCCATGGGTAATGATGCGTCAAACATGATGAGTTTTCATAGTGTAATTAAAAACGCTGTTAAAAAAAAGCAGTTTTCTTTGTCCTATCAACCTATTGTAAATTTATCTAACGGCAGTGTGTTAGCTGTTGAGGCCTTACTAAGATTAAAGGATGACAAGCTTGGAGATATCTCGCCATGTATATTTATACCTGTACTGGAAAATCTTGGGCTTATAAGTGAGGTTGGCTGTTGGATGATGAATCGTGCTTGTCTTGATTACCTTTTGTGGAAAAAGTCAAGCGAGGTTTTTACCTTAATTTTAAGTGTAAATATATCGGCTGAAGAACTTAAATATGCTGGTTACGCTGATCAAGTTTCTTCAATTTTGAGTGCTACTGGCTTTGAATCTGAGTTTTTACAAATTGAAGTTACAGAGTCAGCGTTTCTGAAAGAGTCAGACTTGATTACGAGTAATTTGAATAAGATTCGCTCTTTGGGGGGGCGTGTTGTTCTCGACAATTTTGGAGCAGGCTACAGTTCGATCTCGCATATTGAAAAGTACCCGATTGATCTTGTAAAGATAGATAGTGCTTTTTTTTCTGGCATGATGGTTTCTGATAGGTCAGCAGCTATTGTAAAATGCCTAATAGATTTGTGTTCAGTATTAGGTATGGATATAATTGCTGAAGGCGTGCAGTCTAGCGCGCAGCTTGCGAAAATTTACAGCTTGGGATGTTATTTTCAGCAAGGCTGTCATATAGGCAAGCCGCTTGAAAGTAAAGATGTAATTGGCTTTCTAAATTCTTTTTGCATGAGAGGTAAGTAAGAGGTGTGGCGGATATTGCGTCAATGGTTAGCGGACTACCGGATGAATCTTAAAACTGCTGATATGAATGTTTTTTGTAGCCGGCCAGTCAACTCACTCTCCTGAACCCATTGCCAAAGGCGATGGGTTCCACCTAATTAGTGGACATCACTTCTGGCCTTCTAAAAAGTCTATTATGCAGCCAAAACGCTTTTCCTATTCCAAGTCATTCAAGACCCAAGTCATTTGTAAGTGCTCTATAAACCCCACCGACCTTAAATGAGTTGCGCTTTCGTCTAGACGATGTGGGTGAGCAGTTCCACGGCAGCAATGCTTCGTAAGCTTCAATCGATGTCGCCGTTGGCATCAGGAACTTTGGCTGCTGAGCTTCGCCAAGCACTTGTTCGCCAAGACACCACGCTGTTGGGGGACGTTGGGGGACTCAATGTGCTGCCGGCATGGTCTGACTGCTGTTTCCGAGCAGAGGTGGTCAAGCCCTCCCGCTCGAAGGAAACACTAGCATCTTTAACCTTCGATTTTTGCAGATGAGGAACTGATGTCGAAAGAGAAGACGCTTTTGGATCTGTACTTGTTGGAGAAAGCCAAACATCGGAAGGCTTTGGTTTACTACGTGTACACGGGAACCGGCATTCGGTCGGATCGAGTTGATGCGGCATCATACAATTAGTTGTCTGGCTATCCATACATTTAAACTCATGCCAAGTCATGAGTGCTACCCTCCTTGGTCCCATTACTACCCACTGATGACACTGCTGCGTGTTCATCTGATGCAGAACTGGTTCGGCTACAGCGACCCGGAGATGGAAGAGGCGCTGTATTAGGCGACCATGCTGACGCCGAGGGCGAATTGACCCAGCTACTGAGCAATGCCGTAGATGCACTGGCGACTGTTTATTTCTCAGTTCATCAAAGCTTCCTCAATGACGTAGTGGTGAGCAAATCCGGGTATTCACTGAGGATTGACTAGGTTTTGTACGAAAAGTATTGCCGCATACAACGTAGGCTACAGGCCAGCGTGACCATG
>LIDZ01006725.1_pt36 | contig 22456 bp, 25 predicted proteins | sample 644651 | NCBI WGS metagenome assembly LIDZ01 (sample SAMN03856242, study PRJNA289617) | food metagenome | isolation source: wine grapes on drying loft during traditional withering process | host: Vitis vinifera cv. Corvina | place: Italy: Gargagnago di S. Ambrogio di Valpolicella | collected 2014-01 | reverse complement strand
TAGCGCGGGTCACACAGGCAGAAAATACCGCCAACCGCCATAAACAGGCCGCCGAACCAGATCCAGCGAACGAAAGGTTTGTAGTAAATACGCACCGCCCAGGCGTTATCGCCCAGCTCTTCACCCAACGCGGCGTACAGGTCACGGGTAAAGCCGCCGTTGATTGCGGCTTCGGTCATCATGGTGTGCGCCACGCTGTAGTAGCGTTTTTCCGCATGCAGGGTCGCTTCGTGCTTGCCGTTACGCGTGACATCGATAATGCCGACGCCGCCGGTATAGTTCGGCCCTTGCAGGTTGTGCACATCGCGGAAGGTGAAGTGATAGTTTTGAATGTCGACCGTATCGCCTGCGCGCATACGCACATCGCGCTCAACGCTGTAGTTCTGGCTGAAGGCAATGCCGATAACCGTCACCGCCACGCCCAGATGGCCCAGCACCATTCCCCAGTGGCTGCGGGAAAGATGGGTTAACCCTTTGAAGAAGCTGTGACGGTGCGTGGCACGTTCATGCAGCTCCATCAGCGTCAGGAAAATCACCCAGATCGACATCAGCAGGCCGACGACCGCCATTGCTTCGATGCGATCCTGCATCAACCACGGCAGCAGGATCGACAGTACCAGCGTTCCCACTAAGGCCACCGCCAGACGCTTCCACAGTTTCTGCGGTTCATCACGACGCCAGCGCACCAACGGGCCAATCCCCAGCATCAGTGCCATCGGCGCCATCAGCCAGGTAAACAGGGAATTAAAGAAGGGTTCACCAATCGAAATACTGCCCAGACCCAGCTGTTTATGCACCAGCGGCAGCAGCGTTCCCAGCAGGACCACCAGCATCGCGGCGATCAGCAGCACGTTGTTACCCAGCAGGAAGGATTCGCGCGACCAGACTTCGTTCTGCACGCGGCTGCGAACTTTGCTGCCCTTCACCGCATACAGCAGCAATGAGCTACCGATAACGATCACCAGGAAGGCGAGGATAAACATCCCGCGCGACGGATCGGAGGCGAAGGAGTGTACCGAGACCATCACGCCAGAACGCACCAGGAACGTCCCCAGCAGGCTCAGTGAGAAGGCGGTGATCGCCAGCAGTACTGTCCAGGCTTTAAAGGTGCCGCGTTTTTCGGTTACTGCCAGCGAGTGGATCAGCGCGGTACCAGCCAGCCATGGCATAAAGGAGGCATTTTCAACCGGATCCCAGAACCACCAGCCGCCCCAGCCAAGCTCGTAATAAGCCCAGGCCGAGCCCAGCACGATACCGACGGTCAGGAAGACCCACGCCGCGGTGGTCCACGGGCGTGACCAGCGCGCCCAGGCGGTATCCAGCCTGCCCGCCATCAACGAGGCGATGGCAAACGCAAAGGCCACCGAGAAGCCCACGTAACCCATATAAAGGATCGGCGGGTGGAAGATCAGGCCGATATCCTGCAGCATCGGATTCAGGTCGCTACCGTCGATCGGGAAGTCCGGCAGCGTGCGGGTAAACGGATTCGACGTCAGGGTGATAAACAGCAGGAAACCGAGGTTAATCATTCCCATCACTGCCAGCACGCGCGCGATGGAATCCATCGGCATGCCGCGGCTGAACAGCGCGACGGCAAGCGTCCAGGTGCTGAGCAACAGCAACCACAGCAGCAGCGAGCCTTCATGCGCGCCCCAGGTCGCGGCGATGCGGTAGTAAACCGGCAGCAGGGTATTGGAGTTGGTCGCCACATAGGCCACGCTGAAATCATTGACGATAAAGGCATGAACCAGTATCGCAAAGGCGCCGAGGATGCAGGCGAAAAGCGCGAAGCTCAGCGGGCGCGCCAGCCCCATTAAACGGCGATCCTGCCGCGCGGCGCCCCACAATGGGTAGATACTTAACAGCAGCGAAATGGCCAGCGCCAGACAGAGCAGAAAACTGCCGATTTCCGGCATCATGACTGGCCACCTTGTACGGGTGGCTGATAGGCCGACTGCGGGCTTTTAGGGTTAGTTTTCATCGCGTCCTCAATTTCTGGCGGCGTATATTTTTCATCGTGTTTTGCCAGCACTTCCCTGGCTTCCACCAGATTGCCGTTCTGCAGCACACCTTGTGCCACCACGCCCTGCCCTTCACGGAACAGGTCAGGAAGAATGCCGAGATAGCTGACGCTGATCACGCCACGGGCATCATACAATTTGAAGGAGACCTGAAGCGTCTGCGGATCGCGCTTCACGCTGCCCGGCATCACCATGCCGCCGACGCGCAGGCGCTGGCCGGGTTCGGGCTTCACGTGGGCTTCGCCTTTACCGTCAATAATTTCACCGGGTGTGTAGAAAAGGTCGATGTTTGAACGCAGTGCGTACATCACCAAAGAGGTGGCCAGGCCGAGGCCCACCAGAATTGCGGTCACCATGATCAGGCGACTTTTACGGCGCGGATTCACTGTTGTTCTCCTGCGGCTTCACTGGCTCGTTTTTTACTATTGGCGGCGCGGATGCGACTTTCACGGGACTGACGCTGGCGAATGTCATGCAGCAGGCGATGACGCTGGATAACGGTGTGCAGCACCAGCCCCGCAAGGGCAATCAGCGTGCAGGCAACCGCCAGCCAGACATAAAAGGCGTAACCGCCCATGGCAAAGAATGCTGACCAGGATGAGAATGCTGGGGTCATGCTTTGCGCCCTCCTTTCGCTGCCAGTTCAGCCACCCACGGGCGATGGCGTTCGGTAAACAGCAGCAGATTGCGCAAGCGCATCAGCGTCAGTGAGATGAATACCAACAGATAACCGAGGATCGACCAGCGCAGCGGCGAGCGCATGCTGGGGTCAATCGACTGTTGCAGCATACCGGAAGAACCCTGATGCAGGGTGTTCCACCACTGCACCGAGTAATGAATGATGGGCAGATTAACCACGCCGACCAGGATCAGGATCCCGGCGGCACGTCCCGCCATCCGGCGGTCGTCAAAGGCGTTGTACAGAGCGATAACGCCCATATAAAGGAACAGCAGAACCAGTTCAGAGGTGAGGCGGGCATCCCAAATCCACCAGGTGCCCCACATCGGCTTACCCCAGGCAGAGCCGGTGATCAGCGCAATAAAGGTAAACACCGCGCCCACCGGCGCCATGGCGGCGGCAGCCAGGTCGGCCGTTTTCCATTGCCAGACCAGGCCAATAAAGGCAGCGATAGCCATTGAGGCATAGATACCCATTGACCACATGGCGGCCGGGACATGGATATACATGATGCGGTAACTGTTTCCCTGCTGATAATCGGCCGGGGCGAAACCAAATCCCCAAATCCAGCCCAGTAACAGCGCTGCGACGCCCAGCACCGCGAACCAGGGCACCAAACGACCGCATAACCGGTATAGCCGGTCGGGCTTACCGAGTTGATGTAACCATTTCCACATTATTATTTTGCTCACATAAAAAGAAAAAGCGTTCTGGTGTTTTTTATTAGAACTCAGTTAATGCACGCTAACCCGCAATGCTGCGGCGGTGGCGAACGGTGCCAACGTGGCACTGCCTACCAGCAGGGCTCCCAATATTGCCAGGTAGCCGTCAATCGGTAATCCCATGCCGGCAGCGTCTATGGCTGCACTGGCAAATATCAGCACCGGCACTGCCAACGGCAATACCAGCAAACTCAGTAATACGCCGCCGCGACGCAAGCCGACGGTCAGTCCAACGCCGATGGCCCCAAGGAAACTCAGGGTTGGTGTACCCAGCAGCAGCGTCAGGGCAATGGCTCGCCAGCTGGCAAAATCCAGCGAAAGCAGTAAAGCAGCCAGAGGAGACAGCAACAATAACGGCAAGCCGGTGACCACCCAGTGAGCGGCCACTTTCCCTAAAACCGTTATCGGCAGTGGCGTCGGCAACAACAGCAGTTGTTCCAGCGAGCCATCCAGAAAGTCATCACGAAACAGGCGTTCCAGAGCCAGCAACGAGGAAAGCAATGCCGCCACCCAAACGATGCCCGGCGCGATACGCGCCAGCAATTGAGGTTCTGGGCCAATTCCCAACGGGAACAGGGTAATCACGATCAGGAAAAACCACAGCGGATTAATGATTTCCGAGCCACTGCGAAACGCAATGCGCAGTTCACGCTTAAGGACGCGCCAGAACATCAGACTACCTCCGAAGAGGTAAGACGAATTTTGCGAACTGTGCGATGTGCTGACGGTAAATCCTGATGGGTGGTCAAAATCACCGCCCCGCCGTTCTCCGCATGCAGGTTAAACAGCGCCATCAGCTTTTCCACGCCGGATTTATCAATCGCGGTCAGCGGCTCATCCAGGATCCATAAAGGAGAGCGGCTTAACCACAATCTGGCCAACGCTACACGACGCTGCTGTCCCGCAGAAAGCTGCGCAACGGCGACATCTTCAAATCCGGTTAAATCCACCTCTTCCAGCGCCGCCATCAGTGACGCTTCAGACTGGCTGGCATGGTAAAAATGCAGGTTCTCGCGTGCGGTCAGTACCGCTTTTACACCGGGCTGATGCCCAAGATACAGTAAGGCGGCATGCCAGGCTTCACGCTGGTGACGAATGGGCTTTTGCTGCCACAGGACGTCGCCCTGCTCTGCCCGGCTCAGTCCGGCCAGGATCCGCAGCAGAGAGGTTTTCCCTGCCCCATTCGCCCCTTCAATCTGGACAATATCGCCCGCTGAAACGGTAAAACTGAGATCGCTAAACAACGTGCGTTCGTCGCGCACGCAGGTCAGATTGTTGGCTTCCAGCATCAAAAAAGATTCGCGCTTAGTAGAATGGGGCGAAATAGTACCACAGGCAATCAGTTCATCGCAGCCTGCAGTAGCCCTGCATTTTTTCGGGGTAAGGCATTATGCCTGTTACGCGTCACAAATCGCGCAAAAATGCCTTGCGGTTAAAGGTTTGTTACGCTTCTTCTGAGGTTTCGTTACATTTCACCTTCCCGCAAAACCCGCTACGCTTAGAGAGTAATTACCACTGGGAACTAAAATAATGAATAAGAAACAGGATGATGGCGAAGTAGAAAGCCAGGAAAGTGAACAAGGCGAAGAGATCGAGGTGGATGAGGAGGCGTTGCCCTCTCGCGCGGCAGCGGTACATGAGCAGATCCGTCAGGAGGGTGAAAAGGAGCTGGAACGTGATGGGTTGGCTCTGCTGTTTTCTGCCATCGCGGCAGGGCTTTCGATGGGCGCTTCATTGATGGCAAAAGGGATCTTCCAGGTCAATCTGGAAGGCGTGCCGGGCGCGTTTATTCTGGAAAACCTGGGCTACACCTTTGGCTTTATTATTGTGATTATGGCGCGACAGCAGCTGTTTACGGAAAACACCGTCACGGCCGTATTGCCCATAATGCACAAACCCTCTGGCAGCAATCTGCTGCTGCTACTGCGTTTGTGGGGCATTGTGCTGGGGGGCAATCTTATCGGCACGGGGCTGGCGTCACTGGCCTTCACCCATATGCCGATATTTGATCAAGCAACGCGTGACGCCTTTGTCGCCATCAGTCAAAAAGTGATGGAAAACTCACCGGGAGAGATGTTTGCCAATGCGGTGGTCTCCGGATGGATTATCGCCACCATGGTGTGGATGTTTCCCTCTGCCGGTGCGGCAAAAATCTGGGTCATTATCCTGATGACCTGGCTGGTTGCCCTGGGCGACCTGGCCCATATCGTGGTTGGTTCGGTGGAAGTGCTCTATCTGGTGTTTAACGGGGTGATCAGCTGGCATGAATTCTTCTGGCCGTTTGCCCTGCCAACCCTGGCCGGCAATATTATCGGCGGCACCTTTATCTTCGCGGTGATCAGCCATGCGCAGATCCGTAACGATATGAGCACCAAAGCTAAGGCTAAGGCGAAAGCCGAAGCAAAAGCCAAAGCGAAGAAAGAAGGCAAGGTACAGCAGGCGGAGTAAGGCGGTTTTGTAACGCAGCAGACCTGAATGACAAAGGCCCCAATGGGGGCCTTTTTTACAGGATAACCGGCGAGATCGGCATCCCGTCAGCGCTTAGTTGAACATCGACCAGGTGGCGGCGTAGAAGGTTCCGGCATAGACAACATAACCCACCCAGATCACAGTAATCACCGCAAGGGACAGTTTCATAGACATAGTCTTACCTCTTCAGGACGTTAGCGTAGAGCCGTGGATTTACTTTGCTTTACAATAGTCCTGCGCGATTGGGCCAATATTGATCCAGCGCATAAATTACGGATTTAGCGGCTAAGGTAAAAATTGCGATTGTGGGGTGTTTTGCTGTAACCGGGCGATTGCGGCAGGATAACTGGGGGTAACTGGCGACAAAAACAGCAGTTGACCGGGTAAGTGCTTAATCTGCGACTAAAAGCGCGCTATACTGCCGCCCGCTGTCTCCTTAGTTAAATGGATATAACGAGCCCCTCCTAAGGGCTAGTTGCAGGTTCGATTCCTGCAGGGGACACCATCTGACCGTTCGCTCCCCTCCGCTTTAGTTCGCAAATCCCAATTGAATACTGGATCCAATTAAATCATTTAACGCATCAGTTCTTTTATCGCCGTTTACAAAAGCATAAAAAATGATTTTGGCCTGCGTCTCTCAGGATAAAGCTGAGCGTGTTTAGGTAATTCCTTTCGCCTTAGCACATCCAAGTGCAAGGCAAGGCCAGCTCAGTACCATTCATTAACGCTAAAACCACTATCTTTTGTTAATATTATTGTGCATTAGCAGTTAATATTATGCCCCGTAGATAATAAAACTCGCCCATCGATTTTTATTACAAGACTGGATTACCAATTTCATTTATCAGCTCACTCCCCTGATTCTTAACATTCCCCACCGTTTTCAATACAGGGTGCCAGGTGAATTCGTCTGAGGGTATGGATTGCTCTTTGGCGATGTCCTGCGCCTCTTCAGAAGTGGTTTCGGGATTGAGCCAGTCCATCACAGCGAAAGTGCTCAGAACCAACGGCCTGCGGTCGTGAATATCGACCAGACCTTTATCGCTGGCGGCAGTGACGATCACAAAACCTTCGTTTTCGTTCTGCTTGTCGTAGGGGGGTTTGCCGATTGCCGCGAAGAAGATGGGCTTGCCGGATTTGTGGTAGATGAAGTAAGGCTGTTTCTTGCTACCGTCACGTTTCCACTCATACCAACCGTCCGCCATGGCAATAGCGCGCCCGTGGTTCCACAGCGGCTTGAACATGCGGCCGGTTGCTGCAGTTTCTACCCTGGCGTTAATCAGCGGTGCTTTGTCCCACCACTCAGGCCCATAACCCCAGTGAACAGGGTCAAGATGAAGGGAGCCATCGCGCTGGTTTAGCAGCAGGACGTTTGTGCCTGGCGCCACGTTATACCGGCCGATCGGTTCAGGGTCGTAAGCAATCTCCCGCTCTACTTCGTCGGCAAACTCTTTCATGTATTCTTCGCGTGTTCTGTACTGCGTGAATCGTCCGCACATAGGCACCTCCTGCATTAAGCATAGGAGGTTAATTTGCTAAATTTAAAAAATTCACTGATGAGTTTACCTTGAGCCGGGCCACTCTATATCGCCTCCCCCTTCCCTCACGTCTTACTCACCGTGTAGCTCTTAACCTTGCCGCCATCAAGTTGCACCGTGAGCGTTTTACCTTCAGTGGTGCTGCCGGCTTTCGCCTGACTGTAGCTCCACATCATCAGCAGATGATTCTCCGGGTAGGGCGTTTCCGTGGTCGGCTGGCCGAACAGCGAAATCAGATCCTGGCGGCTGGTTTGGCCGTACTGAATTTTCGTCAGCTTTGCGTCATCGAAATCCTTGCCGGTCGACGAGGTGCAGCCGGAAAGAAACAGGACAATGCCCAATACAGTCACTATTTTTCTCATCAATGTTCTCGTCAAACTGAAGGGCTATCCGACTTTTTCACAGTCGTAGGAACCGCTGATGCGGATCTGGCTGGCGCTGGTTCGCACCACCTGCACGTTCAATGTCGCCTTGCCGTGCTGAACAGCCTGGTCCATATCCAGCATGCCCGGTGCCCTGGTATTCTTAACCCGCAGATGGATTTTCACATTATCGTAATCCCCTTTATCACCGGTAAAAGTGACTTTCTGCTGGGTGGGTTTGGTGTTATTGACGTAAACGCTACCGTCCCGGTGGCGATCTAAATGAAAAGGACCGCATTGCATTGCCGCCATTGCCGGAGAAAGGCAGAGCATTAGCGTGGAGAGGAGCAGGGATGTTTTTATCATAACGGAGGTGTGACCTGTTGATGCAGAGGCAGGAAGTGGACCTGCTAACCAGGGTTCAGTCTGCATCACTGCAATGCACACTTTACCGTTCAGGCCGTGAGTATAACTGATGAGGGGCGAAAGAGATCGGCCAGCCTGATGCAAAAAAATCCCTTCGCTGTTATCGATATCACTAACAAACTTGCACATCCCTCTGCCTGTACAGGGTAAACTCCAGCGATGTGAATAAGGAGATGCACTGAATGCCAGCCACTTTTACCCTGCGTATGGCCCACCGTGTAAGCGATGTTTTGCTGCCCGATCTCAAAGCGCTGATCCCAGCGGAGTCGATGCAGTTCTTCTCAAATGAACTCGATGAAGAGTGGCATTACACCCTGCTTTGCCAACAGAGTGATGAAACCTGTTCGCTGGCGGTATCGGCTATTCTGGTCTGGCATCAGTTAAAACGGATCACCCTGATGAATTACAGCAATGCCAGCGTGCAGAAAGATCTTTCACATTGCGCTGCGGCCGATCTGTTTAACTTCCTGAAAATGCCCGGTGCGGTATTGCACCTGTCCTGATGCTTCGCCCGATTCGATTAGCCACCGTTATGACAGTGTATTCCATTGATTGATTTTTGCTCCCTGCCCCTAAGCTGGTGGGAAATACATACCGAATCATGGCGGAGTACCCTATGTCAGAAAAAGATCCTATCGTTGAACGCCTCACCGTTGAAGTCGTTGCCCTCAGGCATATCGTGCAGATGCTGATTGCCTATGGCAACGTGCCGACCGGCGGCAAACTTAATAAATACTTGATGAAAGTGGCCGAGGACGCGGAACATCGCGACGATCGCCACGCGAATAAAGCGATTGCTGACGCTATCCGCAGCTATATTCAGAAGTAATAAAAAACCCGGTCCAGCGTCTGGACCGGGTTTTTGCATTAACGTCCGGCCGTTACGAGGCCGCTACCTTAAACGACGAGATGTCCTGAGCCAGCTGTGAAGCCTCTGCCCGCAAGGCCTGGGTGTTCTCCGCGGTCTGATTGACCAACAGCAGGTTTTGCTGAATGCTGCGCTCCATCTGTGAGACGGCCAGCGTCACTTCACCAATGCCTTTACTCTGCTCATCGCCTGCAACGCGGATTTCACCAACCACCTGCTTCACTTTCAGCACGTCGTTCACCAGACCTTCCAGCTGTTCGCCTGCACCTTCCACCAGCTTGCTGCCTGCCAGCACCGTGGTATCCGACTGGCTGATTAAGGTTTTGATCTCCTGCGCCGCGTTAGCGCTTCGCTGCGCCAGCGCACGGACTTCTGCTGCCACCACCGCAAATCCACGGCCCTGCTCACCGGCCCTGGCGGCTTCAACCGCGGCGTTCAGCGCCAGAATATTGGTCTGGAAGGCAATGCCATCAATCACACTCAGGATCTCGCCGACGCGACTGGACGAGGTTTTAATGGTCGCCATGGTATCAATCACTTTATGCATCACTTCGCTGCTGCTGCGGGCAATCTGCGCCGTCTGCTCGGTGAAGGCATCTGCCAGTCGGGTGTTCTCGGCATTCTGCTGCACGGTAGCGTTGAGCTGCTCCATCGCAGCGGCACTCTGCTCCAATGCAGCGGCCTGATCGCCAATCTTCGCCGACAGGGCCTGATTGCCCTCTGCCAGGAAGGTGGCATTGGCAGCTACGTTGATGCCGCTGGCCTGCACATTAGTAATAACCCCGGCGATCTTATCGACAAACTGGTTAAAGGATACGGCAATTTCCGCGATCTCATCCTTGCCGGAAGCGTCCAGACGGCGGGTTAAATCCCCATCACCATTGGCAATCTCATCCAGCGCGGTACGCGTGGATTCCAGACGCGTGGTCAGCCCGCGTGCAAATAACCAGGCACCCGCCAGCAGAACCAGCAATGCCGGGATCAGCACCATAAAGATATCCTGCATGATATTTCTGGCCAACGCGGTGACGTTCGCTTCCGGCGTCACCAGTCCAATCACCCAGCCGGTATCCGGCATCTTAAACAACGTAACCTGGCTGCGGGTATGCAGATAATCATCCTGCAGATTGTTCAGCGTGGTGGTTCCCGACTGATGGGCTGCCGTCGCAAGGCCTTTTACCACCGGCGCCAGCCACTTCTGCTCATCCGCCAGCGCGGTGAATTTCTTCAACGCTTTGTCTTTACTGCCGGGGAAATACAGCACGTTCCCGGACTGATCCAGGGCGAAGGCATAGCCGCCGGTCAGATTGCCATTCTTCGCCATAAAACCTGACAGGTTATCCAACAGCACATCAAAGGTTGCCACGCCGGCAAACTTGTCGCCTGCGGTATAGGGCACGCTACAGGTGACCATATTCACGTTGGAAACCGGGTCCTGGTACACTTCGGACCAGTTACACTTGCTGCGCGATGCCGCTTTGGTTGAGGTGTACCAGCTTTCATTGTGGTAACCCGCACCAGCGGGATCGTTGTAGCCATCTGAATAATCCAGCGTGCCGTTGGCGCCACGAGACCAGAAGAAGCTGCGTCGGGCGACCCCGTCGGTAAAGGCATTCGGTTCCGGCCAGATGCCGCCACCTGCAATGCTTTTGTCACCTTTGCTGTCGATAATTTGTGGCAGCACGCTTTTGAATAAATCGTCCTGATGGGGCAGCACTTCCGCCAGACGCGCCAAGCTGACGACTTCGCCTTCAATGCGGAGCAACTGTTGATTCAGCTGGCCGACAATGTTTTCACCAGTCTGCTGGATCAGACTGTTACTGGCTTCGATCACCCTCGGTTGGCCGCGCAGCGAGATGGCAAGGTAAACAATTAATGTGATGAGTAGCAGCATCGAAATGCCGCCTAGTGTCAATTTCCCTGACAGACGAACTGGGATCCCCGGCATAGTGATTTCCTTCATAGTAAAGAAGTCGTGATAACTGAGAGAAAGGGTGGTGTAAGAGATGACACAGCGTGATTGTTAACCATCACATCCTCGGGTTATCGGCCTGCCGTGAGAAAACCTTAAGCAGAGGGTGTGTCAGCTCAGGTAAAGGATCGGATTTGCCCTTCATTCATTGCCAGGCTTAATTGATAATGGGGGCTGACAGCAGGACTTAACGCGCTGTTGAAACGCTGGGAGACCGGATTTCTGATGGAACCAAAGATCCGCCCACATGATTTTTTGACTGAAACTGCACTCTGGACAGCTTCACCTAAAGGAATAATAGTGACATGCAACTTTTGATAACCGGATGGCTGACCGCCTTCGACCTGCCCTACGCGCCCCTTATTGCGCTCTTTGCCATCATCGCCCTGATTGCGATTATCTCGCTGATCGTCCATGGCTTACTGCATCGCGCGGTGCTGCCATTCCTGCGTCGGTTTGCGGATAGATCCTCACACCTGTGGCCAAAATCCATCATTGATAAAAAGCTGTTCAGCCGTTTCGCGCTGCTGATGCAGGGCGTACTGCTACAAATCCAGCTTGAGGTGTTCCTGAAGGGCAATGAGCCAATTTACTCCGTGCTGATGATCGCCAGTCAGGTCTGGCTAATGATCTTCACCCTGCTGATACTTTACTCGCTGCTGGACGTGCTGCTGGAACTCTCCGATAACAGCAGTTTTGCCGGCCAGCTACCGTTACGCGGCATTTTTCAAAGCATCAAACTTATCGCCACCCTGCTGATTGCGCTGATGGTAATCTCGCTGCTGATTGGCAAATCGCCGCTGGTACTGTTGACCGGTTTGGGGGCAATGACCGCCGTACTGATGCTGGTGTTTAAGGATCCGATCCTCGGCCTGGTCGCCGGCATTCAACTTTCGGCCAACAATATGCTGAAAATGGGCGACTGGCTGGATATGCCTAAATACGGCGCCGATGGCGACGTGATTGATATCGGACTGACCACGGTGAAAGTGCGCAACTGGGATAAAACCATCACCACCATCCCAACCTACGCGCTGATTTCCGACTCGTTTAAGAACTGGCGCGGCATGTCCGAATCCGGTGGTCGCCGCATTAAACGCAGCCTGAATATCGATACCACCAGCATTCATTTCCTGTCTGATGAAGAGATCGCCCGGATGAATCGCGCGCAGCTGCTGACGCCGTATCTGGATGGCAAGGTCGCTGAAGTCGCCAATCACAATGCCAGCCTGGGCTGCGATCTCACCACGCCACTGAATGGCCGGCATATGACCAATATCGGCACCTTCCGCGCCTGGCTCGAAGCCTGGTTGAAGTCTCATCCGCAGATCCACAAAGATATGACGCTGATGGTTCGCCAGCTGGCACCAGGTTCTGAAGGCCTGCCGATTGAGATCTATGTCTTCACCAACACCACCGTGTGGCTGGAGTACGAGAAAATCCAGTCAGATATCTTTGACCATATCTTTGCGCTGCTGCCTGAATTTGGCCTGCGCGTGCACCAGACGCCGACCGGCAACGATATGCGTAATATGCGCTTCTCACCGGCGGAATAAGGGCTGAACCGCGGACGGGTTGCTGAAAAGCCCGTCCGCCAACGCCATTTCTGCATTTCGCCATGCCGTTCATACCCGATGACAGGCATTTCATTCCGCTCTGACGGCAGTTCATGCCCTATTCTCCCCGCGCGCGACGTCCCGGCTTATCATCTGCTTATTCTCTTAAACTTTCCCCCGGGAGCTTTCCATGAGCACACAGCCCGTCAGCAAAAGCGTTAACCGTACTCGCTGGTTAACCCTGTTCGGCACTATCATTACCCAGTTCGCACTGGGCTCCGTTTACACCTGGAGCCTGTTTAATGGTCAGTTGTCGCATAAGCTGGATGCCCCGGTTAGCCAGGTGGCATTCTCCTTTGGCTTGCTGAGCCTGGGGCTGGCGATTGCCTCTTCTCTGGCCGGAAAGCTGCAGGAGCGTTTTGGCGTGCGCAACGTCACCATCGGTGCGGGCGTGCTGATGGCAATTGGTTTTTATCTGACGGCGCACTCCAGCAACCTGTTTATGCTGTACCTGAGCGCGGGCGTGCTGGTCGGTCTGGCCGATGGTGCCGGCTATCTGATGACCCTGTCGAACTGTGTGAAGTGGTTCCCGGAACGCAAAGGGCTGATTTCCGCCTGTGCCATTGGGGCTTACGGCCTGGGCAGCCTCGGATTTAAATTTATCTGCGGTTATCTGCTCAGCGTCTACAGCCTGGAGAATACCTTCATGATTTGGGGACTGCTGACGATGGCACTGATTGTCACCGGCGCACTGTTTATGAAGGAAGCGCCAAAACAGTCAGTTGCAGCGCAGGGACGTCACAGTAAAGCCCGCGATTTCTCTCTGGCCGAAGCGGTGCGTTTGCCGCAGTACTGGATGCTGGCATTGATGTTTCTGACCGCCTGCATGAGCGGTCTGTATGTGATTGGCGTGGCGAAAGATATTGGCGAAGGCCTGGTGCATCTGTCGACGCAAACGGCGGCCAATGCGGTGACCATTATCGCCATCGCTAATCTGAGTGGGCGCCTGATCCTCGGTGTGATGTCCGACAAGATGGCCCGTATCAGGGTGATTACCCTGGCGCAGGTGGTTTCGCTGGCGGGCATGAGCATACTGCTGTTTACCCAGATGAATGAAACCAGTTTCTTTATCTCGATTGCCTGCGTGGCCTTCAGTTTTGGCGGCACCATTACCGTTTACCCCTCGCTGGTCAGCGACTTCTTCGGCCTGAACAACCTGACCAAAAACTACGGTCTGATCTATCTGGGCTTTGGTATCGGTAGCGTATTGGGGTCGTTGATTGCTTCGCTGTTTGGTGGCTTCACTATCACCTTCAGCCTGATTATGGCCCTGCTGGTGATTTCGCTGATTATGTCTGCCACCATTCGCCTGCCGCACCGTGCGGAAGAAGAGAAAAAGGCGCTGCAGCACGCGTGAATATAAAATGGGGCGAAAATTCGCCCCATTACTGTAATGTTGAGATGTCCCTACCCGCTGTAAAAGCGAGACGCCTTAAGAAGCCCGGATTATTTCGCCTGAAACAGCGGCTCAGCAATCCCTGCCACCGCCACTCTTACCGCAAACACATCCCCCGACTGAGGGTGACGCGCCAGCTCTTCTGCCGTGCGATCTTCGCGTGAACTGGTGATATAAAGCGTTTTCAGATCCTCTCCGCCAAAAGCCACCATAGTCGGCCAGCGAACCGGCAACGGGATCTCATCCACAATGCGACCATCCGCTGGATCGAGTCGGATTACCCGGGAACCATCAAACATCGCCGCCCAGTAGAATCCTTCGCTATCGACAGCGGCACCGTCAGGCAAACCACCTTCCTCCTGCACAAAACGTTGCAGCACTTCGCGTGGGCCGATTTCGCCCTGTTCATCCATCGGATAACGCCAGAGCACGCCGTTTGGCGTATCGGTCTGATACATCCAGCGACTGTCTGGCGAGAAAGCCAGTCCGTTGGAGATTTTGATATCTTCTGCCTGCACCGTCAGCGTCAGGTGTTCATCCAGCCGGCACAGCTTACCGCCGTTGCGATCCTGCGGTTCCCACAGGCTGCCGCACCAGAAACGACCGTAGCGGTCGACGCGGCCATCATTAAAACGACTGCGTTCCGCATCACCCGGATTGGGGGCGATGCGCTGCGTAATCTGCCCCTTGTCATCCAACATGCAAACGCCGCTGCGTAAGGCGGCAACAAATCCCCCTTCGGCATTCAGGCCAAAGCAGCCAATATCCTCAGCCACCGGGAACACCTGATGCTCCCCACTCTGTGGATCGAAGCGATGCAAGGCAGGCGCCAGAATATCAACAAAATAGAGGACCTGTTCCCTGACAGACCATACCGGACACTCACCCAGCTCAGCCTGCGCGGACAGCACGTTTTCTACCTGATAACCCATAGTTTCTCCTTAGTCAGCCTGCCCTAAGTCTACTGCATAATTGCGGTGGGCGGAGGCCTGAAGTGAACTGATTCGTATTAAGCTTTATTAACGTCTGGCGCTAAATTAAGAGCATTCCGGATGGAAAAGCCTTTTTTTAAGTCTTATCTTATTCAACTATATTAACCCGCAATCATTTAATCCAATATGGAAATATCTGGAAATATCTGATTAAATAACTCTACATAAGCGGCATTATTCCTCCACTTTTCTCAAGTAAAGTTGTAGTCATTGAAAAAGTGAAGGAGCATTCACAATGAAAAAGCTAATCAAAGTTGTCTCGGTTCTGGGCGTAATGCTGATGTTGAACGGTTGTATCGTGCATGACGGATATCGTGGCGGCTATCACGGCGGAGGTCATCATGGGGGCTATCATGGCGGTAATCACCATGGAAATGGCCAGCATCGGGGCTGGTAAGCAGACATTCTAAGAGGGTGAGGAGACTCATCCTCAAGCGGGCAAAGCCTGCACACGGCAATATAATAAGATCGTTGAAAAAATATTGGGCGGGAATTTTCCCCGCCCTTTTTTCATTTTAGCTTTTAATGCTGTAATTACACTGATACCAGGCGTTCATTAATCCAGGCACCCGACTTTCCTGCGGTTTAATCGGTTCCACTTTATCAAACCCGCGTTCCGTACAGTAGCGTTCCACATCCTCTTGCATCGCCATCTTATTGACGGTGGTCGGATTAAAACGATACTGGACAGTATTTACCGCAGGATCTTCATCAACTTTTTCAAATGCCCCTGGCTTGCTGGAAGTACAGCCGGCTAATACAAATACAGCCAGCGCAACGGCGCCAGTCACTAACTTCTTCATTTTAGCTCCTTCATTCGGTGCGGCATGATAACAGCCGACTTTTCTGACGCCATCGGAAAACCCTGCATTTGCCTGCTCTTTACGCGGCGTTTGCATTGTTTTACCAATTGAATCGATTCAGGAAGCCGTCTGGCGCTATCTGGTAAGGGATGCGATTATCCACTCAGACATATTTTAATGTCTGCCAACACCATGAATGACTTACAATAACAATGTGTTATGCCCGCGGCGAGCGGGCTTTTTTTTGCGCTTAATTCGCGTTACCGTCAAGAATAATACGTAAAACGTCTGCAGAATTATTAACCGGAAGTGCCAGAACCGACTGATAAAGGTCAATCGTCATATCACAAAGTTTGCCCTTATCGGACCCCGCCTCGGCCGGTGAATTAAGCGTTTGCAGGTCACTCCCCCACTTGCCATAAAGCGAACGTACGATGGTTTGCAGATCGGCGCGCCCTTTCGCCGCATCGACCTGTTGCTGTGCGCCATGGCTATGCAGCAGGAAATCGTCAATGCTGGCCATCTCTTTGTCGATCAGCGCTTTGGGCAAAATTTCAGTGGTGTTGACGCCGCCTTCCACCTGAGGGAAAAGGTATTTGAAACAGAGCGCGGTATCTTTCTGCCTGATGACTTTCATCTCCTCCAGCGCTACGGCCATATAATCATGCAGTTGCCTGTCGCCGGCATAGCTTATGCGCTGATTCAGCAGGTCTGACAGCATCGGGCGTAACCGTTCAAGCGCCTGTTGTTCGCTGTTGCCTTCACGCAGGGCGCCAATAAATTCCTGATCCAACGTGTGGTAAAGCGCCGGCTGCTGTTCTTTGATGGTGCGGTAGACCGGCAACGTCGCCAGCCGTTGCTCCGCCGCAGCCAGGCGTGCTTCTTGCTGCTGTTGCGGCGCTACAAAGCCAAAGTAATAAAAGTTACCTGCAAAAAGCAGCACAAAGGCCAGCAATACTGCCATGCCTTTACTGAGGGAACCGCGTTTTGACAACCACGCGAGAAATAAAACGACCAGCAGGCCGCAAATAAAGGAAATGAGTGTTGCCTGGGACATGACAGTAAATACCTGTAGAGACGGGCCGCGACGCGCGGCCCAACATGCGGAGTTAATCTAGCCGAACATCCACCAGCACCGGGCAGCTGGCGCGTTCGATCACGGCAGCGCTAACAGACCCTTTCAGCAGACGGTTAAAAGAGGAAAGATGACGACGGCCCATGATGATCATCGCAGCACACAGCTCATTGGCCTGCGCGACGATGGTTTCAGCTGACTCACCGGCCACCACACGTCCGGTGGAGGCGATCCCGGCGCGTTGCAGTTCGGCCAGTGCCTGACGCACTGCGGCTTCTGCGGTGTTTTGCTCATCCAGCGCGCAACCAAAATCAGTCGGGTCTTCCCCGGCCTCGATAAGGTAGGTGCCGGTGGTACTCGCATAACTTGCGTCGATACAGCACAGCACCACAACGTTGGCCTGCAAAGCCTGTGCCTGTTCAGTGGCCAATGCCACCACCTTGCGGGCTATAGCGGAATTATCAACGGCGACTAAAAGCGTTTTCATTTCCCTCTCCTGTCAGTCACGTAAGGCCGCTTTGCCTATTTCATCCACCAGCGCCTCTTTGCATTTGAGGATCTCTGTACGGTAGAGCGCCTCATGCTTCTGAAAACGGGTAGACGGAACCAGCAAGCTGATGGAAAAACGGCCCAGAATTGTATCGATCGCCACCGCCATCGTGGAGATCCCTTCCAGCGTCTCGCCCCGATCGTAAGAAAGCCCCGTGCGGCGGATCTCCTTGAGGCGTTCGATCAGTTCAGGAAACGCCTTTACGGTCAGATCGGTAATGGCTTCATAGGCATCGCCGACCACGGCGCGAGCCTGTTCATCGCTGTCCAGTGCCAGCAGCGCTTTGCCACCGGACGTGCTGTACAATGGCAGATTCAGGCCGATGCGTGGAACCACGCGCAGCTCACGATCGGCCACGACATAATGCACGATAGCCAACTGCAATCCGCTGGCACGCGCCAGAGAAACCGTTTCACCGGTGGCATCACACAATGCCTGAAGCCAGGGTTGAGCAATCGCCACCACGTCGGTATGCAGCGTGGCAATCAGCCGAAGTAATGCCGGCCCCAGCCGCACGCCGCCCGCGCCAGGGCTACGCACCAGCTGCACCGAATCCAGCGCCGCGACGATGCGTTGCACCGTAGAACGCGGTAAATCTACTGCCTGAGCGATTTCGCCCAGACTCATGCCGTCAGGCCGGTTGCCTAACGCATCCAATATTTTTGCGGCACGAGAGATCACCTGGATCCCCCCAGTACGCTCATCCTCACGCTGTGTAGTAGGGTCAGACATACGCAGTTGCTCCTTGCTTGATGACGATACTTTAGCACTTATTTACCGTTCGAGGCAGGCTGTATCGCATTGCAATACACCCATTCACACTGTAAACTCTGCGGCAAATGTACCACAATGCAATACAGTGCATCGTAATTTTATTTCCTTCCTGACGGAGCCCCTGCTATGACTGCTCAACCAGCAGCGCCGCCTGCTCCCCACCCGTTTACCCTGCGTCTGGCATTGGGACTGGTGGGTGTACTGATCGCTGCGTTGACCTCAGGATTAAACGACCGCGTTACGGATTTAGCGCTGGCCGATGTGCGGGCAGCGATTGGCTTTAGCTATGACCAGGCAAGTTGGATCACCTCGGTGTATCAGGCAGCAGAAGTCGCCGCGATGATGATCGCCCCCTGGTTTGCGGTGACCTTTTCCCTGCGCCGCTTTACCCTGACCGTCGCGACTGGCTTTGCGCTGGTCGGTTTGTTGCAGCCTTTCGCACCCACGCCGTCTTTATTTATTGCGTTGCGCGTGATTCAGGGCGTTTTTGGTGGTGCGCTGCCGCCGATGTTGATGACCGTCGCACTGCGTTTTCTTCCGCCGCCGATCAAGCTTTATGGTCTGGCTGCCTATGCATTAACCGCCACCTTCGGGCCGAATATGGCCGCATCGCTGGCGGCGTTCTGGACAGATTCGGTCGGCTGGCAATTTGTCTTCTGGCAGGTAATCCCGCTGATCCTGATTGCCAACGTGTTAATTGGCTGGGGAATTCCGCAGGATCCCACCCGCTTTGAGCGTTTTAAACAGATCGATCTTTTCGGCATGTTAACCGGCACCAGCGGCATTGCGCTGTTAATCCTGTCGCTGACCCAGGGCGAACGTCTTGACTGGTTTGCCTCGCCGCTGATTAGCGGCATGATGCTCAGCGCCTTTGCTTTGCTAATCGTCTTCTTTATTAACGAGTGGTATCACCCGCTGCCGCTGTTTAAGTTGCAGATGCTGGAGCGCCGGAATCTGACCCATGGCTTGCTGGTGCTGGCTGGCGTATTACTGGTTTCGCTTTCCGGCTCTGCCCTGCCTTCTGGGTATTTCGGCCAGGTTAGTGGATTCCGTACGGTACAGTTTGCACCGCTGGCCCTAACCATCGGCCTGCCGCAATTAATTATCGCGCCCTTTATGGCGGCGTTACTCAACCGCCGCTGGATAGACTGCCGCTGGATGCTGGCCTGCGGCGCAGGACTGCTCAGTATTTCCTGCCTGATGGGGATGCAACTGACTGATGAATGGGCGCGTGAGAACTTCTGGCTGATCCAACTGCTGCAAGCCTTTGCGCAGCCGATGCTGATCCTGCCGGTATTGATGAGCGCCACCAGCGTGGTTCTGCCACCGGAAGGCCCTTTTGCCTCGGCCATGTTTAACACCGTGCGCGGTTTTTCAAGCGTGGCGGCCAGCTGTCTGGTGGAGAATTTCCTTACCCACCGCGAGAAGTTTCACTCGCATACGCTGGTCGATAACCTGGGGAATCGCCCGTGGCTGATGACCGCAGACACCTCTGCCAGTGCCAGCAGCCTTGCGCCGTTATTGCCTGACGGCAGCGCCAGCTCAACAGAAAATCTGAGCCATTTCGCCACGCTGCTTAAGCACCAGGCGGTGATCCTCAGCATCAGCGATGCCTATCTGATGATCATTGGTTTTGCCCTGCTGATGGTGCTGTTGACCGCCTGGCTACCCAAGCGTGTTTATCCGCCGCAAACCCTTTTACAACAAGCCGCAAAAGCAACGAGATAATAATATGAGCTTCACACCTGCCAAAAGAACCTTAATGTTAGTGCTGCTGTTAGCGATCCTGCTGGGCATCGTGTTTTTTGTCTGGTCAGCAATGAGTCGCCATCAGGCACGCACCGATGATGCTGTGGTGACCGCGGATTACACGCTGGTTGCGCCTAAGGTGTCGGGCTATATCCGCACCGTTAACGTCAGTGATAACCAGACGGTTAAAGCGGGTGCCCTGCTGGCGACCATCGATGATCGTGATTACCGTGTCGCGCTGGAAACTGCAGAAGCCAACCTGCAGGTCAGCCAGGCCAAGCTCACCAGCGTGCAGGCGCAGCTCGATCAGCAGCAGGCGACCATCGCGCAGAATGATGCGGCGGTCAGCTCCAGCGAAGCGACGCTGAATTACGCCGGACAGAATGCCGAGCGTTATCGCCGCCTGCTAAAAAGCGGCACCACCACCGCCGACGAGCAGCAGAAAACCAATGCCGCAATGCGTGAAGCCTCCGCTCAGCTGCGCCAGAGTCAGGCCGCCGCCCTCGCCTCGCGCAAGCAGGTGGGTATTTTGCAGGCCAGTATTAAACAGGCCGAAGCCGATATTGCTGCGTCAACCGCCAGTGTCGATCAGGCGCGCTTGAATTTGTCGTATACCACCATAACGGCACCGATTGATGGCTCAGTCGGTCAACGTGCGGTCCGGGAGGGGGCGTGGGTGGCCGCCGGAACTCGCCTGCTGGCGGTGGTGCCTTTGCATCAGACCTATGTTGTGGCAAATTTTCTCGAAACTCAGCTGACTGACGTCAAGCCTGGTCAGGGGGTTTCTGTTGAGGTTGATGCGCTGCCGGGCGTGACGTTACGCGGCCATGTGGACAGTATTGCTCCGGCCACCGGCTCTACCTTTGCGGCGATCACCGCTGATAATGCCACTGGGAATTACACCAAGGTGGTACAACGCCTGCCGGTGAAGATTGTGTTTGAACCGGGCCAGGCCGAACTGGCACGTTTACGGGTGGGGATGTCGGTAATCCCTGAGATTGAGACGCCGTAAACTCAGCTTTCCATAGCACAATCGGCTTTATTTTGTGAGGCAGAGCGGGTAAATTAGCGAACGATCCTGCCATAAGCTTCTTATGGCTACCTGATACGGTAGGGCGTAACTGTCAGCCGTATCGTATCTGTTCGCGTTACGCAGGCCCGGGATCGCCCCAGACGTAGGCGCTCAGAGGAGTTTTGCGGTGAAATATGCTTTGATGGGGATCTCTTTTATCCTGCTACTTTGGGTTGGCACCTTCTATCTGATGGTTTAACCCTGCCAGGGCTGAATTAGCGGGTCAGGCCACACGGCCTGACCCCAGTCCTTACACGTCTTCTTCGCTCAGCTTCGTTGCGCCTGGCAAAATGCCGTCCGCGCGGAACATCGATTTAATCCCTCTCACCGCCTGACGAATACGGTCGCTGTTTTCAATCAGCGCAAAACGCACGTGGGTATCACCGTAATCACCAAAACCAATGCCCGGCGAGACGCAGACCTTGGCTTCCTGCAGCATATGCTTGGCAAATTCCAGCGAGCCCATCTGTGCGTAATGATCGGGGATTTTTGCCCAGACGTACATCGAGGCTTTCGGAATGTCGACCATCCAGCCCGCTTCATGCAAGCCTTTCACCAGCACATCACGACGCCGTTTATACTGCTCGGCAATGTCCTTCACGCATTGCTGATCGCCTTCCAGTGCCGCAATGGCGGCGACCTGAAGCGGCGTAAAAGTGCCGTAGTCGTGATAGCTTTTGATTCGCGCCAGTGCCGCCACCAGCTCTTTATTGCCGACCATAAAGCCAATACGCCAGCCGGCCATATTGTAGCTTTTCGACAGGGTGAAGAACTCTACTGCCACGTCACGCGCGCCCGGCACTTCCATAATCGACGGGGCTTTCCAGCCGTCATAGACGATGTCGGCATAGGCCAAATCGTGGATCACCAGAATGTTATATTGCTTCGCCAGCGCAATCACGCGCTCGAAGAAATCTAATTCAACGCACTGCGCGGTTGGGTTAGACGGGAAGCCGAGGATCATCATTTTCGGCTTTGGATAGCTTTCACGGATTGCCCGCTCCAGCTCGGTAAAGAAGTCGACGCCCGCCACCAGCGGCACGGAACGCACCTGCGCACCAGCAATCACCGCGCCATAGATATGAATTGGATAGCTGGGGTTTGGCACCAGCACGGTATCACCGTGATCCAGCGTGGCCAGCATCAGATGCGCCAGGCCCTCTTTTGAGCCGATGGTGACAATCGCTTCAGACTCGGGATCGATATCCACCTGATAGCGGTCTTTATACCAGTGTGAAATGGCCCGACGCAGGCGCGGAATACCGCGAGAAGTGGAGTAGCCGTGGGTATCGTCACGCTGAGCGACTGCACAGAGTTTTTCCACGATATGCGGCGGCGTGGGACCATCCGGGTTGCCCATACTGAAGTCGAT
>LIDZ01014373.1_pt16 | contig 22473 bp, 22 predicted proteins | sample 644651 | NCBI WGS metagenome assembly LIDZ01 (sample SAMN03856242, study PRJNA289617) | food metagenome | isolation source: wine grapes on drying loft during traditional withering process | host: Vitis vinifera cv. Corvina | place: Italy: Gargagnago di S. Ambrogio di Valpolicella | collected 2014-01 | reverse complement strand
TGAACACCAATAAATTCATATATCTGCACGCCAAAAAACACCCGCGAATAAATGAAAGTGTTCTCCTTCATTTATTTGCGGGTGTTCTACACAAGCATTACAACAGAAATATTTCTTCAGCTTCATTCCGATTTATACAAAGAAATAAATTCCTTCACCACCTCAGCAGAGTTCCTGGCCGCCAGCTCCAAGTGGGATTTGAATAATCCGGCTGCTTCAGACCCGGCAATATCCGAGATGGAGCGGACGTTTAAGAAAGGAACGCCAAATTGATAAGCCGTTTGGGCAATGGCGGCCCCTTCCATATCCGTTGCTCTGGCTTCGGGAAATTGAGTACGAATGGATTCCGCTCGCTCCGACTTACTAATAAAAGAGTCTGCCGTTGTAATCAATCCGGTAACAACACATTCCCCTCGCGGTCTAAGATCAATTACCTGCTGCACCAGAGGTAGTAAATTTGGAGGAACCGCATATCGCTCTGGCATTTGCGGAACCTGTCCATACACATAATTGAATGCAGTCGCATCCACATCACTATAGACCAGCTCTGTCGCGATCACGACATCCCCCACCTGCAGCTCAACATCCAGACCACCGGCAACACCGGTATTAATAATCAGCTCGCATTGGAATCGCTCCAGAAGCACAGCCGTTGCTAACGCCGCGTTGACCTTGCCGATGCCGCAGCGCAGCAGCACTACTTCTTGTCCGTTCAGCTGGCCCGAGTAGAAAATAAGACCATTCGCTGCACTCAAACTGCTTCTATCCTGCAGCTCTGATCGCAATAACTCTATTTCTTCTTCCATGGCTCCAATAATGGCGATACTCATGAGGTCACTACTCCCTGATTCCTAGCATTCTTACGTTGTCCCGATATGTAATCCTCCAGTTGTTGTATAGAGTCAGCCACGATAACAGCATGGATATCCCCGGACATCATATGAATGGATGCTCCTTTCTCTGTCGCACGTTCTCCCAGCTTCAGCAGGTCTTCACGTGTCAGAAAATTCAGCCCCATATCCTCCAGACTAGCAGGCAATCCAAGCTGCGCATAAAACGGCAGCAGAAAATCAATTTCCAACCAATTTTCCTCTATCGCCAGCTGTACCAGTACACCATAGGCTACTTTATTCCCGTGCAGATGCTTATGCGCTTCGGGTAGGCTTGTCAGAGCATCGTGAATAGAATGAGCGCCCGCCGTGCGGCCGTAGTTCTCGCCGAAGCCGCCCACTAGACCTGCGACCATTATGTTCGTCTCCACAATTCGGATCAAGGCATCATTCAATGTGCCTGACCGGAGTGCTTCCAGCGCCAACTCACTGTAGGCTAGCAGATTATCGCGGCATTTTTGTGCCGCAAACCAAGCTAGCTCCACTTCAACTGGCGGCTTATCCAGCTGGCGAATGATGACGTCAGCCTCATACCATTTGGCGAGCGTATCTCCAATGCCCGCGACCAGGAACTCCGGCGGTGAATTGGCAATCACCTGCGGGTCCAGCAGCACAAGGGCATTGCTGCGCGGGAATACCTCAAAGCGAATGAAGGCTCCGTCTGCGTCATACATTACGCTCAGTGAAGACCAAGCTGCACAGGTTGAGGCAAGTGTGGGCAGAATGATTGCTGGTAAATGCAACAGGGCGGCGGCTGATTTTACCAGGTCCGTAATTTTCCCTCCACCCACACCAATCACAGCCTCAAGCTCATGTTTTGCAAGATAAGCAGCAATCCGGTCGCGCTCCTCGTAGGTGCATTCTCCGCTGTACACATGGAAGTGTACTTCCGTCCGCTTAAACTCAGGGAGATAGGGCGCTGCCGCTATCCATGAACGGGTGCCATTTACAATAAGCACACGTCCAATCCCTCTCTTCTCAAGGTGCTGCTCCAGATCGTTCCAGCTGCCTGCTCGGCAAATGAACTCCTGCGGGGCTGCGCGGACGATGATGTCTTGCAACATGTCAATACCCTCTCTCTTGGCTACGTATTCTTTCACTCGCTCCCACTCATTGAATTAATCTCGGCGGGCTTTGCGGGCTAAGCGGTTGCCGGCAGACTGAATACCCTGTACGAAAATGATCAGGATGACAACCGTAACGATCATCACAAAAGTATCAAACCGCTGATAGCCATAATTAATAGCCAAATCGCCAATTCCCCCGCCGCCAACTGAGCCGGCCATAGCGGTTGCCCCGACCAGCCCGATCATGGCTGTTGTCATAGTCAAGATTAACGATCCAAAGGCCTCCGGCAGCATAAAATGCCAGATCACCTGAAACGTAGTCGCGCCCATCGCTTCCGCCGCCTCCAGAATCCCTGGATTGACTTCAAGCAATGAATTCTCCACCAGCCGCGCTATGTACGGAGCTATATATACTACTAACGGTACTATAGCTGCGCTGGTCCCAATCGAGGTGTGAACAATCGCGCGTGTAAACGGGATAATGGCCACCAGCAATATAATAAAGGGCAGCGACCGGATAACGTTAATCACCGGATTCAACACAGCATACACATACTTATTCTCCAGTACGCCTCCCGGACGTGTAATGACCAGAATAATCCCAATGGGAATCCCCAGCAGTGCTCCGAACAACAGGGCAACTCCAACCATAACTACCGTCTCATTAAGAGCCTGAAACAGCTGCGCTGAGGTAATCGTTGTATCCATCATTTAGGCTTCCACCTCCTTGATCTGTACACCTTGGCTGAGCAGAAACGCGGCTGCCTGATCAATGATCCCGTTATCGCCGTTCATCTGCAGGATCATGCTGCCTAGTGTAGTATTCTGAATTTCGGTCATATTGGCGAATAAAATATTCACATTGACATCATGATTGCGGATCAGCGTATTAATAATCGGTTCTGAAGCAGTACCTCCGACAAATTTCAGCTTGAACAGTCGCCGTCCCGTTTCGGCTTTCAGGTTATGCAGCACACTTGGCGGAACGCTGTTATGAATAACGGTCTGGACAAAGCTTTGCGTGGTCGGATGGCTGGGATTTCCAAACACCTCCAGCACATTGCCCTTCTCAATAATCTCTCCCTGCTCCATCACCGCAACCTTGTTGCAGATCTGCTGGATCACGCCCATTTCATGAGTAATGATCATAATGGTGATGTTGTACTCTTCGTTGATTCTCTTCAGTAGCTCCAGAATGGATTTGGTGGTCTGCGGATCAAGCGCCGAGGTCGCTTCATCACAGAGCAGGATGGAGGGATTGCTGGCAAGCGCCCGGGCAATGCCTACACGCTGCTTTTGTCCACCCGAGAGCTCCTTCGGATAGCTTTTTGCTTTATCGCTAAGCCCGGTAAACTCCAGCAACTCGCTGACCCGCTCGCGGATCTCCTGTTTACTTCTCTTGAGCAGCACCAGCGGAATTGCGATATTGTCGAAGACCGTTTTGGATTCAAGCAGATTAAAATGCTGAAAAATCATCCCGATTTTCTTTTTTACCTTGCGCAGCTCTGCGGAACTGTATTTATCAAGAGGTTCACCTTCGACAAATACCTGCCCAATGGTGGGCCTTTCCAGATAATTCACCAAACGAATCAACGTGCTTTTGCCAGCGCCACTATAGCCGATCACACCATAAATGTCCCCTTTCTCGACATGCAGGCTGACCCCTCTCAAAGCTTCTATCGACTGTCCCTTGCGTTCAAAGGTTTTGTATATCTCCCTAAGCTCGATCATGCCGTGTACCCCCTAATTTGACAACAGCGCGGAGCCGCTGAATATTCCTGTTCGCGCAATACGCTCCACCGCTTCACTCAACCGTTCTTCACTGTTTACAAGGCTTACTCTTACGTAAGCGCGGCCCTCTGTGCCAAAGCCTTCTCCTTGGGCCACAGCCACATGTGCTTCCTCCAGCAGCTGCGTGGCAAAAGTTTCAGAGGTATAACCCTCCGGCACTCTGAACCAGGCAAAAAATGTCCCCTTGGGAGAGGGAACATTCCAGCCAATGCTGCGCAGTTTATGGACGAGCACATCGCGGCGCTGCTCATACAGCAACCCAAGCTGCTGCACCGATTCCTGTGAACCAAGCAGTGCAACAGCCGCCGCATCCTGTACAGCACCAAAGATGGTGCTGTATGCCTGCGTATGATAATGCTTCAGTGCTGCGATGATAGATGCATTTCCTACAGCAAACCCGAAACGCCAACCCGCCATGTTATAGGTCTTGGACAACGTATACGTCTCTACTGCATATTCTTTCGCCCCCGGCGTCTGCAGCAGACTCAGCGGTTTATGGCCGTCAAAGCCAAAGGCTCCGTAAGCAAAGTCATTCAGCACCGGAATCTGCTGCTTCGCTGCAAACGCAATCGTCTGTTCCCAGAATTCCTCGGTCGCAATCGCTCCTGTCGGGTTGTTCGGATAATTCAGCAGCAACAGCTTTACCTGGCGCAAGATCTCTTGTGGAACGGTTTCGTAATCCGGCAAATATCCATCCTTCTCATAGACAGGTATCGTCTGGACTAAGGCCCGCGCCAGTGAGGCTGCCGCGTAATAAGCGGGATAAGCAGGGTCTGCGGTCAGCAGAATATCCCCAGGATTCAGCAGGCTTTGCGGGATGCCAACAATGCCAATTCCCGATCCGTTAAAGACGGCGATCTCCGTCTCCGGATCAAGCTCCACCTTATATTCACGCTTATAAAAGGCGGATATAGCTTCCAGCGTACTTTTTTTACCGTAAAAGGGTGGGTAGCCCTGGTTCTCCGGCTGATCAATAGCCTCCTTCAAGGCTTGAATGATGTGCTCCGGCGTAGGTTGGTCCGGATTCCCGCTGGCCAGATCGATGACGTCAATGCCTGTACTGCGGTACTGAGCAATCTTCTCTTTCATCGCGTTGAAATAGTTGCCAGGAAGCTCATTAACTACGTTGGAGGGTTTAAAGTCCATGTGGATTGCACCTCTTTATTTGAAATAACTTGGCAGCTTATAGCCTTCATAATCCGGATTGGATTTGATATATTTCTGGAATTCATCGGAATGATAACCTTCGATAATGTCTTTGACAAACTGCGCATCCTTATTCTTGCTGTCCACCGCGACAATGTTAATAAACGGATCTGTCATCTTCTCCAATTGCAGCGCCGAGGTCAGCTTAATATCATTGGATACAGCGAAATTACCCTGAATGGCTGCAAAATCAACATCCTCAAGCGTACGCGGGCCTTGTGCCGGATCGGTGGCAATAAATTTCAGGTTATGCGGATTGGAGGTAATGTCACTGAGCGCAACCTTCAGTGGATCGAGATCATCCTTCAGTGTAATCCAGCCTACTTCTTTAAAAATATTAAGAGCGCGGAGCATATTCACCGGTTCATTCGGAAGACTCACCTGTGCACCATCGCTGACTTCATCCAGGCTAGTGTGCTTGTTGGAATAGAGACCCATCGGTGGTGTCGGTACCTGTACCGCCCCTATCAGATCTATCTTCTCTCTTACATTGATCGATTCTAGGTATAGAGAATGCTGAAATACGTTCGCATCAAGCTCGCCATTGGCAACGGCCACATTAGGCTGAATCCCATCTGTAAACTCCTTATATGTGATCTCGTACCCTTTTGCCTCAAGGAAAGGGGCCACACCGTTCTTGAATTCATCACTATAAGGTCCGGGATTAAAGCTGATATGCAGCGTCTTCTTGGCTTGAGCGGAGGAATTACTACCTGAATCGGAAGCATCCTTGGAATTGCCGCAACCGGCAGTGAATAAAGCGACGGCAACGACGAGAAGTGCGGAATGGATCCATTTTTTATTCATATTGAGTTTTCTCCCCCTTAAGATAAATCTCTGTGCAAAACAAGAATATGCATTATTCCTAGTAATTACATCAGAATTTAATTGATTCATATGTTACAAGGCATTTTTATTCATGTCAATACATTTTCAAACAATACCCGAATAAAATAGTAGGAATACTAAGATTAACTATTTACTTCTATTTCTCTTTATGATAGTTTGATATGAAAAGCTTGAGAGGAAGAGTAATCATGGCAAAAGTTGAGAGTTTCCAGTTGGATCATACGAAAGTAAAAGCACCCTACGTGCGAATTGCCGGCACTGAGAGAAATGCGCTCGGCAGCACGATTCAGAAATACGATTTACGCCTGCTGCAACCTAATGTAGATGCCTTGCCAACGGCTGCTGTTCATACCCTGGAGCACTTGCTGGCTACCTATTTGCGGGATGAGCTAACCGGGATTATTGATATTTCTCCGATGGGCTGCCGCACTGGATTTTATATGATTATTTGGGATGAACATGATCCTGCGGACGTTGCAGCCGCCCTCACTAAGGTACTGCACAAGGTGCTTGAGACAGAGCATGTCCCTGCGGTCTCCGCTCTCGAATGCGGCAATTATAAAGATCATTCTTTGTTCAGCGCCCAGGAATACGCTAGAATTGTGCTCGAAGCAGGCATTAGTGATGACCCTTTTCGGGATTAAGGATGAAAGGATCTGTAGCTTATGCTGAGCATTGATTTCACTGGCAAAACCTTAGTTGTAACTGGTGGTCTAACCGGAATCGGCAAAGGCATAGCGGATTTATTCCTGGAAGCCGGAGCCAATGTAGTGGTCGGGGATATTGCTTGTACAGCAGGGATTGAGCGTGTCCATGAACGGCTTGTGAATATCCAAATAGATGTCACAGTGATTGACGATGCCACGCGGCTCATCCATTGTGCTGTGGAAACTTTTGGCCGCATTGATTTCCTCGTTAATAACAGCGGAACCTCGACCATGGACTTTGCTGTGGATATTAAAGAGGCCGACTGGGATAAAGTCATGGATATTAACGCCAAAGGAGTCTTTCTAGTCTCCCAAGCCGGCGCGAAGCAAATGCTGCTGCAAGGTGGTGGCGGCCGGATTATCAATATTGCTTCACAGGCGGGTAAGAACGGCTACCGCTGCATGGGCAACTATGTGGCTTCCAAGCATGCTGTGCTTGGCTTCACCAAAGTGATGGCATTGGAGCTGGCCCGTGAGCAAATTCTGGTGAATGCGGTTTGCCCGGGCATTGTGGAGACGGATATGAAGCGCCGTGAACGAATTGAAGGAGCAGGCTTGCGCGGAATGCTGCCGGAGGATATTTTGGCGGAGGACCGCTCACAGGTGCCACTCGGACGTACGGCTGAACCAGAGGATGTGGCTAATGTTGTGCTGTTTCTGGCAAGTCCATTCTCTGCGTATATGACGGGTCAGGCCATTAATGTAACCGGCGGAATGACAATGAATTAACCGGAGCATGAAGAAAAATAACGAAACAGGGACATTTCCCAGCTGCTTGTTGGCTGAGAAACGTCCCTGTTTGTTTTTAGATAATTAAGTTGGCTCTAACTAAAAATCAGAGGTTGACTAGACGTGCGGATGGAGCGGGGGGTCGGAGGGATTCTGGAGAACCGAAGGGTTCGCCTTTAAAGCCTGATTTCATCCTATATTCATTATTCAATCAGGAAATCGGGCTTTAACAGCGATCGTAAGAACCCTCCGAACCGTAGCGACTCTGCTTACAACAGGTCAACCGCTGATTTTTGCTTTGAGCCATTAAGATGCCGTCATTCTACATTCGCCTCTTCAGACCTCCGGATGCCCAAGCCGCAGTTGCAGCCCCGTATATGCCAGCGTTACATTCTCCGGTAGAATATAAGACTTGCCCAGATCAACGTCATGCGACATATGCGTGTACACGGCCTGATGAGGCTTTACCACTTGCAGCAGCTCAGCCGCTTCGGTCATATCATACACAGAGCGGGTAGAGAGCTCAGCAGACTCATAATAAAAGCTTGTCCCCAGCACAAGCAGATCAGCGCCATGCATGAGCCTAGTCTCCTCAGCCCCCAGTGAGATGGAGTCTGGGCAATAGACCCACGTATAACCTTCCTTCTCCAGCCGATAGGCGTAAGAGTATCCGTTCTTGCCATGGTTCACTTTCCAAGTGGATATTTGCCATCCGTCCAGTGTAAGGCCATCATCGCAAGCCATCATCTGAATATGGCTGCTCAGCCACGGATACTGCCGCTCAATAATGGGAATGACCTCTGCAGGAGCATACAGCTCTCCCTTGAAGCCCATCCAGCGGCAGGCATCCGCCCATTCCGGCAGCCCACCTATATGATCGAAATGTGCATGGGTTACCAGCAGCCTGCGCATCTCGCGAATACCCAACGCCTCCATTTGCCGCCGCCAATCGGGACCACAATCAATAACCAATGCTTCCGTGCCATTATCTATAAGCACAGATGAGCGCAGTCGGACATTCTCCCCACTCGCTCGCGCTTCCGTGCAGGTCTCACAGCTGCAATATACTCGGGGCACCCCCATAGCATCGCCTGTACCCAGAAAAACCAATGTATCCATAGTAACTCTCTCCTTTAGGTCCCTCGTGCGGAAGTTCATGTAACGTCCATTATAAAGCAGACCTAGGTGTTATTTCAAAGAGGAAAAAGGGTTTGCTTTTTGAGAGAAGAATTACTATGAACAAGCCAATCCAACTCAGGAGGTTAACCCAATGAAGCAAAATATTTATGATAATCCAGTATTTTTCGAACAATATAATTCTTTACGTAATAGTGGAGTAACCTATAATGATTTTGTCGAACAACCGGCAATGAAATCTCTAATTCCAACGCTCCATGAAAAATTAATATTAGATTTAGGCTGCGGGGCCGGTCACTTGGCAAGATATTGTATAGAAAATGGCGCTGCGAGGGTATTAGGCGTAGACATCTCCAGAAACATGATTGATCAGGCTAATAAAGAAAATAAGCATGAGAAAATAGATTATATCTGCACGCCCATAGAGGACCTTGAATTGCCAGATAATAAATTCGATATCATCATCAGCTCATTAGCTGTTCATTACATAGAAGACTACCCAGCCCTAATTGAAAAAGTCAGCCAACTATTGAATAAGAGCGGCTCATTTATATTTTCAACCGAACATCCCATGGTTACTGCTCGAAGAGAGAAGAATAACTGGATTAAGGACACAGAGGGGAACAGATTACATTACGCAGTGGATCATTATCAGGAAGAGGGGATACGAGAGGAGCATTGGTATGTTGATGGTGTGATCAAATACCATAGAACGGTTTCAACCTTACTAAATACACTTATAAACAATGGGCTTGTACTGGAAAAAATTATTGAACCCCAATCTATCCCCGCCGGATTGGAGATCATGCCTAAATTGATACATGAAGCACGGAAACCCAGCTTTATGATTATTAAAGCATCCAAAATGTGAGGGCCGCCCCCTCTTCAACGTATCCTCCGGAGAACGGCCTTCCATACAGTCTTAAGGTTCATATTCCGGCAAGCACTTGATACCAGATGCCCCGCTTGGAATAAAGCGTACTGCGCACCTCATCCCAACCACCCAGATAATTGATATCAAAAAGCCCCGCAGGAATTGGATAGTGGCTCTCGTTCGCAGCATAAACTTCCTTATTAACCGGACGGAAACCATACTTCGCAAAGATCTCTTGTGCTTCTGGCGTCAGCAGATAATCAACCAGTGCCTCTGAGGCTTCACGAGTTCCGTGCTCATCTGCATATTTAGCAACAACCGCAGCCGGATTCTCAATAAGAATGGTATCCTTCGGAATAATGACCTCATATTTGATACCTTGGGCAATTCGCGCCAGCAGTTCATTCTCATAAGTGACGATTACATCGCCGACGCCGTACTCAAACGCTGCCATTGAGGCTCGGCCGCTTTTATCCAGAGACTCCACGTTCGCGTGTATGCTCTCCAAAAAAGCTTTAGCAGCAGCAGGGTCCTTTACTCCTTCCTGCTCCTCAGAATGCTTCAGGCCCGCCCCGTAGATGGCGTTGATATCCCATTGTGCTCCACCTGAGGTCTTCGGATTAGGATATAGCACTTTAACCCCCGGCTTCGCCAGATCGCTGAAATCCTTAATTCCCTTTGGGTTACCCTCCCGGGTTCCAAGGGCCACCACTGACCGTGTCACCATCCCATTCTCGCCACGGTCTTTCCAGGTCGGCTCGACGAGTCCAGCTTTGACAAGCTTCTCGACATCGCCCTGCATGGCCAGCAACGTAACATCTGCTTCGAATCCACCAACTATGGCTCGGGCCTGAGTTCCCGAAGCCTCATAGGATTGCTGGAATACGATAGTCTGTCCTGTATCAGCTTTCCACTTTGCTGCAAAGAGCGGCAAAATATCGCCCATTGCATCCTTCGCCACGCTATATGCGCCGACTACGATTGTAAGATCGCCTTGCGGCTCAGCTCCCGCCGCGGTGTCGGTCTTCTCACTCCCGCAGCCGACTATAGTCAACGCAAGTATTGCCAACATTAGGGCAACAGGCCATCCGTGCAGTTGTCTGCTCCTTTTGAAAAGCTTCATTGCAGCCCACATCCCTTGAGGTTGATGATTTTAGATAAATACCGGCATTGGATCTTCTTTGAGATTATTCTCCTGAATCCAGCTCCGCTCATCGTTAAAGAGATAAGCACGGTGCACTAGCACAGAGATATCCTGTCCCGGCTGCAGAGTTTCTTTCTCCAAAGAACGGTAGGTGGTCAGCTTGTGGCCGTTCACTTCTACCTCAACCAGCCATTCGCTGCCGCGGAAATGCAGATGCTTCACGATGCCCTGCTCCGTAGCCGAGGCCATCTTGAACTCATGCAGACTGCCCACCTCGATATACTCAGGACGGATCAGTGCTTTAGTCGGCTTACCGCCGCCAGCTCCTTTAAAACCCTTCAGCTCGGAAGCATTCTCAATCAGCGTCGATTCCCCGATAAATGTCGCCACGAACGGTGTCTGCGGTTCTTTATAGATATCCCAAGGCGTACCTTTTTGCTCCACACGCCCTTGGTTAATGATCATGATCTCATCTGCTACTTCAATAGCTTCATCCTGGTCATGGGTGACGAAGATGGAGGTAATGCCCACACGTTCAATCAGCTCGCGCAGCCATGACCGCAGCTCCTGGCGGATTTTGGCATCGATAGCTGCAAAAGGTTCATCCAGCAGCAGCAACTGCGGCTCAGGCGCGAGCGCTCGGGCAAAAGCCACACGCTGGCGTTGTCCACCAGACAACTGATGCGGATAGCGGCTCTCAAAGCCTTTTAACCCTGTCAGTTCGACCAGCTCTGTAACACGATCACGAATCGCCGCTTTGCTCGCTTTCTTAACCTTTAGTCCAAACGCAATATTCTCATAGGCGGTCATATGCTTGAATAGCGCATAGTTCTGAAAGACGAAGCCGATCCCGCGCTCCTGAGGTGGAAGATTGTTAACCGTCTGTCCGTGAAAAATAATCTCCCCGCTATCCGGTGTCTCCAGTCCTGCCAGCATGCGCAGAATCGAAGTCTTGCCACCTCCACTCGGACCCAGCAGCCCAATCAGGTGACCTTTGGTTATCTCGAAATTAACGTCCTTGACCGCATGAAAATCTCCAAAATGCTTATTTAAACCCCGGACTTCTACATGCATATCAATGCACTCCCTTTCTTCTCTTGGTCCATTCCATCAATAGCAGCAGGCCTACGGAAAATGCAGCCAATACCAGCGCTACCCCACCCGCAGCCGTTACATTAAAATTCTCAACATCCTGATAGACCAGCGTAGTCGCCGTCTGGGTTTTGTTCATAATGTTGCCGGAAACAACGAGCACTGCGCCGAATTCCCCAAGTGAACGGGCGACGGTCAGAATCACACCATACATCACTGCCCAGCGGATCGAAGGCCAAGTGACTCGCCAAAAGGTAGTCCAGGCCCGAGCGCCCAGTGTCGAAGCGGCCTCCTCCTGTTGGGAGCCAATTTCCTGAAGGACAGGCATAACCTCCCGCACCATTAAAGGGAACGTCACGAACAGAGTGGCAATAACCATTCCGGGAAAAGCATACACGATCTTCAGTCCGATTCCTTCAAAGATGGCACCCAAGGCACTATCGGGACCGAGCAGCAGCACAATCATCAGCCCTCCAATTACAGGCGATACCGCATAAGGCAAATCGACAATACTATTGAGCAAACCCTTGAGCCGCCGATTGATCCAATTCGCACGAACAAGATAAAGAGCCATCATCACTCCGAATAAGGTATTCAGCAGTGTAACTACAATAACGACCAACCCGGTCATCAGCAGCGCGTGTTGCGCCTCTGGCCTTGTAAGGGCTGCCCAGAAGCCGCTAAAGCCCTCGCTGAAGGCACCGGTTGTCATCTTGCCTAGCGGGGCGATAATGAGTAGAAAGAACACCAGATAGGTAATTCCGATCCATAATCTTCTCATGATCTTCTCCCCCGCATCTGCAGCATGTTGATCAGCCAGAGAATAGCAAAGGACAAGGTTAACAAAATGATGGAAACCGCAGCGGCCCCCACCGGATTATCACTCTCTACTTCACCAAAAATAAAAACGGAAGACACAAGCGTACGGCCTGGGATATTGCCTGCCACAAGTACAACGGCACCAAATTCAGCCAGCGCCCGCGAGAAGGCGAGCATCCCGCCGCCAATCATACCAGGAGCCATCGAAGGCAGGATAACCCGCAGGAATACCCGACTCCCTTTGGCCCCCATAGTGTAAGCCGCCTCTTCTTCTGACGGGTCAAGTTCCTCAAGTAGCGGCTGTACCGCTCTAATTACAAAGGGAAAGGTTACGAAGATCATGGCGATAACGATAGCTGGCTGGTGAAAAACAATCTCGAAGCCCAGCGCTTCCACGATTCCGCCGATGAGACTGCCCGGACCTAGCAGCAGCAAAATCATTAATCCGCCAACTGCCGTAGGCAGTGCAAAAGGTAAATCCACGAGACTGTTCAGCAGCGCCTTACCGGGGAATTTATAACGAATGAGGACCCAGGCAATCATTGTTCCTAAGAAGACATTAATGACAGTAGCGATAATGGCCAGCTTCAGCGTTAGCAACACCGACTTCCAAGCAATCGGGTCACTTATGCTTTCGATAAAGTTGCCAAAGCCAAGCGAAAATGAATTATAATACACCCCTAGAATTGGCAGCACGATCAGCACTACAAAATAAAGCAGGATCGTACTCCGAAAACCCCAGGTCCATCCCTTGTGTCTTAGCAGCGAATTCAATGATTATGTCCCCCCACCTCCGGCTAACCGGTCGGTATACTAGCTCATGCAATTATTCCTATTAATATACTTGGTTTTATATTATCACTACTTTACCAAAAACGTTTGGCTACAGTCAATTACTTTCCAGCCATTTGGGGGTAAAATATATTAATACTTGTTAAGAGAGGGGAATTAATATGTTGCACACGATGGAGATCACTACCAGCAAACGGGATGAACTGCGGGATATTACCCGTGAAGTGATTTCCTTTGTCAAAAAAAGTGGAGTCCAAAATGGAATTATTGTCGTTTATTGTCCGCACACTACCGCAGGGATTGCCATTAACGAGAATGCCGATCCCGATGTGAGGCACGATGTACTCATGCGCCTTAATGAAGTCTATCCCTGGGAGCACCCCAAATATCAGCATGCAGAGGGCAACACCGCCTCGCATCTGAAGTCCATAACGGCTGGCCCATCTCAGAGTATCATCATCCATGAGGGTGAACTGCTGCTCGGTCGCTGGCAGGGTATCTATTTTTGCGAATTCGATGGACCTAGACGCCGGCAGTGTTATCTGAAAATTGTAGCAGGCTAGAATATAAAGAGGGCCGCACCGGCAATTCCCTCGGAGCGGCCCTCTTTATATTTTACAATACTTTCACTAAGCGCCGGACTACTGTTATACCAATGCGCAGCTGTAAAGCGTTATGCTATAAAAAAACTGCAATTTATAAATTGCGGCATAATACCTTAATATGAGAGACTGCTAGAGCTTTAACATCATCAAAAGAAATTTTGTCCTGAATGTAATAAGAAACAAATCCGTGTGCGGATAAGAACAAAGTCAGTGGCACATTCTGCCAGTCCTCTGTAACATAACCCTCTTCCTTCATATGACTGCGAATTATACTTGCGAATAGATCAAAACATCGTCCTTGTTCTGCTCTACAATAAGCCAGCAGCTCCTCATCACGAATCATAAACATAATCTCATATTGATACGGATGATCCAATCCAAACTTGATAAATTCCATAATCAGCTGTTCGACCCGAGTCATGCCATCTTCAGGAGCCTTACTCATTGCCTGACTCAACAGTGCAGCCACATAATCAAAATCTTCGACAACAATGGCGTAGAATAATTCCGCTTTTTCCTTGAAATGATAATAAAGTGAGCCGTGGCTGTATCCCAAATGCTGTCCGATGCTGCGCATTGAAATGGCCCGGTACCCTTTGGTAATAAATAGATGCCTCGCTGCTTCCAATATTCTTTCCCTCGACAACTCCTGCTCCACTGCTCTTCTTGCCATGTCTTTATTCCCCTTCGCTGTAGTAAATCCGCCGCCCTTCTGATACTAAGGCCTGACCTTGGGTTAAATCTGTTATCCATGCCATAAATGCGTCGCCCTCATCATTGCGGGGTAGACAATTTAGCGTCACTTTATCGGTGAACACCGTATCGCCAGTCTGAATGCCACGTCCACGAAGCTCATTCTCGACCTTGCCCAGCCATGTATAATCTATTTCGACAAATACCTCACGCCGTAGTACACGGGTAATTACCTCTCCTGCCTCTAGCGCAAGTACAGCGCCATCAGTATAAGCCCGGATCAGTCCGCCTGCACCCAGCATAATGCCTCCGAAATAACGGGTGACAACAATGGCAACATTTTTAACGCCCTGGTTACGGATTACTTCCAAAATCGGTTTGCCGGCTGTCCCACTCGGTTCACCGTCGTCTGATTGCCTCTGAATTTCGTCTCTCTCACCAAGCGAATAAGCGGAGCAGTTATGTGTAGCATTCCAATGCTTCTTCTTGATGTCTTCAATAAATTCAACCGCTTCTGCTTCATTCTCAATCGGCATTACATGACCGATAAAACGTGATTTGCGAATTACGACTTCCCGGGAGCCGGGAGAACGCACCGTCCGGTATTGTTCCAGCATCATTATTCCAGTCCTTATTATGCATATGATGGCTTGATATAGTATAGGAGCAGCCCGTGGTATTGGATTACCTATGGACTGCTCCCGTGTGAATTGCTCTAGTATGAAGGGTCTGTGAAGTACTGCAATACTACTCGGTAAGTCTGGCTTCCAGCTCTGCTTTTTCTTTCTCGTAGCCCGGTTTGCCCAGAAGCGCGAACATGTTCTTCTTGTAAGCTTCTACGCCAGGTTGGTCAAAGGGATTGACGCCCAGCAGATATCCGCTGATTCCGCAGGCTTTTTCAAAGAAATACACCAGATAACCAAAGGTATACGGAGTTTGATCAGGAATGGTAACGATCAGGTTCGGCACTTGACCGTCCGTATGCGCCAACATTGTACCCTGGAAAGCCTTTTTGTTAACGAAATCCATAGTCTTGCCAGTCAGGAAGTTCAGACCGTCCAAGTCGTCAGGATCGCTCTCAATCGTTACGTGATTTTCCACGTTCTCCACTTGGATAACCGTTTCAAAAATGTTGCGGTTGCCCTCTTGGATGAATTGGCCCATGGAGTGAAGATCGGTTGAGAAATCAACAGAGGAAGGATAAATTCCCTTATAGTCCTTGCCTTCGCTCTCGCCAAACAGCTGTTTCCACCATTCGGATACAAAATGCAGGGAAGGCTCATAGTTCACAAGAATTTCTGTTGTCTTGCCTTTGCGGTACAAGGCATTACGGACAGCAGCGTATTGATAACTTTGGTTGGTTGCTACATCCGGATTGTTGAACTCATCGGCTGCTGCAGCTGCACCTTGCATCATTTCTTCAATGTTAATGCCGGCAACCGCGATTGGCAGCAAACCTACAGGTGTCAGTACAGAATAACGTCCGCCAACATCATCAGGAATGATGAACGACTCATAACCCTCTTCAGTAGCAAGCTTCTTGAGTGCGCCTTTTTCCTTGTCTGTAGTAGCGTAGATGCGTTTGCGTGCTTCTTCTTTACCATATTTCTTCTCCAGCTCTGCACGGAAAATACGGAAAGCAATAGCCGGTTCAGTCGTTGTACCGGACTTGGAGATTACATTCACGGAGAAGTCTTTGCCTTTAACAAGATCAAGCAAATGCGTGATGTAGGTTGAACTGATGTTGTTACCGGCAAAATACACTTCCGGTGTCTTGCGTTGGTCTTTAGAAAGATTATTGTAGAAAGAATGTGATAACGCCTCAATGGCTGCGCGTGCTCCCAGATAGGAACCCCCAATGCCAATTACGATCAGCACTTCGGAATCGCTCTGGATCTTCTTAGCAGCTTGTTGAATGCGAGCGAACTCTTCCTTGTCATATGCGGTAGGTAGATCAATCCAGCCAAGATAGTCTGAACCGGTTCCAGTCTTCTCATGCAGCTGTTCATGCGCTAGTTTAATGGGAGCGGCAAAGTAATCAATTTCATGCTGGCTGAAGAACGAAAGAGCTTTGCTGTAGTCAAAATTAATCTTTTTAGACATCGGTAATGGTAGCCTCCTGTATATCTCTTTTAATTTGACACCGTTTGTTACAACTTTATAATAGGATACTTTAATTTGCCGTGACTGGCAAGGTCTTAGGGCACATCTCGGGCTATAGAAGCATGTTTTTGCGAGTTTTGTGGAAGCGTTTGCCGAGTGAAACCTGGATTCTATACTGTGGAACCTGTCCGAGAGCCGTGATAGAATGAAGAAAAGTGATCCTAATGTGAAGGTGGACATGCAATGAAACAGATTGGCTTTATCGGGCTAGGAACAATGGGAGCGCCTATGGCTTCCAACTTGCTGCGCGGCGGATTCAAGGTTACCGTATACAATCGCACCGCATCCAGATGTACACCACTTGTTGAAGAAGGCGCACAGACTGCTCCTACTCCACGGGCGGCGGCTGAAGGCAAGGATGTTATTATTACCATGGTCAGCAATGATGATTCCATTCGTGAAGTATTTTACGGGAAAGACGGAATACTTGACGTTCTGCAGCCTGGAGCGGTAATTATCGATTCCAGTACTATTTCCCCGGATTTGGTGCGAGAAATTACAGCAGCCGTGGAAGAACGCGGCGGAAAGTTTCTGGATGCACCGGTAACCGGCAGCAAACCGGCGGCTATTGAAGGTACATTGGTGTTCATGGTCGGTGGCAGTGCAGAAGTCATTGAAGCGAACCGTGATATATTCGATACACTGGGCAAAAAATTGCTGCACATGGGCGATAACGGCAGCGGCGCAGTAGCCAAGCTGGCTCATAATGCCATGGTGGGTATTCATAACGTTGCACTTGCAGAAGGCTTCGCAATCGCTGTAAAATCTGGCGTACCCGCTGACAAGTTCTTGGAGCTGGTTCAGGCTGGCTCAGCAAACAGTAGACAGGCAGAACTCAAAGGCCGCAAGATCATTGAGGATGATTTTAGCAACCAGTTCTCGCTGGCGTTAATGCTAAAGGATCTTAAGCTTGCTTCCTCTCTCAGCGACTCTACAGGCGTACCTTCGCCGATGCTCGGTCTCGCTAAGAGTATGTTCCAGGCTGGTTATACACAAGGCCATGGCGATGAGGATCTTTCTGCAGTCGTCAAATGTTATGAGGAATGGATCGGACAAAAAATAGGCGGGCAGCAAACAAGCAAATAAAGCTATATCAAGCCATTAAAAAAGCAACCTCCCGAGTATGAAGGAGGTTGCTTTTTTTATGATTCACGAAAAATGAACCGCCTAATTCAAAACCTGACGTAAACTGGTCTCCGCCTCTTTAATTCCTACCAGACTGAAGCGGTTGGTCTGAAGCAAAGATTGCAGGGTTGCCGAAAGCTGTTCCAACGTTGCTGATGCCTCTTCACTAATAGAGGCCAAGTCTGTTGTAGAATCGGCAATCGTGCCTGAAGATTCTGTAATTCGATTCATCAGTCCTCCGTAGCCTTTAGACAACAGATTTAATTGCGTGATCGCATCCGTTATGGACTCAAAGGATTGTTTGGTTTGCTCCATAATCTCAGTACTTTGCTGCACGCGAAGGCTGGCCTGATTCATCTTGGTTCTGGACAATTCAGACTGATCCGTAAATCGCTGTAACTGTTCAGTGATGCGAACAGCAGCTTGTGAAGTCAGATCTGCCAGCTTGCGGATTTCCATCGCTACAACAGCAAATCCCCGTCCATGCTCACCTGCTCTAGCAGCTTCAATACTGGCATTGAGCGAGAGCAAATTGGTCTGACTGGCGATATTCTGAATTGTTACGCTAAATTGGCTTGTCTCGGCTATACTATCAAGCAACTCCGTGGTTACCACGGCAACAGATTCAATATCCAGCCTGAAATCGGCATTGGTTGCAGACAGCAGTTCCATACTCCCCTTACCCCGATCCGATAATAGAGCCGCTTCGTTCGTTCTTTCCAATAAGCTATGGATCGAATCGGACATTTCTTTAATCATTGAATTCATATCCTGTATGGACTCATTGATAGACAATGTTGAGTTGACTTGGTCATTGGCACCCGTAGCAATTTCTTGAAAAGCAATATTCATCTCTTCAAAGGAGTTGTTGTTCTCCTCCCCTGCCTTCGTAACTGTAGTCAAATGTTCTGTTACGGTAGTGACGTTATTAAGCACGGTTTGTTTTTGACTTTGCTGTTGTGCAGATAGCTGCTCTGCTAATTTTCTGGAGAGCTCCATATTCTTGATCAGCTGTGTGGATACTCTTAACAGAGAAAACAGCAAAACGGCAATTAATATATAAATAATGAAAAAAGTCGGCACAGAAGTCGAATCGATATGAAGGATATCCTTTTGTACAACAACCACATAATAAAGCATCACAAAACCAGCAATCAAACTAATAATCGTTGGCCATAATTTCATGAAAATCATTGTCAATATGATCAGATAATAGATAGAAAATGTGTTCGCGATATTAGGAGACATTTCCAAAGAGATAGCCGAACTCACAATACTCGATACCACGGCAAAATAACAAATATGTTGAATCCAAACTCGCTTAAAGTGTAGAAAACCATAGATAGCCAATCCGACCAATTGTATGATAACCATTAGTATTGTACCAAATTCAATTTTGCCTTTACTTAAACCCAGAATACTTAGAACGGTAACACATGCTGTAAATGTCATTGCCAAGAAGACAACAAAATTCCGTTTAATCATGTCAATATCAAAATCAGAAAACTGCTGGTCTTTCTTTTTGGAAGTTAAAGCCTCTACATCTGGTTGTTTATTCAATTTAACCGCCGCCTTCATCATGTAACCTAGGTTTACATGGTTGAAATTCGACATTTTATAACAATAACCTTTAATTTTTCCATTCTTTTATTATGCTAAGCAAAAAAAAAGAAAAGCCCCTATGACTAAGGGCTTTCCAAGATCGTTATTATTGGATTACAGAATCGGGTAAGAACAGCAATAATCAGTTAATTCAAATACCTCAAGTGCAAATTTGGAATTGCCGGGAACATGGAATGTCTCTGCTCCTTTGATTTCCTGCCACATCTCTGAACCAGGAAGCAATACTTTAAGATCGCCGGACAGAATTTCCATAGTCTCAGGACCTTCAGTACCAAATTCATATACTCCCGGAAGCATGATGCCAAGTGTAACCTTGGTACCATCTTCTAAAAAGAGCGTACGACTAGTTACTTGTCCACCATGATAGATATTGGCTGCTTTTTGAACGGTTACGTTTTTGAACTCACTCATAGATTTGTTCTCTCCTCCTGTACTTACATCAACCTATTATAGCAGTGCTTTCACACGGCTAACAACATTCTCTACTGTAAAGCCATACTCTTTGATTACAGTATCGCCAGGTGCGGAAGCTCCAAAGGTAGTGATGCCGAGAATATCGCCTTGATCGCCTGTGTAACGTTCCCAGCCGAAGGTTTGTGCCATTTCGATGGCAAGACGGGCTTTAACTCCTGGCAGGATAACGGAATCACGGTATTCCTTATCTTGCTTCTCGAACAGATCCCAGCTTGGCAAGCTGATTACACGTACATCAATGCCTTCTTCAGCCAGAGCAGCCTGTGCCTTCACAGCTAGCTGCACTTCAGAACCTGTAGCAATAATCTGTGCTTGTGGTGTAGCGTTTTTAGATTCAGAAACAACATATCCACCGCGCTTGATATTGTCACGGACGCCTACAACTGTACCTGGCAGAATCGGCAGGTTCTGACGAGTCAGCACTAGTGCTACCGGATTCGATTTATTTTCCATCGCATATGCCCATGCTGCAGAGGTTTCATTGCCATCAGCCGGACGAATAACGGTAAGGCCCGGGATAATACGCAGGGATGCCAGCTGTTCGATAGGCTCATGAGTAGGTCCATCTTCACCAACAGCGATACTGTCATGTGTCAGAACATAAGTCACAGGCAGCTTCATGATTGAAGCCAAACGAACTGCTGGGCGTAGATAATCTGTGAACACGAAGAACGTGCCGCCGAATACTTTTAATCCACTATGCAGCGCAATACCGTTCATTGCAGCCGCCATACCAAACTCACGTACGCCGAAATAAATGTTACGGCCATCATAAGATTCGGAGGTATACGTTGACAGACCATTTAGATGTGTCATTGTGGAGCTCTCAAGGTCAGCCGATCCGCCCACTAATTGAGGAATTCCAGCGGTAAGTCCGTTCAGCGCATTACCGGAAGCAATACGTGTCGATACAGCTTTATCTTCTGTAGTATAAGTTGGAAGCTTTGCATCCCAGCCCTCAGGAAGATCACCATTGATCGCTGTTTCGAATTGCGCAGCCAGCTCTGGATAGGCACTTTTGTAAGCTGCAAATTGCTCGTCCCATAATTTATTGGCCGCAATTCCACTTTCTTTAACGATTGCAAACCGTGCGCGAACTTCATCAGGCACATGGAAGTTTTCTTCGTAGACCCATTTGTAGAAATCCTTTGTCAGCTTCGCTTCGTCCGCTCCAAGTGGGGAACCGTGCGTACCGCCATGGCCACCTTTACCTTGTTTATTCGGACTGCCGTAGCCGATTATTGTCTTCACTTCGATCAGCGTCGGTTTGCTGCTGTCCGCTTGCGCTTCTGCCAAGGCTTGTTCCAGTGCCGGAAGATCATTGCCATCCTCTACACGCAGAACCTGCCAGCCATAAGCTTCAAAACGTTTAGCTACATTCTCGGAGAAAGACAGATTCAGTTTACCGTCAAGGGAAATATCATTGGAATCGTACATTACAATCAATTTGCCCAGCTTCAAATGACCGGCAAGTGAAGCAGACTCCGAGGAGATCCCTTCCATAAGGTCGCCATCGCCACAAATTGCAAAGGTATAATGGTCGACGACTTTATGTTCATCTTTGTTATAGGTAGCAGCCAATTGAGTTTCAGCCATCGCCATGCCCACTGCCATACCGATACCTTGTCCCAACGGACCTGTAGTCGCATCAACACCAGCTGTATGACCAACCTCGGGGTGACCCGGAGTCAAGCTGCCCCATTGACGGAATTTCTTCAATTCTTCCATTGGCAGGTCATAGCCGCTGAGGTGCAGCAAGCTGTATAGCAACATGGAGCCGTGTCCTGCTGAGAGCACAAAACGATCACGGTTAACCCATGTCGGGTGATCAGGGTTATGTTTCATTGTCTTAGCAAATAATTGATAGCCCATCGGGGCTGAACCCATTGGCATACCTGGGTGGCCGGAGTTTGCTTTCTCGATCGCATCGATCGCCAGGGTCCGAATGGTTGTGATCGCCAGGTTGTCAACTGTAGAGTTTTCTTCCTTTTGAATCGCTTGTTGTTGTTCAGTCATTAATATAATCCTCCTCTAAAATCTCAAGAATGTCATTTTGACTCTTATTGTATCACTAGTGTGGAAGCATTTCCAATTGTTTTTGTAAACTCTATATTTCAACAGCTTAATTTCCACTATATTAACAAATTTCATACATTTGAAATTTATAATGCAATCAACCTAGGGCCAGTTCTTACTTGGCCTTAAGTCTAGTTTCAAGTTCCGACTAAAGTTTGTTTAATAAACCTGAAATATACAGTAAGATGGAGGTACTCAAGAGATACGGTTCCGGATTATCCAATATTTTCAGCAGAGAGGAATTCGAACATGACCTTACAAAAGGATATCTATGTTGTGCTTACCGGGACAGGCACTGCCTTCAGCGGTGTTATACGATGGTTCACAAGGGCGGATCTCAATCATGCTTCGATTGCCTTTGACAGTGAACTGCGGGAAGTGTACAGCTTCGGAAGAAAAAGAAGACACAATCCTTTTGTGGCTGGCTTAATTCAAGAAAACTTTATTGACTCCTTCTATAGTGATGCCGATTGCGCCGTCTACCTGCTGCGGGTAAGTGCTAAGGAATACGATACGATGTATGATCACGTGCAGGGTATGATGCAAAATCAGGAACGCTATAAGTACAACCTGTTAGGCTTGGTGGGAGTTCTGCTGCACATTAAAATCGATAGAGA
>LIDZ01000138.1_pt2 | contig 22492 bp, 24 predicted proteins | sample 644651 | NCBI WGS metagenome assembly LIDZ01 (sample SAMN03856242, study PRJNA289617) | food metagenome | isolation source: wine grapes on drying loft during traditional withering process | host: Vitis vinifera cv. Corvina | place: Italy: Gargagnago di S. Ambrogio di Valpolicella | collected 2014-01 | reverse complement strand
AAAAAAAAATAAGGACCTAAGTAGATTGGCTTGCCCCCTACTCCTATCCATATTTCATTCATTCCCAGCTTATCTTTTCCTTGTTTTAACTCTTCTCTCTTCTCTTTTAACTGTTATTGCCCCTTGTCATTTTAGTTATCATTCTCTGAAAACTTCCAGGTAGTTGCTTTTTTATTTCCTTTATTATCCTTATCATGTCTTTGTTTTGTATTTTTAAAAACATCTTATTAAATGAACTGTCTTTAAATGCTTCTATATCAAACTCATAAAAATATGAAAACAAGCCACTTTTAAATCTGTTTTGAAGCATTGGCTCCTTTAAATCAATAAAATTATTTGAAACCCAAACTATGTATTTTCTTGCAACCTGGACACTACTACTTACATATATAAAACTCATTAAAGCATCTATGCTATATAACATAGTATTGTTTACATATACTGCTTGCTCAACAAATCCAACCATTATTTTTCGAAAATACTCCTCTTTAATTTTTCCTTTATAATAGTTTTGAATTTGATTTTTTATATTAAACATTTCTTCTGCATTCAAAGAACAGATGAAATTTTCTATTTCCCTTATTTCAATACCAGTATTTTCTCTAAAAAGTCCTTGCAAATAATATATAGTCTCACATTTCTTATCTTCTTTTTCAAAATCCTCAAGATTTATAGCCAAAACATTTTCATAAGTAACTCTAGTTAAATCTATGGCATCTATCATATACTTGTATATCTTACTTTTTATTTTATTCTCAAATTCTATATACTTGTCTTCATCTTCTTTAGTAGGACAAAGCGTTTTGAATTCTTTAAGGTAATTATATATTAAAGTATAATCATCTTCTTTTTTCGCTTTTCCTTCAGCTATATCTATTAATTTATTTTGAATATACTCTACAAAAAAATCCATATTTATAACTTTAGGTGAAGTTTTCGCCCAAAAACTGATATGTTTTAAAATACTGTTTAATTCTTTATCATTTTCTAATTCATCTAAAATATACCACTTTAGTATATTGTCTACGAACTGGTCATTTACAAATAAAATATCTATGAGTTTTCTGAAAACTACAGGATTTGTATTAGCCTTTGAAAAAATACTCTTAACATAATCTAGCTTACCAGAAGTTTTTCCATCTGATATAACTAATAATAGATAAGCATTTATCATCTTTTTTAAGTTTTCTCCAGTGATATCTTCAAAATATTTATCTATATAATTATAAAAGTTTAATATTACATCCACAGTTTGTTCAGATGGCGTATAAAGACCTCTATTAACCTTTTTGCTTTTAAATTCTTCACCAAATATGTTAGCAAAAAATATGGAATAGTCTTTTTGCCCATTACTGATATCTGAGCTTTTTATTTTTTCATAAAGTTCCCTTAATAACCCTGTTCTTTGCTCATCACCTATTTTTTTTCTATTTTCATTTAAATTAAATATTGTGCTTATTTCATCGTATTCACCAAGTGAAAATTTATCATGCACTACATTTTGGGCTACTAGCATAAAATCTATTAATTTTCCTCTCCCGTTCATGTTTTCTAAAACAAATTCTAAATAATCTGATGTAATATTTAAATCTTTTAATATGAATTTTCGATATTTAAAATCGAAATAATAAACATCTTTAATTTTTTTTGATTTTTTATCGCCCTTTTCCTTATATATAATTACTTGTTTATTCGCTGCAGAAAAAGTTATAATTTTCAGTATTTCCTTAGGCAAACATATTTTAATGTATATAAAAAAACTCATAATATATTTATTAATATCTATTAAAGGATCATTAAAAACCATTACAATTTCAGCATTTTTATTTACAACTTTAAAACATGCAGCTAATATATATTTAAAATCCTTTGAATTTAAATAGCCCTTAGCAAAAAATTCTTCCTTTGAATAGATAAATCCATCAGCTTTTTCCTCATTAATACTACTAAAATTGCAATCTTCCCATGGAAAAGGCTGTGGATGTTGTTCATTTAGTGTAATATTCTTGGCTTTTCGCTTATTTGATTTTTTACCAAATATATTCATTAAAGTATCATCCCTAAAATTATTTTGTATACTATCAATTTAATTATACATAAAAAATATGAACTATTCATTATGTTTTTATAATTAGGATGATATTCCTTTTAATATTTGTTATAAACTTTTCCTAAATTGTATTATACTCACTGATAGAAGCACAATGCCAAATATAAATAATGTAATTACATCCTTATATATGTAGTTCATACCAACACCTTTAAGCACAATACTCCTTACTATATTTAAAAAATATGTGAGAGGTAAAAAATAACCCATAGCATAAATGATCTTAGGCATAGCCTCTCTTGGGAAAACAAAACCAGATAATAATACACTAGGTAAAAGTATCATAAACGTCATTTGCATAGCCTCTAGCTGAGTTTTAGCTGCAGTAGAAATTAATATGCCTATTGCTAGTGAACATATTACAAATCCTAACCCAAGGAAAATTAGAAGTGCCGTACTTCCGTTAATTGGTACACCAAAATAATAAAATCCAATAAACATTGATAATAAAAAGTCACAAAATCCTATTAAAACATAAGGTACTAGTTTTCCAAGTATTATTTCTCCTGATTTTAAAGGAGAAACTAGCAATTGTTCAATAGTTCCTCTTTCTTTCTCCCTAACCAAAGCGAAAGCCGTTAATAATATGGTGATATTTTGAATAACAAGTCCTACGAGACCTGGTATAGTAAAATTCCTATTTTTCAAATCCGGATTATAAAGTACACTTGTGCTAATATCTATTCCTCCTCCATTTAAGTTTTGGTTATTTTTTGACATAGCTTTATTTATATAAGTCATACTGTAATTTTCACCAGTTAAAATTCCTGAACTTAATACTGTTCTTGCAGAAGTTGGATCTGAGCCATCAATTAAAATTTGAATCCTTGGTTTTTCATTTTTATTTAATTTCAAGGCATAATCAGATGGTATAATAATGGCTGCGTGTATATTCCCTAGATCCATATCCTCATGAATTTTTGATATGCTCTTTTCACTTTTAGTGACTTTAAAATATTTTGTGTTTTGAAAATTTTTTAAAAAATCTCTACTCTCAGTTGTTCCATTCATATCTAGTACTGCAGTACTAATATTATCCAGTTCAGTATTTACTGCATATCCAAATAAAATCATCATAAAAATAGGCATAATAATTGCAATTAAAAGACTTGCCCTATCTCTTTTTATTTGAATGAATTCTTTTTTTACAATAGAGAAAAATCTTTGAATATTCATTTTATTTTTCCTCCCTTACTGCAAATTTCAAATCCTCAAAGGATGTTGCTGTGCTTGTATTGGTTTCTCTCTCCACATATTTTATAAATACATCCTCTAACGTTTTTACACCTTCCTTTTTTATAAGAGCTTTTGGAGAACCTATCTCTATAATCTTGCCATTAAATATAAATGCAAGCTCATCACAACTTTCAGCCTCATCCATATAATGGGTTGTTACAAAGATTGTTATACCCATACTGGAGAGCTTATGAATTATATCCCAAAAGGTTCTTCTTGATACCGGATCAACACCTGCTGTTGGTTCATCTAGCACTAAAAGTTTAGGCTGATGGATAAGTGCACAACCTAGAGCAAGCCTTTGTTTCCAGCCCCCCGAAAGTACCTTGGTAATTACTTTTTCCCTTCCCGTAAGGCCCGCAAGTCCTATTATTCCTTTTTTCCTTTCATCTCTATCCTTTTTATTCAAACCATATATGCCCGCATAAAAATCCAAATTTTCATCTACGGTTAGATCTTCATAAAGGCTAAATTTTTGTGACATATAACCTATATTTTTTTTCACACTTTCATTTTGCGTTCTAGTATCATACCCCAGTACCTTTGCGGAACCTTCCGTTGCGAGAAGAACCCCACAAACAATCTTAATAGTTGTAGATTTTCCAGAACCATTAGGACCTAAAAAGCCAAATACTTTTCCCTCTTCTACATTAAAAGATATATGATCCACTGCTGAGAATTTTCCAAAACGTTTTGTAAGGTTTTTTATTTCTATTGCATTCATAAAATTCACCACACTTTATTTTATTTCAGCATCCAACATACTACCAACTGCTGCACTATTAATTCCATTCAATGATATTTTTACTTTAAATACAGTATCCTGCTTTTCATCCTTAGTTTCAGTATTTTTTGGTGTAAACTCAGACTTAGGAGCAATATATATTATTTTACCATCTCCAATTTTTTTATCATTAGAATATAATGTTATACTTTTATTTTCACTTATATCATTTCTCTTATTTTCCTCAATGTAAACTTCTATATATTTATTGTTAGAATCCATAACATTTGCAATATTCATGCCTTGTGTTACCATCTCACCTTTATGAACATAAATATCTAAAACAGTACCTGCTACACTTGATTTTATACTACATTTGTCTACCTGAAGTTTTGCTAAATCAAATGCTGCCTGTGCCTGTTCTACAGCTCCTTTAGCTGCATTTTTAGTATTATCATTTGCATTAGCTGGCACTTCTCCCTGCTTTGCTGTTGATATAATGAGTCCAGCCTCTGCCTCCTTTTGGTGAAGAAGATAACTTGTAGAATCTATTGTCTCTACCTTATCACCATCTTTTATAGTGCCTCCTTGCATTATAGCTACGTCAATAACCTTACCTGAGACTTCTGATACTATATTATAGTTATCTGCTTCTACGGTAGCTGTATATCTGTTATTCTTAGTATCTGAACTTGAAATACCACATGAAGATAAAGAAACCATCATAATTACAGTTAGAATTACAATACATATTTTTTTCATCATCTATATCACTCCTTTTTATGATTTTTTTAAACCTCCAATTACAATATCAATAAGTTTATCTATTTCCTCTTCATTAGGTACGTAGCTATGACTAAAAAAATGGTTTTGCACCACGTAGGTAGCTAGTGTTCCAATTAATGCCGTCTCTGCCAGATCCAAATCCACATTCCTAAACACACCTTTTTCAATATAAGTAATTAGAAATTTTCTTATAAATAATTTAGCCTTGGGCAATATGTTTTTTTTAATACTGGTTGCTACTTCTTCATTATATAAAGATTCTGAAATAACTACCTTCATTATATCGTTGTAATTTTTTACTAGTTCAATTCTATCTTTAATTAATATCTTTAATATTTCCCGTTCATCCTTATCACCATTTGCCTCTAAAAGTTTATTTAGCTGCTCTGAAATAAACTTTTCCCCAACAAATTGAGTGAATTTATCTATCACGCCTTTTATCAATATATCTTTTTTTGTCTTAAAATATCTGAATATGGTTCCCTCTGCAACACCAGCCTCTTTTGCTATTTCACTAGTAGTAGCTCCGTTATAACTCTTTTGCGCAAATATTTTTATAGCTGCATTTAAAATTGCCTCTCTTTTGTTCTCCCTAACCATATTTTATCCCTCCATATTTTCTAATATACAAAATGAGTGATTACTCACTTTTATTATATGTAAATAATTGCAGTTTGTAAAGTTATTTTTTGAAAAAAATAAGCCATCAATATAATTGATGGCTTAATGTAAAATATAGTGTTCAATATGCTATTTTTCCATTACAATATTTTCGTTAACTATTTACTTGTAGTGGTATTTGTTCCTGCTCCAGCAGGATCTGTAGTTGGTGGTGCAGTTGTTGTGTTTGTTGTTGGCGTTGTTGTGTTTGTTGTGTTTGTTGTGTTTGTTGTTGGCGTTGTATTTGTTGTTTCTGAGCTACCTGCACCTTTTGTTGCATTAGTTCCTGATCCTGAGCTACCTGTACCTTTTGCTGCATTTGCCCCTGATTCTTTTGTGTCTGTTGAGCTATTTGTTCCTGCACCTGTAGCACTATTTGTTCCTGATCTTTTTCCATCTGTTGCTGCATTTGTTGTTTCTGTTGATCTTTTTGTGTCTGAAGTTCCATTTGTCCCTGTTCTTGATCCTTTTGTTGCATTTGACTGTTTAGTAACAGGCGTTTTTACAACTGAATTTTGCGTATTAGCAGCAGTCCCTTTGAAATAAAGTGCTCCAGCAACTCCAGCAATTACAACTAAAACAAATAATACAATAATTATAATAACTTTTTTATTCTTACTTACTTTGCTATTTCCAGAAAGCACTTCTGCATTTTCTCTATTGGTTGTTTTTTCAGTTCCTGATACCTTGTTCATTACCTGTTCAATATTTTTAGGTATATTGGCCAATGCCAATAAAATTCCATTTTTTTCTGAAGAGTCTATCTCCTTAAAATTTTCAGGTGATCTAATTATAACAATAGGCTTCTTTTGTATTCCATCTTTATTTTCTAAATATACTGTAACTGAAAACTCATCACCCTTACTTAAAAAAGGTATATAGACCTCTAGAATATTATCTTCTATGTTAGAATCAAATTTTAAACCCTTTGTTATTTTGAAATCTGTACTCTTTAAGTTATTTTGTTCATTTTGTATATGTACAGTTAACTCATGAATTGTTTTTTTTGATGGGTTTTTAACCGTAACAATATATGTAAATTCTTCTTTGTCGTCCATTTTTTTAGGTTTACCATTTCGTACATTGCATAATATCCTAGGTCCTAAATTTGTAAAATAATTCAAAAGTAACCCAGATGCAAATGATATCATTATAGTTATAATTGCAGTTTTAATTACATTCATCAAATTAGTTTTCGCTTCCTTATTTTTTTTAATTTTTGTCAGTTGCACAATCCTACTATTATTTATATTAAATTATAAAGTAGATATATACCTGTGTCAAACTAAATACTTACTTTATTAGGCCGTTTATTATTAAATGATTTGTGCTAATTTATAGGTAATTTTATGAAAATTACCTATAAATTTATAAAATACGTGATATAATGAAATTCTAAGAGGGGTGTATAAAAATGAATTGTAAATATGGTATAAGAAATAGTTTAGCATTATTGTTAACGTTAACATTAGTATCTACATTATTTCCACTTTCTACAAATAAATCATATGCTGCCACTAATGAAAACGTTTCAAGTAGGACGAACTATGATCCTTCAAATTGGAAATCAGCAACATTTGGACAAACAACTGACACTGGCTATAATAGTATTACGAAAGATAATTTTAACAACACTGTGACACTCACTGCTGGTACTGTAGACGGTAAACATGCAGGTGGGAAAATAACAAATGCACATGATGGGATTTCATATTATTACACTGAAATTGACCCGTCTAAGAACTTTGTTCTTTCAGCTGACATAAAGGTTAACTTTTTTGCCAAGGTAAAACCTGATAATCAAGAAGGTTTTGGAATAATGGCAAGGGATGCTATAGGTACAAATAATGACCCTGATGCTTTTCCATCAAATATGGTAATGGTAGGCGGATATGCAGGGAATATTCAATCTGTGTTTAGAAACAATGTTACAGATTCCACTGGAACCGGTGCAACTATGGATGGTATAACTAAATTGGGAGAACGTCCTAAAAATGATGGCACAGCTACATACAAAATGGTAATGAAGAAAACAAATACTGGTTATCAGGTAAGTGTAGACAACGGTACCGAAAAAATTTATTATCACCCCAAACAACTTGAAGTGCTGGATCATAATCACATTTATGTAGGTTTTTTTGTTGCTCGTGTTGCTTCAATGACAGCATCAAATATAAACTTCACAACTTCGGATACATCAACGGATCCACCTGCTCAAACTGAACCTTCAGTCCCAGTTCAACCTGTAAATCCTTCTATAAATATGAATTCGATTTCAAATACAGGTGATTCAAACTATAATTTTAACATTTCAGCAAACATTAAAGGTACTGTAGATGTTAAACAAAATGGACAAGAAATATATAATGGTGCACTGGATTCAAACAATGCTCTTACTAAAAATACAACTTTAGTTACAGGTAGTAATGTCTTTGATGTAGTATATACTCCTGATAAAAATGAGAATATTACAAGAACGAATCCAATAAGTTCAAAATACATTGTAACACTTAAAAGTTATGGGACTCCAGGGGGTGCAATATATGTTTCACCAAGTGGAACCTCTGATAAAAATGGCACTAATGATAGCCTCACAGATATATTTTCGGCAATCCAATACATGGGTTCTGGTCAAAAAATATATTTACGGGGAGGTAATTATAAATTAAATGGTCCTATCAATATAGATAAAAGTAACAGCGGTACCTATGCAAGTCCAAAGATTCTTACTGCTTACAACGACGAAAGACCAGTTCTTGATTTTAATAACTATAATGGTTTTACTCTTGCAGCAGACTATTGGAACATAACAGGAATTGATGTTACAAATGCAGTTTCAACTGGTTTTAAAGTCTCAGGAAATCACAACGTTATAAATGAGGTAAATACCTACAAAAATGGTGATACTGGACTACAAATAAGTGGATCTTCAAATGATAAAATTGACAAATGGCCATCTTACAATCTTATATTAGATTGTACCTCACATGATAACTTAGACCCATCGCAAAACAATGCAGATGGATTTGCTGCTAAATTAACTTGTGGAGTTAAAAACGTATTTAGAGGATGTATTTCTCATAATAACTGTGACGATGGCTATGATTTGTTTTCAAAGCTTGAAACAGGTGCCATAGGTGCAGTAACTGTAGAAAATTGTATTGCCTATGGTAATGGAACTCTTTCAAACGGCACAAAAACTAGTGGTGACGGAAATGGATTCAAAATGGGAGGCGAAGGTCTTGCTGTTAAACACGTTTTAAAAAATTGTCTGTCATTTAATAATGATAGTGCCGGTATTACAAGTAACTATGATCCTGCTGATATATTTGAAAATTGTACATCTGTGGATAATGGAACATACAATTTCAATTTTCTCCATTTTAACAATGCACAGCCTGAATATATAGCAAAAAATAATATTTCATATAGAACAACTAATGGGATTACAGATATCGTTCCAGATGAAAATTTAAGTGATGCTAACTATTTTTATGATGGTACAGAATCTAAAAATAAAAGTGGCAAAGTGCTTTCTGCCTCAGACTTTAAAAGAACTACAATTCCAGACTCTTTTCAAAGAAATGCTGATGGCAGTATAGCTGCCACTGATTTTATGATGCCATCTTCAAATTCACCTATAAATTCAGGGGCTAATCTTACGGACTTTTCAAATATAACCAATGTGCCAGGAACTCCTGGAATACCAGCCGTTCCTGTAATACCTGTACCTGTAGTTCCCGTAGTTCCTACAGCACCAGTAGCACCTTCAAAGCCAAAAGCTTCAGTGAATCTTAACAATACTGGTTTAGTTGGCGTTTCTCAAGCCGTAGGGAAAGACACTACTGTTTTAAAGGAAGCAAGCCTTCCTAAAACAGGATATTTTATAGATACTCAAATGCTTATTGGTATTGGATTGCTTATTGCGGCATTAGGTACCTGTACTTTAATTTTTAGCAAATATAAAAAAAGAAAAGAAGAAGAAAGTTAAAAGACTGGCACACAATAAAAATCATTTATTGTGTGCCAGTCTTTTAACTTTTAACTCTTCATTTTTAACTCTTAACTTGATAAAGTTGCTACCATAACTGCTTTTATAGTATGCATTCTATTTTCTGCTTCATCAAAAACAACAGAGTACTCACCTTCAAATACTTCATCTGTAACTTCGAAGGGTTCTATTCCATATTTTTTGTATAACACTTGTACTGTTTCTGTTTTAAAGTCATGAAAAGATGGTAAACAATGCATAAACTTAACATTTTTATTACCTGTCTTTTTTATAAGTGACATATTTATTTGGTAAGGTAATAACATTTCTATTCTTTCTTTCCAAACACTTTCGTCCTCGCCCATAGAAACCCAAATATCCGTGTACAATGCATCTACTCCTAAAACAGCTTGATCTACATCACTTGTAATAGTTATTTTGCCACCACTTTCCTCAGCATACTTTTTGCAAAGTTCTACAAGTTCCTTTTGTGGCTGAAGACTTTCAGGCGCCGCTATTCTAAGATCCATTCCTACCTTGCTAGCACCAATCATAAGTGAATTCGCAGTATTATTTCTTCCATCCCCTAAATAAGTCAATTTCATCTGGTTTAAAGGCTTGTTTGTATGCTCTTTTAATGTTAGAAAATCAGCTAAAACTTGAGTTGGATGGTCTATATCTGTAAGTCCGTTCCATACTGGTACCTTTGAGTATTCAGCTAAATCTTCAACTACCTTTTGCTCATATCCTCTAAATTCAATACCATCAAACATTCTTCCTAAAACTCTCGCTGTATCCTTAATGGATTCTTTTTTTTTGATTTGTGAGCCTTCTGCTCCTATATAAGTTGTGTGTGCCCCTTGATCATTTGCAGCAACTTCAAAGGAACATCTTGTTCTTGTTGAATCCTTTTCAAAAATCAAAACAATATTTTTACCTTTTAATTTTTGTACCTCTTTGCCCGCTTTTTTATCTGATTTAAGTTTTGCTGCTAAATCAACAAAATATTCTATTTCTTCTTTTGAGAAATCCTTAAGGGTTAAAAAACTTTTATTTTTTAAATCTATCATTAATTTCACCATCCAATAATTTTATAATTATTCATCTTTGTGCATAATTATACTATTTTATAGATGTAATTTCAACTATTATCTAATCTTTTTTATATAAATGTTGTTTATTAATACAAAAAAACAATAGGAAATAATAAACTACCCTATTTAATAGTTTATTTTTCCCTATTGCCCTACCCTACTTCTAACCATTTTCTTCCGTTTCTATTGATTTTTCTGTCCTGACAGAAAGATTTTCCTTAACTCTTAACTCTTCTCTCTTAACTCTTATCTGTTTTTTTAGCTGTTTCTGCTAAGTTCTAAAAATTACTTCTTCCTTACTAAACATAAATCTTGCGAACAGTATGCAAGCCACAACATATACTATAATCCAGCCTGCTGTAATACCTATGTGACTATAATTATATATACCAGCAACAAGTTCCTTTAATACACATACCACATTGGCAAGTGGTATGTTAAAATACATTAGCGGTATGTTTTTCGCATCAAGCATATAAGTTGCATAAGCAGGTATCATAGCTATTATCATAAGTGGTGAATTATAAGTATTCGCCTCTTTGAAAGATCTGGCATATATACTTATCGCCAGTTCTAATGCTCCAAAACCCATAGTTAAAAGAACTATTAATATTCCAATTATCACAAGTGAAAAGGAACTAATTCCTATACTAGATACTCCAGCTGCGCTTCCAAATGCGGAACCGTTTTGTTTTATAGCAATCAAAATACCTGCTAATGATGCTATAGTGGACATCAGTCCCACCACAGTTATGGCAAAAAACTTTCCCCACAATAATGACAATCTTCCTGCTCTTGTGGTTAAAAGTGGTTCTAACGTACCTCGTTCCTTTTCACCAACGCCTAGGTCTATAGCTGCTGACATCGGTCCTGCTACACTGTATATCACTAGCATTAGTGGTAACAGCATTGACAATAGCATTTTAGAAGCACCATCCCCTTCATTAACAATTGTTGCCTTGTTTACCTTTATAGGATTCAATATGGCTGTATTGATATTTCTTCTTTGTAATCTTGTATTTACAACTCCCTTTGAAAAGGAATCAATATCTGAATTTATTATTGCATTGGCAGTTTCTGAATCTTGACTAGAATCATCATATGTAAGTTTTATGTCACTTGTATTTTCCTTTCCTACATTTTCATCAAAATTCTTTGGTATCTCAATAGATAGATATATACTTCCAGACTTAATATCACTCTTGATGTTTTTTGATGTTTTTATTTTTATGTGTTTTTGAGCTTTAATAAATTTGCCTAAAGAGCTGTCTCCCTTATCAACTATAGCAATTTTAAGATTGTTTTGAACTGTATCCTTAGCACCCGACATACTTTTCCCTAAAACTCCAAAAATCACTGGGAACAGTAACAGTGGTATAAGAATACTCAAAATCATTGTTTTTTTATCTCTAAATAAATCTGTGATTTCCTTTTTAAAAACTGTTATTATTGTGTTATTCATTTTTTATCACCTACCAAATCCATAAATATTTGTTCCATATCATCACTGTTATATTTAATCCTCAATTCGTTTATAGTTCCTTGTTCCACCATTTTCCCTTTGTGAATTATTATTACCCTGTCACATAATTTTTCTACTTCATCCATGGAATGACTTGAAAAAACAATGGCTTTATTTTGCTTCTTACAATTTTTAATAAAATCATGAATTAGCCTTGAAGAAGAAACATCAAGTCCTGCTGTTGGTTCGTCTAGAAGTATAACACTTGGCTCATGAACTATTGAACGAGCTATAGCCACTTTTTGCTTCATGCCTCGTGAAAACTTACCAATCCTCCTATCCATATATTCTGTCATCTCAAGTTCTTCACTAAGTCTTTTTATACTTTCATCTGCTGCATCTTTAGTCATGCCGTTTAACTCTGCAAAGTATCTTATGTTCTCTCTTGCAGTAAGTCTATCGTAAAGACCTACCTCACCTCCAAAAAGTATCCCAATCTGGCTTCTAACTTTACTAGGTTCCTTATTGATATCAACACCATTTACTTTAACTGTTCCCCCAGTGCACTTAATCATAGTAGATATGATTCTAAGCGTAGTAGTTTTCCCAGCTCCATTTTCCCCCAGTAGTCCAACTATCTCACCATCATTTATTGTGAAATTTAAGTTATCAACTGCTTTTACTTCCTTAAACTGTTTGGAAAGATTCGTTACTTCTATCACAAAATAACCCCCTATGCATATTTTATAAAAATCTATATAAAATTATCCAGCAAATAAATGCTAGTAATTCTTCAAAAAGAGCTGCTGCTATAAATATTTTACCATAATTATCATAATTAAGTATAATAAACGTTATTCCTAAAATAATAAAAACAAAAAAACTTATCCCAACCGTTATGCTCAATGCAATTAACTGTATTTTTTGGTTTCTTTCATCATTAACCAAAATTTTAAGCCTTTCTCTGCTACCTTTATTTACCCAAAGTACAATGCATACTAATCCTACAAGATTAATTCCAAAAACAATTCCATTAATAAAGTCATGCACATCACTACTTATGTTTAAATTAAATAAGTTTACTACCGCTGCAATTATAATACTTAAAATACACATCAATACTAATGGATAAATTTTTCCTTTCTTCATTAACAACATCTTTATTCCTCCTCATACAAAAAAATTTGTTCCACTGTCAAATCAAAGGTTTTAGATAACTTAAATGCCAATTCTAGTGAAGGACTATACTTTCCACTCTCAATTGATATAATAGTTCTTCTTGTAACTTTTACCTTTTCAGCTAATTCTTGCTGTGTTAATTTATTTTCATGTCTTAACTCACTAAGTCGATTTTTCATTTGGAGACCACCCCTATGTCTATGTGAAGTTTCTTTCACATTATTAATTATATTATATACTATTTTTTCATGCATGTGAAGTAACCTTCACATGTTTGTTCAAAAAATATATATGTTTTTATAATATTGTTTTACATTTATAAGTAAAGACCTTTAAAACATCAGATATTTTAAAGATCCCTAAAAAAATTTAATCTTTATTTTCTAACTGTTTTTAGTAAACTCTTCAGCAGCTCTTTGTATATTTTTTTGCCCTAATATTGCAGATATTACTGCTACCCCATTTGTTCCAGAACTCATGACGTCCTTCACATTGTTCTGATCTATTCCACCAATTGCAACTGAAGGTATATTTATGCTCCTAACTATTTCAGTTAATCCTTCTATCCCAATTGGAGTTTTAATGTCCTTTTTAGTTCCTGTAAAAAATATAGTACCTATTCCAAGGTAATCAGCGCCATCATTTTCCGCTTCTTTTGCCTCAGATACGTTACCTACAGAAATACCTATTATTTTATCTTTGCCTAAGATTTCTCTTGCTTTTTTTAATGGTAAATCGCTTTGTCCAAGATGAACTCCTGCTGCGTCAACAGCCTGTGCGATATCTATTCTATCATCTATTATAAGAGGTATTTTATACTTATCAGTGACCTCTTTTATCTCCAGTGCCACCTTATAGAATTCCCTAGATGATGCTTCCTTTTCCCGCAGCTGTACTAACGTAACTCCACCTTTTATAGCTTCTTCAACTGCTTCCTTTATACTTTTATCCTTTAAAAAGCTCCTATCCGTAACTAAATATAAACTATAATCAATTTTCATGACAATCTCCCTTTCTTATTTAAGTCTTTTGAAAAACAACTAATCAGTAAAAAATCTACTTTGCATCAGACACTTTAAACTCTACTCTTGCTAACTTTTTAACATCCTCTTCATCTACATCATAAATTGCGTCTATTAGTTTTACTCTAAAGCTACCTGGTTTTTTAGCTTCTTCATAGGCTTTTTCCCCTGCAATTCCCATGGCAATTACCGCTGCACAGGTTGCTATGAATTTATCGTCCTCTGCTCCTACAGTCCCTGCACAAAGTGCACCAAGCATACAACCTGCCCCTGTTACCTTTGTTAATAACTTAACTCCATTACTGATTACAGCAACCCTTTTTCCATCGGAAATCACATCTATTTCTCCAGTTGCCGCTACTGTGCAGTTATATTTATTTGCAAGATTTACTACAGCTTCCTCTATACCTTCTCCGTTATCAATTGAATCCACACCTCTAATACGAGCACTTTGCCCTGCCAAAAATTTTATTTCCCCGATATTCCCTTTTATTACATCAACTCTTCCAAGCTCCAATATTTTATTGATCACATCCATTTTTCTTCTAATACCACCACAACCCACTGGATCGAGTACTACTGGAACATTATTTTTCTTTGCTGATATTGCAGCCATTATAGATGATGCTTCTTGTTCCTTTGTAAGTGTCCCCATATTTAAATATAGAGCATTTGCCACCTTTACAAATTCATAGCTTTCATCATAAGCTTCACACATTGCTGGTGATGCTCCGAAAGCTAAAAGTATATTGGCGCAATCGTTAATAGTAACATAATTGGTGATTGCCTGTACTAAAGGTACCCTCTCCCTTAATTTTGTTACTACATTAGAAATTTTGTTTATCATAATATAACCCCCAGGTATTTTTTTATTATTAATTTAAATTTCAAACATGTGCTAGCTACATTTACTTTAACTAATAGACGTTTCAAATTTTAATTATTAATCCTAATTAAAACTATATTTACTAATTTTATTTTTTAGCATTGTTCCGATACAGTATACAATCATTACGGATAAAAAAGTAAAGATTGTAGGTATCCCTAAATTATTGTTAGTAAAGTAATAGTACGCAATCACTCCAAATATTGCTGAAAAAGTTGCTATAAAATTAATGTTTAATTTACATGTTCTCTTTAATATATAATCTATAATAACAACTGTATAAACTGGAACAAAAACACTTCCGATTATCAATAAGAAATTTTGATAGTTTTCCATTGGAAACACAAATGCTATCAATATAGATATTATACAGAACACAAATATCACTTTATTTTGATCTTTATAATTATAAATTTGCTTAGATGAAATTGCTGCGGAACATATATCTACAAATGTAGTTGTCACAGTGGCTAAAAGAACTATTAACGATGCAATTATACCTTTGCCTGATAAGAATTCTATAATATCCATCCCTGTAAAAACAGTTATATAAAGTCCCAAAGCATACATTAATATACTTCCAACAAAATATCCAAAAAAGCTAGATAAAAAAACTCCTTTTCCGCTTTTACCATCTTTAGAGTAATCACCAATAAGTGGTAACCAAGAAACCGGCATAGCTATTGCCATTTCAATGGCAGTCGTGAAACTTACACTTCCACCAATTTTTATACTCCCAGTTCCTCCATGGATACCTAAAAACATTAGAATACACATTACTATAAGTATTATTACTGAAATATCGTTTACTTTTTTAGTGTAGTTATTAAACCAAAATGACCATAAAAATACTACAATGCCTACAGCAAATATGGATATACTTAAGGGGATTTTAATCTGAGCACTCACCACTCTAGCCCCTTGAATAATCATAATTGCAGACCATGATACAAGTTGCAATACATTTAAAATTGATACAACTTTAGTTCCATAACTACCAAAGGAATCTTTAACCTTATCCATTGCATTTTTTTTACCTTTAAAAGATATGTATCCTCCAAATGCCAGAAATAATGTTCCTATAATATGTCCAATCAGTATGGCCGAAAGCCCTTTTACAATACCCAGTGGTGCTATGATTCCACCAGTATATATTTCAGTTATAGAAATTGCGGCCCCTGCCCATAAAAAAAACATGGATGAATTTTTAATTTTATTCATATTTTATTCCACCTTTTTTATACAAATCAATAAAATGTCCTACAGGTCCTACTCCGTTTCCAATGGAAAACGAATTTTTAATAGCTTCATTTATGTACTGTTTTGATAGCTTCAAAGATTCTTCCATGCTGAATCCTTTAGCTAGGTATGACGCTATAGCAGAAGATAGAGTACAACCTGTACCATGAGTGTTTTTTGTATTAATTCTTTCACCTTCTAAAGTGATAAATTCTTTTCCATTGTAAGAAATATCATTTGCATCATTACATCTATGTCCACCTTTTATAAGTACACCCTTAGCACCTAATTTAGCAATAATCTCTGCTGATCTCTTCATATCATCTTCACAAGTTATTTTAATTCCTGACAAAACCTCTGCTTCTGGTATATTGGGTGTTACTACATCGGCTATAGATATTAAATTTTTCATTTCGCTTATTGCTTCTTTTTTTAGCAGCAAATATCCACTTTTAGATACCATAACTGGATCTATGACTATGTTTTTAGCCTTGTATTTGATTAAGCATTCACCAATAGTATTAATAATTTCAGCATTTGATACCATTCCTATTTTTACTGCATCTACTTCAATATCTTCAAAAATACATTGGATTTGTTTTGCCACCATTTTTTTATCTATTTCTAAAACATCAAAGACTCCCATGGTATTCTGAGCAGTAACAGCTGTTATAACACTCATACCATAAACTCCAATTGCACTCATAGTCTTTAAATCTGCCTGTACTCCAGCTCCACCAGAACTATCAGAACCAGCTATTGTTAATACTTTTTTCATAATTAAAACACCTCCAAAAAAATATAGGACATCCCTAATGAAGCGATGTCCTAAAAAACGCCAACAAAAAAATGTACTGCTTGAAGCAGTACATTATATTATTAACAGCACCATGCTTCCTCCGCCGGTATTAACCGAAATCAGGTTCCAAGGGTCAGATTTTATCTTCTCAGCCAAAAAGGCTCCCCCGCATATAAAACTTTCTTATTCAATTATTACAATTTAATTGTACCTAATAATTCGCTCTATTGCAATAGATCTTAGCATGCTGAAAAAAACTACCAGTATTTTATTTCTTAGGCATCATAATTAAAATACCTACAAGTTATCTTCACTTTTTTCAGAAAGATAATCATCAATTATTTTTTTTGCTATGTTTTTAATCACGCTTGCCTCTGCAATTAAATTCATCACAGTCAAAAATACCATTATTTTTTCTTTATCATGACCCTGAAGTTTTGCTTCTTCTGCAATTTGCTTGAATTTTTTATCATTAAAATATTCTTTAGTTGAATATTTATCATAGTTTTCCTCTTGCACTCCAGAAAAAGTTTTATATGCCAGTTCCCAAGATATAATATCATCTTCCCCATCATTAATCTCATTAAATGCTAGTTTAAATACCTTTTTTATTTCATCAGTTGTTAAAACCGGTCTCATAAAACTCAGTAGTAAAAGCTGTATTAAATGATTTTTTGTATATCCCCTTTTTCTACCATCCTCAGGTTTTGATATAACCTCATTTTTAATATAATTTTGAATTATATTATTTGTGTACTTTTCACCAGAAAACTTATCATTTAAATAATCGGTAACTTGAGACAAGAACAAATCATATCTAGGCAAATCATCATATGGAATAACACTATTCTGAGATACTTCTTTTGCTATCTCTTTTATATCACCTAAAGTAAATTTAATATCATCCAAAATAAACACCTCCTATATATTTATATATATAATTTATAAATGCAACATTATATTATTAGTTTACCAATATTATACGTTATATAAAAACTTATTACAAGTTATTGTTAATGCATTATTTTACCATAAAGCAATGATAAATAAAGATAATTGGTGTTAAAATGAGATAATCGATAAAATTCTGGGTTTAAAAGATTATAGTGCCTTTATAAGTGGTATTTTAGATGTTGTTATAAGGTATAAAATAACTTATAATAAACTTATGTTACTTATTCATAGGAAATACTATATAATATAGTTATATAGTATTTCTATTATAAGGGGGTGCTTCCAAATTAAAAATAAAAGACAACTAGTATTGTGCTTGATTTTCACTTTTGCATTTACTTTTTATAATGTGTTGTTGCCTAGCTTTTTAGGCTATACCTCTATGAACAAGACAACAGTTGTATATGCTAGGGGTGGATCCCACAGTGGAAGTTTTAGTGGCAAATCAAGTTCTGGAACTGGAAGTGGAAGTTTTAGCAAAAGTTCTTCAAGCAGTAGCAGCAAAGGTAGTAGTAGCAAAGGTAGCGATGGCTTATTTGGAAATAGTAAGTCTAGTAGCAACACCGGTTCCACAAGAAATTCATTTTTCTTCATACCATTCTTTGGCGGCGGCGGTGGTGGCTACGGTGGTTATGGCGGTGGTATATCGTTTTTCAAAATAATATTTTTTATCATAATCATTGTTATCATCTATAAAATGTTAAAAAAATTTAGAAGATAAAAAAATTTTAAGGAGGATTTTATTATGGGAGTAGTAAATAGGTTATCAAACATTTTCAAGGCAAAGGTGAATACTGCAATAGACGACATTGAGAATCCAATCGAGCTTTTAGATCAAAAGGTAAGAGATATGGACAAAACTTTAAATGATGCAAAGGTTGCATCAGCTCAAATTCTTGGTAACGTTCATGAAACAGAGAAAAAGCTTGAAAAAGCAAAGGTTGAATCAAAGGATTTCGACGCAAAGGTTAAACTTGCCGTAAAGGTAGGTAATGATGAATTAGCGAAACGCGCTCTTGCTAAAAAACTTGAGGCTGATAAATCAGTTGAAAGTTTAACAGCAAGTTTCAAAGAAGCTTCAACAAAAGCACAAGCAATAAAAGCAAAACTTAGAGAACTCGAAGAAGAAATTGGTAAAACTAGAACTTACAGAGACGAAGCCGCTGCAAGATACAGCAATGCTGAGGCAAGCAAGCAAGTTAATGAAGTTCTTTCAAATGTTAATGCAGGTTCAAATAAAATCAATTTAGATGATATTGAAAGAAAAATCGAGAAAAAAGAAGCTTTAGCTGAAGGTCTTGGAGATTTACAAGAAGACAATTCACTAGACAAAGAATTTGAAAAATTAGGTGAAACAAATCTTGATGATGAACTTGCTAAATATAAAACTGGAACAACTGTTGCCGCTTCTTCAAAATCAGAAGCTACTCCAGAACTAGACAAATATAAGAATCAATAATAGGTGATATTATGAGTAAGACAGATGAATTTATTTCAAGTGAAAAAAGTTATTATGGCAAAATTTATACCGACATATCCTTTGCTATTGATGAGGTACAAGATTTTTTAGACAAAGACATCCTTAGGAACAGAAAGTATGTGTCTCGACAACCTTTGCTAAAAAAATATATAGATCTTTTAAATGCTGCTAAATCCGAAGAAAAGGAAAAAGGTTTCTTCGGAAACCTTTTTAATGGGGACAAGTACACTCTAATACTTAAAGATTTCAAAAAAGATCACCATGAAGAGTTTAATCAACTTGAAAAGTGCACAAAATGTGAATGTTTAAAATGTATGGCGGCCTGTAAGTTTGATAGCTGCAATGGTTGTAGAAATGGAGAACATATCACCTCTTGTGATCATGAAAAAACAAATATAGCTTTATTTGATGGTTCAGAGGATTCTATGATTGAACTGGTTAATAACAAAACAGGTGAAGACGACAGATATGAAATAATGGCTATAATTCAAAATGTTCTAAATAACAGAAGATATATAGTGATAGAGAACGCTCATGACAGAGAACGTTTCATACTATATTATTATCCAAAAATTTCTGAAGATGAATATGGCGAAATTACAGATGAAACTGATTTTGATTTTGCCGCTTCTGAATACGAAAATGTGGAACGGGCATAGAAGCAGTTGTCAGATTCCAGGTACCAAATGCCAGGGGATAGAGGCAGTTGTTAGGTTACAGGTGACAAATACCAATTTAGGAAGATTTTCTGTTGACGCAGAAAATCAATAAAAAAGGCAGGTAGTTTTGTTTTCACAAATCTACCTGCCTTTTTTTAATTTTTTTTTAGGCAGTTTTAGGATATCTGTAAATTGATTGCAACGTTAATTAATTATAAAGTTAAGACGTATTGTCAGCAACAATGCTGACAATACGTCTACTAGATTAAAAAATTGTAAAAATCACTTTTCTAAATAAGTGATGTGTTCACCAATCTGTTTTTTCACATGTAAGTGGCTTATTTGTGAATAGAATCCTGATAGAATTCATACGCTTCCTTATCTGTTGCTTTCTCATGAACGATTTTACGTATAGCTTCTGCCATTGATATTGGATGTGCACTTTGGAATATGTTACGTCCCATATCAAGCCCATGTGCACCTTCACTAATGGCATGATATGCCATTGTAAGTGCCTCATCTTCAGGCAATTTCTTCCCTCCTGCTACAACAATTGGAACTGGACATGCTGCTACAACTTCTTCGAAGTTTTCACAATAATATGTTTTTATGATATTAGCGCCCATTTCTGCTAGGGTACGTGTAGCAAGTTTGAAATAACGATCTGTACGTTCCATATCCTTGCCTACGGCAACAACAGCCATTGTAGGAATGCTATAACGAAGACCTTCATTGATTACCTTGGACAAATTATCAATACTTTCTAATTGACCATCTGCACCAATAAATCCTTGTACAGCCATACAGTCTGCATTACAGCGAATAGCATCTTCAATATTTACAGAAACTACTTCATGCGACAAATCATCATTTAACATTGATGAACCTGATGAAACACGAAGTACAACTGATTTGTGACCCATTGGAGGTACGCAAGTACGAAGTGCACCCTTGTACACATTAGAACATCAATATGAGGTGCTAGTGTTGGAATCAATAAATCTAGTCTTTCTAGTCCTGATACTGAACCCATAAAATAGCCATGGTCAAATGCAAACATTACAGTATTACCACTTTTTGCATCAAAAATGTTAGCAAGATGTTTCTTCATGCCCCAATCCAGGTTGTTAGCACCCTTTACGTAAAAGCTTTCACTGTTATTTGCAAAAGGAATTGATACTTTATAATCCTTTGCAATTTTAAAACCATCCTTATCTGCCATAATTAAAATCCTCCTTAATAATATGTAATTTTTTTTGCTACAAGTTTTTTATTTAACCCTTTGGCTTCAATTAAACTAAAAGGAAACCAAAGAGTATTATTATTGATAAATATCAATTAAATGATATATTTCAAGCTTTTTTTCACAAATAATATATTAAAAATTATAGTTATTCATGTTTTCTTTTGTAAATATGACTCTTTGAGGTAATAATATAACACCTGAAGAAGTATCTTTATCACTTGCTGATGGATTAATTATACTGTTCGGCATAACTTGTACAGTACCGATATCAGGAATCTTAATCTTATCTCCAACTTTTACTTTATTTCCTGAAGCTATATAGTTTGCCATGTAGCAACCCATAGCTCCCTGAATACCACAATCCCATAATCCCCAACGAGTAATAATACCATCTTTTACATACTGTTTCATGGAATTAGGAGAAGCGAAACCAGTTATAGTAATATTTTTAGCTTTCAAACCTTTGTTCTGAGCTGCTTGAGCCTGTCCAGGAAGTGCAGTAGAGTCATTACAAATGACTAAATCAATGTCTGGATGTGCAGCTAATATAGATTCACCAACAGATATAGCTTGTTCAGCATCTTGATTTGAATAATAGTTGCTTGGTGCAACATTTACCCATTTTGGATAATGTGCTTTAATGTATTTCTCACCTTCTACCTGCCAAGAGTTCTGGTCGGTAACTGATGCATTTGAATAATGCCAAGTATATTTTATAGCATCTGTATCAGGATTTTTACCACGTTCTTTTAATGAATCATAACTCATCTTAACTAGCATCTCCCCTAGCTGAGCAGGAGTGCCTTGGGAAATCATAACTTTACGAACAGATTGATCTACGTCTGAGTCCCATGTAGTAACAGTAACGCCAGCCGCAGCCGCAGCTTTAAGTGCATCTTTAACACCAGCAGCATCCACAGATGATAAGCAAATACCATCAGTACCTTTCTGAACAGCTTGATTAA
>LIDZ01015084.1_pt10 | contig 22586 bp, 11 predicted proteins | sample 644651 | NCBI WGS metagenome assembly LIDZ01 (sample SAMN03856242, study PRJNA289617) | food metagenome | isolation source: wine grapes on drying loft during traditional withering process | host: Vitis vinifera cv. Corvina | place: Italy: Gargagnago di S. Ambrogio di Valpolicella | collected 2014-01 | reverse complement strand
ACTCAGTTGTCGGCACGGTGGCGCATTGTAACGAAATCCCGAGCATGACGCTCTGTCTTGAGGCTTAACACGCCACGACCTGCACCGGTACGCCGTTCAACGCCGCGTTGCCGGACAGCGCGTCGAGTTGCCGTTCGTCGGTCAGGTCATTGGCACTGACGCCAGGCAGGCTCTGCGCGATCGCCATCTTTACCCCAGCACGTGAATGCCCCCAACCGTGCGGCAGGCTGACCACCCCGGGCATCATGTCCAGACTGCCCAGCACCTGAACCTCGATCATCCCGACCCGGGAGCTGACCCGGACCTGCTGGCCGTCGCTCAGACCGCGGCACGCGAGATCATCAGGATGCATCAACAGTTGATGCCGGAGTTTGCCCTTCACCAGCCGATGGTAGTTGTGCATCCAGGAATTGTTACTGCGCACATGCCGGCGGCCAATCAGCAGCAACTCACCGGCCTGGGGAGCAGGCTCGGCTGCAAAGCGCGCCAGGTCGGCCATGATCACCTCAGGCGCGGCTTGAACGCGCCCATTGGCGGTCTTCAGGCGCTGTGCAAGATTGGCCTTCAACGCCCCAAGATCAAGACCGTGCGGATGACTGTCCAGGGTCTCCAGTGACAGCTTATGGGGTGATGCGTCGCCATAGAGGCCTGCACGCAGCCCGCGATCGATCATCTGCGCAGGCGGCAACGTGGGTTTCAGCGCCCGCTCGGCCTTGTCGGCAAAGGCGCTGGCCAGCCCGACGAAAATCTCCCAGTCGTGCAGCGCACCTTCGGGCTTGTCGAAAATGGCCCGATTGAAGCGCGTGACGTTACGCACGGCCAGAGTGTTGAAGGTGGTGTCGTAGTGATCATTTTCCAGTGCCGAGGTGGACGGCAGGATCAAGTCGGCGTGGCGAGTGGTCTCGTTGATGTAAAGATCGATGCTGAGCATGAACTCAAGCCCTTCGAGCGCCTGCTCCAGCTGACGGCCGTTGGGCGTCGACAGAACCGGGTTACCCGCAACGGTCACCAGCGCGCGAACCTGCCCCTCCCCCTCCACGAGCATTTCCTCGGCCAGCGCCGAGACCGGCAACTCCCCGCCATACTCCGGCAGGCCGGACACCCTGCTTTGCCACAGATTGAAATGACCGCCGGATGTCGAGCTGACGAGGTCGACGGCGGGCTCTGTACAGAGTGCGCCACCCACACGGTCCAGGTTGCCAGTCACCAGATTGATCAGCTGTGCCAGCCAATGGCACAGCGTGCCGAAGGTCTGAGTCGACACGCCCATTCGCCCATAGCACACCGCCTTGTCAGCGGCCGCGAAATCCCGTGCCAGTTGCCGGATCTGCTCGGCAGCAATACCGCAGCGCGGGCTCATGGCCTCGGCAGTGAAACCGGCAATGGCGTGGCGAACCTGCTCCAGGCCATCGACAGGCAAATGGCTCTCGCGGGTCAGCCCCTCCTCGAACAGCGTATTGAGCAGCCCGAACAGCAACGCTGCATCACCGCCCGGACGTACGAACAGATGCTGGTCAGCGATGGCAGCCGTCTCACTGCGGCGCGGGTCGATGACCACCAGTTTGCCGCCGCGCTGCTGGATTGCTTTCAGACGTTTTTCGACATCCGGTACCGTCATGATGCTGCCGTTGGACGCCAACGGATTACCGCCGAGAATCAGCATGAAGTCGGTGTGATCGATATCCGGAATCGGCAACAGCATGCCGTGGCCATACATCAGGAAACTGGTGAGGTGGTGCGGCAACTGATCGACCGACGTGGCCGAAAAACGATTGCGGGTCTTGAGCAGGCCGAGAAAGTAATTGCTGTGCGTCATCAACCCGTAGTTATGCACGCTGGGGTTGCCCTGATAGACCGCTACCGCGTTCTGCCCATGGCGCTGCTGAATGGCGTAAAGCCGCTCCGCCACCAGATCGAACGCCTGCTGCCAGGCAATCGGCTGCCACTGATCACCGCTGCGCAGCATCGGCTGGCGCAAACGATCAGGGTCGTTCTGGATGTCCTGCAGCGCAACCGCCTTGGGGCAGATATGACCGCGGCTGAACGTGTCCAGCGGGTCGCCCTTGATCGAGGCAATGCGCGGAGCAGAATCCGCCTCCACGACGGTCTCGATCACAAGACCGCAAATGGCCTCGCACAGGTGGCAGGCTCGGTAGTGTTCAGTCCGGGTCATCACAGCCTCAGATCTTGTCATGGCAATCCGGTTGATTGCCGAACACTCACTATGCTGCCTTGCCATGCCCCGCGCCACTGATGTTCGGACCGTGAATCGAGGGGCATCAGGCGCGCGGATGTTCTAACGAATCGATATCTGGTTAAGGGCGTTTTGCAGCAATCGCCGTATCAAAAAGCACGTTGTTAAACTACGCCATCAGACACGTGCTGAAAATGCCATGACGGTGCCGAGGGTTGTGTGGAAATCACGTACCTATTAGGCTAGAACCTGTTAAGAATACGAGCGAACAACCCAGGTTTTCTTTCTGAAACAACCTCAGGTGCAGAGGGCTCTACAATCTCTCTGACAGCGTGAGTACTTGGGCCATCAGGTCTCAAAAGGTCTCCTGGATAATGTTCATGACCTAAACAAAGCGAGTCATCTATTCCAAAAGCTTTCACCACCGCCACGGCCTCTACACACCAGCGACCAAAATAGGCTCCGCCTTCAAAGTTTTTGTCGCCATAGGTATACCAATAAGGGTGCCTGTAGCTGACCGCCTGCGGGTCTGCTCCAGATTTGGCTCCAGTGCGTACGTCCTTGTACCAGTGCTCAACAAAGTCTTTAAGCAGCGATGCTTGCGAATCTGCTGGCGCATCTACTGCCTTCAGCAATCGTGCATAGGGCATGGGATAAAGAAGCACGTCTCCGATTTTTCGTTCCGGACTACGGCTGGCTATGACTCGATCTAGTAGTAGGTCTTCGCCGTCATTGCCGATCAGTATCAGCAAGCGCCGCCATTGGTCGCCTGGAATTTCAAGCGCCAATGCCAGCCCGACCAGCCAGAAGCAAATGATGTAATGGTCATAGTTGACACGCCAGTGGTGCCGCGTGAATTGCTGCTCTGGAGTCCATACCGTAGCTCCGAGACGTTCAGCTTCCTCCCAAGCGTCCAATAGACCGGGGAAGTAGCGCGCCAAGTCAGTTACTGGGTGTCCCGCAGAGTATTTGCGCAGGATTTGGTGCCAGTGATCTTGCCCGATCTCAAAGGCGTATTGAGGAGCATAATCAGGATTTGCATTCGGCTGAAGCAGAAGCCCCTGAGACTTTGCAATATAGCTATCAGTGTCAGTGACGACTTTCTCCCAGTAGATAGCATTGCCGAGCGGTGCGCGTATCATTTAGTTCCTCCCTATGAGTTTTGATGTTGCGACAGGGCCCTCAACAAACTTTCCACCTTTGTCCAATATTCCGACTGTGACCTTGCCAAATGGATCGGTATGGACCAGCCACTTCTCAACCCTTCCCGAAAGTAGGGAGTCACGGATGTTTCTCGCCATTTGAGCATCACCATCCACCGACTCAAGAATGCGGTTGTAATTAGTTGTCGCACCCGTCATCCAATCATCACTCATCTGAAGACCATCTCTAGTCGGCTTCAGCTTCGACGAGCCAAATTTGTACTCAACAATCAGGTAGTCAACGCCTGGCTTGTCTACCTTGTACAAATCATCAATGCCAGTCTGGCCAATATCAGGAGCCCTGCCAATTTTTTCAGCACCTGGCACCAGTGTCTTGATTTGTTCACCCCCCATGACGCCACCGATGATGCTCTTCTGTGGATGCTGCTGTAGAAGATTGCTCTCTTCATGCAAAAACCAAAGCTGATATTACTCTGGCTTGGCTAAAAAACTGAAGGCTTCTCGTAGTCCTACTTTAGCGTTTACAGAGGCTGCTGGAGTTTCAGCAGCAGAATTTTCTTCTTAACTCCAAAAAATCCCGATATCACCCCTATGATCATTATTAAACAACTCGCTTACACCTACCAAAATATCGGCCCGCAGCATTTTTAAAATACCAACTAGACTTATCGCCTCCTGCAACCACCTCAATAAAACTAATCGTATTTAAAATCTATCTCTATCTTCATCGTATCCAACGATAGCCTTACTATACATCCTGTCCATGGCTTTCCCTCCATATACAATTTATTGGTTTCAAAAAAAACCCTCATCTTCACTAGAAGGTCAAATAGGTCGCTATCCACTCTAGCTGTTTCAGGTAAAAACCACTTTTTCTCGCCATTTTCTCCGACATAGTCGAATAGTAGTTTACAATGATCATTTTCCAAAGACAGCTCAGCGTCTAGAATTATTTCTTGCGCGCCGGCGGGGGCAATTGCTACTAGAATCTCACCAATGCCTTGATAGATTTCGTCATCATTCATTATAGGCCTCCTGGACTGTTGACTTAGGTTTCTCTCACAAGGCGCTCCGAGCCCATTTTATATGTCACAGCAAACTTCTCAGGGCGGACAGACTGCCCATTATATACAGGTTCAACTTTCACATCTACCGACTTCCCTTCTTTAAGAGCTGATGCCCACTTATTCTCCATGAACTTCCATACACCCTTATTTAGATTTCCGTTCATGAGCAATAAGTTAAGACGTACACCTGGGCCATTAAAGATACTAGCAATTAAATGACCGCCCTCATCGCCATCAATACCGCACTTTCCGGCCACACACTGTTGGTGGGTATTTCGATCATTCCTATTCAAGGAAAGACTAGACTCAACTTTGTCGACGCGACCTAATTCATCTGTTTGGTAGACTTTATTCCCATCAACCTTGTAAATGGTATTTGGCTCGGGTTTGTTTAGCTCTTTGGACCAAGCTCCTTTTTAACCAGAACTCACTTCGACTTCTCTTAAAGCCTTACCCGAGGGCTTCGCCTCTAAAAAATTCCGTTCAACAAGTGCGCCCGCCTCAGAGTCCGTCATAGATCTAATCGGATTCGAATTTTTAGCATTCTTCGCCGCAAGCTTCTCGATTCTAGCGATCTCAGGAATCTTTTCAAGCTGCGCACCGCCAACCTTGATGCCTGCCTTGGCCAGCGCCACGCTGCCTTTCGCTGCGCCACCTACGCCCGTCGCGATGCTGCCAACCTGCCAGGCGATGGCTGGAGGTGACCAGGCTGTTCTTGCCGTCCTGCACGGCTTTGTCGCTGCTGGCTAAACGGCGCCGACCAGATCGGTGTTGCCCCGCACGTTGATGTCGAAACCGTCATCACCGGCCTTGATGCCTGATTGCTCGGTGACGCTGGCGTAGTTGGAGTCGATGTTGGTCGCGCCGAAGTTGCCGCTGGCACCACTGATAGTGCTCATGCCGGTGCAGAACGGCGGAATGCACAGGCTGACGCCGAAGCCGAGGCTCTTTTCGTCGACCTTGTAGGTGTTGGTGTCCTGCAGGCTTTCGATATTGAGATCACCGCCGACGTCGGCGATGACCTTCTTGCCACTCGCCACCGCGCCTTTGATCTGGGTATCGAGTTAAAAGCGGGAAAAGTCTGATTATCTGATCGGGCGAGCTTTTTTAAAAATCAGGCCATGAGGGGCATCAAAAATCAATGTCTACTTTAGACCTTCCCTAAATAAACTGTATTTCTATGAGCATCTCAGTTGTCAGGGTACTTGAATTCTGTACTGACTTGCTCTCCATGTTTATATGAAATCACGAATGAAACCCAATCTTCACCGCGTTGCTCAGCGCTATGCTTAAGCTTATCTACCAACTCATACAGCCGTGTATCGTCCATATCTGTCCGGGCGTTGGTAGTCTCCACTCCATCCTTTTCGACAAGTAACTCTGTGTCTATGAATCCTTTTCCTACTACCACCTCGTAACGAAAACGATCATAGCCGTCGATAATTCCGTTATCAATAATGGAAAATATTTCTTTAATTAATGCAAAATCTTCGGTAATCATGTGTGTTCCTTTCAAGGCTTGCTGGATTCACTTTTGAAAATACTTGTTCTGGTCCTGCCATCAATGGTATAGGTGACTGATAAAGTGTCAGATCTAATAGAGTCCGCAGTTTATCTGTTGAATTTGATTGTGGTTGGGCCAACCGTCTTCGTCGAGTCGTCCAGAGCCTTTTTGATGATATTTTCATAGAAAACTTTATAGGCTGAATTATTGAAGTTTTTATCTTGCGGGAAAAGGTTGTAGCCGTCACATGTTCCGCCTTGGCTGCAAGCTTGAGCATGACCAACCACATCAGTGTCTCGGCCCTGATGGCCCATCTCTGTTTGCCTAGAGTCGCGAGGGATTTTTTCATTCACAGGGATAAAGGTCAACTCTTCAACCTGACCTGCGCTGTTGGTTGTGAAGGATTTCCCATTATCAAGCTCATACCGTGTATTTGCAGCTCGTGCACTCGGGTTATTAAGCAGCTCGTATTCTGGAGTACCCTTAACTGCATTTTCAGTTTTAACTTTTACAATCGGTATTTCAGTCGCCGACTTTACACGTTGAGCCCCCCGAAGCTCAGCCTCAGTTTTAGCAAACTGCCCGAATTTGGAGCTAGCACTTGCCTCCTGGCTATCTGCAATAGCGCCTACAACACGGTTGCGTACAGCTTCGGCTTTCGCAATCTTCTCAAGTCTAGCGGCCTCAGCCAGCTTTTCAAGCTGCTCGCCGCCTACCTTGATCCCTGCTTTGGCCAGCTTCACACCGCCTGACGCCGCTCCCCCCACTCCCGTAACGGCGGTGCCGATTTGCCAGGCCAGTTCGCCCATGGCCTTGCCCATCGCTTCAGCGTTATCGTCGCCGCCTACCTCCAGGGCGTTTTTGATCGTGTCTATCCTGGCGCTGAATTTGTTAGCGACATCTTCACCAAGCTGCGCTCTGACCTCCGGGTCGCTGATCAGGCTGCTCAGGCCATTGAGGCCATTGATGGGGTGCATCGCGAAATCAGCCAGGCCCGTAATGTCCCCCCAGCTGGACTCCGCCAGACCCTTGCCAATCCCGTACAGGGTCAGTATTTCCTGCTTGCCGCTGATGGCTAACCACTTGCCAGCCACTTGGGCCTTGGCAACCAGTCCTTTTGCAGCTTCATATTCCTTTCTGGCCTGCGCTTCTTGCTGCGTCGCCAACCAATTGTTATCCACCGCCGCACCCGCCGCCGTATTCGCGGCAGTCGGGTCGATAGAAGCGCTGGTCGCGGCCAACCCCGTCACTAGGCTGACGATCAGGTTACGTTTGGCTTCGCGTTGTTCTTCGCTTTCGTCCGGGCTGCTTTGTGAGAACAGGCCGGTCAGCAGGCTGGACACCGCTGCGCCTGCTGCACCGCTGCCGCAGCTTTGGTTGCTGGCCGCCGCACCTGCGCAGGCGACGATGCCATGTAGCGCGGCGTGCAGTGGGGAGCCTTCGGTCAGTTCGCCATTTGCTACAAGGTCGCCGATGTAGCCTGCGCCGCGCTGCTGGACGTAATTGACCACCAGACTTTGCACGAACGCGGCGTTGCCGGCGCTGATGTTGCCACCGGCTGCACCGATCAGGGCGGTGGTAATTTGTCGGTAAGTGCCGCCTGCGCCCCAGTTTTCGGAGATGTCGTTGGCTTCTGCCGCCAGTTGCCTTGCACTGTTCTGCAAGAGCATTCGCTCGGTATCGCTCAAGCCACCGGCTTTATCAGCTTGCTCTTGCAGCTCTTTGGACTGTTGTCGCTTGAGGTCCGCTTCCCTCGCCTTGTTGGCGAGGAAGGTGCTGGCTTCGTTGGAGAACGCAGTGACGATCTCGAACCAGGCGCGGACTTCATCTTCGTCGAAGATCGGCTTGAGCGAGTTGCTGACGTTGCGATCACTGGACACGTCGCGGTTGAGGCCGGCGACGGTTTGTTCGGCGTTCTGACCCGTACGTTTCTGCTGTTCGGCGTCGTCGGTGATGACGACGGCACCGCCACTGATGCCGCTGCGCGTTACGCTGCTGGCGATCACTATCAGGTCTGTGTTGCCTCGCATGTGATGCCAAAATCGTCATCACCGGCCTTGGTACTGTGACTACAGAAAACTCTCACACGATTTAAGCGTACGGATGTAGCCACGTGTTACTCCCCGTCTATCCATGCTTGCTTAATCCAGCTCGCTAGATTAGGCCAGCTCTCATTTGAGCTTCCATCATGTGACCAATACCGTACAGTTCCATCTTCTAGAATGCAGTAGTAATTTCCGTTATCCTCGCAGACGGGAATCCAGGAGTCAGGTAAACCCTGCTGTCTCGCCTCAATGACAGCGTTTAGAAGCTCTCTGGGGCTGTCTCTGTTTGCTGTTAATCTAAGAACATCTTTTCCATTGCAAATGCTGTCACTTGCCTCTTTAACGAAAGTCTTGTAATCACTCGGGAAAGAAACCCCTAATTCATGCTCATACGCATTGATTAACTCATCATCAGGTAACTGCTGATGAAGTGGAAGAGGGATGCGGCAGACTTTTAATTCGGCAATAGCGGTACTGATATTAATTTGCATATAAGTACTCTTCGGTTCTTATTGGTTAGGGTTGATGAAATTGATAAGCCCTTAATTGAAATAAAATCTGACCAACTTAGATCTTAAGGGTCGCTTCCGCTTGATAGAGCATCCCGATGTTGATCAGCAGATTGCCTAATTAATAAAGTTGTGGAGGTTGATTAAGCAATTTCCTTGAAAAAATCTATTCGCTCCGGGCATGCTGCAGCACCCTTTTTACTGAATCTCCACGACCTCTCCATTCCTTACTGCTTAAAAGATGAGTGCCTAGCATTAATAGTAAGCCGCTTTTAAATTCTGTTGCGGTTTCTGCTTGATCTTTTAAGAGTTCTTCGATTCCGCGTGCGCTCATGCCAAATTCTCTTTGGCACAATATTTCATCAAAATAGTTGATTAGGTTTATTCTATATATGCCGTCTCTGCCATTGATGTCTTTGCCCAGTTTCCCTCCTATTTCAACTACTACTGCCCAGTCGCTACGAGTGATACTCCAATCATGAAGTGTCGCTCGACAGCATTTAAAGGCTTTGATGTAAGTTGTAAATATTTCATTTGTTAAGTCTTGTAACTCGACTTTCCCAGGATTGAATCCAATGAACAATGTGTCATCATATTGAGCTTCATCTTTTAAATATTTTTCATTTCGCAAAATGTACGTAAGACGCCCTTTTACCCCTTTTTGGTAGAAATTTGTCTAACGATACCGTTATCAATAACTCAGCACCAATACCAGGTAGGGCGCCTAGTTTAGCCAAATTCAATTAAAAATCAAGAGGCTATAAATTTTCCATCGTTGTCAACCCAGATTACTCCCGGAATCTCGTAGAAGTAATATGTTAGCTCTTCGTCATTAGCGCTTGTCACCTCATCGGGCCATTTGCTTTTTAGGTAATCAATGATTTGTTCTGCCTCTAAGTTCCAATGAGCCTCAGAGTCATTTATTGTAAGTTTAGGATGTGGATTGTCTGGAGAAACATAGCAATCAGCATCAGGTGCAATAAATTTTATTTTGCCATGATTTAGTAAGTGCTCAACTATTGTAAAAAAGGCGTCTTTTTGCTGCGTGAATGATAAGTCTGGATTCCATGAGCTTATAGAACTGAAAAGAGCTGATATCCATAGGCCAAATGCATCTTGCGTTATTTTTTCAATAAATTTCACGGTCATTATTTTTTCTCAATTAGAAACTTTAGTTCTGGATTGTATGTTGTTCCTGATGCTGCTTTGGGGATATCTATAGTCCATGCTGGGCCAGTTTGTTCTGCCGATGATGAGAAATTCCTGAGATTGAAGTTTCCATTAGGAGTTCTTACTACGTAGATCTCTCCCTTTCCAGGGATAGAGCGAGGAGCTGGCAGGTTTTCTAAGTTGGTAAGCTCAGCGAAATATTGTTTAATTTCCAAATCGGTGGCACCCGAGAATATTTTTGCATTGCCTGAATTTGGAACCTCAATTAGTGACCGATTTCCAAATTGAATACCACTCCGAGAGTTGGCTGAGCTGAATAGCTCTTTTATTTCTGTTCCGCGATCTATATTTGGAACCTTTGGCCCCGCCTCCAAAACGTTCCGATCAGCGAGAATGGTCGTCTCATAATCCGTCATCGAACTCATCGGATTCGGATTTTTAGCATTCTTCGCCGCAAGCTTCTCGATTCTAGCGATCTCAGCCATCTTTTCAAGCTGCGCACCACCAACCTTGATGCCTGCCTTGGCCAGCGCCACGCCACCCTTCGCTGCGCCACCTACACCCGTCGCGATGCTGCCAACCTGCCAGGCGATTTCGCCGATGGCCTTGCCCAGCGCTTCGGCGTTTTCGTCGCCGCCGACTTCAAGGGCCGTTTTGACTGTTGCGATTTTGGTGTTCAGTTCATTGACGACGCTGTCGCCAAACTGCGCTCTGGCCTCAGGGTTGTTGATCAGCTGACTGAGGCCGTTCAGACCATCAATCGGGTGCATCGCGAATTCAGCCAGGCCCGCCACATCATTCCAGCCGGACTGCACCAGGCCCTTGCCGATGCCGAGATGGGTCAGGACGTCCTGTTTACCGCTGATGTATGCCCATTTGCCCGCCACCTCAAGCTTGGCCGCATAACCTTCGGCCTCGTCATATTCTTTCTTGGCCTGAACAATCTGCTGCGTCGCCAGCCAGTTGTTATCCACCGCCGCACCCGCCGCCGTATTCGCGGCAGTCGGGTCGATAGAAGTACTGGTCGCCGCCAGCCCGGTCACCAGGCTGACGATCAAATTACGTTTGGCTTCGCGTTGTTCTTCGCTTTCGTCCGGGCTGTTTTGCGAGAACAAACCGGTCAGCAGGCTGGACGCCGCTGCGCCTGCGGCACCGCTGCCGCAGCTTTGGCTGCTGGCGGCGGCGCCCGCGCAGGCGACGATGCCATGTAGCGCGGCGTGCAGTGGGGAGCCTTCGGTCAGTTCGCCATTTGCTACAAGGTCGCCGATGTAGCCTGCGCCGCGCTGCTGGACGTAATTGACCACCAGACTTTGCACGAACGCGGCGTTGCCGGCGCTGATGTTGCCACCGGCTGCACCGATCAGGGCGGTGGTAATTTGTCGGTAAGTGCCGCCTGCGCCCCAGTTTTCGGAGATGTCGTTGGCTTCTACCGACAGTTGCCTTGCACTGTTCTGCAAGAGCATGCGCTCGGTATCGCTCAAGCCACCGGCTTTATCAGCTTGCTCCTGCAGCTCTTTGGACTGTTGTCGCTTGAGGTCCGCTTCCCGCGCCTTGTTGGCGAGGAAGGTGCTGGCTTCGTTGGAGAACGCAGTGACGATCTCGAAACCGGCGCGGACTTCGTCTTCGTCGAAGATCGGCTTGAGCGAGTTGCTGCCGTTGCGATCGCTGGACACATCGCGGTTGAGGCCGGCGACGGTTTGTTCGGCGTTCTGACCCGTGCGTTTCTGCTGTTCGGCGTCGTCGGTGATAACGACGGCACCGCCACTGATGCCGCTGCGCGTTACGCTGCTGGCCTTGTCGCTGGCGCTGATGGCGATCGGCATGTTGGCGCCGATATTGTTTTCGTTCTTCGCCAGGTCGGTGCCAGGGTTGACCGTGCCGCCCGTCTGCACGTTGCCTTCCTGGTCCTTGCCGATTTCGTTGTAGCCACCGCCGAGGCTGACGGTGTTGGCGTCGTAATCGGCCTTGTTCTTGATGTCGCGGCTGGTGAGGCTGGAGGTGACCAGGCTGTTCTTGCCGTCCTGCACGGCCTTGTCGCTGCTGGCGATCACGGCGCCGACCAGATCAGTGTTGCCCCGCACGTTTATGTCGAAACCGTCATCACCGGCCTTGATGCCTGATTGCTCGGTGACACTGGCGTAGTTGGAGTCGATGTTGGTCGCGCCGAAGTTGCCGCTGGCACCACTGATGGTGCTCATGCCGGTGCAGAACGGCGGAATGCACAGGCTGACACCAAAGCCGAGGCTCTTTTCGTCGACCTTGTAGGTGTTGGTGTCCTGCAGGCTTTCGATATTGAGATCACCGCCGACGTCGGCGATGACCTTCTTGCCACTCGCCACCGCGCCTTTGATCTGCGTGTCCCCGCCAGACGCCAGCAGCAACTGGTTGCCAGCTTCCACTTTGGTGTTGGTATGGGTCAGCTCGTCACCGTCGGCCTGGCCCTTATTGCCGGTGACGCCCAAGTCCAGGGTAAAGCCGTTTTTGGTGCCGCCCAGCGAGAAGCCGATACCCACGCTGGCGCTGCTGCCTTTGCTGTCGGTGTTTTGCTGGCTGGTGTTGTTGGCGGCCAGCAGGTTGATGTCGCCGTCGGCCATCAGGCTGGCGTCACGCCCGGCCTTGATCTGGCTGCCTTGTACCGTGATGTCGCTGTCTGCACCTGCGCCGGTCGCGCGCAGACGCACATCTTGACCGGCGGTGATGGTCGATCCGGCGGCGCTGTCGCTGGTCTGGGTAGTTTTGCTTTCATTCTTTTTGGTGCCCAGTGACAGGCTGATGTTGAGGCCGCCTGCCATGTCGGGGTTCATCGCCACCGCCGTGGCGGCGTTGTTACCGCCCAGCAGTACCGTTGCTGCCGCCAGCGCTTTCATGCGCCCGTCGTCGGTGTTCTCCGACGCATGCTTCATCTGTTGAGTGGTCTGGATGGCGCTGATGACCGGGTTGGTCACGGTCAGGGTAAATCCGGTCTGCTTGAACAGCGTTTCGCGTTCGCGCTTGCTGCTGTTACGTGCCTCGACGACATCGATGGTTTGCCCGGTGATGTCGACGCTGCCTTCAGGCGCGCTAACCTGGCTGCCCACCTGGCGGTAGCCTTTGCCCGCCTCGATCAGCACATCGCCCTTGGTCGAGCCCACCGTACTCGCCGCTGCCGTCTGGCTGGTGGTGAGGTCCTTGACGCTTTGCTGCTGAGTGCCGAGCGTCAGTGCAATGCCGCCACCGCTGAACAGGCCGCTTTTCTTCACCGACTTGTCATGACGTTCGCTGCTGCTCTCGGTCGCAGCTTCGATGTTGATGTTGTTGTCAGCCGCCAGAATGGTCTGGTTGGTAGACACCACGTTGCTGCCGCTGACGTTAATGTCGCGACCGGCCTGGACATAGGTTTGCTCGCCACTCAGCGTCGAGCCCTGCGCCTGGGTCTGGTTGACAGTGTCACGTGTGGTGGTGGTCTTGCTGGAGAACAGACCGTTGCTGCCCTTGAACTTGTGCGCCTCATCTGCAAACTGGGTGTTTTGCGCAGCAGTGAGATTCACGTCGCGCCCGGCGTCGGCAATGATCGCACCTTGCTGGCTGGTGACACTCGCGCCTCGGGCGTTGATGTCCTGCGCTGCGCTCAGGCGAACGTCGCCCTGCCCTTGAATGGTCGAGCCGACTTCGGTCTGACTGGCATCCTTGCGCCAGTTGCTGTCGTTCCAGTTAACCGATTGCTGATGGGCTTCGCCGACAGTCGTCAGGTTGATGTTATTGCCAGCCTGCAACGATGTGCTGCCGCCAGTACCTGCGTTGACCACCTGAGCGCCGGTCAGGTTGAGGTCTTTGCCCGCGTTGACGTCCATGGTGCCGCCAGCGCCGCTAACGAACAACCCGGCCACCCGCGACAGGTTGGTACGAGTGCCTTGAGCGCTGCTGCTATCGCGACTGCTGGAGATGACATTGACGTTTTGCCCGGCATTGATCGCCAGGCTGTCTGTAGCGCCGATCAGCCCACCGAGATTGTCGAGGTTTTCCCGGGCGGTCAGCGAGACCTTGTCAGCCTGGATGCGACCACCGAGGTTTTCGATGTTCTGCGCGGTAATCGCCATCACACTGCGCCCGGCAAGGCTACCGCTGTTGACCAGGTCGCCTGCGATGTTCAGGTTCAGGCGTTGTCCGGCAATCAGCGAGCCAGAGCCGTTGAGGTCGCTTTCCTGCACGCGCACGTAGACCTGAGGCACCAGCACGTCGCGTGTTTCGCCATTGGCGAGGGTGACTTTCTTCTGCACCAGCCAGACGATATCGCTGGTCAGCTGCGCCATCTGCTCGGGGGACAGCTCGACGCCAGGCACCAGTTGCCATTGATTGGCGAGGGTCACAGCGTTGTCGATCAGCGCCCGGTACTGGGCTTCGTCATTCGCATAGCCATCAAGGAAGCGTCGACCGGTTAGCTGCGCGACCTGTTCGCGAATCAGCTTCTGCTCGTAGAAACCGTCACCGAGGCGTTGCTGGGTCAGGGCCGGGTCGACTTGCAGGCGCTCAAGCATGTAATCCGACGACAACCAGGTACGGTAACTGGCAAAGCGCGGATCGGTTTCGATCAGGTAGCTGCTGCTGGGCTGCGGGTTGGTGGTAAACAGACTGTTATTGGGCAACTCAAGAGACGGGCCACCGGTGCGGATCTGTTCGGCGACGCCTTGGGCGTTTTGCGTAGTTTGCGCAGCGACCTGCACGATAGGGGCGACCTGAAAGGTTCTGGCCGCTGGCGCATTCACCGCGCCGGTGGACGCAATCTGCTGGCCGACTGCCTGGGTCCCGCGCGCGCTGATCTGCGTGCCGGTGCCAGCGACGGCAGAGTTTTGTGCGAAGACAGTTGGTTGCAGGGATATCTCCTGGATCAACGGCGCAGGAGTGTAAGCCGCCGTATTCGAGCCTTGCCGGTCGCGACCCTTGCGCTGGATACGATAGAAGTTGGTCACCGTCCCGCTGTCGACCGTAGTGCGCTGGCCGGACAGTTCGGTGTTGGTCAGACTGGTAACGTCCGCCTGCAATAGCCCACCGGCAATGATGCGACTCTTGTCGTTGAGCACATCGCCAGCGCTGATCAGCATCGTTCCACCGGACAGTATCTGCGCGGGTGCCGAGGTGGCAATCTGGGTTTCATTGACTACGCGGGTGTAGTCGTAGCGATTCCAGTTGTCGCGCTGGCCCTCAGGGGTGACCAGATAATTGACCTCATCGTTACGCAGGGAAATCTCATTAGCCTGATAGCGATTGGTCGAGCCAGTGAGCTGAAATTCCTGCTCTGGCGTACGGCTGACTTCCACTTCACGAGTGCTGAAATGTTCGTTGGTGTTGCGCGCGCTTTGTACGTTCAGCGAGAGATTGCCGAGCGCTTCGATCGTTGCGCTGGCATTGGTCAGCAGTTGAGCACGACCCTGTGCAGTATCTGCGGCGCTCAAGCCGCCGCCGATGGCGAGGTCGCCAGCACTGAAAATCAGCGATTGCTCGCGGTTGTTAACGGTGCCGGCGCCGATGTTCAACGACTCTCGTGCTGCGAGCGTGGCCGCAGTACCGTTTTCGTCGAGGTTGTTCAATGTGGTAGTGGCAATCGCCAGTTGGTCACCATACAGACGCGCAGTCCCAAGATTGTTGAGCGTCGTGGCCTGCACGCGCACCTGCTGGCCATCGATCAGGCCACGGTTGGTCAGCGTGTCAGCGACGTTCAGGCGAACCTGGCCCGCGCTGATTTCGGCATTGGCGCTGTTGTCGAGCGTCTGTGCGCTGACCAGCAGCGACTTGCCCGCCAGTAAACGCCCGGTGTTGTTGAGCGCCCCGGCGGTGCTCAGATCAACGTTATTGTTGGCCTGAATCTGCCCGCTTAAATCAAGGCCGCTCTGCAACCTGAACGTGATGTCACCCAGGCTCAAGGCTCGGCCAGTACCGCTGTAGTAAGCCGCGTTGAGCGACAACAGCTTGCCCGCAATCAAGGTGCCGTCGAGGTTATTGACCGACAGCAGTTTGCCCGCCATCAGCGTACCGTCGAGGTTGTTTGCGAACTGACGCCGCTGCGCCGTATCGCGGTCGCTGATGGTCAGGTCGCCGGTCGAAGAGATCAGGCCATTCTGGTTATTCAGCGTCTGGCTCACGCCCAGCAACAGACCTTCATCGGTGCGTACGGCACCGCCCTGGTTGTTGAGGGTGTTGACCGCAAGATTCGTGCTGCGGCCTTCAAGGCCTTGGTTGGTGCCCTGCGTGGCGCTGTTGTCGAGCACATCGGTGCTCAGGCTCAACGCGCCCGCACTGCGGACCAGCCCACCCTGATTGTTGAGGGTCTGACCCAGCACCAGCTCGACGTCGCCGAGGCTTTGCAACTGGCCGCCACGGTTGTTCAGCTGTGAGCCTTCGATGTGTACGGTTTTCTCACCAATGATCTGGCCGCCGTCGGTGTTGGCCACGTCGCTGGCGTTGAGCAACAGGTTGCCCTTGGCGCTCAAAAAGCCTGCGCTGTTGTTGAGGCTGGCGCTACGGATTTCCACGGCATCCTGGCCGCTGATGCCTTTGGTGGTGCCGGATTGCAGGTTGTTCAGCGCCTGGCTGCCGGTGTCGATGAACAGCTTGCCTTTGGCTTGAATCAAGCCGGCAGCGTTACGCAATTCGCCACTGCGCAGGTCCAGGGTGGCACGGGCGTCGAGTGTGCCGTCGCTGTTGTCGGCCAGATTACCGTTGCTGTTGAGGTCCAGTGCCTGACCGCTGATCACACCACTGCGGTTATCCAGACCCTTAGCTGCAACAGTGATGTCACCCTGGGCTTCCAGGCGTCCGCCATTGTTGTTCAGAGCGCCATTGCTCACGTTGACCGAAAGGCCGGACTGCACCGAACCCAGCACACCATTGGTGTTGTTGAACTGCCCGGCGATGATCGCCATGCGTTGGGTGGACGCCAGCGTGCCGCCGATGTTATTCAGCTGGCTGAACTGCGCTTGCAGTTCGCCACCGGCGCTAACCTTGCCCTGAGTATTTTCCAGACGTGCGCCGTTCAGTTGCGCGGTGCCGCTGGCCGCCAGCGTGCCGCCGCTGTTGTCGATCAGATCGCCCGCAGTAACGGTCAGCAGGCCGCCGTCGGTGGCGATGACTTTGCCACTCTGGTTATTCAGCGTACCGACGTTGAGCGCCACAGCGCCCGGGCTGCTGACCTGTCCGTTCTGATTGTCTAACTGCTGGCTGGCGTTGATCTGCATTGGCTGAGCGCCGGTTTGCAGAATGCGACCACGCTGGTTGGACAGGTTGGTGGTGTCGAGCGTGATCTGCTGGCCCTGGGTCAGGCCATCATCGACCACCACATCGGCGGCCTTGATCGACAACATGCCGTTAGTGGCAATGCTGCCTTTGCCGCCGTCAAGCCGGTTGGCCTGGATATTCAGTGAGCCCTGGCCGGCATGCTCGATGTTGCCGCTGCTGTTGTCTACGCGGCTGGCGCTGAGTCGAGAGTTGTTAGCGTTGGAGGCAATGCGTCCACTGCGGTTGTCGAGGGTCGCACTGGCGTTGATCGAGGTATCGGCAACGCCGGTCTGCACCAGTTCGCCACCAACGTTGGACAAGTCGCTGGCGTTCAGTTGCAGGTTGTCGGCGTTGACGGTGGCGCTGTCGGTGCGCAAGGTTTTCGTCGCGCTGGCCATGAGTGTCTGGCTGGCATCGACCTTGCTGCCGCTGAGGTTGGCGTCGCCGTTGTTGGCGGTCAGGGTGACATTGCGACCTTGAGTCTGGCTGCCGCTGAGGTCCAGATCATCGGCCTGAAGATTGATGTCACCCGCCGCCAGATTCTGGCCCTGGGCCGTGACAGTAGCGGCCTGTACCGTGAGGTTGCCACTGCTACCCAATTTGCCGTCCGTAGCTGCGCCCGCCGCCAGTGCCGAGCCCCTGTTACTGCGAATTGCCTTGCCGGTGACAGTGGTGTTGTTCTGGCTGGCGATCGTCCCGCTGTTGTCGATATCTCCGGAGGTGACGAGTCCGAGGTCGCCCTTGGCGTAAAGCGAGCCGCTGTTATCAACGCTGGTGGCATTGATACGGGCCGTCGTTGCACTGCTGATGGCCCCCTGGTTTTGCAGCTTGCCATCGGCGCTGATCACGACTTCGCCGGCCATCGCACCGATCTGCCCGGCATTGCGCATGCCGACGCCTGATTCAGTACCCACCAACATGATCTTCCCGGCATACATGCCACCCAGCTGCGCCACATCAATGGCAACGGTCGGCTTGTCGCCATCAGCTCCGGCCTGAGGTGTGGCCTGCGTGTTGTCGGCGTTGACCTGATTGCGTCCGGCAGTCACTTTCAGGTCATTGGCCCAGATACCTGCATTAACCTGCACGGTGCGGGCGATCAGGTCTGTGTAGTCGGCGTCACGGGTATCAAGGCCTTTGCCCTGAATATTGATAGCGCCGCGATTCACCGTGTAGCCGGTGATGCGGCCGTTCTCCAATTGCGCCTGACCGGTGCTCAGGGTTGCACGGTTGGCGTTGATGAAGCCACAACCGTCGCAGGTAATACCGGCCGGGTTGGCGATCACCACCTGGGCGCGCTGCCCGGCGACTTCGACATAACCGCGCAGCTGGCTGGGATTGCTGGCGTTGACTTCGTTGAGGATGACCCGCGCGTTGCCATTGGCCAGCGCCGCGTTGCCTTCGATCCAGCCACCCAGCTGAGTCTGAGAGTTCACCCCGCTGTTGTTGAGAATAACCCCACGGTTGTCGACATCGAACTGGTTGTACGTATTGCGCGAAACACCGGCGGCGCTCGGCGTCTGAATATTGACCTGTGGCGTGCCATTGGCGCTTTCAATCACGGTCGGACGCTGGCCGGCTGCGGCAGAGGGATCAGCGACTATGGTGCCAGCGGCCCAGACCGGTCCTGCGCTCAAGGACACCAATCCGATCGCAGTCATCAACGCGAAACGCAGCGCGCCCAGCGTCGCTACGCAGCCGGGCGCTACCGCCACTTGGCTGGCGCGAGTACCGGGTGCCTTGACCTGGCTGGCGACGTTCTCCGCCACGACCATCAACAAACCACGTGCCTTGTTGAAAACGATTCGGTAAAGGTGCTTGTTCATAGCAATTCCATCTGCGGAGCCAGCCCCGCGAAACTAACGTTTATAAAGGCGAAGTCTTGAATGCCATAGCGGTGGCGACCGGGTGCGCAGCGAACCAGGCTTTCGCCTGTTCAGGGATCACACCAATGCCCTGAAATGTCTTGATCCGTAGCCCGCGCTCTTCACCACGGTGATAGAGCGCGCGCCCGCATTTGTTGGCGAACAGCCGGCGGTGCAGTACACGTGACAACGCGGCGGTATGCCCAAAAGGCGCTACCCAGTCGTTAAGCCAGATTCGCTCGCCGCAGTTCCAGTCGGCTTCGCTCAGGGCCAAAGGTGATTGCTGGAGATAGCGCTGCTCCGCAGCCTCGTCGAGGTTAAGCCAGGACAGGTAGCACACCGGCTTACCGTCCTCGCTGCCAAGTACGAACTGACGATGCTTGAGCGCTGGCAGCAGCAGCGTGGGCAAAGTGTGCAGCGGTGCATCGCGATGAGCGCTGGAGTGCATCCACAGCCAGGTCACCGAACCGAGTACCGCGGCTTCGTTCCAGGGCTCGTCGATCAGGCCAGGGGCCGTTATGTCTAGCGATTCAAAGCGCATGGCATGACCTCAGAATGACCAGATAACGGTAAAAGCCGTGGTGACGTTGGCCGTCTCGAAACCATCGGGTTTCTTCAGAGGCGTGCCCACCGACCAGTCATAAGACAGGCCTTTATAGCCACCGCGAACACCGATCACAGCACCGGCCAGGCGTTTACCGATCAGGAATTCGCTGGCCTGACCGCTGACTTCGCCGTAGTCGATCCCGGTGTAAAGCTCCTGGCCGGTTTGCCCCAGCGCCAGACCGAGTTCGTTGCGCAATGTCCAGCCGCGATCAGCAGACAGAATATTTTCCCCGTCAAAGCCGCGCACGCTGTAGCGTCCGCCGATCGAAAAGCGGTCCTGCGGCACTAGCGGCGTCCGGTTCCACTGCGACCGCCAACTGCCGATGTAGCGCAGGCGCTGGTCACTGAGGGCGAATGGCACTTGCAATTGGGCGTCGGCGGTGATGATCTGCGAACGTGATGTGCCTGCACCCAGCGCGTCTTCAGGCGCCTCAAGCGAGTCATGGGCTCCGGTGCCACGACGATAGGCGACCCCCAGGTCAAGAATCGACGCGCCAATGAACTCGCGATGATCCAGACCGAACTGCCAGCCGGCCATACGTCGGTCCTGGTTGCCGATCTCGGTATCATCAATGAAGTTTTCCGAAGAACGCGTCCACAGCCCGCCCCACGCCGTGGTCTTGCGCACCGCATCGCGATACAACAGGCGCGACAGGCGCAGGTCGTTATTACGACTTTCGCCGCGATACTGGTAGGTCTGCGTGGTGCCGGCTACCGACTGCTCGTAGTTGTACTCGCTGGTGGTGAACGCCAATTGCCAGTAACCGAATGGCAGTGAATAGTGAAACGTATTGCCGTCGGAGCCACGTCGGCCGGATTCACCACCGCCCAGATCGTGGTTGAGGCTCGCGTAGAACAGATCGTTAAGCGAAAGCAGGTTGTCCAGCGAAAGCGAGACGTTGCCTTGGTATTTGCCTGTGGTCTTGCTGCCTGAGTTATCCAGCGACAGGCTGACGCGGGCCGGGAACTGCTGGCTCCATTTGATCACCACGTCGCTTTCGCCAGGCTTGGCATCTGCCGCGCGGGCTGGCGTGATCTGAATATCGGCCTCGGCTGTAGGCACGCGCTTGAAGTTTTCCAGCGCCTGTTCGATGTCACGCAGGTTGAGCAGATCGCCAGGGTTGGCGGGCATCGCATTCCACAGGTTGGCGCGACGACTGGTGCCTTCCGCAAAACGAATTTCGCGAATGCGCCCGGGCACTATTGTCAGTACCAGAACACCACTGTTCAAATCCTGGGCTTCGGCGAGGACGCGCGTCGTGACGTAGCCTGCCTCGATGATCGCATTCTGCATGCGCTTCATCGTCATGTTGATACCCGCGCCCCCCAGGCAACGACCGACAGCAGGATCATCCTTGGGGTTGGCAGCCTTGAGTGCCCATTGAAACTGTTCCGACGCCTCGCCAATCAGGCGAATGTCCTCAATCGCAAAGCAGGGCGTCTCCTTGGCAGGGAGACGTGAGCCACCTTCGTCGAGCGTTGGCGACTGCAGGCGCACATCGGGGCGTGTTTCCAGCTGATCACGCAACGCGCGCTCGCGATCCTGCTGGCGCAGCAGCTCTTCTTCGGGGCCTGCAGCGTGAGCGACTGTGCTCGCCAGCAAGCTCCAGACGGTCAGTGCCAGCGCGATATGCCTGGTATTCACGGATGACAAACGTATCACCTCCACAAAACGTCGAGCGGGGCTTGGCTTGAGCGACAGGCAACGAGCATCCGGGTGCATTTCACATCCTTGTGGACAGAATCAGAGGCGCAATAAGTGCCCCGCCTGGAACGGCAGTAGCACTGACAGAATTAGAAATACGTAATGATTTTGACGTGCAGAAAAAGAACTTTCCTACATGGCGTCGGAGATTTCAGATAGCGGAAGGTGGCAAAAGTTTCGCAGTGAGTAAGCAATTTGTTACAAAGTTCAAAGAATGTGACAACTTTCACACGTCCAGGCTGGCTGGAGCGTGCGTTCAAGGCAGATAGAGAGTGCGGCCCACGCCATGTTCCGTACCGCAGCGACCGGGGCTGAAGCTGTAGCAGCCCCTTGCCGAATCAACCGCCGATAGGCGTGACGACCTTGCGCTGTTGCTGGATTTCAGCCACGGTTTCGATCTGTTCCTGCGCCAGGTGGACGCCGGTCAGATCGCCGATCAGGCGCCAGTGCTCGTCGAGGCCTGAGCTGATGGTGGCCATGCGATCGATCATGCGCCGCCCCGCCGTACGCGTGACTTCGTCCTCGCTGCGCAGCAGCTCGAAAGACATCGAGGTCATCGAAGCTGTCAGATGGGTAAGCGTGCGGGCGGTGAGCCCGAGCAACTCCGTTAATTGATGCTCTTTTGAGTCCATTCCCCCACCCCTTGATCAGTAATGTATCGGCAACGATTTATAACCCACGTCCGGGATTAAAGAAACGGTCCTTGTTTCAAGCCCGTGAAGTGCATCCCATCAGGCAACGCCCGCGCAAACGTGGACTGTTACAGGATTGGTACTAATTGCCAAGCGCTATTTGGGCAGTGTACAAATGCTGCCTTCGGAAAACGTGCAGATGGCTATCAACCTTCTCAGCGTAGCCAGTTTTTGCCCCGTCAACACAGAATAACGGCGTCCCCTCTATCCGGGACGCAGTCGTACACATGTTTCAGAAAAACGCATGCTATTGGTAAGACGCGACATTTTTTTATACTATCGCGCCTTTCTTATTCGTCGCCCCGTGCGGCCTCCGCCGCAGGTCTCGCCCGTTTTATCGATAAAAACCGGCTTTGATAACCTGCGGTCTGTTGCAGAAAAGGTAGTTAATCATGAACGCCAGGCACTTTCTCTCGATGATGGATTACACCCCGGATGAACTCTTGGGCTTGATCCGTCGTGGCGTAGAGCTTAAAGACCTGCGAAATCGCGGTGTACTTTTTGAACCGCTGAAGAATCGGGTATTGGGGATGATTTTCGAGAAATCCTCGACACGTACCCGTCTTTCTTTTGAAGCAGGGATGATTCAGCTCGGTGGCCAGGCCATCTTTTTGTCGCATCGAGACACCCAGTTGGGACGTGGAGAGCCGATTGCCGACAGTGCAAAAGTGATGTCGCGCATGCTGGATGCGGTCATGATCCGTACTTATGCGCACAGCAATCTGACCGAATTCGCCGCCAATTCACGCGTGCCGGTCATCAACGGCCTGTCCGATGATCTGCACCCCTGCCAGTTGCTCGCCGACATGCAGACCTTC
>LIDZ01003242.1_pt1 | contig 22618 bp, 24 predicted proteins | sample 644651 | NCBI WGS metagenome assembly LIDZ01 (sample SAMN03856242, study PRJNA289617) | food metagenome | isolation source: wine grapes on drying loft during traditional withering process | host: Vitis vinifera cv. Corvina | place: Italy: Gargagnago di S. Ambrogio di Valpolicella | collected 2014-01 | reverse complement strand
GGCCAGGCTACTAATCATACTGACCGTTTCTTTTTGCTCCTTGGTGCCTGAAGTGACCGGGATCACGAAGTAGTCGACTTCCTCATGGGCTTCATCAAACTCTTCCAGGTTGGCCATAAAATCTTCAACGTTGGACGCTCCAACATCGATGATTGCCTGATCCTCAAGCATGAGTCGTTTGAACAGCTCGCGGAAAGCATTGCCGCGCAACTTCTCAACATCAAGGCCAAGGTTCTCAGCCGTTTCGTTGATTGACTCAATGGCATAGAGCGGCGCACCGCCCATACGTGGCCACAGCAGGTTTGCCGCGATGGTAGTTTTGCCAACGGTGCCGGTGTAATTGATGACCACGACTTTCTTTTTGATGAATTTCATCTGGGTAATCCTTGAATAGAGGGGTTCGCACCGGGTAAACACCACCCGGTGTGCTTGATCTGAAAAATGTTGATGCTGGGCGGTTTGAACACCAAGGGCGCGGCCCTTGTCATCTCGCAACGGCCGCGTTGACCTCGGGAGCGCGGGGTGGTGAAGCTACCCCACACTCCCAAGGTGAGCCTTTCTGAAAGAGGTAGCGTCAAGTGTGCGCTGCGCCCGTGCTTCCGTTCGCCGCGACGATAAAGCGCGTCACGACGAGCCGGGAGCGCGGCACCTGACGTGGGCAAGATCGCTGTGCGGATGGGTCAGACCAACATCCTGTTGAACCGATAGGGGTCCATGAACGGGATTTTGTCATCACTGCCGTCAAAATCCCCAGCGGGTTGCGGTTCGGGCACTTTGGCCTGTGCCTGCTTGCCTGATGCACGTGGCGGTTTTGATGCGGCTTTGCCTTTGCCGGACGATTTTTCAGGCGCCGCTTGTTGGGGGGCTTGCTGCCGAGGAGGTTCCTGGTGATCACTGCCGCCGCTGCCGTGGCCGGTCTGCCCTTGTGGGGAGTCGCCCTGTGGACGGCCACCAAGCAGCTGCATCGTGCCCTGCATGTCCACGACGATTTCAGTGGTGTAGCGTTTGATCCCGTCCTTTTCCCATTCGCGGGTTTGCAGCTTGCCCTCGATGTAGACCTGCGAACCCTTGTGCAGGTATTCGCCGGCGATTTCGGCGACCTTGCCGAACAGCGACACGCGGTGCCATTCGGTCTTCTCGACCTTCTGCCCGCTCTGCTTGTCAGTCCACTGCTCACTGGTGGCCAGGCTCAGGTTGGTCACCGCAGTGCCGTTGGGCAGGTATCGACAGTCAGGGTCTTGTCCGCAGGTGCCTACCAGGATCACTTTATTGATGCCACGCGCCATGATTGCGCTCCTTCTTCAATGAGTGCTTAAAGGGATGTGAGGGGGTGTTACGAGACCTATGGATTTACCAAAAGGCGTCCATGGCGATACGTTCGAAGCCTGCCAATTGCGCTTCGTGTTCCTCATGAAAACGCTCGTAGCGATCCATGTGTTCTTCGCAGAACTGCTCCAGGGCGTCGGGCTGAAGGCGTGGCGAATAGATCAGCGCCGGTTCGGCGTCATCGTCCACAAACTGCTCGGTGCCATCGGGAAACATCAGACGGCCCACACCACCAAGCAAGATTTCAACGGCAGTGGTGTAGGGGGCGTTTTTACTAGCGTCGGGATCAAAATGGATTGTCGTTTTCAACAGCTCGCGGCCCCGGGCCGAAGACTGCGCAGCAGGGGCCAATATCAAGGCTGTTGTGCCGTCTGCCGACAACTCAAACTCGGCAAAACAGGTGTCGCAATCCACTGGACGCCAAGTCATTTCCCACTTCCTGACGTTGACGATATCGACAGTTGCGGGGGTTTCGCAGTTGGGGCAGTACGCAGTCATCGTGTCACCAGGTGGCCACTGAGCAACACGTTCGGTAAAGGTCTGTGCAAGCCAATCAGCGTCTGCGGTCAGGATGGTGACTTCGTCGAATGGGGCTATCAGCAGCGCCTTGATGATCTTGGCCACCCAATTCGGATGTTTCGCCATTTGTGCCTGAGCGTCCGCAAGTGCCTTGCGGCCCAATGCCACAGCTTCAAGGTCATTGCTTGGAATCGAAGCTGTTACTGCTACAGCCTGGGCCTGAAGCGCTTCAAGGGCGGCATACGCTCCCTTGGGTAATTTCTCGTCTGACATAGCAAATGCCTCCGTTGAGGAGAGGGGTCATGCGCGCGTGGGTTTGCGGCTGTATACGAATTCCAGCTTGGCTTCGTGGTTGAGCTTCAGGGCCGCTTCAAAGGACTTGCCGGTTTTCTTGCTGTGAAACCCCTTCAGTACACCGGTCTTGCCCGTAGTCAGCAGCGCCTCGATCTGGCCGGGGGACAGCATCTTGCCGCTGACTTCCGGGTAGAACTTGAAGGCGCAGGCGCGACAGCCGATCACTCGCGGGGTGACAGCCAGTTCACTGCCGCACATGGGGCACTGGGCGTTCAGGCTGTCCAGCACCGGCTTGCCGTCACCCTGCACGTTGCCCAGGTCCACGTTCTGCACCTGGTGGGCAATGAAGTCCTCCAGTTCGTCCAGGAACGCGTCCACGGTCAGTTCACCGGCCTCGATCATCTGTTGCTGTTCATGCCAGAGCGCGGTCATGTCCGGCGTGGTCGCAATCGCTGGCAACGCGGCAATGAACTCCAGCCCCAACGCGGTGGGGATCAGTTTTTTCTTCTCTACCGCGTAGAAACCACGCTCCTGCAACTTGGCCAGTACCGCACCACGGGTCGCCGGGGTGCCGATGCCGCCGTTCTCGCCTTTCTTGCCCTGGTCACGGTCGATCAGCAGCTGCTTGATGCGCGGGTCTTTCACATACTTGGCCACGCGCTGCAGATCCTTGAGCAACGTGGCTTCGGTATAAAGCGGCAGGGGCTTGGTCTTTTCCTTGGCCACCGTAATGCCATCGCATACCCCGGCGTCACCGACTTTCATATCCGCCAGAGCATCGAAGGGGCTCGCGACCTCGGCGGCGTCCGACGCGTCTTCGTCTTGCTCGTTTTCTTCAGTGACCTGCGCCGTCCACCCTGGCTGCGTCACTTTGGTGGAGCGCGCAACGAAGGAGTGTCCGTTCACGCCAAAACGCACCTCGGCACTGAGGTAGCGTTTCTCGGGCAAGAACTGCGCGACGTAGCGTTTGACGATGGCCAGGTACACGGCGCGTTCATCGTCACTTAGCTGGGCAATGTCGATCTTCACTGCCGTTGGGATGATCGCGGTGTGCGCCGAGACCTTGCTGTCGTCAAACGCCCGGCTTTTACGTTCCGAATTCACCTCGGTGAACATCCCGGCCAAATCCGGCAGGGCCTGACTTAGCAGGTTCAAGGTCTCCGGAGCCTCGGCAAATTGTTCGTCGGACAGGTAGCTGCAATCGGAACGGTTGTAGGTGATGGCCTTGTACTTCTCGCGCAGTGCCTGGGTCAGGGCTAGGGTTTTCTCCGCATCGATGCTGTGGGTCTTGCTCATGTACACCTGAAGGTCCAGCAACGCGAACGGCAAAGGTGCGGGCGTTTGCTTCTCCTCCACCCGGGCTTCGGTCACGTCTGCTGGCTTCATCCGGCACGCGTCGGCCACCTGGGTGGCGTAGGCCTCGTCAGTGATCCGGTTCTTGTCATCGAGCGGGGCATCCGCGGCCACCACCAGGCGGGCCTGGGTACGACTGCTACCGAAGGCCAGGCTTGCCGCAACCGTGTAGTAAAACGCACTGGCGTGACTCTTGTTGGCCAGGTAGCGGTTCACGATCAGTCCCAGGATAGGGGTTTGCACGCGCCCCACTGATAACACGCTTTTGACACCCTTGGCCCTACCGGCCAGGGTGCAGGCGCGGGTCATGTTGAACCCGTAGAGCTGATCGCCGATGCTGCGGGCCAGGGCCTTCTGGAACAGGCCGTAAAACTCGCTGTTGTCGCGCAGGCCGTCCAATGCTTTGCGGGCGGCATTGGCGTTCATGTCATTGATCAGGATGCGTTTGACCGGCGCGGTGTTGCCGAAATGCACCAGGACCTCGTCGACCAGCAACTGGCCTTCGTCGTCCGGGTCACCGGCGTGAACGATTTCCGAGGCGCGACCGATCAGCTGCTGGACCACTTTGAGCTGGTCGCGAGTACGGGCAATGGGTTGGTACTTGGCCGGGCGCAATCTCAGGGGCAAATCGGCCTGAACCCAGTTTTTATAGGCAGGGTTGTGAACCTCGGGCGGGGCCAGTTCAAGCAGGTGGCCAACGCACCAGGTGACGATATTGTTGCTGCCGCACTCGAAATAGCCGTCCTTGCGTATGACGGTGCCCAGCGCCTCGGCAATGACCTGGCCCAGGGCAGGCTTTTCCGCAATGAATACTCGCATGGTGTTCTCCTTGTCAGGATCTTGGGCCTAGCCCTGGACCTTGCCGAACTTGTCGTTGATTTTTTGGGTGTAGCTCTGATCAGCACCGGGGCAGCTGTTGAGGTAGTCCTGGCGCGCCGAAGCGGTTTCGCTCCATTTGATGTTCCCGTGTTTCTTGACCAGGATGCTGAAGTAGTCCTGCTCGGCGCTTCGGCACTCGCTGCTACCGCTATTGCCGGCGAACTTGCCGTAGAGGCAAAGCACGGACTTGCACGGGTCACCGGCTAAGGCTGAGCCACTGCCCAGGAGGCACACTGCGAACAGCGCGCAGACTCGCGTTTTGCCGCGACCAGGCACGGCGTTGCCAGCGGCCTGACCTTGGCGGTCAGCCGTTTTGCTGTAGGTATTCATGTTTTGCTCCTGCAGGCGCTTGGGTGCGCCGATGGGGGTGTTACATCGTTTCGGGGGTATCGTCAGCCTGCGCAGGCTCGGGATCGGGCTCGACATCAACTGGCTGAGCCGCATCTGGCTGTTCCGGAACGGCGTTAGCGGCCTTTTCTTTGGGATTCCAGCGCTGCCGTTGTTCGGCCTGCATGGGCTTGGTGTCTGCCACTGCGACCTTGGCTTCAATGGTGCGTACCGGCACGGTGAGCGCGTCGATTTTGGTTGCGTCTCCAACCGGCAAGGGCGGAGGGGTCATCTTCTGTCGCGCTTTGAACACGTCCTCTTCGAAGTAAATGATCTTGCGCGCCAGAATCTTCATTGGCTCTGTTTGCCTGTTGCCCTGGACAAAAATCAATTGCTTGTCAAAAGGTAACTCGTTTACCTCCTGGGGCAGCAACAAGGGCCGGGCCTGTTCGCTGTAACTGTCTGTTTGACCTCGAGCACCGATTTCATTCTTCTGTCTGTTCAACGATTGGTTATGAACGCGCTCGGTAGTGTTGCCTAACCGCCTGCTGTACTCCTCGGCCAGCTTGATGTCGCCGGGGGCGAACACGATTTCGTTGTGGATCGCCTTCATGATGCCGTTGGCCGCTTCCTCTCCGTAGACGGCACGAATCTGGTCTTTGCCCTGGAAAATGAGGAAAAACCTCAGACCGGCACCTCGGGTCAGTGCTGGCGCGGTTTCCATGATTTCCATGCGGCCCATGATTGCAAATTCGTCCATCATCAGGGCCAGTTGGTACTTGTACCGTAGCGTGCCATCTGCGCAGTGCCCGCCTTGCTCAGGCAGGACCTTGGAATTGAGCCGAATCGCCTGGGTGAAAAACAGGTTCATCAGCGGGCCGTACTTCTTCAGGTTGCCTTCCGTCACGCTGAAGTAAACGGTGGTCTTCTCCTCGCGCATTTTGGCAAAGTCGATGTCGTCACCCGACACCGCCCAGGCCACGGTTTTTTCGGCATACACCGACAACACGTCGCGCACGATATCCACGGTGGTTGACCAACCGCTGCTCTTGTTTTTCGATGCTTCGTACACACCGTTAAGCTCTCGAAGGGTTTCAAAGCTGAGCGCATTAGGTCCGATGCTGCGCAATTCGATAATCTGCTGAGCCCACGTCCCTATCCCGGTACCCAATGAGCCAATTTCGTAGGCCTGGGGCAACGTACAGGGCATTTCCGGCGTTTCCATCAGGTACAGCAGGATGGATGTAAAAACGTTGCCGGCCTTGTTGTACCACTCCTGGTTCTTGGGGTTGTCGGAGACGAACAACACGCGGGCCAGGGTACGAATATCGCCTAGCCGATACAGAGGATCGCGGTTAATGGCACTGACCGGGTTCCAGCGATGCGTTTCCAGGCGCTCGGGCGAAAAGCGGAACACTTTGTGACCAGCAGAGGCACGAAAGCCTGACGTAATGTCCCAGTTCTCAAACTTCGGATCGTTGACCACCATTGAATCGGGGTAGCTCAACAGGTTGGGTATCACCGCACTGACGCCTTTCATCGAGCCTGGAGGCGCAGCCAACATCACAAACTGTTGGCCATAGCTGGCCAAAAATACGTCTTTGGTGGGGTGCTTGCCCAAGAGGAATGCAGGGTACTCCTCGATCCGCTCTTGGGGGTTAGTCGAGCTGATGGGTTTGGATTTAGCTTTGCCCATCAGCGGCTCCCCGCTTGACGCTCAATCGCCTGAGCTTCGTTGCTTTGAGCCTGAAGCGCGGCCTGCTGGTGTTGCAGAGCGATGGACACCTGTTGGTTGGCCTGGATCTGCTTGAGCGAGGCGCTGATGACTTCGAGCTGGTTCGCCTGTCGATCAAGCTGTGACTGAGTCGCGCAGCCGGTCAGGGGCAGCATGAACACAGCGGACAGGGTCAGTGCGGTACGAACGTTCATGTCACTCTCCTAGATCCGGTCATCTTCATAGGCCCACTTACTGTGCCAGTGATTAAGCGCACCAAACGAAGCGTTGCAATCAGCGAACAGCGTCATGAACCGTGTTCGGAACAAGACCTGACTATCACGAGTAGCAAATTCCTCGGTCAAGAACGCACCGATATCCTGGTCAACGCTCGACGCTCTTTCGGAGTCGGTTTGCTCACGAGCTGCGATGTAGTGCGCAGCTAACGTGCATGCGCTTTTCACCAACGATGCGGGGAAAACCACTTCGTTTTCTTCTAGCTCTGGCAGTGTGAACGGGTTGCGGGGTGCAAATATGCTCATATGTATTTCCTTGTGATCCGGGCACTGCTCGACGTCAGGCGGTGCTAGCCGTCTGCGTGGCAGTGCAGTGGGATGGTTTGAAAATGCGGATGTATCAGGGGGCGATGCGGGTGCACTACCTACTTGCTGGTGTTCTTGTACTCACCTTGGTACTCGAACTGGCGCAGCTCGCGGTTGTTGGCAAAGCGGGCATCACCGTGTAGCGAGGTCTTGGGCTTCAAACGCACGAAAAGGGCCATCAGCGTTATGCCGACCGGCAAGAAGGTGAGGGCAGCGGTCACACACCATGACCAGGGCACGTACAGCATCCGCCGGTCGTTCCAGGCCAGCTTGCGGGTCTCCCATAGCGTGTCCCAGGCCAAGCCCGCGAAGTGACCTTGGGTCAGGTGCAGATACATAGCCCCCCCTGCGTACAGCCCGATCACGAAGCACACAGCCATCATGAATACGATTGATAGCAAGATTTTCCACCACATGGCGTTCTCCTAGGCAGCTCGTTGACGCTGGCCATTGAGCAAGGCCAGCTTGTGTTCGGGTTCGTAATGCACTTCTTCGATGTAGGTGTTTTCCATGTACACGACCACGTCAAATGAGGTGCGCACCAGGCGCTCGATGTACGCGTAATCCAGGCCGAGTCCGATTGGTGACTGCTTCACCAGGCCGCACACACGGGCATAGCCTGCTTCACTGTCATTGGCATGCGCAGTGGTCACGGTGCCCTTGGTGCCGGTGTTCAGAATCTCGATGTAGTGCCACACCTCGTCACCGGTCAGCTCGGCCAAAAACAGGTGGTCAGGCTTCATCCGCATCGCGCTGGCCACCAGGGCTTTGGGCGTCACCACATGGCCATAGAGCAAATGCACATGGTTAGGGTGGAAGGGCATGGGGTCCTCCAGTATTTCCTGGATCGTGATCATGCGGCGGTTAACCGGAAACATGTCGATCAGCGACTTGCCGTAAGTGGTTTTACCCGACCCTGGCCCGCCAAAAATGATGATGTTCTGGCGATTAGCGATCGCGATTTCCATGAATCGGTGCCACTCGCCGGCTGCGTGGGCTTCCTGCATGTCGCGCTGCCAGGCTTTCAGGGTCAGTATCGGTGAAGCGATGGCCCTGGCTCGGTCATAGCGGCCACTGTTGACGTAATCCATATGGGTGAAGCGATCCAAAGAGGGTTTTCGAAACGTCATCGACAAGGTGCCCTCTTCGCACGCCGGGGCCATGACGATCTGGCCCCGCTCCCCGCCAGGTAATTTCACAGTGTGAATCGGTGAGTGAGGAGCCAGTACGCGGTATCTCAGCGCACAGAGCGCATTGGCCAGCCGCCAGCACAGATTGTAGGTGAGCCAAGGCGCTTCTTCGTGTTCCCAGCCGTTTGGACCGTCCACCCACAGCTCGTAAGGCCGGTTGATGGCCACGTCCTTGGTGCCCTGACGATTTAGGCGCTCGGTGGCACCTGCCTGGTCGAGGAAGTCTTGGACCAGCGTGTCTTCGGTAAGTCCTTGCTCTTCAGTCATGAATACTCCTTAGCGGTTCTCGAAAACCGATGAAAAGTCGATGTCGCGGGCCACGATGACGGTGATCACGGTGCCAGGCAGCAGTTTCCCGGTGTCCGGAATGTTGATGGTGCTGTCCAACGCCTTGTTGGCCATGCTCTCCACGTTCTGCTCGCTGTTGTTCACCGTGTAACCTCCAGACCCCGAGCTTTTCTGCGTCGTGTTGGACGCGGCCTGAAGCGCGTCCTGGATGAACGACAACATCACCGCACCGCCAAAGCGCTGCATGTAGTGACGATCGATCCAGGCTTCGGTCCCGCTGGCTCCCATGGGGCCTGCACCCAAGCTGTCAATCTTGGCCCGCACACCCGCTTGGGTTTCGATTTCGGTCCAGGTGGTAAACACGCTGGTTTCGCCTGGACCAACCTCAACCGTCTGTTCACCGGTGAGCTTGTCACCTGCTGCCGCAATCACCGTGGAGCCATCAGCGGAATACAGCGGATCGGTCAGACGACAATCCACCATTCCTGGGTGTGTACTGATGATTTCGGTGTACAGCGCGCAGCGCGTGTAGGTGTTGTGGCTGACCAGGTACTTGCGGTTCGGTGCCAGGTACGCCTTGGCCGGGGCAAAGGTGGTACCGCCCAGGTTGCTCAGGCTGCTGCGTTTTCTGCTGGACGATTCACCACCCAGACCGCTGCTCGATCCGCCCTGAATGTCGCCCAACATTGAAGGCGGCAGTGATGGCTGCTCGCCGGACGGCTGTTGCGGCTGAGTATTCCCAGCACCAGTACCCTGCGCGTCTTCAAAGGTGACCCACATTTCACCTCCCAGTTTGCGTTGCCGGGGGGTCAGTTCCTCAGGCGGTTTCTGGCCGGGCGAGCCGGGCGGTGGCGGCGCACTAACGGCGTGGTCCTGCCCGGTTCTTCCGCGTTCAGCATCCTCTTTATCCTTTTGCTCTTTGGCCAATCGCTCTCTTTCCGCTCGGGCTCGCTTTTCCTCCTCAGCTTTGTCAGCGGCCAGCTTGGCTTCCCGTGCCTTTTTCATGCTGTCGTCGCTGCCCAGATTCACGTCCAGGGTCGCGTCCTTCTTGACGTTGGTTTCATCGACCTCGGAGCCGGTGGTTTTCATCTGGGAAATGGTGAAGTACCAGAGTCCACCTATCACCAGCAGACCAACCAACACCAGCCCGACCAGGCCCAGGTAAAGCGTTCTCTTGTTTTGGGCATCGCCTGATCGTTTGGCCCGCACGTCAAAGGCCCCACGGGCCTGTGTGCTAGAAGGCTCGGAGACCGGGGCCGGTTCTGGAGAAGCTGCGGTGGACGCTGCTGCTTCGGGCGGCCCGATGCTGTCCGGCCCTTGAGTGTTCTCCGGAGCCTGGTCGTTGTCATTGTTCTGCATGCTTGAGCTCCCGAATCTCGCCGGTGGTGGTCCCGTTGAAGTTGTACCCCGTGTTCACCTGAGCAGTAGGCCGGGCCTCTACAAGCAGACCGTTCAGGCGAAACCGAAACAATCGGCTGACCCCATGCACCACGACCACGTTCTGTTCGTTGTGCATGTCGGCCACCGTTTCGGTGCCGTCTGGTAGAACCTGGTACAGCACCGGGCGCGGCCCATTGCCGGTGAAGCGGAAGCAGGTCAGCATGCCGTTGTCCCAGCCCTCATAGGGCGCTATGGATCGACTCTCTGCATTGGAGCGCTTCTGATAGGGGCCGTTTTGCACCGGCCCGTCGCAGGGGTTGCTGGGGTCACGGCGAGCCGCGACAGCCTTTTTCGGCGGCTCGGGGTAGGTGAAGCGCAGTAGATACGTCGAGTCTTGTTTGCGCTTGACCAGCTTCAGCTCAATCAGGTATGTACGCCGATTGGTGTTAATGGTCAGGTTCGTATCCGGCTCCTGATCAGTGATCGGCTTAAGCGAAACCATGTTGCCCGCTTTGTTTGGGCCAATAGACCAGGCTTTCGGATCGCCCGAGATCATGAGGCCCGTATCTTGGTTGATCGTCTCGTTGGATTGGAGCTGAATGAGCGATGCCCGGCCAACTGTCGTTTGCACCCTAAATACCTCGTCAGGGGAGTAAATGGCCGCCTGTACGCGCCGATCCAGTGATGAACCGGTGCCCATGCTCTCGGCAGAGGCCGGTAGGCCGGACGTCAGAAGCAACAAAGCGGTGAGGCCTGAAGCGGCTTTATTTACCATTGGACACCCCCACTTCCTGGGTCATTGTGTAGGCCTTGATCCCGAAGCCACGGGGGTTTAGCCACTGGTCACCGGCTTTTTTCGCAGGGTTTTTGTAGTCGTAGGTCACTGTGGCCACCCAGGTCACCGGGTGCAGCTGAGGATCGGGGATGCCGTTGCGGTCCAGCACGGTTTTGGTGATTCGCACCTGGGCTGTGCCTTCCCGATCTTTACGCTCAAGAAAGTTGATATTGTTGATATCCGTGCGTATTTGCCGGTTGGTCCCCAGCACTTCCAGATAGCCCTTGGAGGACAATTGGAAGTTGCGGTACTCCGTGAAGGTCTCGTCATAGGACATCAACTTGACCATGCCGTAATTGGCATCGTTACTCGAAAAGTTGTAGCTCTCGCGGAATCGCGTGTACGCGGAAAGCCAGAACTCGTCATCGATCTGCTCTTGTGGCTTGCCTTTGTCGTCGGCCCACACCACATCCGTGTAGCCGGAGTTTCTGTCGACCCGTACCAGGCCAAGTTGAACGGTCTTGAGCGGGGTCAGGCCCATCACGGCGGCAACTGACATGACGGCAATGGACCCAAACACATAATTCAACCGCGTTGCTCGTTTGGTCTTGGCCTTTTCATCGGCGGCGATGCTTTTTTCAAAGAACCGCGCTGCATGAATCCAAGCCTGTTCAACCAGGCTGATTTCTTGTGCGGTGGCCGCGTCGATGCTGGTACGGGCGGCCAGTTGCCGCTCCTGCTCGATCACGTCCTCTTTGGATTTTCGAAACTTTTTCATAAGTCACCTAAACCTGGACAAACACGTGCTGCGCGGATCAGTTCGCGGAGCATTTGGATTCGTTGGGTGGGGCCTCGGCGGGCTTTGCCGGGGGGGCGGTTGCCGAACGCTTTGGACTGGTGGTATTGAGCAACTGGGCCTTGGGCGAAGGGCTCGCTGCTGGCAGCACCCGGCCAGGCACGGGAGCAGGCGTTGTCACGGGGGCAGCGCGAGGCACGGGGGCATGGGTGAAGGGCATGTCTTCCCATTGCCCTTCCGGTTCGGACAGTTTGGGTGCAGAGCCACACCCTGACAGCAAGGCAGCCGAAAGCAGCCCGCTCAAAGCAAGTTTGAAATTCATAGTTGGATTACCCGTTGTTGCGAGAGAGGGGGGAGCAGTTGAAAGCTTGTGTTCGAGGGGCTAAGAGATTTTGTTACGACCTTTCATCTTGGCGGCGATCTTCTCACCTATGCTTTTCGCTGCGCGTGCACTGTTCATAGCACTGCCAAGTCCTGAACCCTTTGCAATAATCCCTCCTATTCCAGTAGCGGATACAGGGGTGCCTCCCATGATGGTTGCCGCGTAATTAGGCAGTTCCACGGCTAAAAGCGTAAATGCCGAGAAGCACAAAAGCATTACAAAGTTGCCTGTAAGACTCAGATCTATCTTGCCATTTACTATGATGTACGAGTTTATAAAGCTGAGTTCCAATGCAATGACCGCGGCGAACAACACTTGGGTCAGCATAAATCCTGCCATAACTGAAACCCACCCCCAAAACCATTGCTTCGTTTGCGCAAACAGAGCGAAGACTATGAACAATGGCCCGACTGCTGATATGACGGTACTGGCAGCTTTCAGCACCACGATTGTGCCAGAGGCCGTCAGCATGAATGGAATGCCAGCTATTAAATAAATAACTAACGCTTGCCCTCCAAGATAAATAGTTTTGAGGTCGACATCCCAAAGATCAACCTTGAAGATATCAAACAGCTTATTTAAGTTCTCAAGATAGACGACCACCATAGAATCAATCTGGTTCATCTGGCTACCGTCTTGCCCTGAAAGCACACCCCCCATCCATGATGGAAAGCCCGTTATGACCGGCACTATAGTGCTCCAGTACCATTGGACGTTGAACGCACAGCCGCAAATGAACGCAACCTTGAGAATTTCAAAAAAAACCTCTTGGAAGGTGCTAGTCATGCCTTGCCACATCCAACTGAAGCTACGGAATGTGAAATGCACCAACCAAAACGTCCCTACTGCCGCATTCAAAGCCAATAAAACCACGGACATTTTGGTTAGCACCACACTTTGTAGTGCTAAGTCCCAAAAATCATACATTTGTTGTGTAATGTGCATTGCATAACACCTTTTAGCAACAGCATCTATTTATCGGGTGGAACCTCGTCTTTGAAAACAGGATATTCTTTAGTTTTGCCGGTTAAAAAGTCCTGAATCTGAACTTCGCGTTTTTTATTCTCCACATATCGAGCATCGCGTGCGGCCTGAACCTTGCTTTGCTGACTGTGGTCATCGCAACCGCTGATCGCAATCATCGATGCCATTGAAAACGCTATAATCAGATATTTCATATCACTAGTCCTTGTCTATTGGGGCATCACAGTTGACTTCCCAAAATAGTAATCACTTATGTCTTGTGCACGTTTTTCGTTTTCCATTTTCTCTTGCTGCTGTTTAAGCATCTGCATATTGGCCAGCCTCATCTGCTGGTTTTGCTGCTCGATCAGCTCCTGCTGGTAACGCAGCTGTAAATCCTCCTTCTGTTGTGGGGTCGTCACCTCGTTCAACCGGGCCCGAAGCAGCTCGGCGTTCTTGACCCGTTCAGTGCTGGCGTTGTAATTGCGCTCCAGCGCATCGGCAACCGACATCATCTGGTCGAATTTCGCCTGCACGCTGGCATTATCCGAGGTTAAGCCGTAGCGGTCACGCAAACTGGCGATGTCCCGGCCCGTGCTGTAAATATCTGCCCAATCCCCCATGGGCATGACTTTGTTCAAGGCGGGGTCGTTCAGGAACCCACCCAACATGTCATTGCCGGTGATGATGCTTTTGTAATGGTTGTATTGCTGCGCGGTCTGGGTGATGGCGTCCTTGGCCGTGGTAAGCGCGTCCATCGCCTGCTTGGCCTGGGCCAGCGCATTCGCTTTCAGCACAAGCAGGTTGGATGGATCCAGGACAGGAATGCCTGGTACTGCCGCATGCGCAGCAGGCAGGGCGGTAGTCAACATGAGCGCGCTCAGCGCACAAGCAATCGCGTGTTTTTTCATGACGAAACCTCGACTTCATTCTGTTCCTGAAGGGCTTTCCAGGCTTTTTGAAAGGCAGGCATCCAGCGCTGTGCATCCCGCGTGTTCATGGACTGGCGTAAGCCCTCGGCATAGTTAAACGCAGGCAGCCACACGGCGGGATCGTCGGTGTTCAACCATTGGCGCACCGCCTCGGCCACCAGGAACGCATCGACCCACACCGTGGGATCGGTCGTGCGCAGGTGTTGCCGAATACGCTCGGCCACCGCCAGGTTCTTTTGGGTGGCAGATAACAGCGGCAACCAATACTTGAGCGGGCCGTCCAGCTCCATTTTCAGCTTCACCGTCTGGTGACCCTGTTGCACCACCATTTCTCGGCTCAGCGGCCCCATATCACGCACAGCCTCGAAAACTTTGCCGGTGACACCAAACTTGGCGTAGCTCTCGGCTTGGGCTTTCTTGTTAGGCAGCCAGATAGGCGTTGTCACTTGCTGAATGACGGCTGCCGCGTAAGGCGTCGCCAGTGCTTGCTCGGGGTACTGGGTGTCCATGATCAGGATTTCCCCGCGCATACGACCGCTCTGCAAGACCTCCTGCAGGGCGTCTGCCGTACTCTTGTATGACAGCGGTGCCCAGAACTCGGCCACCATGTTCAACAGCAGATTGCCGGGGCGGGCTTCGTGCATTTCGCGTTTCATGTAAAACAACGTGTTCAGAAACGCTTCCATTACTTCCGGGTGCTTCTCGGCGTAGCCGTTTTTGAGCAGCTGCGTGCAATCGAAGGCCAGACGCCGGTAGGTCTGCGCATCGAACTGGTTGACAGGCGAGTCCAGTACCCAGGCGTATTGCCCTTCGCGGCCTTCACCGGCCAAACGGCACCATTTCGATAGCCGGGTGTGCAGGCAATTGCCACCTCGTAGGGGGATGTTTTGCAGCAGCAGCGACATGCCCCGGAGACGCACATTGGTATGCGCCATGACCGCTTCAACCGAATCTTTGATCGTGCGCTGTTCGGCTTCATCGGTCTTCGCAGGACCACCGGCGCAGCACAGCACCAGGTCGATTAGCATTTGCCGTAACCCAGGACGGTCGTGAAACTGAAACGGATTGATGCCGGTGAAGTGGCCAGGCTGCACGGTGTAATACTCGGCTCCCAATGCACACAGCAAATGTCTCAAAGACTCGTTGTAGTCGATGCCGAAAATCAGCGGATCGAAGCGGCTGAGAAAGGTCAGCAGGATGGCCTCGGCGGTGGTTTTACCCACCCCGGTTTGGCCTGTGTAAACCGCATGACCTGGCAGCATTTCACCGAGGTTGTTCTGGCCGGGCGGGCTGTCATGAACGTTGAGGACATACAGCGCCTTGTTGACCGTCAACATGGGCATCAGCCCGGTTCCGTCACCAATGGGGTTGCCCTTGACCTTGCCCGTGGGGGTAGAGTGCAGGGAAAAGCTGCACGCCAAGTTCTCGGTCGATTTCATCATCGGGTACATGGCCTCGGTCACACCGGGGAACTGCGTGTACCAGGTGTCGATATTGCTCATGGTCGAGCGCACAAAGGTAGCGTCACGCACCGTAAACACCGACGCCATTTTCGTGCCGTTCTCGATGGCCTGGTCCGGGGTTTTGCCGTAGACGATCAGCGAGGCGTGATAACGACCAAACGCCTTGTCGCCCAGGGTGATGGCATCGACGGCATTTTCAAGCTCCTCGGTTTGCTTTGAATCACGCTCGACCGAGCCCAGATCCGCCACGTGCTTTTTGAATTTGTCCTTGGCCTTGTTACGGTCTTCGAACAGAAACGTTTGCACCAGGGTGAACTCGAACTGCTGCTCGATGGCCTCGTCCCACATACCGGGGTAGGTACCGCCACTGGGGTAGTCGCGCAGGTCAAAGGTAGTCGCGAAACGCTGACCACCCCGGTTGGGCCGGTTCTCGACAAAATCGTAGTTTTCAAAGTTGGTGACGCTATCAATGATCGCGTCACCCAAGCGGGTGTCGCTGACCAGCACGTCTTTTTCGTGCCCGTTGATCAACAGGCTGAAGTAGCGCCCGATCTGCGAGAACAATGCACCGTGTTCGTTTTCCTCAAGGCCCATGATGACCGGGTCATATTCGGCCAGCAACGTTGAGGAGAGCGACAACAGATCGCTCATACGCTCGATCCCTTCATCCACCTCTCGGTACTTGAGGATCAGGGCAATGCTGTACCCGACCTGGAAGAAGGTGCCGTTGCGAAACGGTGCGGTGTAAGCGTCCACAAAGTCCTGAAGCGCGGGCAGTGGCAAGGTGTATTGCGTGTCCAGCTCGATGCCAGTCTTGGTGATGTAGGTTTGCAGCATCAGGTGCTTGCCTTCCTTCTTGCCCAGGGCCAGGAAGTAGCGGTTGAGGTTGTGAAACAGTTGGATCAGTTCGTTATCACTGCGGGTTTCGCTGGAAACCCCCTTCAGCTGGATAAGACTCACCAAGCGGTTGCCGGGCAGTGTCACCATGTGTTCGTGGACCGGATAGCGCATGAATGGCACTTTCTTTTCCGGGGGCATAACGCTTGTGTGAAAATCGTGCGCCATAGAATTCACTCCATTGCGGATTAAAAGGGGTCAGCAATAACGGTTTGCCGTACTTGAGATTCAGCCAGAGACGCCGCCGTGCAAAGCGGATACGGCGCAAATACTGAGGATCGATCAGGCCCACAACCCTCAAGGCGATGAGGGCAATCAGGAACGGGGAGGCAGCAACCAGGCCCCACACCCAGGACAGCAGGAACGTCGCGGCAACACCGAAGACCAAGCCGCCCATCAGCAACCCCACCATCGGCATGATGGGAATGTTCCAGAACATCGCAGGCCGACTCATGGCGTTGTAGCTTTCGAAGGTCAGTTTCTTGAGTACTTCGTTACTGGCCATAAACGCTCCTGGTCAACCCGGCACGCCGGTGCCGAACACCTGCCAAGCCGCTGTGCCGAGGAGTACAGACCCACCAACGACCAGCAGCACACCCACCTGCTCCAGGTAGTCCATGAAGGTGTGCGAGCGATCGCCCGAGGAGCGAGCAATCAGCCATTTGGCACCTGACCAGATCAGGCAAATCAGGCCTAGGGTGCCCGCCAGGGTGTAAAGGCCCAGGCGGATATTGCTGCCCCACTGGTTCAGCGTGCTGAGCCAGTCAGCGGAGGCGATACCGGGCAGGTAGGCCAGAGCCACCAGCAGAATGCCCAGCTCGCCTTTGTTGGGCACAAGGGTACGTTTGATCATCATTGATCCTCTTTAGGGAGAGTTGAGGGTTCTTCAGGGGATACAGCTGGTGGAGCTGGCGAAGCCGGTGGAGCAGAAACAGACGGTGGTGCAGGTGGCAGATAGCGCGGGTACTGGCGCAGCACGTCCCAGCTTTCATAGGTCGGCTCAACGGCGGATGCCGGGGCCTGAGCGCGCTGGAGCTGGCTTGGCTCAGCGGAGCCTTCCAGCGCAGGGACGGTCACGGTGGTACCGCCTGCGTTGGCCAGCACACGCTGCACATGGCTGCTGCCGCCAAAAGCTGCCTCAGCCTTGAATCCGCCTTTGGGGTTGCCGCTGTAGTAGCAGGAAATAGCCTTATGAAGCGCGGCCTGCCGGTTAGGCTCCTTGGCGCTGGCCACTGCATAGCACTGTTCAAGAACAGCGGCGGACATGCGCAGGTTGGTGCAGGGTTCAAATACTGATTCAGGTCGGTTGACATCGAAATGCTGCCGGTTAATTTGGCCCAGGCCGATGCTGAAATTAGCGCCCTCCTCCACCAGCTGCTTCACCACCAAAACAGCTTCATCCAGGCTTTGCGGTTGACGCGGCAACACTTTGCCGACCACGCCAATGGCATAGGGATTGAAGGAAGACTCTGTCTTGACGATGGGAGTCAGCGTGTCTGGGTGTATCGAGGGAGCGCATTGCATAGCCAGGGCCAGAAAGGCACTGGTGGTGAGCATTACAGGTTCCTTTTAATCTGGGGCCGTAAGAGGTTTGCCGGGTACCTGTTTTTTGGAGTCTTCAATCAGTTGCCCAACGGCCATTTCAAGAAAATTATCGATCAGATACCGAGCGAGCTCCGAGGGTGAAATCTGCCTGGAGCTTTGGGTTTCATAGCTCACCCGTATCGCAGCTTTATTCAGCGCCTCCACCCTAATCGGTCGGATATATACGCTTGATGTCTTGGTGGTTGCTTCATCTTCGGATGACGCCATGGGAACTCCTAAGGGCTGTGAGAACGCAAAAAAACACCGCCAGGCGAGACCTGGCGGTGAAATGGGAAATCGTGGAAATAGGTAATGCCTAGGCGGCATTCACCGTCGAATAGAAAACGGTCCCAGAACGCCCGACAAGACGCTCCAGCGCGGCGTTCTGCGACAGAAGCGCGAAGAAAGCCGCCCTGCGGGCAGCTTCAGATTTCATGTCGATGATCAGACGGAGCGTTTTTTCTAGCTCTGTCGGCACATTGCGAAACTCGATGCAATCGAGTGAACGGTTAGATCGAATCAGCGCAGCAGCCTTTAATTCCTCTACCGTAGAGTCCTGCAAAACACAGGTTCGACCGCCGAACTGAACGAACCCATGGGCACCATTCAACGCTGTGATGGTTGTGGTGTGTGTCACCTCGGGATCGAACCGTAGCAGCAGATAGCCAGGAAACAAACGAACCTCCTTTTCTATCGACGAAGGGCGATCCGTACGTTTGCGAGAGGTGATTCTGACGGGGGAATACACCTCAACGTCTAACCGTTCTATCAATGTCATAAGTGACTGATAAACGGCAGAATTGTGCATCAAAACGTGCCAGTTTTTCATAATCAGAACCTTTCGATCAGGCGCTCTTTCGAATTCCGGAACCGCTGGGCCCAGGGGAGAATCATGAGCCATAGAGAGCCGGCTCTATCCGCTTCTGGATCGAATGAGCTCAATCAGGGAACGGATTTCTAGGAAACAAAATAGATGGAACAGAAAAAAAAGTAAACACTTTTGTGTCTATTAAACATATTTGTGACTTTGTGAAGGCGCAAGCAGATGAAATTATTGGTTTTTTTTGGAGACACTGTGGACACTGTCAGGAGCGTGGTAGGAGCAAAAATCAAAGCCCTTCGGAAGTCTTCTACGTTGAGCCAAGCGGACTTGGCGGAAAAGATTGGCTGCGAGGCTCCGCTGATAGGACGTTACGAACGAGGCATAACCCTGCCTGGCATCGAGCAGTTGATAAGAATCGCAACCATATTCAACGTCGCTCCAGGAGAGCTACTGCCTGGTGGCCAAGATGTTCTCCGCACGCGATTGATATCGCTGCGACAAGAACTTTCAGAAAAAATCAACCAGGTCGATTCTCCTGAAAGTCTTGAAGAAATCATCCGTCTCACTGATAAATTCATCGCATACAATAACCCGTCCAAAAAGACACAGTCTGATTAGATGAAAACTCGTTAGATCAGGCCATATTTTTGAGATAACTCCGCTATACGGCTTTTTCTCTGAAAGTTATATATACTCGATTGCACATCTAGAGGTAAGAAACCGTCTGCAACCAACGCAGCATATTTCTCATCCATTCGAACGAGTTGCACCAGCTCTTTGATTTCATCCCGGTGTGGTTTTTCTAGTACAGCAACTGGAGTAGTCATAGCTGATTCTGTCCTCGAATCTATACCATCACTTGAGCACTTCTACTTAGACAAATCTAGGTAATACGCGCTCAATATTCACGGCAAAAATCTCCGGATTAAATACCACTCTTCACTTTGACCCAAGCGCGTGTGCGAATTCGCTCTAGTTTCAACGGAAGGGGCTCTAAAGGGAAAAGCCTACTAATAGTATCTTTATCCAAATAAACCGAAGCGTTATCTCTAAGTTTTGGCTCAACAAACTGCTTTGCATCTTTATTAGCACTAGGGTAAAGGGTGTGATTTGAAGTTTTAGCAATCACATCAGGGCGCAACATGTAGTTTATAAACGCCATGCCTTCTTGTGGATGAGGGGCATCCTTCAACAACACCATATTCTCTGACCATACCAAAGCGCCTTCGCGAGGGATGGAGTATGCTATCCGACGTCCAGTTTTGTTTTTCTCATTCAACTCTTGCGCTGCAAGCGCACCATTTGCCCATCCTACAACCATACAAATATTACCATCAGCCAGATCAGCATCAATTTTAGATGAGTCAAAATAGCGTACATAAGGACGAATCTTGAGCAATAAGGCTTGAGCTTTCTGATAGTCGTCTGGGTTTTTGCTGTTGTGAGGCAGACCAAGGTAGTGCAAGGCAATCGAAATAATTTCACTCGGAGAGTCGAGCATTGCTACACCGCACTGCTGGAGCTTACTAATGTTTTCTTCCTTGAACACCAAATCCCAACTATCCACCGGAGCGTCATCACCGAGTGCGGACTTTATCTTATCGACATCATATCCGATTCCGGTAGTCCCCCAAAGGTAGGGTACTGCGTACCGGTTTCCAGGGTCATTAATAGAAACCTTCGCCAGTATTTCGGAATCAAGGTGCGACCAGTTGCCGAGCTGGCTGCGATCCAGAGGTTGGAGCACTCCTGCAGTAATCAGGCTCGGCAACACGTTTGAGGTAGCTACCACTACGTCATACCCTGTGCGCCCAGCCATGACCTTGCTCTGCATGATCTCGGCGCTGTCAAAGGAATCAATGAGCAGTTGGCTGCCGGTTTCGTGCTCGAATTCTTTAGGGGTGTCTGGTGCAATGAAGGCATACCAGTTGTATAGATGCACACTGGGTGGGCTCGCAACCGCAATATTTAGCCCAGCGCTGAACAAAGAGGCAGTAATGATGGTCAACATACGAACGCTTTTCATAGGCTTACTCCATGCCATTGGTCAGTCTCCATTGGTAGGTACCGAATCCATGAGGGCGCAATATAAACGTATCAAGTCAGGTTTTAAATAACCCAATAGGGGTAGACGATGCCAAACCAGCTCCAGGGCCAAATTTGGCACAGATCGATAGCGAAACTAATCGAGAAGCTCAACCGGCCTGAGTTTTGGAATTCGCTAGTCAGATTGCTGAAGGAGTACGCACCAGTCGACAACTGGGTTGTGCTGATGTTTGGCAGCGAAGGGGTACAGGCAATTTGCTATCCTGATACCGCTGACGAGGAAGAAATTGATGGGCTGCTCAACCGATATGTCAAAGGGCTATACATGCTTGACCCCTTCTACATAGCTAATCGAGAAAATCAGCAAAGCGGTTTCTTTCATCTCTTGGATATTGCACCGACTCACTTTTTGGAAACAGAGTATTACCATCTTTATTTTGAACAATTTGTATCAGTTGATGAAGTTCAGTATAACGTTCAGCTAAATTCTGAAAAAACACTTTGCTTATCCATGGGTAGCAAAAGTCGGTTTACTCAGGAGCATATTGCTATATTCGACTTAATCAAACCATGGGTGTTGGCTTTGATGAAGCAACGTATAGCTTCTGATATTGAAGAGAAAGAAAGCTCTCGCCCACAGCAATGGCAGGACAAGATTATAGAGCTTGCTCCACAACTCACGGGTCGTGAAATTGAAGTTTTAAAACTGGCTTTGAGTGGTTTTTCAAATAGCGAAATTGCTGGAAAGCTATCAGTATCTCCGGAAACAGTGAAAGTACATCGAAGAAACTTTTACAGTAAGCTCAATATCAAATCGCAATCAGAACTTTTTGCTTACTTCTTCCAAAGCACTATCAGTTGATGCCAGCGTCATTATCATACTTATTATTACAACAGCCAGTCAGGTATAGATATGACTGAAAAATCGTTGCCCCCCTCAGCTAAGACGCATTCCACACTTGATCTTGCCGTTTCACAAGAGCTGAATCGTGCAGTGCAATCTATCGTATACAACAAGTTCCTAATCGACCGTGCAGTTGCTGATCACGGCGCCAGTATGCTTGCTCGCGATCTACATGATGGCGCTTATGGTCCTCACGTACCGATGTCGTTCGTAAGCTGTGTTTTGCCGTTTTACCGCGCCTGCGAACGCACAGATGACGGCAGCCCGGCCTATCAGTTTGCCTCAGTACCTACCGCAAACACACTTGGGTGCAGTTGGCGGTGGCGACGTAAGAGCCTAGATGAAAAAGAGGCAGAGAAATGTCGCGAACATTTGTCTGACTTCGTCGCGATGGTAAGCGGTAAGGTAGACGACGCGACCTATGCCTGGGTTAAGCCACTTGGTCTTTTCGTGCCTGGCGAGGGCAAGAACCGTGTCGACTTTTTCCGCGAAGAAGGCGTCGAATCGATACCAGCCAGAGTCTACGAGCGTACTTACCCGGAACCCACACGAATCACAATCTATCGCATACGGGTAAGTGCCTTCTCTGCGACATGGGCAGTACTGGACGGGCGCTGGGTTGAGAACATACCCAACCCGAGCTGGACACTACCTTTAATGAAAGCCTATGGCGTGAAGGGGCCGGTGCCTTGGCCAAGTGATTTTCCTGAACCCAAGCAGGTGCAGCTCGCATTTTTTATGCCCAAAGGCATTACTTCACCACTGGGAAATCCAGAATTCGGGGATGAAGCAGTAGTAGACCTGGAAACGGTGGTAGCCACTCAGAACTTTAAGGACGAGTCAGTGCGAACGGCAGTATTCGATCTGCGTGATGTAAAGATTGATCACCGTGTCTGGCAAATTTCGCTAGGCATCACGCTTGCGTCTCTTGTGCTGCTCAGCTTGGTGCCAGATGAATTTTCCGAAATACGCATTTTCATCGGAGTGGCGTTAGGTGCCGCAATGACGGGTGGGGTGATGCCCTACATAGTTCCGTTTGTAACGACTAAACGACGTAGGTTGGCCCAAAATCAATATCTACCCCGGACCAGAGCACCTAAGAACAGCAACAGCGCAAAGTGGTGATAAAATAGGTTATCACCAATTATTGCCGTTTATCGGTTTCGGCGACGGCGGACCTA
>LIDZ01010087.1_pt5 | contig 22626 bp, 19 predicted proteins | sample 644651 | NCBI WGS metagenome assembly LIDZ01 (sample SAMN03856242, study PRJNA289617) | food metagenome | isolation source: wine grapes on drying loft during traditional withering process | host: Vitis vinifera cv. Corvina | place: Italy: Gargagnago di S. Ambrogio di Valpolicella | collected 2014-01 | reverse complement strand
TGCGGGCGACGCTTCCACCAGATCACGATTCCGCTCACCGAACTCAGCAGCACCATCAGGCAGATGAACAGAATCAGCAGCTGGTTTACCCAGCCGTACATCTTGCCTTCGTGCAGCATCACGCCCAGTTCAGTGGCCTTGGACACGGTGCTGTAATCGCTGTAACGCACGTCCGCCAGCACCTTGCCGCTGTACTGATCGACATGCAGCGTGGCGTCATTGCGCGGGTCGTCGGCGAACACGGAGACGGTGAACACGCCATCGGCGGTTTTCGGTTGGGTGATGCTGTAGCCCGGTTCGATAGTGCGCGCCTTGGCGATGTCCACTACCTGCTGCAGGGAGATGCCCGGCGCTGCGGGAGCGCTGGACATGTGCGCGTGATTCATGTGCTCGGCGTGATCCCCGGACGACGCCGGCATCGGCGTGTTTTCCATGGCCCACGGCACGGTCTGCACACTGGCGCTGTTCAAGGCGCCCGCCTGCTTGTCCGACTTGGGCACGTCATTCCACATCGCCGCCGGAAACGTGTTCCAGACATCGGCATACACCTTCCCCCACATGCCGGTCCAGGTCATGCCGCTCAGCAACATGAACAGCAGCGCCACCGACCCCCAGAATCCGGTCACCGCGTGCAGGTCGCGCCAGAGAATGCGGCCTCGGGCGGAGAGACGAGGCCAGAGCACGCCGGCGGGTGATCGACCGCGTGGCCACCACAGGTACACGCCCGAAACCACCAGCACGATGCCCCAGCCGGCGGCCAGTTCCACCAGCCGATCGCCGACGGTGCCGATCATCAGTTCGCCGTGCAGTTCGCGCGCGATGGCTTGCAGGTTTTGCTTTGCGTCCTGGGTGCCAAGCACCGTGCCGCTGTAGGGATCGATGAACACGTTCATGTCGCGGCCTGCGTTTTTGACCACGAACTGCGCGCTGCCCTCGGCATTCAGCGGCGGCAGGTATTTGCTCACCTGAGCCTGTGGAAAGGCCGTCAGCGCACGCTTTTGCAGGTCATCGGCACTGAGTGAGTGGTGCGCGGGTTTAACCGTCAGCAGGTCGCTGTACATCAGCGCGTCGAGCTGAGGTTTGAACAGGTAAATGATCCCGGTGACCGCCAGCAGAATCATGAACGGCGCGACGAACAGGCCGGCATAGAAATGCCATCGCCACGCCAGGTTGTAGAAAGACACATTAGGTTTGGACATGGTGCAACGCTCCCGTCAGGGAAAACACGGCGCAACCCGCTGGCAGCAGAGAAGCCGTCAGCGGGTGCGAGTCAATTTGTGGCGTTCAAACGACTGACGAGAGGGGCGGCGCGCGACTGCGGGCGTTGGGGAAGACGTTGCGTTGAGCGTGGCCGAGTTGCGTGGCTTCGTTGTAGAAGTCGGCGGGTCTGGGCGGGACAGGGGCCAGGACGGCGACGGTTTTGGTGAGCGCCGGGCAACTGAACAGCAGTGTGCAATAGCCGCATTTGGCCCAGATGACGTGATCGACGCCGGCGTCCAGTTCGGCCTTGGCGTGGCCGCTGTGTTCGCCCGCGCCCATCTCCATGGCCATGTCCATCGAGGCCGACATGTCCATTTCGCCCTGCATCGACATCGACATCGAAGTCGGCGCGGGCATTGCCATACCGCTGTGATGCTCCATGGGGATCGACTGGGAGATCAGCGGGCCGATGAAGATCATCAGCATGGCGAACAGGCTCAGCCACGCACCCTGCGAGTGACGAGGGGCGTGGGCTGATCGGGCGCGGTTCGCGGGCGGACGGTTCAAGGGGGCGGCGTCGGGATTCGGCGGGTCAGTGGGCGTGGGCCGGGGCGGCAGCATCGGGTCGCTGTTTCAATACCATCACCTCAACGGTCAGGTCGCCCGCTTTCTCAAAGTGCAGTGTGAGGGGGAAGCTCTGCCCGTCGATCAGTCGGGCGCGGTCTTTCAGATCCAGCAGCATGACGTGATAGGCCATGGGGGCGAATGTCGCGGTGCCGCCGCCGGGGATATCCACCGTCTCGACGTGCTGCATTTTCATCAGGCCGTCCTGGCTGACGTGCTCATGCAGCTGAGCGGCACCGGCGATGGGGCTGTCGACCGCTTTCAGCTTATCGTTCTCCGCGCCTCCGTTGGTGATCACAAAATAGGCAGCGACGGTGGGCGCGTTGGGCGGCAACGCCATGGACCATGGCTGCGCGACGACCAATTGGCCCTTGGTGTAATCCTGGGCTTCAACGAAAGCCGCTGGCAGCGCAAGGGCGATCAGCAGGAGGATTTTGTTCAGCATCAACGCAGGTCTCCGGTTCATTCAGGTGCGCCAGGGCAAGGTCGACTCATCAGACCCGGGGCGATGCGTGCGGATTGCGTGCAGGCCAGCGCTGAAGGGGCGGCGCACGCAGCACCAGTACCGCAACAGGGAAACGCACCGGTTCGACCAGGGCGAACAATCCAAAACCCATGAGGGTCGGCACTGCAACCAGTGGCGTGGCGTTTGTGCAGCAGGCGCAGTGCTGCACGAACGCGATGTCGGGGTGATAGGACGATTGTTTATCGATGACTTCAACGGGCGTCATGGCCAGGCGTGATGCGGCGTCTGTGCAGCCGCTTCCCCAGACCAGCCGCTCACCCTCGGGGCGCGGCATGGTCGGCGTCATCGGCATCGCCAGCACGCCGAACAACAGTGCGAAACAGGCCACCCAGGCGAACGCCCGGCGCCGCTTCTGCGTGATGATTTGATCTTGTTGTTTTCTCATGCCGGCCATTTAGCCTGATCAGCCGCCAGATGTAAAAAGCCCGCCCGCGACGTTATGTCGCGGGGCGGATTTGGTTCAGGAAGGGTTCAGCAGGGGGCCAGACGGATGCCACACAGCTAGCTGGCATCTTCAGCATTCTGCAACGCAGCCAATACCTCGCCCACACTCCAAAAGGCCCGATCCACCTCCGGCAGCATCGGCCGTTTCAACACCAGCACCGGCACCCCGCGCTCCCGCGCCACCTCCAGCTTCGGCTCGGTGGCCGTGCTGCCGCTGTTCTTGCTGATAAGGACGTCGATGTTGCGAGTCTCGAACAACTCGCGCTCATCCTCCAGCCGGAAAGGGCCGCGCGCGCCGATCACTTCACAGCGTTCGTTGCCGGGGTAGATGTCCAGGGCCCGCAGCGTCCAGAACTGATGGGCGGGAATCTCGTGCAGGTGCTGCAAAGGTTCGCGGCCCAAGGTGAACAGGGGGCGTTGAAAGGGGGTGAGGGCGGCGATCAATTCTGCCCAATCCGCAACTTCGCGCCAGTCATCGTCCGGCCCCGCCTGCCACGCGGGTCGACGCAATGCCCAGCAGGGAACACCGGTCAACTTTGCCGCCGTGACAGCGTTCTGGCTCATCTGCGCAGCGTAAGGGTGCGTCGCGTCCAGGATCAGATCGATGCCTGTTTGCTGTACGAAGTTTGCCAGCCCTTCAGCGCCGCCGAACCCGCCCACACGGACTTCGCAGCGCAGGTCGGTGGGTACGCGACCCACGCCCGCCAGGCTGTAAACGTGCTGAGGCCCCAGCGTACGGGCGATCGCCAGTGCGTCGGTGACGCCGCCGAGCAACAGTACGCGTTTCAGGCTGTGTGAGTTCAATCAAAACCTCCCGCGTGGCCGACGATCCCGCCCTGCCGGTCGATGGCGAAGACCTCGACCTCAACCTGCGCCGGCACCACGCTGCGGGCGAAATCCAGCGCGTGCTGACAGACCGCATCACCCAGCGCGATGCCGACGGCGGAGGCCATGGCCAGCGCTTGCTGACTGGTGTTGGCCTGGCGAATGTTCTGTTGCAGCTCGGCGTCCGCGCCCACATCGGCAGCCCAGCGCGCGAGCTGAACCAGATCGATACTGGAGTGGCGACTGTGCAGGTCCATATGGCCCGCCGCCAGCTTGCTGATCTTGCCGAAACCGCCGCAGACACTGAGCCGCTCTACCGGGGTTTTGCGCAGATGCTTGAGCACAGCGCCGACAAAATCCCCCATCTCGATCAGTGCGATGTCCGGGATCTGATACACGCGACGCATCGTGTCTTCGCTGGCATTGCCGGTGCAGGCGGCGATGTGCTGGTAACCGTTGGTGCGCGCGACATCGATGCCTTGGTGGATCGACGCGATGTACGCCGCGCAGGAGAAGGGACGGACGATCCCGCTGGTGCCCAGAATCGACAGGCCGCCGAGAATCCCCAACCGCGGGTTCATGGTTTTCAAAGCCAGCGTGCCGCCGTTTTCGACGCAGACCGTCACTTCAAACCCGCCGCCATAGCTCACCTCTTGGGCCAGATGCGTGAGGTGTTCGGCCATCATCCTGCGCGGCACCGGATTGATCGCCGGCTCGCCGACACCCAGCACCAGACCCGGGCGGGTGACGGTACCCACGCCTTCGCCCGCGACAAATCGCACGCCGGGCTCAGGGACCAGCCTGACTTGGGCAGACACCAGCGCGCCGTGGGTAACGTCCGGATCGTCACCGGCATCCTTGAGCGTGCCGGCCTCGGCGCCGCCCGCAATCAGACGGCAGAATTCCAGGCGCATCTGCACGCACTTGCCTTTGGGCAGCGTGATTTCGATGGCATCGTTGGTCTCAGCGGCCAGCAACAGGCGCGCGGCGGCGAGGGACGTCGCCGTGGCGCAGCTGCCAGTGGTCAAGCCGCTGCGTAATGGCGCGGGCTGTTCGGCGGTTTCGTCGCGCATCAGGGTTTGATCGCTTCGAGCAAGGTGATCGGCAGCGCCTGACGCCAGGTGTCGAACCCGCCCAGTGGTTTGGCGTGGGCCAGGTGAATGCGGGTCAGTTCGCCGCCGTATTGCTCGCGCCAGTTAACCAGCATCGCTTCGCTTTGCAGCGTGACGGCATTGGCGACCAGTCGACCGCCCGAACGCAGGCTCTGCCAGCATGCAGGCAGCACACCCTCGCGCGTTACGCCGCCGCCGATGAAGATCGCGTCCGGTTGTTCAAGGCCTTCCAGCGCATCGGGCGCACGTCCGCGAATCAGTTGCAGGCCTGGCACACCCAGCGCATCGCGGTTGAATTCGATCAGTTGTTGCCGTCCCTCATCCGCCTCGATGGCGATGGCGTGGCAGGTCGGGTGCGCGCGCATCCACTCGATGCCGATGGAGCCGCAGCCTGCGCCCACGTCCCACAGCAGTTCACCGGGAACGGGGGCGAGCCTTGCCAGGGTGATGGCCCGCACGTCGCGCTTGGTGAGCTGACCGTCATGCCGAAACGCCTCGTCCGGCAGACCGCCCAGCGGCGAAAGACGCAATGCATCAGGCTGGGCGCGGCATTCGATGGCGACCAGGTTCAGCGCCGCGATGCCCGTGGCGTTCCACTCACCGGCGGTGCCTTCGATCTGTCGCTCGGCGCTGCCGCCTAAGTGTTCGAGCACGATCATGGGGCTCGGGCCAAACCCGCGTTCGCGAAGCTGCGCCGCGATGGCCGCCGGGCTGGAGCCGTCGTTGCTCAGCACCAGCAGGCGCAGGCCGTGTTGCAGGTGAGCATTCAAGGCCGCGACCGGGCGGGCGACGACCGACAGCGTCACCACGTCCTGCAACGCCCAACCCAGACGGGCCGCCGCCAGCGAATAAGAAGATGGCGCTGGAATCACCCGCATCTCAGCGAAGGGGACGTGTTTCGACAGGCTCGCGCCGACGCCGAACAACATGGGGTCGCCGCTGGCCAGCACGCAGATCGGGTCGCCACGCTGCTCCAGCACCGGGCTCAGGGAAAAAGGGCTCGGCCACTGGCGCTGCTCGGCCTGAATGCACGGCGGCAGCAAGGCCAGCTGTCGCGCGCCGCCGAACACCTGCCGCGCCTGCAGCAGCGCGTGCCGAGCGTTTCGGCCCAGACCTTTATAGCCGTCCTCACCGATTCCCACGACTGTCAGCCACGGTGACATGAATTGCCCTCAACCCGATTGCGTGCAACAGGCCCGCCTGCTCGGCCTGTGAAAGTGGCCGGCATGATACCGCGCCGACGGGGCCGGTTCGTATGGCTTTGTGAATCCGACAGAGCGTCTTTTCATGGCAGCGGCCAAAGCAGGCATAATACGGCCCCTGTAACTTTTCGTTTCTCTTTGCGTCCGCCCATTCGCACCAGGTGATCCATTGACCGAGCCGTTGTCCGCTCGCCCCTCCGCTACGCCCATTCGCCCCTCGGCTTGTCCGGGGTTGTTGCGTATCGTCCCGGCGCTGGATGGCGGCATCTGCCGGATCAAGCTGCCGGGCGGGGTGCTTTCAGCGGATCAGGCGCTGGCCGTGGCGGATGCTGCCGAGGGGTTCGCCGGCGGTGTGATCGAGGCGACCAATCGCGGCAATCTGCAGATTCGCGGTATAGGCGCCAACCATGACGGGCTGATCGCCTGCCTGCTCGATGCCGGTCTGGGGCCAAGCAATCCGGCCAGTGACGACGTACGCAATCTGATGCTCAGCCCGACCGCAGGCATCGATCCGCAGCAACTGCTGGACGTGCGTCCGCTGGCCGGGCAGATCCTGCATACCCTTGAGCACCACCCGCGTTTCCATGAGCTGTCGCCCAAATTTGCCTTGTCGCTGGACGGCGGCGAGGGGTTGGCGATGCTCGAGCATCCCCATGACGTCTGGCTGTCAGCGTTGCAGGTCGATGGCCGGACGCTACTGGGTTTCGGGCTGGCGGGCTGTCCGGCGACCGACTCACCGGTGGGTGCAGTGGCGCCGGAAGCAGCGCACGCATGGGTGGTCGCGGTGCTGGAAACCTTTCTGGATCTCGCTCGGCCCGATCAGGCACGCATGCGCGATCTGCTGAAAGAAACGCCCGTGCACCGATTCCTCGAACACGTCGCCGCGCGTTTGCCGCAGCCATTCGTAGTTGATCAAAAAGTAACCAGCTGGCGGCGCGAACCGATCCGCTCTTTTGCGCACATCGGCACGTACGCCCAGGCAACAGCCGGCGTGGTGGCCGTGGGCGCAGGCGTGCCGTTGGGGCGGTTGCGGCCGTCCATGTTGCGTGAAGCCGCGCGATTGGCGATTGCGTGTGGCGACGGCCAGCTGTGCATGACACCGTGGCAAAGCCTGACGCTGCGCAATGTCCCGGCGGAAAAGTCAGCGCTCGTAGTGGATGGCTTGGGTCGGGCGGGCCTGCTCGTCGATGCCGCTCAAGCACTGTCGAAAATCGTCGCCTGCACCGGCTCCGCTGCCTGCGCTAAAGGGCTGGCTGACACCAAGGCCGACGGGCTGCGTCTGGCCGCATTGCTGCAAGAAAACGCCATCAGCCGCGCGGTGCACCTGTCCGGCTGCGCGCGTTCGTGTGCTGCTGCCCATGTGGCACCGGTGACCCTGCTGGCAGCGTCGCCCGGTCGTTACGACCTTTATTTTCGTCATGCAGAAAAGGCCGGGTTCGGCGATCTGCATGCACGTGACCTCACTATTGAAGCAGTCGGCGCGTTGTTGACCGCCGACTCACGGAGCAACACCGATGATTGATTACATCCGCGACGGCCAGGAGATCTACCGCAACTCCTTCGCGATCATTCGTGCCGAAGCCCGGCTCGATTCCATCCCGGCCGACCTGGAAAAACTCGCCGTACGGGTGATTCATGCCTGCGGCATGGTCGATGCGGTCGAAGGCCTGCGCTTCTCGCCGGGCGCGGGCACGGCAGGTCGCCGCGCGCTGGCCGCCGGTGCGCCGATTCTGTGTGACGCACACATGGTCGCCGAAGGCGTCACGCGCACTCGCCTGCCCGCCAACAACCCAGTGATCTGCACCCTGAAGAACGAACGCGTGCCCGAGATGGCGCGGGAGCTGGGCAACACTCGCTCGGCCGCTGCGCTGGAGCTGTGGCGCCCGCATCTGGAAGGCGCGGTTGTGGTGATCGGCAACGCGCCGACCGCGCTGTTCTATCTGCTGGAAATGCTCGACGCCGGCGCTCCGAAACCCGCGTTGATCCTGGGTTTCCCGGTGGGCTTCGTCGGCGCCGCTGAATCCAAGGACATGCTGGCTGCCGACAGTCGCGGCGTGCCTTACGTGATCATGCAGGGCCGTCGCGGCGGCAGCGCCATGGCGGCGGCGGCGGTCAACTCACTCGCCACGGAGATCGAATGATGGCACCCCGCGGTCGTCTGATTGGCCTGGGCGTGGGGCCGGGTGATCCGGAACTCATTACCGTCAAGGCGCTGCGCCTGCTGCGCGAGTCGCCGGTGGTCGCGTACTTCGTCGCCAAGGGCAAGAAAGGCAACGCGTTCGGTATCATCGAAGGCCATCTGCAGCAGGCTCAGACGCTGATGCCGCTGGTGTACCCGGTGACCACCGAGGCGTTGCCCTCTCACATGTCTTATGAGCAGGTGATCAGCGATTTCTACGACCGCAGCAGCGCCGATGTGGCGGCGCATCTGGACGCTGGGCGCGATGTGGCGGTGATCTGCGAAGGCGACCCGATGTTCTACGGGTCTTACATGTACCTCCACGATCGTCTGTCCGATCGCTACGAAGCCGAAGTGATTCCCGGTGTCTGCTCAATGCTCGGCGGTGCGTCGGTGCTGGGTGCGCCGCTGGTGTACCGCAATCAGAGCCTGTCGGTGCTGTCTGGCGTGTTGTCCGCCGAGGAACTCAAACGCAAGCTTCAGGATGCCGACGCCGCGGTGATCATGAAGCTGGGGCGCAACCTGCCAAAAGTGCGTCAGGTGCTGATGGAAACCGGCTTGGCGGAGCGCGCGCTGTACGTCGAGCGCGCGACCATGGCCAATCAGAAGATCGTGCCGCTGGCCGAGGTTGACCCGATGTCGTCGCCGTATTTCTCGCTGATCATTGTCCCCGGCGAACGGTGGCAAGGCTGATGGTCACGACCAGCATCAAGGCTCCGGCGATTGTCATCCTGGGCAAAGGCGCGCTGGCGACGGCGCGACGTATCCAGCAGCTGTACCCCCAATCGCTGATTTACGGGCTGGCCGGGCGCGTCGAAGAGGCCGACCGCAGCTACTCGGAGTTTGGCGCGACACTGCGTCAGCTGTATCAGCAAGACACGCCGATCATCGCGCTGTGCGCAGCGGGCATCGTCATTCGCACGTTGGCGCCGGTGTTGCTGGAAAAGGGCGTCGAGCCGCCGGTGCTCGCCGTTGCCGAGGATGGCAGCGCAGTAGTGCCGCTGCTGGGCGGACTGGGTGGCGTCAACGTCATGGCCCGGGAAGTGGCCGCCGCGCTGAACACCGCAGCAGCTATCACCACCAGTGGCGAGTTGCGCTTCGGCACCTGCCTGCTTAACCCTCCAGCCGGTTACGCGCTCGGCGACCTGGAGCTGGGCAAGCGCTTCGTCAGCGACTTGCTGTCGGGCGAAAGCGTGCGTGTCGAGGGCGCGGCGCCCTGGTTGGCCCAGGCGCAGTTGCCTGAGGATGATCAGGCGCAGCTGGCGATCCACGTGGGTTACGCCGAGCGCGAGCCCAGCGATCACGAGCTGCTGATCTATCCGCGCAATGTGCTGGTGGCGCTGAGCGGTGATCTGGTCGATCCCGCCGAGGCGGTAAAAAACGCGCTCCACGATTCGCGCATTGCCGTGCAGGCGCTGGGTTGTTTACTGGCCAGCAAGGCCGAGATGGCCAGTCCGGCGCTGCACGCGGCTGCCGAATCACTGGGCGTACCGTTGCGTTTCACCGCCGCCGGTACCCCTGCGGAAATGACCCAGCAGGTGTTGCCACAACTGTTGCCACCGCTCACCCCGGCGGCGGGCATCGCCATTGCTGTCGCGCCGCAGCCGCTGGAGGTGCAGGAGATTGGCTGTGCACGGGGGCGGCTGGCGGTGATCGGCCTCGGCCCGGGCGCTACCGACTTCATGATTCCCGCCGTTAAAGCCGAGCTGGCGCGCGCCAACGATGTGCTGGGCTACGAGACTTACGTGCGCATGGCCGGGCCGTTCCGCGCCGACCAAGTGCTGCACTGCACCGACAACCGCGAAGAAATGCTGCGCGCCCGGCACGCATTCGAGCTGGCCGCTGAAGGGCGCTCGGTGGTAGTGGTTTCTTCGGGTGATCCCGGCGTCTTCGCCATGGCGGCGGCGGTGCTGGAAGCGCTGCATGAGTCGGACAGTCCCGACTGGCACCGGGTGGATCTGCACATCCTGCCGGGCGTGTCGGCTTCGCTGGCAACCGCCGCGCTGGCGGGTGCGCCGTTGGGCCACGACTTCTGCGTCATGTCCCTGTCGGACAACCTCAAGCCGTGGGAGATCATCGAGAAGCGGCTGGACCTTGCCTGCCAGGCCGATCTGGCGCTGGCGTTCTACAACCCGATCTCGCGCTCCCGGCCCTGGCAGTTGGGGCGCGCCCTGGAAATCGTCCGCCAGCATCGAGGCCCTGACACCCCGGTGACCCTGGGACGCGACATCGGCCGGCCCGCCCAGACGTTACGGGTCATCACCCTCGGTGAGCTGACGCCGGAGCAAGTCGACATGCGCACAATGGTGCTGGTGGGGTCGTCGCTGACCTGCGTATTCCCTCGCGCCAATGGCCAGCCGTGGGTCTACACGCCGCGTTGGTATGGTGCCAAGCCGGCGTGACTGACTGTTCGGTTTGCGCTGTGGGATTTGTCTCATAGCTAACGCAGGCCTATCAGCCGGTCGATGGCGAAACCGATCCAGCCGCGTGTAGAAACGCCAGTCGGTGGACGACTGGGCGCGTCGTCCACTGCCGTTGCCCTGCGCTAAGCGCCTGCCAACCGCTTGTTTTGCTTGATGTTTAGCTCTCCCCATGGCCAGTAGCGGTGCCGGCGCTTTGTAGGAATAGGTGCCTGAATGTGCCGAACCCGGCTACCAACCCTTGGGTGGCGCGGCGGGCAATGTTCGTTAATCTCGGAGGTGTCCACGACGGACTTACCTGCCAGTTAAAGGATTAACGAATGAAACATGAAACAAGCATGACCGACGCCGAACGCAGTGCTTTCATCGACCAGTGCCAGATGGCCAACTGCACCCGCTCGTTGATCGAGCACTTCTCCGCAATGGATAACGCTGTTCCGGATCTCCCGGACGACCCAAGTCAAGGTGCCGTTGCGGCGGGCAACCTGCTGGCCTTCGCAGAAGGCGTTTCGCGGCAGAACAAAGACGACGTCATTGACTCCCTTCTGTTCGCCACGCTCGTCGCCAACAAAGCGTTCAACCCGGAGAAGCAGAGCGAGCAGTGGTACCAGCAATACAACAAGGTGTTGACGACGCTGGGCTGGTTTTCCACCAACTGGAGGTACAGCCGCTATTACTCGACGCACCGTCGATTCAGCATGGAGCAAGCAGGGCTGGAGATCATCTCTTCCGCTATCGCCGCCGCCGCACTGCCCGGGCCTGCGTCCGTCGCCATGCTGAAGGTCGCCGGTGATGCCGTCGCCGCGCTGAAAGCCCAGGAAAAACCGCTGCGAATTTTCGAGCGTCAGACCAAGACCCACCGTGGCGCGAATTTCCGCATCGGCGCTTGTACTGAATCCAGCGACGGCACTGTCAACCTGGCGATGGGTGCGGTGAATTTCTCCACCGATTCGGCTGTCACCAACGTCCTCTTTTGGGAATGGAACAGTGCTGAAGTGCAAGCTTTCCGGGGTGAGAACCATCTGGTGTTGAACACACGCGTCTATGCGGCACTGCGTACACAGATCCAGCAGCGTTTGAACAAGAGCGCCTCAGCCGCCATCGAGGAATTCCAGATCTAATCAGATAGGGGGAGGCGCCCGTCGCCTCCTTCTCAAGGAGATGTGCCCATGCATCAGGGAATGATCGAAACGCAGGTCAGCGCAGGGTGCCTGCTGTTCACGCACAGTGCCTGTACTGACTTACAGAAAAGTGACGCCGCCGATTGCGTGCTGTACACGCAGCTTGCGGCGACCAAGAAACACGCTCGCTTTACCGCCACCTCTGCCTGGAACGACACATGGCTCGCTGCTTTCATCCGTTTCGGCTGGGCGCTGAACACCCATGAGACGTTGAGTTGCCCGGCGCTGGAACTCGGGCCCGGCTCGGTGTGGGGATGGTTGAAGAGCAAGTGGCCGATTTTCATGCCCAACGACATGCTGTCTGACAGTGAGTCGGCCCTCTGGCGTTCTGTTTCCAGCCGACCCAATCAGCCAGCAGTCGACCTGTTGGCCCGCCAGGCGCTCGGGCCCTTAGTGCCGAGGGATACAAGCGACGTGCAAAAAGGCCAGAAGGTGGTGCTGCAGTTCGGCTTTCTGAACCTGAACGCAGGGCTGTCCGTTGCGCTCGTGAGCTTCACGCACCGAACTGCGCTGAAAGACGACTTTGTGTTCGAGACGCTGCAGCCCCACGATATCGTCGGCAATATCGATCTGCGCTTCTATTCCCTGCGACTCATGGACCTGGTCTACACGCCCCTGCGCAAAAACGTCAGCCAGGCGCTGGAGGGTCGTCGCCCCAGCCTGGTGTGCGCGTTGGCGGGAGCTGACGCATGAGCGCGACAGGCGCGGTAGTCGGCAATGGTCTGGTCTCACTGTCCGCCGGCATCAAGAGGCAGGATCGCGAGGACTTGTTCGACTGCCTGCTGCGAGCCGAGCGAGTGGCGGGTAAGGTCAGTCGGGATGAACATTTCACCTACTGGGCATACCGGTATGGCACGGCACTGGAGCAACGAAGTTTCAGGAAACTGAGCCCGATCATTCATGAACCAATGGTGATCGGGAGCGCGTCGGAACTGGAGGAAATCAGCTTCAGTGTTATCGAATCACGCGGCTCCGCTCGGTTGGCGCGACAGGCGAAGGCGTCGCTTCAGTCCATGCGCATCCATCGTTATGCGACGCATTTTTTTGAGAGCATCAACGCCAGCAGCGTCATCGCCGGCTTTCAGGTCATTCCGTGCGTGGCGGACCCTTCGGGGAATGTGATGGTGCTGCTGTGCGGCATCCAGATGACCGGCAACGTCGAGACGAGGGATTTCGACTTCTGGTCTGAATCACGCAGTGAGCTGACATTGCGCATCACCGGAGGGGTCTACCGTTTTGACCGCACCGACTACGCCAGACACCGAGATGCCGTTGCCAGGGAGCTGGACGGCCATGGCGCACGGGCGATTCAGACCTTTGCGATCTGAGCGCCCATCAGGTCAGCAGGTAGCCCTTGATGCCCGTGAAAATGATCTGGGCGGCGAGCGCGCACACAAACAACCCCATCAGGCGGCTGACAATCTGCAGGCCTTGATCGCCGAGAATCCGCTCGATGCTGTTGGACAGATAAAGGATGACGCCGACGGTCAGGCTGGCCAGCGCGATGCTGACGATGGCCGTGAGTTTGTCATCCCAGTGCGGCTGGCTGATGCCCATTACAAGCAGTGCGCCGATGGTGCCGGGGCCGACGGTGATGGGGATGGTCAGCGGCACAATCGCAACGTCCTGCTGGACGTTGTCGGTCTGCACGCCGGATTTGCCCTGCGCCATGGCCAGCGCGGAGATGAACAGCACGCTGCCGGCACCGATACGGAAAGCGTCAGCGGTAATGCCGAACACCCCGAAAATCACCCGCCCGAACAAGTACAGCAAGACGCTGGACACCAGCGTCGCGAAGGCGATCTTCCACGCCAGGCGTCGGCGTTCCTTGCGCGAATAACCGCGGCTCAGGGAAATGAAACAGGACAGGACGAAGAACGGGCTATAGAGCACCAGCATCTTCAGGTAAACGCTGAACAGCACGTGAAGCATGGTTTGAGCTCATGGCGGCAGACTGGGACGGCGCCAAGTCTATCAGCCCGTAACGGCCACCTGGCGGTCAGTTTTGCTCGTAACGGTCTTCGCCGCGGGTGGCGCGGGTCGCGTCATCCCGGGCACGTTGCTCCACCCAGTATTCGACCAGATCGCGTAACTGCGACATCTCTACCGGCTTGGACATGTGCCCGTCCATGCCGGACTGCCGCGCGCGATCCTTGTGCTCCGCCAGAATGTGCGCGGTCAATGCCACCACAGGGGTGCGAATGCGCTGGTTTCCGGTTTCCCAGGCGCGGAACTGCTGCGTCGCCGAGAACCCGTCGAGGATCGGCATTTCGCAGTCCATCAGCACCAGGTCATAGCGCCGGGTCTTCATCGCCAGCAGCGCCTCTTCGCCATTGCTGGCAGTGTCCGGCTGCAGGTTGAGCTTGCCGAGCATGCCACGAATGACCTTGGTGGAAATGCTGTTGTCTTCGGCAACCAGAATGCGGAAGTCGCTGGGCACGTCGATGTCGCCGATCGCCCCGGGGACTGCAGAAAAGGGCGCATTGCCTATGTTGCGCTGATTGAGCTCGTCCGCCAGCGTGGTCTTCAGCGTGTACCCGGCGACCGGTTTGGCGAGGATGCGTTTAACCCCGGCATTGCGCGCGATGATCTTGCTCGGCGCGTTGCTGATGCCGGTGAGCATGATCAACAGAATGTCGTGGTTCAGGCTCGGGTCTTCCTTGATCTTGGCGGCCAGTTGCATGCCGGTCATGCCGGGCATGTTCTGGTCGAGCAGGACGATATCGAAATAGTCGCGCAGGTGAGCCTTGGTGCGCAGCAGCGCCAGCGCCTCTTTGCCCGATGGCACGGCGCTGACGTTGAGCCCCCACGCGCTGCACTGCTGGACCAGCACCTTGCGGCAGGTATCGTTGTCGTCGACCACCAGAACCCGCGCGCCTTTGAGCGGGCTGTCCAGATCGGCGGGGGGCTGCTCCAGTCGTTGTGCATCAAGGGGCAGACTCAGCCACAGCGTGCTGCCCTGATTGGTGCCGCTCTGAATGCCGAACTCGCCGCTCATCAACAGAATGAGCTGCCGGGCGATGACCAGCCCCAGGTGACCGCCCACCTTGCTGGCCGCCAGGAAATTCTTGCTATGCAGTTCAGCGTGCAGCAGCGCGTCGCGCTCGTTGGGCGTCAGCGGCGTGCCGCTGTCCTGAACGGCGATGCGCAGTCGTGGCTTGCCGCCGCGGGAGTCGAGGGCGACGACCAACAGGATCTCGCCCTCGTCGGTCTTCTTTAAGGCGTTCTCCAGCAAGCTGAGCAGCGTCTGTCGCAGGCGTGTCGGGTCACCGCTGATGACGCGCGGCACCTGGGGCTGAATGAAGCTGATCAGCTCGACACTTTGCTGTTCGGCCTTGGCGCGGAAGATGCTCAGGCAGTCCTCGATCATCGCATTGAGATCGAACTGCACGTCGTCCAGCTCGATCTGACCGGACTCCAGCTTGGTGATGTCGAGGATCTCGTTGATCAGGGTCAGCAGTTCGTTGCCGGCACTGTGGATGGTCTGCACGTAATCGCGCTGCTTGACCGACAGCGGCGTGCCCAGCAGCAGCTCGGTCATCCCCAGAACGCCGTTCATGGGGGTGCGGATCTCGTGGCTGATCTTCGCCAGAAACTCGGCCTTGGCGTTGATCTCCGCTGTACTGGCGGCGAGTTCGCGGCTGATGCTGAAGTTGTCTTCAGTGATGCTGCGATGACGCTCGCTCAGGGCGATGCTCATCAGCAGGCCGCACAGGCAAAACACCGCCAGCACCCCGATGATCAGCGTCTGCGCGGGAATACTCGTCAGCCAGAGCATGGCCGGCAGTACCACGAGGTTGCCGAGATTGAACGCGATCATGGCGATCACGAACGGCCGGGCAGGGGAGTAGCCCTTCTGCAGGTGGTAGATCGACACGAGGGTGATGCTGACCGTGGTCAATGCCACCAGCAGGAACGTCATGATGTTCAGCGGCAGGGTGTCAACGAACAGCACCAGGAGCGCACCAAAGCCCACCACCAGCAGCACGCCCATCAGCAGCCGATTGAGCATCTCGACGCCGCGCTGAACGAAGAAACAGTAGGTGTACATCAGCCCGGTCGCGGCGGCGAGGAGCAGGGCGAGGTGAGCGCTCGGCGTCTGCGCCAGATGCCAGCGCGGCAGCCACGGCGCCTGAAGGTTGAGCAGCAACAGCGCACTCAGCCCCAGAAACGCCTCGCACGCTGCCAGCCACAAGCTGCTGATCGAGCGAGACTGGGCGAAGCGCGTGAGGTTCTGCACGATCAGCATGGCCAGCGAGCCGAAGAACAGGCCGAGCAGCAGGGGGCGGCGCTCGTCGGCGGCGCTGGTGACGGCGGACTGCAGCGTGATGTTAGGGCGCAGCTCCTGCTCGGACTTGAGGCGCAAATACAGGTCGAGCGGCTTGTCGCTGTGGGGCACCGGCAGCAGGAAATCCAGTGACGGCAGGGGTTGGGCTTCGCGCGGCACCCGGTTACCGGAGCGCGAATGATCGATCAGGCTGTCGCCGTCGAGCACGTACATGTCGACCGTCGCCAGGTCAGGCGCGAAGATCCGCACCAGTTGTTCATGGGTGGCCGGGGGCAGGCGGTAGTGCAGCCACAGCGCGGCGTCGCGATTGGTCGCGCGCACCTTGTCGAGTTCGACCGGGCTGAATTGGGATTCGTAATGGGGGGAGCGAATGTCGCTGAGGTTTAGGTTTGCCTGATCGTCGACAAGGGTTGACCAGCCTGCACCGACCTCGGCGGCCGCCGAAGTTATACAGAGCAGGGTCAGCAATGTGACGGTCAAACGAGTGGCAATCCTGAGCCAGCGCACGGCGAAATCCCTTCGTGAATGAAGCCTGTTTAACTCTGGGGCACCGGATGCCCGATCAGCGACTCAACGAGGAATCGCCGATCGGGCCGAGGCTCACGCCAGATCTTCGCCGCGTTCCCGGGCAATGGCGCGATAGCCGATGTCCGTGCGGTAGAAACAACCTTTCCAGTCAATCTTTGCAGCCAGCTCGTACGCTTGTTTCTGCGCATCGCCAACGCTGTCGCCCAGCGCTGTCGCGCACAGCACGCGACCGCCGGAGGTCACGATACGGCCATCCTGCAACGCAGTGCCAGCGTGGAACACTTTGCCCGGCAACGCGGCCGCAGCGTCCAGCCCGTGAATCTCGTCGCCCTTGGCGTAGTCGGCCGGATAGCCGCCGGCTGCCAGCACGATTCCCAGACTCGGACGCGGGTCCCACTGAGCATCCACCGTATCCAGCGTTTGCGCCAGAGCGGCTTCAACCAGGGTCACCAGGCTCGACTGCAGGCGCAGCATGACAGGCTGGGTTTCCGGATCGCCAAAACGGCAGTTGAATTCGATGACTTTCGGATTGCCAGCCTTGTCGATCATCAGACCAGCATAGAGGAAACCGGTGTAAATGTTCCCCTCGGCGGCCATGCCCCGGACGGTCGGCCATATGACTTGATCCATCACGCGCTGGTGAACCTCGGCGGTGACCACCGGGGCCGGGGAATACGCACCCATGCCGCCGGTGTTCGGGCCGCTGTCGCCATCGCCGACGCGTTTGTGGTCTTGACTGGTGGCCATGGGCAGTACGTTCTTGCCGTCGACCATGACGATGAAGCTGGCTTCTTCGCCGTCGAGGAATTCCTCGATCACCACGCGCGAACCGGCGTCGCCGAAAGCATTGCCGGCCAGCATGTCGCGCACGGCGTCTTCTGCTTCTGCGAGGGTCATCGCGACGATCACGCCTTTGCCCGCCGCCAGGCCGTCGGCCTTGATGACGATCGGTGCACCTTTCTCTTGCAGGTACGCCAGCGCCGGTTCGATTTCAGTGAAGTTCTGGTAGTCGGCAGAGGGAATGTTGTGGCGCGCGAGGAAGTCCTTGGTGAATGCCTTGGAGCCTTCCAGCTGTGCGGCGTCCTTGGTCGGGCCGAAGCACTTCAGGCCACGGGCGCGGAACAGGTCGACAACACCGGCGACCAACGGCACTTCCGGGCCGACGATGGTCAGCGCGACGTTCTTCTCGGCGAAGTCAGCCAGTTGCTCCAGCGCCAGCACGTCGATGGCGACGTTTTCACACTTGGCTTCAGTGGCGGTGCCGGCATTGCCGGGAGCGACGAAGACTTTCTCGACACGAGCGTCCTGCGCGACTTTCCAGGCCAGAGCGTGTTCACGGCCACCGCTGCCAATGATCAAAACATTCATTTCCAAAACCTCTATATCGACGACGCGTAAAAATCCGAACGCAAACAGTGTGGGACGGCGAACGCAGACTGTGGGACCGGCTTTAGCCGGGAAGAAGGCAGTACATCCGACACATATGTCGGGTCAGTCATTCCGCTTTCCCGGCTGAAGCCGGTCCTACAATAGCCAGCAGCGTAAACCGTATCAGTGACGGAAATGGCGCATGCCGGTGAATACCATCGCGATACCCGCTTCGTCCGCTGCTGCAATCACTTCGGCGTCGCGCATCGAGCCGCCTGGCTGGATCACTGCCGTGATGCCGGCCTTTGCCGCGTTGTCGATGCCGTCCCTGAACGGGAAGAACGCATCGGAGGCCATGACAGCGCCCTGCACCTGCAAACCGGCGTGTTCGGCCTTGATCGCCGCGATGCGGGCAGAGTTCACCCGGCTCATCTGGCCTGCGCCGACGCCGATGGTCTGCCGGTTCTTGGCGTAAACGATGGCGTTGGACTTGACGTACTTGGCGACCTTCCAGGCGAAGATCAGGTCGTGAACTTCCTGCTCGGTCGGCGCGCGTTGGGTGACCACTTTCAAGTCGTCTGCGCCGATCATGCCGATGTCGCGGCTCTGCACCAGCAAGCCGCCGTTGACTCGCTTGTAATCCCAGGCCGGCGCGCGCTCTGCGTCCCACTGGCCGCTGGTCAACAAGCGCACGTTGGCTTTGCTGGCAATGATGGCCTGGGCTTCAGCGCTGACGCTCGGGGCGATGATCACTTCGACGAACTGGCGCTCAACGATGGCCTTGGCTGTCTCGGCATCCAGCTCACGGTTGAAGGCGATGATGCCGCCGAACGCCGATTCGCTATCGGTGGCATAGGCCAGCTCGTAGGCCTGACGAATGCCGCCTTCTGTATCCAGGCTTACTGCAACGCCGCACGGGTTGGCGTGCTTGACGATCACGCAGGCAGGCTTGACGAAGCTCTTCACGCACTCAAGCGCCGCGTCGGTATCGGCGACGTTGTTGTAGGAAAGCTCTTTGCCTTGCAGTTGGGTGGCGGTCGCAATACCGACTTCGGCAGGCTTTGCTTCAACGTAGAACGCCGCGCTCTGGTGCGGGTTCTCGCCGTAGCGCATTTCCTGCGCTTTGATGAACTGGCTGTTGAAGGTGCGCGGGAATGCGCTGCGGCCTTCGGTGCTCAGGGTGTCAGCGGACTGGTCAACGCTGCCCAGGTAGTTGGCGATCATGCCGTCGTAGGCCGCAGTGTGCTCGAAAGCCTTGAGCATCAGGTCGAAGCGCTGCGCGTAAGTCAGGCCGCCGGCCTTGAGGCTTTCCAGCACGTTCGTGTAATCGCTGGCGTTGACGACGATGGCGACGTCTTTATGGTTTTTAGCAGCGGAGCGAACCATGGTCGGGCCGCCGATATCGATGTTCTCGATGGCGGTCGGCAGGTCGCAGCCCGGCTTGGAAACGGTGGCTTCGAACGGATAGAGATTAACGGCGACCAGGTCGATCGGCTTGATGCCATGTTCGCTCATGATGGCGTCGTCGATGCCGCGACGACCCAGGATGCCGCCGTGGATTTTCGGGTGCAGTGTCTTGACCCGGCCATCCATCATTTCAGCGAAGCCGGTGTAGTCGGCGACTTCTACCGCTGCAACGCCGTTGTCCTTGAGCAGCTTGAACGTACCACCGGTGGAGAGGATCTCGACACCGAGGGCTTGGAGTTCACGCGCAAATTCAAGGATACCGGTCTTGTCGGATACGCTGATCAAGGCGCGGCGGATCGGCAGGCGGGTCGTCTGGTCGGTCATCTCAACTTCCATCAAAAGCAAAAGAATTTTGCAAAAAAAACGACCGCATTGAGGTGAGGTCGCTTGTTTTTCGGATGCTTACAGCAGGTCGTACTGCTTGAGTTTCTTGCGCAGGGTGCCGCGATTCAGCCCCAGCATCTCGGAGGCCTTGGTCTGGTTGCCCTTGACGTAGTTCATCACGCACTCGAGCAACGGCGCCTCGACTTCCGAGAGCACCAGGTTGTAGACATCAGTGACGGCCGCACCTTCCAGATGAGCGAAGTAGTTGTGCAACGCCTTCTCGACGCTTCCGCGCAGGGTCTGACCCTCTTCGCTCGGCGTATTGAGGTGTTGTTTCAAATTGACGTTGTCGCTCACGGGCGTTGTTCCACTCACTAAAGTCTCAGTCATCATCGTCATGCGGCCACCTCTTCTTCGTTCCCTGCTGGGAGGGATTTATCGCGCTGGGAAAAGAACTCCCGAACGTTGGCGCACTGTGCTTCTGTATCTTCCAAACGGTTGAAAAGGGCGCGAAACTCCTTGGCGCCCGGCAACGTTGCGAGGTACCAGCCGACGTGTTTGCGGGCGATTCGCACGCCCATCACGTCGCCATAGAAGGTGTGAAGCGCAGCCAGATGCTCTAGCAGAATGCGTTCCACTTCACTGACGGGCAGGCCTGGAAGTTTTTCCCCGGTCTGCAGGTAGTGTTCTATCTCGCGAAAAATCCATGGGCGCCCCTGGGCGGCCCGGCCAATCAACAGCCCGTCGGCGCCGGTTGCGTCGAGGACGTAGCGGGCCTTCTCCGGTGAATCGATGTCGCCGTTGGCAAACACCGGGATGGACACCGCCTGCTTGATGGCGGCGATGGTGTCGTACTCGGCCTCACCGGTGTAGAGATCGGCACGGGTTCGCCCGTGCACCGCCAGCGCCTGAATGCCGGCTTGTTCGGCAATTCTGGCGACGGTCAGACCATTCTTGTTCGCCCGGTCCCAGCCGGTGCGAATCTTCAGCGTGACCGGTACCTCGACTGCCGCGACCACCGCGTGCAGGATTTCGGTCACTAACTGTTCATCTTTCAACAACGCTGAGCCAGCGGCCTTGTTGCAGACCTTTTTTGCCGGGCAACCCATGTTGATGTCGATGATCTGCGCGCCGAGTTCGACGTTGGCGCGTGCTGCGTCCGCAAGCATCTGCGGGTCCCCGCCAGCGATCTGTACCGAGCGTGGCTCGGGATCGCCTTCGTGAATCATGCGCAACCGCGACTTGCGGCTGTTCCAGAGGCTCATGTCGCTGGTGACCATTTCCGAGACCACCAGGCCTGCGCCGAGCTGGCGACAGAGTTGTCGGAAGGGCTGGTCGGTGACACCCGCCATCGGGGCGAGAATCAAGCCGTTTTGCAATGTGTAAGGGCCGATGCGTACCGCCGACATAGGGTGACCTGTTGTGGGGCCGAATCACGAGGTCTGGTCCGAAAAGTGCTTCAGCGCCAATTCAGACGGGACCCAGAGTATGAAAAAGGGTGGGCATGATACCCGCTCTCGATGACTGGATAAAGGCTGAATTGGATAAAATCTGAACAGTTCCGTTCTTAACGCGAACGGTTAGGTTTAGGCCGGTATTGTCATAAAAGTGTCGTCGGATTTCGGGCATCCCGTCCCTTGCAAGGTGCTGCATTTCGGTGCGGACAAACCCGCCGCGCCCGGGTTTTCACTCCGGCGAACGGAAGCTCAGGCTGTAGTTCGCCGCCTTGGGGCCCGGGTCGAGGACGTCCAGTGCGATGTGAATCGGCGTCTGGGGTGGCATTTCGTCCTTGCCCGCCAGCTCGCCGCTCAGGTACTCGCCCGGTTTGAATCGACGGCTGGCGATGAGTTGACCCGTCGCATCGGCAAAGCGTAGTTCGAGCAGCGGGAACGGCTGGGAGAATGACGCACGGTTATAGATGATCGCGTCGACGACCAGCGCGCCCTGAAACTCGGGGTGGCTGCGCACGACAAGGTTGCTGCTCTTGAGCAGTTTGATATCAACCTTGGACGGGACCTTGCAGCCAAGGGACGGGCACAGCTCCATAAAAATGGGGCGGTATTGATCCTGTCGCGCCAGCTCTTCGAAGTGGTACGCAATGTATTGGCCGGCCAGTGCGCCCAGCCCAACCAGGATCAATAGCATCCACAGCAGACGCCGTCCCCAGCGTGGCTTGGGTTTCTGCCAGGACAACTGCAGCGGGTCATCCGTCAGGTCGACCAGCGCCCTGTCCCGCAGGCCCGGTTCGTTGCGGCCGCCACGCTTGTCGGCAGCGGCGTGCGGAGGCTCATCGTCGCCATCATCATCGTCACGGGCGCTGAGGCGATCCTGATGCTCGTGGGTGTCCAGAGCGGAGAAGCGTTCCGAGGACGGCTCATCGTCGGGGTCGGCGTGAGGCTTGAGCGAGTGGGGGTGATCGGGTTCGTCGCCCAGATCGTCCGGGCTCAGCGAGAATGAAGGCTCGGTGCGATGGCGTTCCTGCTGATTGATGGGCTCGTCCAGCGGGCCTTCGTCTATCGAGTGGTCGGTATGCGCTTCGCGTTCCTCGACGACTTCGGCGCGCAGCTCGGGCAATCGGTCGACATCCTCGTGACTCATGCCGTGGGCCCACGACTCCTGCGCGACGTCAGGCTCATCGCGTCGGGCGCTGAAGGACTCGACTTCGTCGTGATCGCGCGCCTTGCTGACACGCCCGAAAGACTCGGGCAGCTGAATCTCGCGCTGTTCGAGACGGGCCAGCTCGACATCGAGATCGTCCAGATCAAGGCTGTCCAGGTCCACCCCACGCTCTTCACGCTTGACCGGCAACGGCGCTGGCTGTGTCACGACGAGGGATTGTGGCGCGAGGATTTCCGGCGTCTTCTCCACGCTTTCGATGTTCGGCGCGGAAGGCGAGGGCGTTTCCGGCGTTGCATCGGCGCGTTGTTCCAGCAGTTGC
>LIDZ01011597.1_pt1 | contig 22669 bp, 30 predicted proteins | sample 644651 | NCBI WGS metagenome assembly LIDZ01 (sample SAMN03856242, study PRJNA289617) | food metagenome | isolation source: wine grapes on drying loft during traditional withering process | host: Vitis vinifera cv. Corvina | place: Italy: Gargagnago di S. Ambrogio di Valpolicella | collected 2014-01 | reverse complement strand
CGGGTCAGCACTTCCAGCAGTTCTATTTCGAATGTCAGGTCGGCACCGGGCTTGATGTGCGCGCCCATGCTTCTGTCGCCGTACGCCAGATGGGCGGGGACGAACAATTGACGCTTGCCGCCGACTTTCATGCCCATCAGGCCCTGATCCCAACGTTTTCACATGTAACACTGATCCCCTGTTACCATCTCGGCCAGCAAATACAGGGGTCACACCGTGAAGCAAGCAATCTCATATATTCGATTCTCAAGCGCTCGCCAAGAAGGGGGAAGCAGCGTTGAGCGTCAAGAAGGGATGATAGCCAAATGGCTGCTAGACCACCAAGACTATGAGTTGAGCAAGCTGAATTACTCCGATTTGGGTAAGAGCGGCTTTCACGGTGAGCACGTCAAGGAGGGCGGGAACTTCGGCAAGCTCCTCAAGGCCGTCATGGATGGCTATATCAAAAGGGATGACGTTGTACTGGTCGAGGCCATAGACCGCACAGGCCGACTGCCAGCCCTACAGATGCTTTCTGACGTGATCGCTCCGATCCTGAGAGCTGGGGTGTCGATTATCACGCTCGACGACAACACCACTTACACAGAAGCCTCTGTGGGCGGTCCGCACCTGTTTATGCTTGTGGCAAAGATTCAGGCAGCACATGAATACTCTAGGACGCTCTCACGCCGCGTTGAAGACTCCTACAAGAAGCGTCGTAAGGATGCCAAGGAAAAGGGTGTGGCACCCAAGCGAATGACGCCTGTGTGGCTGAACAGCGACGGTACTGTACGTGAGGATGTTGCACCTTGGATCAAGACAGCTTTTGAGCTGTATGTCTCAGGTGTGGGCAAGTCCACCATTGCAAAGCGTCTACGTGAAAGTGGCGTTGAGCGTTTGGCTAAAGCGTCTGGTCCCGGCGTCGAAGGGTGGCTACGCAACAAGGCTGTGATTGGCAAGTGGGAGACTTTGATAGGCACGCCAGAGCACCATGTGATTGATGATGTGTATCCACTGATCATTGAGCCTTCTCTTTTCTACAAGGCGCAGGTTCACGCTGAGAAGATGAAGACTCAACGCCCTATCAAGACTGCCAAACACTTTCTTGTAGGGTTAGTGCATTGTGGTGAGTGTGGGAAAAACTACATCATGCAGAATCTACATGGTAAGCCTCACTCGATGCGTTGCCGCACACGCCAGAGTCAAAACAACTGTTCAAACTCTTACGTGGTGCCCAAAGCTGTGCTTGACGCAATCTACAGGTATACGTCTGTAACGGCTGCTCTTGAGGCCGTGCAGCTGCAACAGCTGGGCGTAAACGAAAAAGAGATAGTGACCCGCGAAGCAGAGTTACTCACGATCACAAAGCGTGTGGAGGGCTTTGTACAGGCGGTTAACGAGGCTGGCCCCATGCCTGAGCTACTGGTAGCTCTGAAACAGGCCAGAATCGAACGTGAGAGCGCAGAGAATGCCCTAGTGATCCTGCGTGCAACCGTTGTGACGCCTCCTGCAAATCAATGGAGGGAAATGGGGAAGGTGTGGAGTCTTGAGGCTGAGGACGCTCAACGCTTGGCAGCTATGCTGCGACAAGTGGGCTACAACATTACGGTAGGGGAGGGAGCCATCATCAAGAGTTCACATTCTGATGTGGTTTACCAGTATCTGGGGGTAGATCGTGTCAAGGATATGTATCGTGTTTTAGCTAATGGGGAAATGAAGCTTATTCACAAGAGCCAGGTTGATGATTATCCATATTATGAACCGTTCCAAGGGGTTGTAGGAGAGGCCACTATGGATGAAGCGGACAAGGAAAACTTATTGCTGCAGTATCAAGGCTCCTGAGAGTCCCTAAGGGGCGTCGCAGAGTAGTAATCTATACCCTGCTGGGGGTGATCTGTCAAAGCGCCCCAGAAGAGCTTATGCAAAGCCCAGATAAAGAAAAGCCCGCACATACACGTTAATATGGCGGGCGATGATCAGTTGCTTGGAGGCACAGCGTTCTTTTCGTAGTCCAGCTTACTCTTTCCGCTATAGGTCGATGGTTTGTTAGCCACATCATCTTTACCAGATTTAGTCTTGCTCTTGCCGTTCTGGCGTCCTTTATCCTTGATCCTAACTTGGATGCTTTTGAGTCTTGCAAAGGCAACTTGTTCAAATGTCAGCTCTGGGAAAATACCTTCACCAGTCTCTGCATTTTCTTCAAACGCTACGTTAGTAAAGACACAGGGGCCATAAGTACCTATAGTCAACCCCCCTAGTAGCTCAACTACTTGGAACTGCTCGGCGTTTTGCCACATGCTGATTAGCTGACGCTTCACTGCTCTAGCTGTCTTAGCTTTAGCCTGTGGAGTGACAACGACTGTTGGAATAGAGTCTTTAGTGAACTGTGCAATCACCTCAGGCAAAAGTTTGTTGATGCTACTTGCGCTAGTGATCTGAACAGGTGTCACGACCTGTGTATTGTTCTTGTATTGCTTATCACGCGGCTTGTACAAACCCTTTGCATCAGTAGATACGTGATCGCCAGTATCAAAAGAGAATCCAGGGATTACGCCCAAAGTGGAAGGTCTATCGATATTGAAGTCAGCGTCAGAAAGTACACCACTGATAGAGTATCGTGGGTTTTCTCGGATTGTGTGGTCTGTAATCAAACTCCCGTTGGATAACGGGTGCTTGGATATGGCAGAGGTGTAAGTCTCTGTGATACGAGTAATAGCGTCGAAATAGAGTACGTCAGAGGCGTTGGTTACAATGACGAATCCAGAAAATGAAGCATCCATATATCGTTCCTTATTGTTGGGTGTGCAGAGAGCTACAAACCTGTATGAGAGGTTTTGTAAGCTCGTTAGGTATGTGGTTAGGTATGTGGTGAAAGTTTCTTTAAGGCGTTGTGAAGGCTTTGCAGAGTGATTGCTTTATGAATGTCAGGTGTTATTCAAAGCCAGCACCATTGCCAATCTTGAACTTGACGCTCTCAATCATCTTGCCAGTTTCAAACAAAGGACGGTCAAATCCTTTACGTGCAATCGTCGATGGACTGTTACCACCGGGATAGCTGGAAATAGTTGCTTTCATCTCTTTGACGACCAATGCACCTAATGTCTTCATGATGCGGCGAGAAGCCCTATCACCTTTGATAGCAGATTTGAAAGCAAGCTTGAGCGTTTGGATAATCTTTTGCTTGGCTTGTTCCAAACTCTCTTGCATGAATGGACGTTGAGGGTGGAAGCGTGTTCCATACTCGTTCCACGCTGCTACTTGAGCAACTGGCACACCGTCTTCATATGTATCTTCAAAGAATCCAGTCTTCACCTTGAGACGGGCGAGAGCAACCACTCGCTTGGCTAAGTTGTCCAAGCCCCTTGTATTAAGTTTTGTTGTAATCATCTATATGGTCCTATGATCCTCATTTGCCAGCGTTGATGACTGGGTTGATAGTGATAGTTGGGTTGGCCTCTTGTCGTACGTCATTAAGCTCTTTTTTTGCAAGCTCTCTATAGACTGAGGGCGCTGCCTCATACATTCGCTCTTCAAGCTTTTTAAGGATATACCTCGAATCTTGAATCTGTGAATTGATCTTGATTTCTGAATCCGACATTCTGTATTTCAAGTCTCGGACAGATTCCTCAATAGGTAACACTCGTTTTTCAACCAGTGCCCTTTGCCGCTCAATATTGTTGTACTGATATTTCTCAGTATTGGTCAGAACAATGTAAGTCGCTGTGCCAGTGAAGGCCATCAGCAAAATAGCAAACAGAATTGCTTGCCAGAGTTTCATTGTCAGTTGTAGCCAGTGTTTGAGCTGATTAGCCATTAGATTTCCTGTGAACATTACCTCTTACCTGCCTAAATGGCTGCCTCCAAAAGAACGCTGTAGGGGTTGTGGGGTGAATTTAGAAAGGCGTTGTCTTAGAACGCCCGTGAATAGCTCTTTATCTCTACCTGAAACCACTTCGTTAGCAGTGCCGGTGATTCCAATGTCTACAGCCTTAGCCATGAAGTCATCGACAGCGTCCAACAAGAATAAATTTCCTGTGTAGCACACGGTCACACTGTCACCAGTACGGAACCAGAAGAAATGATAAGTGGCGTCAGGATGGCGACGTTTAGTCATCATGTTGAAATGACGGCTTAGACGCTTGAAGTCTGTACGCCCTGTCAAAGAGTAAATTGCACAGTGACGCCCTTTAGAGTATAGGGCATCGACGTGTTTTTCAAAGCTTGTTTTGCGATAGGCCATTATATTCCTCTATTATTGTCTGTTGCTCTTAGCCTGCCTCTCAGCTTCTTTCTGGGCCTCTGCCTCTTCATAATAAGCAAGTAGCGCAGCTTCGTTCATTTCAAAAGCGTCCTCTGTGCTCAGTGAGGTTGCAAGATCAGCGTAGGAAGCAAGGTTAAGTTTTGATTGCAGGATTGTGTATATAACATTTGGCTGGCTGTATTGGGCTCTTGCACGTTGTACAGACGCTGGAGAGTCGTGGCCTGTGCTGTAATTCTCAGGTAGAGAGAATCGCTGCTTATCCCAAATATGCAGGAAGTTGAAAACCAATACATGAGCCAGCAAGTCAGAAAGGTCAGTGAAGGTGATTGTGTCAAGGTTTAGCTCTTCGCCTTCAAGAGTGACATAGCGTAGGAACTGAGCCAGTACGCTATCAACATCAACAGAGCTTTCATGCTTGGGTGTGGCCTTGTACTGAATGGCGGTAGAAAGAGGCATGGGAACGAAGGGCTCTATCACGTCTTCGCGATCAGCAAGCGTCTTGCCTTCCTTGATTTCTCTTACAGTGAGTTGATGCGGGTAGGGGCTTTGCACCTGTGGGCTGTCCTTTCGGTCAAGGGGTGCATTTGGGTTAGCCAGCCTATCCATAAACATTGTCAGGGCGAGCCACTTTCCATGGAACATCACTTTGAAAGGAATAATCTGTTTGTTAGCAGCTTCAAACACTGGTTGGGACTGTATAGGCACAAATGCATTAATGGCATTGTAATACTTCTCCAGAAGAGCACAGCCTTCTGCTGCTGGGTGTTGCTTAATGTGATATGTGATATCGCTCACTACCACTTTTCTAGTTTTGATTGTCACTTGTGGATCTCCTTGGCTTGGATTCTTATTTAGGTAATTGTGATGTCGGCATCAGTCATTTCAGAACAACGCAACTCTGAATACCACGGCTGGCCTCTAAATTCTCCGTTGTACCGCAAGCTATTGATTCTGAAATATCCATTGATATCATCAGATTCAATTTTAACTACGCTGCTCACTGTGAACGCAGGGTTTAACAATGCCTTAACTTGGATGCCCGGACGTGTTCTTTTGTCCTTCTTGCCCAGTCGAATCTGCTCTGTGATACGGAAAGGCTTGTCGATCATGCCTGTTTCAGAACTGATAACGGGTACATTCAATACCGTTTTCGAGGTTGGTTGATTCAGGTCAGTCATTATAAGAGTGTTGTTACTAATGCTATATTCGAGATTGTAAGCTTTGGTGATCTTATCCAGCTCTTCTTTGGCCGTACCGGACAATCTCCAGCCATGCACAATAGGGTTGCTAAGGTTTGTGCCGACAATTGGCCCACGGCTGATTCCAGGCATGGCGGCAACTATAACCCTGATAACATCTTCAACTGTTTGTCCGGGCGAGAGGTTTTGAGAAATCCGTGTATGGTCAAGTGCGACATAACCTTCACCAACCTTAATCTGAGTGATGGTATCGGTTCCACGTTTAACAGTGGTGGCTTCAGTAACGTTGCCTTGGGCAATAAGACTTAACCCATCCTCATTGTTATAACCAACTCTGAATTCAAATGAGATATATTGAGATTCTAAGAGCTTGGCTTGAACAGGAGTGAGGTTGTAGATTTCAATTGTCGTGGAGTTGCCAGCTTTATGTTTCGTATCGCTGGTCTTGTTTACTTCAAATGTGATTTGTAGGGGGTGGTCTGTGTCTTCACTGGTGATTAGAAGCCCATTGCCTGTGCTGTAATCGCCTATTGTGAGGCTGTATCGACGGTCATACTGGAGGTTTGTTTGTGTTGCCATATGTGGGGTTCCTTGTCTGTAGCCTCTCTACCGTATGAATTAGTAGAAGCTTGTGGTGGTGGTTCACTCTGCACAATGCACAACAGAACATCTTACGTGCTGTACGGCATACCATGACAGAGTCGCAGTGTTTGCAATTGCGTAGTGTGGTGTTCATTAGTGATCCTCATTAGTGACACTTAATTTAACGATACTAAAAGCCGGACAAAGAAAAGGGCCACCTTTTGCAAGCAGCCCTATCTTTCAAGTACCCAAGCCCAGCACCAAGTTATAAAGAAAAATCTTTATTTCAGTATGTTATTGTAACATTGCATTGTATTTATTACAATCAATATCAGATGAGTGACACAATAATATTGCAATCTAAGTTGTATGCTCACACAGCTTGCCTTGAAACCAATTTTTCGCTTAGGTCTCTCATTCTGGTGAGGTACGACCATATGCACCCAGATAGGCATTGCTCTGTTTACCAGCTTCCTTGCCTCCCAGGCGAAGGTGCTCGGACAGTTCCCATCTCAAGCGATGGTGCTCTTTCTTGAGTGAGGTAAGGTCTGAGTAGAGCTGTGCGTTCATCTGCACCAGCTTGGCGATACTCTGGCGAGCACGCTTTATCTCAAGCCATGACTGGCCTGTCTCTTCGATTAAGAGTCGGCATTGCTGTTCAAGCATCTCCTCACGGGAGAAGAAGCAGTCGAATCCCTCATCGTTGATTAGGTCAGTAGTCATTGGAGCTAGCCTTTGGAAATGCGATTTTTCCAGAGCCTAGCTCGGCACACTGTATGGATCAACAGTGGTTTGACGGACGGCAGGGGTATTAATCAGTGATGCATGAGAAAGCGTGGTTGTAGACGTGTAGGCGGGTTTTCCCCCGTTAGGAGTCTTGCAAGGTGTAGCCATACACCGTAGGTGTGAGGGTAGGGCGTTTGCACCTCAAAGCTGACTTTCTGTGAAGTGATATCCCCAAAATACCAATAACAATATTAACCAAAGAATCTGTTAGGTGCGAAGACTGACGGTAGGTCAGAGGGTCTAGCTCTGTCCTTGTCGGTACGACAGAGTAGTAACCTTCTTTTATGGGCAATTGATATTCATCAATTTATATTGCCCATTACCCTCTCAAGAGAAATCCATTCAAAGGCGAGAGCCTTTCAGTTTGTCACCATTTCAAGTGTCACCACCACTGATATACATGGTTCGCTAAAGGTGGTGACGCGCTGTACAGGTTGCCTACTGTCACCATTGTGATAGTCACCAATACTATAGATATGCTTCGCAGGATTTGGTGACAAAATGATTGTGCAATCCGTAACCAGATCGTCACCAAATAATGTCACCATATTGTGTAATATTGATTGACGTGGTGACATTGTATGGTACAATAACATGTAGGAGGAAGAAAATCTTATCTGGTTTATAGGTGACCAGCCATTCGCCCCAATTTAACTAGCTCATTCACTATGTTTTGCTACCCCTGACAGGAGGTGCAATATCGAATACACGTACAAGGAAAAAATTAATGAAAGACAAGAGCCCAGAACAGACACAAGCTAACATCGACCTAGTGCATAGCATGGTTGAGGCTGGTAAATCCCGCCGTGCAATCATCGCTGAAACTAAACTCCCGGAACGCTTTGTCACCAAGCACATGCGAGGTGCAACCAAAGGCGCTGCATTGGCCAAGTCTCCAAAGCTTACCAAACCTAACAAGCTCAATACCGCTGCCGAACAAGCCTACGCACTTGCCGTTCGTCCTCAAGGTTGCAAAGACTTTGAGCTACGTTCCATCGCTCATAGCGTATACGGCAACAACTACACAAAAGATTCCCTGTACCACATCAAGCAACGATGTGCAGAACTGGCAGAGGGCACAGACAACAGTCCGACATTCGTACCTGACTGGGTCTGTGAAGAAACTCCTAAAGCTAGTCATGATGCCCTAGTCAACCTGGCCCTTGAGCTTGAAGCCATCATTCAAGACAAAGTGAACACATTCATGGAGCAGTATGCCACCGGCCTTGATGATGACCAGCTAGAGTCTACAGAAGCACAACGCAAGCAAGCATATGCTGCCCGTCGCCACATTCTTAAACTTGCTATCAGCGAATACAGCCCAGAGCCTAAAGCAATACTGCTAGAGCGCTCTATGAGCGTCTGTGAAGCCCTTGAGAATGTATTTGATGTCATTGCACCAGTTATTACGCAGGAAGCCCCACAGGTCGCCATAGGCTCTAATGACACTCTAGAGAGCTTCTTTGAGACTGTAGAGGCTCATGCATTGGTTACTGATGTAGTAGAAGAAGACATTTTCGCCTCTGTCGGTGTGGCATCTGCTGAGCAGGTGAAGACTGTGATTGTTCTTAGTGAACAGCAAGAGAGCGCACACTTCACTTACCTAAAAGAATTGATGAGCGATGATGAAGAAGAGTACGACTTCGTCAAAGCAGATCACGATTCAATATCCGATGTAACCTTTGAAATCAAAGGATTTGATATCACAAAATTCATGGGAGGCAAATCGAATGCAAAAGGTGTTGAGTGGCGAGTGTGACTACTCCAAGGTGATATAGATTCGTGTAAAGCTTCTGGTAGGTAATATCGAGCATGCAGCTAGGATTAAGGCTAGGACCAGACTAGAGCGTAGCAAGAATGAGCTACGTTCTTTGGTCAAGGTGTACGGCATACAAATCATGCGAGAATCGTTTAATGACTACGGATTCAGCTCAACACAATTGATGCAAGGAAGTCGTTTTTGACAATGTCTTAATTCTATCTTTCAAAATCTACAGATATTGTGATGTTGGGAAATAAATTTTGTTAAAAATCACAAGTAAATGACACAATATGATTGACATATCACAATTCCATGATATTATATACATAGGTAGAGAGAAAAAGATTTACCTCCTTTTCTTTCATCTTTCTACCAGCCCCTTATAGATCCTTTCCTCTCTGTAAGTCGAGCCACTCCGAGCTAAGCAGCCTCACTCCTGCACACTCCAATCCTTCCCGGCAGGATGCTCAAAGCCGGGACATATTTCCTCTTCAGTCATGGGTCACTTCTTTAGCCGGTTAGGCCCGTGGTTCAAGCAAACTGTTAAGGCGTAATGCACCTTAGTCAGCTACTACAAAGCTTTCTTGCCTGATTGAGAGATAGCGGCGCTCTGTAGGATAAGCCGCAATTATTCTATTTGGCTTTATGGTGCTTTTCACTTAGACGTGTTGTCGCTTTACAGCCATCTAATCGCAACGGCCTGAGCAGGCCACCTCAGAAGCTTTCACGGTAGCTTTGCGAAAATACTGTGATGCCTAAGTTGCTCGGGGTGGTTCCTGAGTCAACTGATCTTGCCCTCTACGGTGGGGTGGCAGTCACCGTTCTAATTTCCTTGTGTACAAATATCGGGACTTTCGAGTCCCTTTCTTTGTAGCTCAATTCTCTCAAGTAACAAATCACGTAACTAAAGGAAACCCACATGCTAATCAATAGACTGTGCGAACGCTGTGGACAACAGTTTCTCGCCAATAGAAAGAGTCATATCTTTTGTCACGTGAATTGCCGCATGGCCAGTCACCGGGCAAAACAAGATCAACCAGAGATTGAGATTGTAAAGCAATCAATCTTTGCGGTGTACAAAGAGAAACTTAACCTTCTCACAGAACAAGAAATTTATACAGTACTAGGCCAGATGTGGACGGAAAGTGCAGAAGCCTTTAAGAACCGCCACAAAGGCGAATCCCTACTATCGACCATGCTAAGAGAAAAACAATGGTTACATTTGGTCTGCTAAAAGTAATTGCTTACAGCTTATCCCTTTATGCAGTTGGCGTGACAGCCTTTGCTATCTACCAGCACAAACAACAAGGAGAGTCAGAGTGACAAAATACGAAATTGGAGCAGAAACAACCCTAACAAGCAGCCAATGGATTAAGGCCTATATTGCAACTCTTGACCACAAAGGCGACATCCAACACGAAACATACGAGTTCCAACGCGACAATAGATATGAGGATGACGATCTCGACGAAGAGTTAACCATTTACAAAGACCTTTGCCAATCCCTTGGCATTCACTTCTAAGGAATAATCATGGCAATTGTAAGCGTTGAAATGCCAACATACAGCGACACAGTTTACACCTTCAGTATGAGCATAGAAGGGCAAAGCCTTTTCTTTAAGTTCTACTGGAATTCACGTTCCAAGAGTTGGCACATGGATATTAAACAAGCTGACCTAACACCAGTTGTTCTAGGGTATGCAATCGTTCCTCAGTATCCGATGATGCTTGACTACACCCTAGAAGACTACGGCCTAACTGGCTACTTCCTGCTACTTCCCTCAAACAATAGCGTAGCAAGTCAACTATCTGATGAGCCCAGCGTAATGTCGGAGTTCTTCACGCTACTTTATGTGTACAACAAAGACGACTGATAAGGAACAAAAAAATGATAGACATGATTAAAGATCACGGAACACAAGAAGCAAAACCAGTGAGTGCTGAAGACGTTAAACGAATCGAAGACGCAATCGCCGCATTCAGCCCAGAAGCAAAAGAAAAGCTTGCAGCCAAAGCTTCCAAGTAATAAAGACCAAACATCACTACAGGAAAACCAAATAATGACAACTCTATCTATTCGTAAATCAGACAAGACAGAACTTCAGGCGCACATTGACGCAGAGGTTGCAGCTTACAAAGTGACCGTACAAGGCAATAATCCTTTTACCGGTGATCGTTCTGCATTGGGTGCAATCGTTCCTATCTTCCTTGAGACAAAAGGAAATCAAGACCGCCCATTAGTAGAATTTGCAAAGTTGATTGAGCAAGGGTATCAGCCAACTGCAACAGTGGGACTAGAAGCTAAGTTAGTTCTAGATCAGTACAAGATGCAATCTATGACGGTCTACGTAATCAAGCCTGAAGCTGAACAAGCAAATGACATTGCGGCAATTAAAGCTAAGGCTACAGAAACCTATGAGCGAGAGCTTGAAGATCATAACGACAACGTCTTTGCACAAGAAGCCCAGGCGCTGAAAGCAGAGGAGGCCCGTATCGCTGCTGAGCTTAAAGCAGAAGACGAAGCTATGGCCGCCAGCAAGTTTGAGCGCCGTGTCCGTGAACGTATGCGTGGAGCTAGGTCTTCTAAATGAGCATACATAAGCTCACAGTCGCTCATGAGGTTGCAGAGTTTCTAGGTATGAAAGATTTAAGGGCCACAGAGAGCGTTTATAGCGCTCTTGAGGCTCTGTCTCTCGCCGGTATGTCAGTAGATGTGGAAAAGCTCGCACAAGCCACTAGAGAAGCTCCTAGTCCTGCTGAACTGACAATGCAAATCCTAAAAGATAAATATAATAAATGAAAAGTAAAATACAAGCCCGCGACACAGACGACTGGGGGGAAGCCCCTTACAACTCTAAGCCGAAAGGCAAGAATAAGAGAAACTCTCACAATAGAGATACCAAAAGACAGCATGAGGAACCAGACAATGGCACAGACATTTGCTGACAAATTTTACAAGGCTGCAACGGTGTACGCTAAAACTGTTACACCACTTGAAAAGCTTTTAGATATAGCCAAAGCTAATGGTTTTCCAGAAGAACACATTCACCGTATTGAACACATGATTGCAGAGCTTGAAGCTATTGCAGGATTGCTACATAAGGATGTGCATTTCCCCAAGCGTACAGCAGGCAGGCCCGCTAAAGACGCTCCAAATTACGAACAACTGGCACATAATCATTTTCTATCGGTATGCCCTACATTTACGCCTTACAAGAAACGTAAGGCCAACAATACAGATGTAACAGGTAAGGTATTGCCACAGCAAGGGCTGGTGTTCAACTTTGCACCACATCATTAATCATCTAGTGATAACTGAGAATGCAAAGTTGAGAGGATCCGCCTAAGAGCTTTCACCCTTACATTCTACGAATCTCAAAGGCTGACGAACGCGTTGGCCTTTTCTTTATAAGGAATAAAAATGAAACTCACACGTACCCAACAAGCCTATTTTGAAAAATACACAAAGGATTTGATTGCACTCGCTTTGCAGGGCTCTTCACCAGAAGTGAATACAGATTATCTAATCTCTCTGATTGACTTTAAAGACTTCGGAAAGCGCTTTGGTGAAGTTGTACTGGATAAGTGTTCATATACTGATCTTAAAGCTGCTGACAAAGCATACAGTGATCCTGCTGTCATCCGTGCAACCATCGCTATTGAGGATGCTATTGCAACCATCGTTCCAAGTGCAGACGACCTTAAGAATGTCCAGTTCATGGCAGGTGTTTTAACGTCTGGTGCGTTCAAGGGTGATCAGATGATGAATGCCATTGAAGATGCTAGGCCAGAGATTCAAGAACAAGCAATCAAGAACCTGACAGCTAAGGCGTAAGAATATGAACGATCAAATGATTGCTGAGTTGTTCGCCCAGATTGGCTTTAAAGTTGATCTCAAGGGGATTCAACAAGCAAAAGGGGCTCTCAAGCACTTGGAACAACAAGTCAAGGCCACCGGTAAGGCTATGCAACAGTCTATGAAGCAGTCGGCAGGTGGAGGTAGCCCTAAGGCTATCACAGCAGCCACACAGGCTCAGACAAAAGCACAGTTTGCTGCACAGCTACAGGGGGCAAAACTAACTGCTCTCAATAACAAGAGTGCTGCATCAGGCCTACAGACACAACAACAGCAGGTTAAGCTACAGATCCAACAGCAGAAGCTCGCGGCCCAGACAGCCGTTTCACAAGCTCAAGCCGCTAGAGCCCAATTACAGAATCAGGCACAGGCTCTACGCAATCAGGTATCCCAGCTCAGTCTTGTTAACGCTGCCGCTAATGCACAAGCGCGTGCGAGTCAGAACGCCCTGCGTGATCAGCTCTTACAGCATCGTCTTGCACGTGCTCAAGCTGGGGCCACTCCACACAACAACGCTGCCCGTTCTGGTGCTCGCATGGGTGGAGGCATCCTAGGGTTTGGTGCCAGTTCAGTTCACCGTTTTGGGGGCTTTGGCAGTGTTGCCGGTACTCTGGCCGGGGGCGGCGTCAATGGTGTACTAGGCGGGCTTGCCGGTGAGGCTGCAGGAGCTTCTACAGCACTCGGTTCTATCCTTGGGCCTGCTGCCCTGGTGGTTGCTGCATTCGCTGCTGTCACTGCGGCTGCTTACGGTTTTGCCCGTGAGGCTGAACGAGCTGCTAACACCAAGAACCTGCGTCTGGGTCAGTTTGAATCTGTTGGTGATCGTACGCCAGAAAACGCTGAGCGCATGAACAACAGGTTTGAAAACTTTGCTCAGATCAACGGCCTCTCTACAAAAGCCACGGGCGAATCCTACGCCAAACTTACTAACGCATTATCCGGTAAAGTGGGTGTAGACAAGGGTGCAGATATTACAGAAGCCTACATGAGGTTTGCTGTAGCACAGCACTTGACTAACCAAGACATGCAAAGGTCCAGTCTGGGCGTTAGACAAGCTTTCGGATTTGGACAACTTAAAGCCCAAGAAACAAACCAGATTCTAGAGCCTCTTGGTGCTCATGGTATGGCATACGCTTCTGAGGCATGGCAGCTTGCAAAGGGTGGCAAGCTGACCGGTGATGCAGCTTCTAAAGAGTTCTTAAGTGATAGGCAGGATCGTAAGATCTCTGGTGACATGCTGACAAAGTGGTTTTCTAACTTTGCAGAGATCCTTGATTCACATGCTAACGACGGCGACTTGCTCAACAAAGGCCGTCAAACACAGCAAGCTTGGGATAATAGAGTCGGCAACCAGTTTCAAGCAAACCTGAGTAGTGCTTATGAAGATACAGGACTGAAAAAGTCAATGTCCGGCGATGATGGGCTGTACGCTAACTTCGTTACCTTCCTCCATGAACTCAATCCCGCATTCGTTTCTCTGGGAGATGTCTCCAATACAGTCATAATAGGCCTAACTGGTGTTATCAAAATGATGACTCAAGCGGCTGCATGGTTTAACAATGGATCGTCGTTCTTTAATCCTGAGTTTACCAAAGGTCTTGGTGAGTCTCTGAGCAAGCTAGGCGACACCATTAGCATCTTGTTCAACAGCTTGGGAGACGGTAAATCTGATCTTGCTATTGGGGTTTTGAAGACTCTAGGCGAAGTTGTTATCGGTGTAATCACTGGTTTGGTTGATGCTCTGACAATGCTTGTTCGTGGAGCTATACAAATCTCCCGATTCCTACAAGCCGCCTACTATTCTGCACCTGTCATTGGTGACAAGGATAAGTATCAGGCTCTTCAGAGGCAATGGGCAGACGAAGATAAACAATTCAATGATCGAATGGCTGCCCGTTCTGGTGCCCAAACGCCAACTATGCCTGACGCACAGCAGACGCCACAACCACAGTCTAATGTCCCTCAAGTTGACCCAAATGCTAAATGGCGTTCCCCTGACAACAGTGATATTCCTGTTATCCCACAAGTAATGGCAGCACCACCGCTTACCAGTCCTGTGCAACCTGCTATAAACGGTAAAGCTGGAATCACCAACAACAACACTACAACGGTGCACTTTACAACCGGGCCAACAACCATCACCACAGGCGTTCATGCAAGTGAGCTTGAGGATAAACTCGCCAAGGCTAGTCAAGATGCTCAGGCGCAGTTTAATGCACAGTTTATGGCTATGGCGGCTCCTACCAATATCAGTAGATCAAGAGGTAACTAATGGACGATATGAGTACTGCCCCTAAAGTCTGGGGCTGGCTTCTTGCAGCTTGTTTGTTTGTCCTTGTAGGTTGTTCGATTCTTGCAGTCAACTCCCACAATACATTGAATGAATATCAAGCTCTTCGCGCTCAAGATATTGCAATGTTGCGAAAGGAAATTGTAGAAGCCTCTATCGCCAGAGACACACAGCTCAGGTTATCTATCAATAATGGCTATGAGCAGCTTAAGCAATACATTGATGTTCAGATCCCTTTGAAAGCAAGAGACGCTGTATCTAGCATCACTCCAATTAGCATTACCCAACAAGCCAGCCCAATTACCACCTTCAACTCAAAATGAGTAAGGAGAACAGTCTATGTTTCAATCAGTAATCGACGGAATTCAATATCCTAAGCACAAGTTTGATATTTGTGAAGACTTAGAGGATGGTTTTTCATTCGTTGTAGTGCGGGACGGGAAGGGGCAACCGCTCCGGCTAGTCGTATGATCCATTACGAACTCTTTCAGATGATCCTCAACACTCTTAACTCTTATGCCAGCTATAACGGTAACACCACAACAGGCTCACAGCGGATTGAGATTGCTAAAGCCTGTGAGGCTCTCTATGCCTCTGTAGAAGGCAACCCCAAGGCCGTAGTCGGCTTAGATTTTAATCGGGCTGTAGTAGCCTCTCAGGAGCTTTCGCAGCAACTTAACAACACTTCTTACACGCAAGAGCAGCCACATCATACGTTCGATGCTGTTGAGAGTATTAGGGTGTTGTCTCCAAGCTCGCTGGATGAACACACACAGCGTATAGCAAATTAATAAAAAATTAGAAAGGATAAAGCATGAACGCACAAGAGTGGGAAAACTATATAGCCATCAGATTAGATAACATGAATGAAAACCAAAGAACTGCATTCCCAGCAAAAGTTGTGGGTGTTAACAGTTTGTCCACTGGCTCTGTTACCATCCAGATTCTCAACCCGCGATATACAAACGACGGTGATAACATGGATGAGGCCACGATTCTCAGTGTGCCTGTAATGATGCCACGCACAGCAAACAGTATTGTCTACATGCCAATCAACGTGGGTGATACTGGGCTTTGTATTGTTGCTGATAACAATATTGATCATTTCAAGATGGCTAATAATAATGCTGCAATCAAGGTTCGTGATGACCGTATGAAAGACGTAATGGATAGCGTATTCATTCCCGGTTTAGCTCCTTTTTCTCAAGCAGCTAACCAGCACCAGAATCTAAAGTTTTCCGGTGATCTCAACGATCTCACGGTGATTCACAATACAGGATCGGGGGCAGAAGTGAATCTGACACTAAAGGCTGATGGTAATGCAGAAATCAATAGTAGTTTCACAGTGAAGGTGAACAGCAAAGATATTGAACTCAATGCGTCCAACTCGCTCACGCTGAAAGCTCAAACCTTGAATGTCAATGTACCTACAACAACGTGGACAGGCAACACCACGATTACAGGTCTTTGGAAATTCAACGGTGTTCCGTTTGATACTCACAAGCATGTCGGCGTTACTGCGGATAATGGTGTTTCTGGTTTTCCAACAGTATAAAGATACATTTAATTAATCGGTCACATGGCCACAGTCGGCTAAATCTTTAGCCAGTCTCTATCTCAATAAGGAATTCAAAAAATGACTTTTCAAGCTCCAAATAATGTAACCGCTAACATCCTCTATGACGCTCTAACCCGATTTGGCATTGATCAAGCTGCACAGATGGGCTACTTCAATAACTTAGTAGTATCTGGCTCTGACGCCACTGTCATTCCTACCTTTCTTGCAAGCGTTAAAGCTCCAGAAGACACAGGAAGCCTGCCACCAACTTATGGTGATACGGTAATCAACCTAACCAAGTATTCACTACCTGAAGCGTTCGTGATTACTGGTACTGTTATGAATGGAATCGCTGGAGTTCTATATGATGTCAGTTTCCGCGATGTAACCTCGAAAAGCACGACAGTTCATGTCGCATCGTACAATTCGGCAGGCGGAGAAGCCCCAAGTCTTGACGTCAAGGTGGCTGTTAAGATCACTGTGTAAGCCTACAGAGTGTTTCAGAACTTCGTATGGTGCATCGCTATCTCGCTTAGACACTCCAGTAGTGTTGGTAATGGTGTGTCTGGATTGTCGGCTATATAAAATCCGGTGATTACATTCGCCGGATTTCTAGATCGAGGGTTGAATTAGAAAAGCTCTTGAGGGTAAACGCCATAATCTCCTTTGCGAGTTTCAATTACCCGACTAACAACGATAGTGTTACCTATTTGGGCTACATAGTAGATTTTGTCTAGCTTTAGCTCTTTGTAAGCAGTTACAAGCGGCTTTGCGATCTCGCCTTTAATGCTGTTTAGGACTTGTTCATTGATAGTCGTGTAGTCGTCGAAGTCCTTAAGCCAGACGGTGTCGACGTTCTTTACTTTCTTCCAATCAGCCTCTTCTAGATATTTATAGAGATCAGCTCGGTTGCCGTTCTCATTTTTTAGGTCCAGCGATAGCATTACCTTGATCATGTCTGCATCCTTTCTTAAATGGTGCTGGCTATTTGGTCAGCAGAGGTTTTAGTCAATCCTGCTGTATCGTATTTATAGCTTGTCAACGAATTGCCTAAGGTGATCAAGAGACTCTTGGTAGTTCTTCTTTGGAATATTAACTGATTCGCCATTTGGCATTGTGTAATTTGTGTGGAATGGTAAGCGATGTAAGGGTACGCCAAGACTCGCTGACACCTTGCCAGCTGTATGGAAGTCTTTTACATTTGAAACAAATAAGCCTTCCCATTCTTCCTGTGTTGTAGGTGGTACAGTGCAAGGCCAAAAAATCGTCGGGTCTGTCAGATATTGCTTCCAAGAATATTCGATGAGTTCTTCACGAACGGAGTCGAATGCAGTTGCAACCCCAAGGTTAGTAGTGAAGTTATTGAATGGGAGTTCAAATATTTTCGGTAGCGTGAGTCCGTGCTGTTCGACTTGCCTATTAAAAGTCATAACTTTTGCAGCATAATTCTTTGTTGCGGACGAAGGATACTTTCCATAAAGCAGCATCAGTATACCTTTGATGCCTTCCAGTGAGCTAAAGTCTGCCATCATAGGAACGATGAGTGCATCCGATGAGACAAGTGCCATCTGGGTATATACTGAGAAACTAGGATTACAGTCAATAAAAACTGTCATATCCTCGTATTCCGAGTTTTGAAGTTCTAATGCACAAAGTCTACGAATCGCTGTTACATACTCCTTCCAAGCAAAAATATTTGCTGGGTTCATCGTGGCAAAATTCAATGCAAGTGTCAGCGATTCCAAAAACGAATCACCGGCAATTAAATGTAAATTTTTAGTAACGTTGGGGTTATGCGGTCTGACTTGGGTCATGTAACTGGTCGGAAGGCTTGTGAAGCCTGAGTTGCCAGATAGCATCCAGTCCATAAAGCCAACAATATTTCGCCGTGTCGCGGTAGATTGAAGCCGCTGATTTGCCTTGTATCCTACATGACCGCCACCGAGAAGAAATTGAGAAATATTTGCTTGGGGGCACAGATCAATTACTAATACGAGTTTCTTAGGATTTTTCTCTGCATACAATGAGGCAGCGTTTTGGCAGAGGGTAGTTTTGCCCACGCCTCCTTTGTTGTTGTAAAACGCTAAGATTTTAGTGCTCACGATCATTCATCCATGTGTGGGGTCGCCATCATGGCTTTTCGCTAGCGCATTATCAATACAACCAGATCTGAAAAATTTGCTTACAGTATATTTTCTTTCGCGTCAAGGCTTTGTGGTTGACCTAACAGGCATTTCCAATTATGATCCGCCCTCGCCAATAATGGCGACCAACAGAATCCGGCTATGACGCTGAAGGAAGTGAACCACATATTGAACTGACCATAGGAGACACCCTCGATGCAAAAAGCTATTCCCTTCGTTTTACATCTCACCCCCGGCACTCTCGCTGCCAACCAAGACTCCGACCTCAAGCCCAGGCGTGGCCCTAAACCAAAAGCTTTTCCTAATGTTCTGCATCGGCATCTACAGGTTGCTGTGGCTGAAGATATGCAGTGGCTTGATGACTATGTCCACGGTGCCTGTGCAACTGTCGCAAAGGTTCACAACGGTGTATTCCGGGTGTCGCCCAGTGACGTACTCCGTGTATGCCTGATTCCAATCATCAGCACTGAGAGCGTGCAAAGCATCATTCTCAATCATGAGCTTATGCCGGTGTCCGCAGACCATGCACGTAGGATCGCACAGACCGCAAGGTTTGCTCTGGGTGGTGTTGCCTTGTTCCTTGAGGACAATCCTGACCTGTACGACACCCTAGAGGCTGAGGTGAGCTTTATCCTGAGCTTCCCACCTTCACATGGATTGCCTGTGCCCTACGGCACGTCAGACAGTGCAGAGGATGACTACAACCAAGGGTGGGACGTGAGTGAGGCGGCTTGATTTAATTACACGGGGATATAGAGAAGGGCGAGTGAAGCAAGATCGCAGAGTGGGTAATCTGTCAGGCTCTGTGTGTTTTCGCACATCAAGATTTCCTCTCTGACCGTAGGTCAAAGGGTTGACCTCTCTGAACGAACGTTCAGGATTCCTTCCGCTTGATATGTTACTGGGGAAAATAAATTGATGAATATCAATTCCCCAGAAAAAGAAGGGATAACCCTCTGTGCTGTCGCACAGTGTTAAACCACTATGAAATATTCTCTGAGATTCTTACAAAGCCTTGGGGAAGTGATAGATGTATGTAGGATGCTAATGATTAAGGTGCGATCTATTCCTGCAAAGTTTATGATTGCACACCAATATGTTTTGATATCAGTATTGCTCTGAGTATATTTCTTTTGAGGGTGTACTACTCTGGGGCGTTTGTTCGCTTGGGTGGTGACAAATGGTGACAGGGCAGGGTGGGTGTAAGGTTCTAAACAAAACGCACTTGCTCAGGAAAGAGAAATTTCCAATACTTTCAAAATATTGAAATAACACACTAAATATTCTAATTTAGGCAGAAAAGTCAACCCCTTTTACGTGCAAAGTTGGAATATCTAACCTGTGCGAATGAGGGGTATTCACGCCTGAGGTCTAGATGTACTTGCTCAGAGCTTCAATTTGCCAATGACTTTGCACCTCAGGTGCAAACATCGCTCACATAGCAAGCGCAGCACCACCTTAAAGGGTGGTTCCCTGTCAAGAGTAATTACCTAGCAATCAACAAAATAACCAATCCAAAAACTAATATTGTTGACACAATTGTCAAGGCGTGATCCATCGTACATAAACATTGTCATTTGTCATTTCTGTAGAGAGGTGTCTGCACAGTTGTAAAATGATATTGTGATAGGTACAATGCCTTCACACGATCACTTACACGGGGTTTGCACAATGGATGTTGTTGCTTACGTTCGGGTTTCTACCAAGAGTCAAGGCGAGAGTGGCTTAGGTCAAGAAGCCCAGCTCGATTACATCCATACTGCTGCCAAGCAACAAGGCTGGAACATCATAGCTACCTACAGTGATGTAGTATCCGGCTCTGTGGCCCCACAGGATCGGCCACAGATGGCAAAGGCTCTGAGCCATGGCCTTCCTATTGTTGCTGCCAAGATCGACAGGATCAGCCGAGACGTTGAGCACATGGCTAGCCTAATGAAGCGGGCAACCCTCAAGATTGCCACCATGCCTCAAGCTGACAATTTCCAGCTACATCTATTCGCTGCATTGGCAGAGCAGGAACGTGCCTTCATTCGTACTCGCATCAAGGACGCTCTAGGCGCTCTCAAGCAACGTGCTGATGATGGTTGCGTAGACAGTCAAGCTAAGATCGAACGTCGCTCACTGGGGCTACAAAAAGCCAGAGAGAAGGGTAATGTATCAGTCATGAATGAGGTGAAAGCCAGTAAGCAGACAGCCCACCTAGAGGAGATTGCACCTCATGTGATGGCCTGTCTCTACAAGGGTGTGAGCACGCTACAGTCTCTCTCAGACTGTCTTAACAACAAGGGCAAGTGGACTGCAAGAGGTGGTGAGTGGAGCCCCACTACGGTACGTAGACTGATGCTCTCTCTGGGTGTGTCTTTCTCTAAGTAAATGTTGACAGGGGCAAGTAAAGGGTGGCGTCTAGTTATTTTGGAATTACGAGCCATTCCTATTTGGGCGGTCGCTACTTGTTTAGTAACTCTCGCTTGAAACTGGCTTTTCAATAACACCATGCCTGTTGCCATACCCCGTTCATTATTTTTGCCAGCCAGATTCAAAGCAGCCCGAACAGTGCGAAGTCTCTCCGGGCGGCGGCGGTGTTTGGTCTGTAAAATGAATTCAGTCTTGCCCTACATAGCAGCACACCTGCCGCCAATATCAAGTCAAATCATTGCATATCCGCCAATAGTTTCTTTGTTATCACTTCCTGCTGAATCCAGCTGGCAGTAATCTGTATCAGCAGCTTCAAATCTTTAATGTCCTTCCCTTCCCATTTTCTTACATAATGGGTTTCATCGTTACCCAGCCATACTGCTCGTTTAGCACACTGTTTTACATTTTCATTTGATACGAACGCTTCAATAACTTGAGCGATGGGGCGCTTTTTTATATCCTCATCCTTGTCCGGATGCTGTGCGGTGCAATAATCCTTGATCAGATATTCCAGAGACTTTCTGTAGCCAACTCCGGCCACTTCGCCTAGCCCATAGGCTTCTGCCTGAAACGCTTGATTGTAAATTACTGCAAACTGCGGAGATATCTCAACAACTTCCTCAGCTGTGGGAGCAGCTTTCGGAGTTCGCGGTAATAATGAGTTGATATTATAGGTACCACTTCGGTAGGCGAAGATATAATTTGCTATAAACATTTTTTTGCATGTGCTTTTTGGGCATGTAAACAAAACGTCTACGTTATTTTCATCACTACAATTTAGTCCGGTTATAAAACTTGGTTCGATGCCCACGTTACAGATTGGGCAGAAGTCAGGAATCATATTCACTCGGATTCCGTCCTGACCACCGTTAATCAAAAGTTCGTACATGCTCATCCCCGTAGTCGTTAATTCTATTCATCATAGCTCACATTGCTTGTCAATCTGCCACTTTTGCTATTTCAGCAGCAAGCAATACGTAGCTATCACTTGCATGGGAACGCTTGCTTAAAAGCCGTTGAGGTGAGGATCATCGCGTCCTCGTTCAGTCTCTCGGGATGTGTGTCGAGATAACGTTGAACCACCTTCACAGCCTGAAAGCTCGTAAAGCCATGATCAGGAAAGCAAACGCCTACTCTGTCAGGGCTAAGTGCCCTAGCTATGTGAAGGCCGTCTATCATTCCATTTATGTACCCCACACACACACCTGATGCAAAATATTTGGATGGAGGTGTTGGATCTTTGATTAAAGCCTGGCACTGATCAGAAAGCTCATTGCCAGTTGCAGCCATCGCAGCTCCGCTGCACAACATCCCAACTATTACCGTCGCTACGGCGAATACCTTCATTTTGCCCCTCCTTGGTGCTCCCGGCTAAACGACGCTGAGCAAAACGCCATCATTGCAGAATTATCAAGCCTTGCAAAGGTTGATCGCGGCGGGGTTGTAATCTGATTTGACGCAATGTGCATGAGTGATGTACAAATTGATATCATGTACAATATTATTTGTACAATTGCTAAAGTATCAAGATCGGAGTTGTGTAAGTGGCCAAAGTCAATCAGGAAAAGAAAGATCGTGTGTTAGCTGAATGGGCCAGATGGGAAGAGAAGGCCCAGGCACAAGGTGTGCAGCCTAATCAAACTGCCTTTGTGAAGGCGAGCATGGGCACTCATTGGGAAACCAATATGTCAACCCTTCGTAATTACATTGGTAAGAATCCCGAGAGGCGTGTTGGGTCGTCACCAAAGCAAGCGAGAGACATTGTAACGCCATCGACCAGCCCCAATGCCATCCTTAAGCAGATTCAAGAGCTTCAGGCAGCTTACAGACAGAGCCT
>LIDZ01013629.1_pt1 | contig 22671 bp, 26 predicted proteins | sample 644651 | NCBI WGS metagenome assembly LIDZ01 (sample SAMN03856242, study PRJNA289617) | food metagenome | isolation source: wine grapes on drying loft during traditional withering process | host: Vitis vinifera cv. Corvina | place: Italy: Gargagnago di S. Ambrogio di Valpolicella | collected 2014-01 | reverse complement strand
CCCTTCGTTTTCTTCATTAATAATTAAATATTGACAAGCTATTAGCTGGTATAGTTCAATAAACTGAGCAGCGCGCGCATCCGCCGAGTATAGAAAGACAGCTATGAAGGCGGTCTCAAAAAACTTATCATTTCTGCCCAACAACAAGTCCTAAAGATAACCAACGACCGTTATCTTCTAGTATAAAATCTTTTTCACCATCATAATACATGGCGCCGAGATATTTTTTGACGCTGCAACAGAATGGGCTGCTTCAACTACTTTGGCAGACGATCGATCGTCTGCTGCATGAGAATCAAGAGCTTCAGCAGTCCATTCTCGCGTTCGAGAGCGCTGCAAGGTCGATTATGCTCCTTCGCTTGCTCAAATGATATTTCCCGGAGCATCATCAGCAGATCAACGGTCTCGCCAAATTCGGTTTCCGTTACACGGAGAACATGTCGTAATGCACCATGCTGGTCGGTTTGCACGGGATCCAAGAAATGACCGACATCGCGAAAATCCGCAAAATCGAGATGATTACGGTGCTCGTCGTCGAGAAGGTATTGCAGCATGAACACCTAGAGCATGAACTCTTCGAGATCACCAACGCCGATAAATGTTCATCATATCTTCGGACCAATCTTTGATCAATACTTGCATTATTCTCGTTTCTTCCCAACTGCACTCATAAAGATGACGAATTCTTCATCACCGTCTAATTCTAAAATATCATCAATCAACTTTTGATCATAGATTCCAATTGCACAAGCACCTGCACCGATCGATTCACTAGTCAAATAAAGGTTTTGGCTTACATGTCCAACATCGATGAGGATTTTTTTGTGAGCTGAAATATCATACTTCCATTCAGAGCGATAGGGTGTTGTACTCCATGCAAACATTACCGAAGCTTTTTTAACAAAATTAGGGACAAAAGGCTGATCCAAAGTAATCGCATCAATTTTTTGATCAATTTTATCTAATTCAAACATAAACAGGAGCTTGTGTTCCACAGGAAGGTATCTGTAAATTCCTTGTTGCAAGCCTTCTACTCGCATAATAAATAAATATGTCTCAAATGTATGTGTTGCCCCACTGCAGGGTACAGTTCGCAGTGTACACCCATTCTTCGTCATACTCGTTATCCCTTGGGTAGCCCATAATAAATATGATAACTCATCAAGACTTAATGATTCATCAGAATAAAACCTTGTACTTCTTCTATCATTTATACATTCATATATGTTTTCTTTACTCACAACGTCTCTGCTGATCTTTGGCAAATCAATAATTAGTGATGTCGAATTAAAGGACTTAACAATTGGTGGTTGTGGGAGTCCCTTTAGCTTATCTGTTTTAATATGTTTAAATTCAAGAAAATTGGATTTCAAAAAGTTTCTTTGTTGTTCATATTTAGCCATAATAGACTCTCCTTAGCTGACTTAATCGTTTCTTAATAGTTCTAACATAGCATATATTAAAAATTGTATTGTGATCTGATTCACAATACAGCTTTTTACTTCAAAATTACTGAATACATTCTGGCAGATACCAAAAAAAGTCAACCCGATAAATGTCAACCTTTTCGTCTCTTTTATTGAAGTTAGCATTTGTTGAAATAAAATAAAGTATTAGACTGGCTACGTTGACCCCACGCGGTTTTCGAATTATAAAACCGTCAGATCTCGTAAAAAAGTATTAGACTAGCCTAACTAAAAAAAACAGCGGCAGCCGTGGACAAGAAAATAAAGTCCTAGACTGCCGCTGTTTTATTATGCTAACGTTACCCGTTAGCTTAATCATCACGCCAAATTCTTTGAATAATTGGCTTGGTACCATTAAATCTACACCTGTATTTTATGTAAATTATTTTGTATCTATTTCCACTCTTCATCTAGAATAGCGTAAAAATATTCGTCCCACCATTCTGTACCCTTTTTAAAATTGGCAGGCATACACTTCTTAAAATGAGCTTCTCTTCTCATACCAATCTTCTCCATAATACGATAAGAAGGAATATTCTGTGGCTGACAAGTAGCGATTATTCGATGGACGTTCTCTTTTTCAAAAGCGTACTTAACAATTGCCCGTGCAGCTTCCGTCGCAAACCCTTTATTGTAGTAATTCGGATGTAACACCCAACCAACCTCATAAGTATTCTCGCCATACCATTGATGAAAAACCATATGACCAATAAGAACATTTCCATCATTTAATATTACAGCGAATTTTTCAGCATTTTCATTCATGTTATTATTCACAAAATCTTTCGCATCTTGTTCTGTAAATATCCCGTCGGGTAAATATTTCATAACATTACTGTCAGATGTATATTCAAGAACAGCTCGCCAGTCCGTTGATTGAAACATACGTATTGATAATCTTTCTGTTTTTAAGAGCATTCATGTTCCCCCCCTGTTAATGATTATGAAAACAGTCAAAAGATCTAAGTTAACCTCCCATTAGCACATCTCCTCGGACATCGATAGTTAATTCAGCTAGAAACATCCATCTGTATCATTTTACAATATTATCGTGTCTATGGATGGTACAAAACAATTATAGGAATTTTCCCCAATCTGCTATCTTAAATATGCTTCATCACGGATAACTGCCCGTTAGTTTAACCTCAACTAAACTGCTCAAATATACTTGCAGACCATTTGCTATGGTAGCAAATGAATGACAATAGCTATGTTAATAAGGCACCTTTTATATCTAACTAATTAGAATTCATTTGTCTATATTGACTCCAACTTGCTACAAGGTGTCCAATCGAGAACAGCAACGCTGGTAAAATGAATACTAATGATTCAATCCATACTCCTAGAAATATAAAATAAAATGCAGGAAATACAGCCATAGGAATAGGAATAAATCCGAGTGGCTTAAATAATTGATCATACACTCTGTCTTTTATAAAGAAGCGAATCCAACAGATATAGTAAAGTAAAATGCATACACCCATTAGAATAACTATGAAGTTCATATGCTGTTCTGCAATTTTGACACCAAACACTAAAGGCAGAGTCAAGCAAGCGATACGCCCTATTTGTTCTAATACTGTAAAGATCATAGGTGTAGTACGTAAATCAGTTGGAACATGCGTTGGCGGAAGAAATGCACATATTATATTGGGCAGTAAAACCAATATAATTGCTAATATTCCTTCTATATGAACTCCCATCTACAGTAAACCTCCTCATTCAACCGTTGAAATATAGACATCATTTTTGGCGTTTTTGTATATTGGAATTTGATCAACGTACCTGATAAGAAAAAGACCGGGACGTGAACTCCCAGCCTAAGTGATCTTTACGTGATCTTCCCATATTACTTGTTCAACATCCTTTACTACTACGTGTTTTTGTAATAATAAATCGTAGCATCTAATTCGCCACTCGCAGACTTCGCATAGTTGGGAATCCTTCCAGCTTGAATATACCCTACTGAAGTGTATAGAAGATTGGATGGATCGCCTTCTCTAGTATCGAGAACTAATAATGACCGACCCTCTTGCTTGGCTCTTTCATCAACCGTTTGCATAAGAGCACGACCGATACCATTACGTCGATAATTAGGATGAGTCATTAATTTTGCAATTTCGGCTCTATGACTACCATTAAGCTTAGCACACAATTGTAGCTGTACAATGCCAACTATGACTTCGTTTATTTTTGCAACCAAAAGAATGACGCCAGGTTCTAATACATTTCCCCAATAATGCTCAGCTTCTAAACGATTTAATGGTGGTAAGAATCCTATCGATGCACCATCTTCTATTACTTGCATTAAAAGCTCAGATAACTCATCCATATGATCACCAATGGTATGTAATTCTTCGATCTCCACAGTACTAGCCATAATAATACCCCCTAGAATCACTCTTTCTTCTCAAATCTCCCTCAACTTGCTCTTGTCCATAGAGAATCACCAACTCTAATTATATAATCTGAGATCATAGAACCCTCAGTTTGTTTTTCATTAATCCAACCCATCAGCCAGCCACCTATACCTGTGATTACACTAATAATAATTGCACCCAACAATCCCGCTGTTGATATAAACATTGCACCATGCATAAGCCCAAACAATAAACCTTGTATCATGTTACCTACTTGAAAGCCAAACTTATGAACCAGCCTTTTGGTCAAAAAACCTCTGAACAACAATTCTTCAGAAAGTCCTGTTTGTAAAAAAGCATATATCATAATTGGAATTAACGCAGACAATCCTTGTCCAGAAAATTGGGATGAAGCAAATTCAGATTTATCTACGAACAGAGGAACAATTAAGAATGCTGGGATCCCCATAACAATGATTGTACCTACAAAAGTTATTGTATATTTAATCTTGTTTTTGACAACAGGTTTTTTAAAGCCTAACCATTTAACAAATCCAAGTTCTTTTCTGCCGCAGATCAACCACCAAATAAAGGGGACTATTGAGAATAGTATTAGCTGTAAAATTGCACTAATTAGTAAATTGATAATTTGCATATTAACCTCCCATGTCTTGCAAGATCGTTGGCGTGCTTAATTTGCTACTTCAGCTCCCCGATCGACTACTTGTTTCCAATAGCAAACAACTTCGTTTCTCCGCCAATATACACGGTTCCATCTCGTCCGATGGTTGATGGAGAGAATATCTTTTGATATAAAGGGAGCTTCCAGTTGATTTTCTTCGTTTTCAGATTGGCTGAATACAATACTTTTCCATAATCGTACAAAATGTTCTGTTTACTGTCGATCGTTACCATATTATTCGGGAAATCAACGCTAGTGCGTATATCGAAGTTGGAAAACGACCAGAGCATTCGTCCACTCGGACTATATGCCCGATGTCCGAAAATGATCGTTCCATCATCTGAAATAGAAGGAGCAATCAAGGTATTCGATGCCTTGTTCTTGACTGGTACTATAGACTTCTTAAGGGTTCCATTCAGATCAAACAGGTTAATGTCATCGTCTGCCTGCACGTATAGCGTATTATTTGTATATACAGGTTCTGCAAAATTATAACCATCATACGATTTCGTCCATAGAATTCTACCCTCTTTGTTCACTTTTGCTAAATATCCACTTTTGAATTCGGTTCGGCTTGACGATTTGCTTACTTTCTTTACAATGCCTTTGCCATAAGTTATATAAATATTTCCTTTAACAATTATAGGAGAAGAGCTTGTCGCTCTTTCAAATGGCTTATTCAGCTCAGTCCTCCATTTTGTTGTTCCGTCCTGTCCAACCCCGATTAAGTGTATAGTCATTCCGGATTTCGAATCCACTTCACCAGCTAACGTAATAAATCCATCATCATCTACTCCCACGCCACCCTGATAATATGAACCCAAATTTGGAAATCGATTCTCCCAATTTAGATCACCTTTCTTCGAAAAAGAGTAAAGCACTGCAGCTTCATCTTCGTTACCAGTAGCATAGCCAAGAAGTAGCAACGAAGAGTCTTGATACAGCGTAAGATCTGTACTTCCACCGTTAACTTTTTTCTGCCATAACAATTTACCTGCTGGAGAGATTGCACTCAACTTAGCTGCTCCCCACCCTGACACCACATAGATGATTCCATCTGAATCAATGACTAGATTTGTAACATAACTACCCAATTCGACACTCCACTTGATCCCTGGCTTTTCCAGTGATTCGTAAGGGGATTGCCGTGTCCACTGATTAGTAGAATGAACCGGCATTTCTTGAGCAGAAACGACGTTAATAGGAATAACTAATGCAATACATAACGAGAAACAAAGGATAATATTTCGGATACTTTTTACTGACATCATTATGACCCTCTCAATAAATGTAATAAACAATAAGTTAAGGTGTTAAATGTATTATGTTACCAATCTACTATGTTATAGGAGTATTAATGCAAGAACAGTGACTTTTCATATATCTCCCCTAACTCCAAACAACGCTTTACTATAATTCGACTTAAATGTCATCCCGCTTGTCTAATGCAAACTTCTTCACAAAATGTGTTGTATATTCTCCACCTTCGCTGATCTCCAAGCAATTTAACTTCAATCCATATACACACCCACCGTCAATGCCGATCTTATCTCCCATTGGACTAAACCATATATCTTCAGACCCATGCAGATTGACTGGTGGTGTATGACCGAACACAACCTTTTTCTCTAAGTTGGTTGAAACATGAAAGAACTCATCTCTAATCCAATAAAAATCGTTGATAGGCTGACTCTCTTTCCAATTCTCATATGAAGGATTAATTCCTGCTTGAACAAATATGTGACTATCCCTTTCATAATAATGTGGCAATGATCTCAGAAATTCTAAATGATGGGGATAATATTTCTTGATAAATTCTTATCCTTCTATATATGTATTCCACTCAGAACTTTCGTCGTTGAAACCTAGGCCATTATAACTTATAAGTGTTTAAAATGCCCCATTTCTAATCCAGCGTTTATCATCAACATCTTCTTCCTTATCGATAGCGTCAACCATCATCTGATCATGATTCCCTTTAAGAGCGATTACTCCCCATTCTTCAACCATTGATTTCACTTGCTCAACGACCTCTTTACTCTTTAAGCCTCTATCCACATAATCGCCTACCAATATAAGCTTATCTTCTTCGGGGTTATATTCCACATCTTTTAGTAGTGTATTGAACTCATCATAACAACCATGTATGTCACTAATCACTAGCGTTCTGATCCTAACTCCTCCTTCGACTTGACCGTTCTATCAATACAAGACCATACATAATACTTATTCGTCTGGCTACTGTATACAATATTTGTTCTACGTGATAGATCTATCAGTCCATATCTCATAATATCAAACAAGCAGGAATATCCTTTACTACATAGAATACTAGATGGGTACAGGCAACACTAAATTAAAAAATTAGGGTGATATTACAATCAGGAGGGAACACAATGGCTAATTTATTTAGCGGGTTAATGGGTAATTATTCTGAGGTCTCCATTCCCGAATTAAAGAACCAATACGGGGCTTATCTGATGCCGCAAGAACAAATTGAAATGGGTTTCAAACTCGTACGCGACGCTTTTATTATTACGGATGAAAGATTAATTCTAATTGATCATCAGGGCGTTACTGGTAAAAAGACCCGTGTCGCATCGATCCACCTAAGCTCAATTTATGAGATTACCATGGAAACGGGAGGCACCGGTTTCGATGATTGTGAAGTTAACCTTCACTATATAACCTCACCTTATCACAAGAGTAACAATTTACAGACCTCTGTGTATAAGTTTGAATTTGGCAAGAAATTCAATGTACAGCCATTGTATACAGCATTACTGAGCATTGCCTCTAAGAATTACAACCGCTTGAATTCCTAACTTAATACCTGTCTACGGCCATAACAATGTCCCTCTCCAGATTACTGGCGGGGGACGCTTGTTTTATCAGTATTTCCCTAACAAATGACGCTGTGTTTATAGTTGGTAGGATTCATCACTTTTAACAATACCATAAAGTGAATTGTGTCCATTTGAGCGTAGAGCATTTAATATTTTATGTCTCCAATAGAATGTTGTGGAAACATGAATTTCTAACTCAATCTCTATCTGGGTAACGATAAACATTCAACTATCATTTGGCAGTATCTGGACCATTTATGAGGATAATGTGTACCCGACATTGAACTATGCTCTCTGCTTACGGGTCATAACATCGAAAATGACAGCGCCAGCTAACACACCACCACGGATCATGTACTGGTAGGAAATCCCTACTCCGAGTAAATTCATACCGCTGGAGAGTGAAGCCATGACGATCGCTCCGATAATGGAACCCGTCACTTTTCCTACTCCACCGGCAGCGGATACGCCACCTACGTAAGCAGCCGCAATCGCATCGAGTTCAAATAAAGTACCCGCAGTAGTCGTAGCCGATTGCAGACGCGCAGTAAACAATAACCCTGAGAGTGCCGACAACAATCCCATGGAACAAAAAACAATGTACGTAATTTTCTTGACGCTAATCCCGCTTAAATTCGCAGCTTCCGGATTGCTTCCGACGGCGTAAATATGTCGTCCAATGACGGTTGAAGTCGTCAGAAAATGATATATTACCACAACGATCAACACAATAATGACCGTCCAGGAAAATCCGTTGTAGCCTGCTAAAATCCATGTGATATACGCGATGATGGCGGATACGAATAAGACTTTTATGGCAAACATGCTATTAGATATCACTTCAAAATGATAGTGGAGTTTGTTTTTTCGCTTAGAAAACTCAAAGTAGATAAACAGGACGATAATCAATGCACCAACGATCAGAGAAAGTAAATTCAATTGACCTACTTTTGCGATCGCGGGAATGAATCCATTACCAATAGCATTAAAATGTTCGTCCTTAATACTGATCGTTCCGGTTTTTTCGGTTACCTGAAGTAAAGCCCCTCTGAAAATCAACATGGCTGCTAAAGAAGCAACAAACGAAGGAATCCCCATTGTAGCAACTAGGAAACCATTAAATAAACCGATGATAATTCCCAACACTAAAATAATCGGAATTGTGAGATAGAATGGCACTCCTGCCTGAGTAAGGAGGATAGCCGCAATAGCTCCCATAAATCCTGCCGCAAATCCGACGGATAAATCGATGTGCCGAATGACAATAACTAACGTCATCCCTACAGCCAAAACAGCAATATAACCCGTAGCATCGATCAAGTTACTAATATTCCGTGATGACATAAACAGCCCATCCGTCATGATCGAAAAAGTTAACATAATGACGAATAAAGCAATATACATCCCATAATCCCGAATATTGACTCCAATTAACGATTTCGCTTCCTTAAGTAGTTTCACCGGTTTCCCTCCTATTGCGTTGCGAGCTTCATTATTTTTTCTTGATCCGCTTCATTAGCATGCAATTCACCTTTAATTTTCCCCTCAGCCATGACATAGACACGATCGCTCATACCTAATACTTCACTCAGCTCAGATGAAATCATGATGATACTCATGCCTTCGCTAATCAACTTGTTCATGATCGTATAGATTTCAAATTTGGCCCCCACGTCGATCCCACGAGTAGGTTCGTCCAAAATAAGCAACCTTGGATTAACGAACAACCACTTGCCCAAAGATACCTTCTGCTGGTTCCCGCCACTTAAATTACCAACCAGTTGCTCAACTGAAGGTGCCTTTATGTTTAAAGACCCTTTATAAACGTTGGATATTTTAACTTCTTCATTATTGTTTATGATCCCTTTCGACGAAATCATTTCAAGATTAGCGGCAGAAATATTTTGCTTTATATCCTGTATCAGAAATAAGCCGTCACCTTTACGATCTTCCGTCACATAGGCGATTCCCGCTTTGATCGCATCTTTGGGATTCTTTAATGTTCTTTTCGTACCTTCCAAAAGTAATTCGCCACGCAATTTATAGGATTTCGGATTACCGAATATGCTCTGTGCCAATTCCGTTCGTCCAGAGCCCATTAAACCAGCAATACCGACAATTTCCCCTTTTTTCACATGAAGATTAACGTCTTTCACGACTTCTCGACCTAGCTTAGGATCAAATGCCGACCAGTTTTGAATTTCAAGCACATTGTCGCCAAACTGTTTGTTATTTCTTTTTGGATAGATATCATCGATTTCACGGCCGACCATGTTCTTAATGATCACGCTTTCGGATACTTCATTGTTAGAAGCGTCTAACGTACAAATAGTCCGACCATCGCGAAGAACAGTTACCTGATCTGCTATTGCTATCACTTCTTTCAGCTTATGCGAAATCATGATGCTCGTTATGCCTTGGTTTTTCAATTCTCTTAGCAGCTGTAGTAAATTTTCACTGTCGTTTTCATTGAGTGCGGCTGTCGGTTCATCCAGAATGAGCAGTTTTACATCTTTACTCAAAGCTTTCGCGATTTCTACAAGCTGCTGTTTACCAACACTTAAATCTTTTATCAGAACTTCAGGATTCACATTCAGCTTCACTTTGTTAAGCATTTCTTTAGCTCGTACAATTGTCTTATTCCAATCCACCAAAGCGCCCTTTTTCACTTCATTTCCCGCAAAAATATTCTCATATACGGTGAGGTCTGGAAACAACGCAAGTTCTTGATAAATAATAGCGATACCTGTTTTTACGCTATCGCTGATTTTCGAGAAATTTTGAACACTGCCTTCGTATACGATATCTCCTGAATAAGTGCCATGAGGGTATACGCCACTAAGAACTTTCATTAATGTTGATTTACCAGCGCCATTTTCTCCGATCAAGCAATGAATTTCCCCTTTATTCACTTTGAAATTGACATTGGAGAGCGCTTTTACGCCTGTGAATTCTTTGGAAATATTGTTCATTTCTAAAATGTATGGATTCATATTTAGGTTACACTCCTTAACAAAACAAGTCGTAGAATAGCGGAAAAGTGATAGACGAATCTATCACTAATTCCGTCCAAACTATTGATTATGTGCGATTACAGACCTGTGAATTCGCTTGCTTTGTAATACTCAGAATCAATGAGTGAGGCTTTGACGTTGGCTTTATCAACTACGATAACTTCGGTTTGTTTAGCTTTCACTTCCACTTTGCCGTTGTCGTAAGCTCCAGTAGTCTCAGGTGTTTTATCTTCTAGGATGGAGACTGCCATTCCGATTGAATCTTTAACGAGATTACGAACATCTTTGAATACGGTCATCGATTGTTTGCCGTCAATGATGTATTGAATGGATGCTTTTTCGGCATCTTGCCCTGAAACTACGAAGCTAGTGATTGCACTATCCGAACCGAATACGTCAGCAATCGAACGAGCAGTGCCGTCATTCGGAGCCAAGATTGCAACATCACCCTTTTGGTCGGCAGCGGCAGCTGTCAAGTGAGTTTGAGCCTTGTTTTTAGCATCATTTGGTTCCCAGTTTGTAGTCACTTGGCTGATAATTTTACTTCGTTGCTCACGAGTCAATTCGGCATTTGCTTGTAATGCAACGGCTTCGCTGGAGTTGGCAATTTTGAAAGTACCATCAGCGATTTTAGGTTGAAGAACGGTCCAAGCACCTTCGAAGAACAAGAATGCATTGTTATCAGATGCTGCACCCGCGTATAAGTACAATGGCTGACCATTACCTTTAGCATGATCCACCAAGTATTGAGCTTGCGCTTTTCCTACAGCAATGTTGTCAAACGTTACATAGTAATCAACTGCATCTGTCTTCATGATCAAACGGTCATAAGCGATGACTTTGATTCCTGCAGTTTTAGCAGCTTTAACGGCACCAGCCGCTGCTTCACCATCTTGAGGACAAATGATGAGTACTTTGATTCCTTTGGCAATCAATGCATCTACATTTTCTTTTTCTTTAGCGGAAGAACCTTGGCTAAACAAAATTTCTGTAGAATATTTAGTTTCCTTTAAAGCATCTTTAAATCTTTGCTCATCTTGAACCCATCTAGGTTCATCTTTCGTAGGTAATACAATCCCCACATCGACCTTGCTACTACTGTTACCACATGCTGAGACAATAACTGCGAGCATCATTACAACGAGCAAGAATGGAATTGCTTTCAGAACCTTTTTCATTTAAAATACACTCCCCTTTATTGGTTGACGCTGTTAATCTGATCTGATAATATCATTTGATTTACCTTCAATGAATAGAAAATACTCACTCGTTTCTTGAATATTCTCATATCTCAATTTCTGGACGATTAGACGCTGATACAATCGTTTCTAATGACAACAATCTCAAATTCAGATCATAACACCCCATGCCAAAAGGCAATTATGAAGTTTATGGGCCTGTTGACAACCCAAAGAGCTGCTCCCTAATCACGATGTGATGGAGCAGCTCTTTGGGTTAATCTATTTCATATAAACGGACATTCACATTCTTTTTAAATATTCATCGCATCAAGTAATTTATACAACATGGACGCAGCTTCCGCTCTTGTAGCATGCGTATTGGAGCGAAAGGTCTGATCCCATATCCCTGAATAATGCCTGATTCTACGAGTGAGTTAACCGCAGCCCCTGCCCACACTGAAATACTGGATGCATCTTGGAATGTATTCTTAAAGGTAGAAGTAAATCCTGAAATCGATTCCGGCTTCTATACCTTTCCAAGCATGGCAGCCATTTCAGCTCTAGTGATCACTTGCCCACGGGTATATTGATGGACCTGCTAGCCGAGCAGCACTCTGTAAATCAGGACAAAATACGAATTGTGGATCCATCATTTATGAACCACAAAGTCTAGAAGCGCCTAAGGGATTCCCCGCTGCAGGACCCGCTGACGGGAAGATCGCAAGTGCAAATGGCGCGTTTCCTAATCTTGATGCACAAACAGCAACACGTTGGACTAAAGTCAACATATCTGCTGGACAAAATACATTCAATTGGAAAATATCTGCCGCTCATGCGACAACAAGCTGGAAATACTATATTACAAAGCAAAACTGGAATCCTAACGCTGTTCTTACTCCGGATTCATTCGAATTGACTCCTTTCTGCTCTGTGAACTATGGAGGTGTACAGCCACCATTCACTTACTCGGACACGTGCAACGTTCCCGCGAGCAGTGGATACCAAGTCATCTTAGCTGTCTGGGAGATCTCCGATACTACAAACGCCTTCTATAATGTCATTGATGTCAACTTTAGCGGTAGCAATTCTGTCGATACTCAAGCACCTTCCGCGCCAGCAGCTCTAACATCACCTAGTAAAACATCCACTAGCGTTTCCTTAGCTTGGAACGCATCCACGGATAACGTTGGTGTAACTGGCTACCAAGTATTTAAAGGATCTGCCTTAACTGCTACTGTATCCGGCTCAACATTAAATTACACCGCATCCGGACTAACCGCGAATACGGCCTATACCTTTAGTGTCAATGCAATTGACGCTGCCGGTAATGTCTCCAATGGAAGTAATACTGTAAGCGTTACTACAAATGCACCTGATCCCGTCGATACGGAAGCACCTACAGCACCTACTGGCTTGCATGTTATGGGAACCCCTACATCCTCAAGCATTCAGTTGATGTGGAATGCCTCAACTGACAATATCGGTTACCGTATTTTTAACGGAACGTCATTAGTCGCGTCCGTATCCGGCTCCACGACGAGTTATACAGTAACGGGACTTAACGCCTCCACAGCATATACGTTCAATGTGTATGCAATCGATGCCACGGCCAATCAATCAACAGTTAGTACGGTAAGTGGCACAACTGCTGTTGCGCCAACAACACCGGCTTGGGCGGCAAATACGGCTTACACAACAGGGACGTTAGTCTCCTACAATGGTTCTGTGTATTCTTGTCGTCAATCCCATACATCGTTAGCAGGTTGGGAACCTTCGAATGTACCTGCTTTATGGTTACTCCAGTAATCATGTAACAACAGCCGTCACACATTAAAGATTCAATATGAATACGAGGCCCTTCTCTACGGGTGTCAAAATACACAAAACCACGAAGTACAGGACAACTGTACTTCGTGGTTTTTGTCGTTTGAGTCATATACGATACTTACAAAAGTTATTAATTACATTTCTTTATTAAATTCTTTTGTACTTCGCACTGTATCAATCGGGCGTACTAATTTTTCAATTTGTTCACGTTTAGGTTCTAAAAATGGAGGTAAAGATAACTTTTCTCCAAGGGTTTCATACGGTTCATCTCCCATAAATCCTGGACCATCTGTTGCGAACTCAAAAAGAATTTGTGGTGCAACTCTTGCGTATAATGACTCAAAAAAGTGGCGATCAACATAACCAGACGATTGGAGTCCGAAATCTTGCAGACGTACAATCCAATGTTCTAACACAGAACGGTCCTCAACACGGAATGCCGCATGGTGGACTGTACCAAACCCTTGTCGTGCTTGTGGAAGAATCACATTATACTCTACAACGACTTGTGCACCATTCCCACCTTCACCCACTTCGAATAAATGGAATGATCCTGTCTTATCTATTTCTTTAAATAGTAGAACTTTTTCCAGCATTTCTTTAAATTGATCAAAATTAGCGACACGAACGTGAATTGGCCCTAAACCAGTAATTGCATATTCTAAAGGCACTGGTCCTTTCTGCCAAGGTGTCCCAGCAGCAACACCTTCATTATTTTCATCTGAAATCAACTGGTATTGTTGGTCATCGAAGTCAACAAAAGATAGATTATTTTTACCAAATTGTTCTTTAATGCCTGTATGTTTTATTTCTAGTCGATCAAAACGTTTTACCCAGTAATCTAAGGCTGCATCACTTGGTACACGGAAAGATGTTTTAGAAATCTCGTTCGTACCATGTACTCCTCTGGGAATACCAGGAAAGTCGAAGAAAGTCATATCTGTTCCTGCACTGCCCGCGTCATCTGCAAAAAATAAGTGATACGTTTGAATGTCATCTTGGTTAACGGTTTTCTTTACTAAACGCATACCTAAAACATACGTGAAAAACTCATAATTCTTTTCTGCACTACTAGTAATGGCTGTTACATGGTGTATTCCTTTTAATTCATTCATTATTGATTCCTCCAAGTAATTTTTATATTGTAACTCAGCATCGATATTTTACTTTTAATTAATTAATCTTAACTTAAAGATATTATAACATAGATCATATCTAATAGCTATCAACCCTAGGTAGAAATAATGTCCTTTGATAAACCAATAGTCTCATGAAGTTCTGATAACAAGTTGTGACATCATAAGCCCTAAAAATTCCCCTTTGATCTTCTTCTTAATCGACCATTGTTGAGTTAAATGAAGTATACATATGTTGTACATGAGAACATAGGTAATGTAGAATAATGTAGAAATATGTCGACCAGCTCATCTGTTCTTGAACTCGTTGCCAGCAGTAATCATGTCAATGGCTCTTTTATACACTCTATTGAAAAGGTAACTGAAACACAGTCTTTGGCAAGTGAGGGGAAAGATAAACTTCAACAACTATCAGAAAGAATTATGTTAATAAGTGAAAGTCCAAAAATTATCGGGCTATACAAGAGATAGTGTAAGTAAAATTACTGACCTCATCCAACAATCAAGGGAATATACAACAGCGGTTGTTAATTCTATTAAAGAAGTGAATATCCAAGTCGAAGCAGGTCAGAATGAATCCAATGATACGAAAGCCGTTTTCGATAATATTATTGAATCCATGGAAAGTAATATGAATGAAATAAACAGTGCGGAGAATGAAATAAGATCCTTAGTGGGCGTAATCGAGGAAATTGGGTCAGCGACAGATAAAGTTGCAACATCGGCAGAAACGATATATCGTACCACTAATAATATTTAAATAATGCATCATCATCAAAATAACCCCCGCTTATGAAGCGTTATTTTCTAACGGTTCATAAGCGGGGGTTTCATTTTTTACTAATCAGCGTCTGGTGTCCTTCTTTTATTTATTTAATTAAACCCTTTTCTTTCAAGAAATCAAGGGCTACTGTCTCTTCTTTCAATCCTTCTGCATCAACTTTTGAATTCAATTCTTGCATTGTCTTCTCATCGAGCACGTCTTGAAGTTTATTCAATGCTGCTGTTACTTCTGGATATTTCGTTAAGACATCCTGACGTACTAAAGGACCTGCATCATACGGAGGGAAGAAAGATCTGTCATCTTCTAAGATAACTAAATTGTTAACTTTAATCTGACCATCCGTGGCAAAAGAATCAATAACATCCACATTTTTATCTACGACTGAACGATACATAATGCCATGATCCATACCCTTCACTTCTTTAAAAATCATACCATATTCCTTGCTCAATCCTGGATAGCCATCTGGACGATCTTTAAATTCAAACTCACTACCTAACACTAAGTCTTTAGATACCTTTGCTAAATCACTAAACGTTGTTAGCTTATATTTATCCGCCGTTTCTTGCGTCACAGCTAAAGTATACGTATTATTGAAGCCCATTGGATTCGTAAATACGAGCTTGTCTTTTTTGAGCAACTCGTTGGTTTTAACTAGTGTTTCTTCTGAAGTTCCTGTTTTTTCCTGATAGTAGTTAGATACAATCGTTCCTGTGTAGTCTGGATATAGCTGAATGTCATTGTTCAACAATGCTTTCCATGCTACATTCGATCCACCTAAATTTACTTTACGTTCAACTTTCAGCTCCGTATTATCTTCAATAATATCAGCCATCATATGCGCTAAGAGAATGTTCTCCGTGAAGTTCTTGGAACCGACTATAATGGTTTCCTTATCATTCCCTGAACCACAAGCGACTAATGCCATCGACATACAAGCAACAAAACTAATGACTAATCCTTTTTTAAAATTCATATTATTCCTCCATTAAAATTTTATAGTTTCAAGCCTTTCGGTGTCGTCAACTTCTCCATACGTCCGAGTAAATAGTCAAGAATCAATGCAAGAATGGCTGCTGGTATTGCACCCATCAGAATCAAAGCATCGATATTACGTTGTATTCCTAAGAAAATAAAATCACCAAGGCCACCGGCACCTATAAAAGCTGCTAAAGTAGCTGTACCTACATTAATGACTGTAGCTGTCCGAATACCCGCCATAATTACGGACAGAGATAACGGTATTTCTATTTTAAATAAAATCTGTGCACTCGTCATGCCCATCCCTCTAGCCGCTTCTATTGTCGCTCGATCCACATCTTGAATACCTGCAAATGTGTTTCTAATGATAGGTAATAAAGAATATAAGAAAAGTGCAGCTATCGCTGTATTAAGACCTATCCCAAATATCGGAATCATAAATCCTAACAAGGCAAGACTTGGTATCGTTTGCAGAATTCCCGCTCCACCTAGAATTAGAGTCTTTAAAACTGGATAACGTGAAACCATTATTCCTAATGGAATACCCACAACGATAGCTATAGCCATCGATATCAGGACAAGTTGCATATGCTGACCTGTTGCTGTCAGTAAATCTCCCCAACGCATGGATAGTTGTTTAATAAACTGTTCCCAAAGTGTTCCATTCATTCGTTTTCTCTCCTCCCAGCCCAATGATCTGCGAATGTAGTAAGTAAGGTTGATCTGGTTACGACGCCCACAACTTTTTTACCTTTTCCGATAATAGGGATAATACCAAATCTAGCATCACCGATTGCGATGAGTGCATCTTGAGCCGTTGCATCCTCATCTAAATAAGGAACAGCCGGAACACTAATTTCTTGAATAGTCTGTATTTGCTCTAACTTTGATTGTAGATCATATATAGAAACGATACCGGTCAATTGACCATTCTCATCACTTAAAATCAACGTATCTGTCCGACGCTTTCTCATAGAAGCTAACGCGCGAACGGGGGAAAAGCTCGGAAGGGCAGTCGCAGGATTATCACGCATAATATCCTTAACTGATATAAATGCAGGGTTCTGGTATATACGATTCTTCCCTATGAACTCTTCTACAAATCCATCTGCAGGCTCCTTCAGAAGTTTCTCTGGGGTGTCTAGCTGTAATAATGCACCATCTTTCATGACTGCAATACGATCTCCTAATTTCAAAGCCTCATCCATATCATGCGTTACGAATACAATCGTTTTTTTCACTGTTTTTTGAAGTCTAATTAATTCATCTTGTAATTGTTCTCTTGTAATTGGATCTAATGCACCAAAAGGTTCATCCATCAGCACGATCTCAGGGTCTGCTGCTAATGCACGAGCAACACCTACACGTTGCTGTTGTCCACCTGAAAGTTGGCGTGGATATCGTGAAGCGTACTCAGATGGTTCAAGACCAACCATATCTAGCAATTCATATACACGAGCTTTGGTCTTCGCAGCATCCCAACCCTTAAGGTGAGGAATAAGAGCAATATTTTGTTCAATCGTGTAGTGAGGAAACAATCCCACTTGCTGGATAACATAACCAATGTTACGTCTCAATTCGACAGGATTTTCTTTCGATATGTCCTTACCTCTGATGCTAATCTTACCTTCTGTATGTGGCATTAAGCGGTTGATCATCTTCATCGTTGTCGTCTTGCCACAACCACTAGGACCAATAAGTACGATTAATTCTCCTTCTTCAATCTCAAAGCTAACGTTCTTCACAGCTTGGTAGCCGTTCGGATAAGTCTTGCTAACATTCTCGAATTTAAGCATAGTAGCCCCCCAATTTCATAGATAATCTCTGATTCATAGTTGCTATAAATAGCTTTAACACTTCTCATAGCGTAAGAAGCAGGCCCAAACATTTAATGTCTGAGCCCAATAAGTATAGAACTCAAGTTCATTGAATTCTGCAGTTTTCCGATTGTATTTATTCAAGATCCGGACTTAACTTCGTCTTATGGTATACCTAACTATAACAAAAGAAACACCAACTGACAACTCGTGTTTAAATTATAGGTTGTCAGTTGGTGCTATTCCAGGTCATTACATGACACTAAAATAACTATAAAATCACAACAAAAAAACCGTCCTTTACATGGACGGTTTGGCATTCAAAATGATTTTATTTTCCGTAGTCATCCTGATTCATTCTTCTGTTGAGTCATTATTATCCATGAAATTCATAGTTCGTTGAAATACATGTCTATCTCCAACCACGACGATGACATCATCCTCACGAAGAATAACGTGAGGACCCGGAGAAACCACGACTTCTGTCCCCCGCCTTAGCGCAACAATTGTTCCACCTGTCTTCTGCCAAAATTGAAGATCAGAGATACTTTCGCCCACAGCATGAGACCCTGTATTCACCTTTATTTCTACAGGATGATATGCCTTTAAATTCTGTAACCTGTCGGAGAAATCAATAATATCCTTAAGAACGACCTCGAATTTATGGTCAATGGACCTCTTCTCTTGAAGTAACAATTCTAAATCTTGCTTCAGTGTGTACACTGATTTCATATAATTATTTTTGGTAATATAATCATGCGCGTGTAGATCAGATGTAACGGTAATTTCCTTCCCCTGAGATACAGAAACAATATTCTCGTCTTTCAGAAGACCTACAGATTTTCTAATCGTTTCGGGCGAAACATGATAATGACTCGCTAATAAAGATCGCCCTGAAATTTTAGAATGAACAGGAAATTCACCACTTACAATCCTATGCGCAATATCTAAGGCAATAGCCTTATATCCAGCAATTTCTTGCATGCATTCTCCTGCCTTTTATCTTTTCGTTTGCTATCATCTGTATTATATCAATCTTCATAGATGTTTCAATACATAATAATTTCACTAACAGTTCCACTATAACGGTTGCACCCTTTTTCACAATCGATAGACAAGATACACAGGTGTTGACAACATAAAAGGACTAATGAATAACGTAATCAGCGTCAGGTGTATACACCATACAATTCTGCTCAAGTGAACTATTAGGTAGAGAGATGACCTTCACCGTACGAAACTGATAATGTTCATATATAGGTAAATTACTCCGGGTCTGCGTCTCTAGCGTACAGAAAATATTTTTGGCGCGGCATTCGGAAAGTAATGGTTGAATAACCTTCGAAACGTATCCTTGGCCACGATATTGTTCCTGTACAACAAGCATATCGAGGTGCATATATTCCTTATCGCCTAACATCGATAACCACGAAGAACTCATACTCAGCAGGATGGATATTCCCCGGATAAATCCACGTATCCCAATGAATCGACAGATAGGTAATGATTTTATTATGGCAAATACAATCTGCTTCATATACTTGAATTTCGAAGTGAATGTCCCCGCTTCGCGCTCCGAATGAAACACCAGCGCCACAGCCTCATAATTGTCTGACGTCGTCAGCAAATCACAATACGGATACAGCATTTCAATATACCGATGAAAAAAAATATTCATGACCCGTAGCCTCGTTGTCTCATCCGGTAAAATATGCTGATACAGCGGATCATCCTTTGTGAACGCCTGTGCCAGAACACTTGCGGCTTTCGGAATGTCACGACGATCAATTTTCAATAATGTGCTACAAATAATTCCACCTCGTATCATTAATTACTTCCCTTTAAGCATAGAGCATTACATCGAAAGCGGCAAACGAAAGGCGTATTTCGCTACCCTAGTTCCAAAGTCATATTATAAGTAAATTTTACTATTTTTTTGATTTACTATGATAAATGTCACATAATAACCATTTTTTATAGTATAATCACTCTTAAATTATAATATTTTCCAAATATAAACATTTCAATATAACAAAACACTCTATCAGCAAGCTATTATTTCTCTATTAGCCCCTCCATTTGAAAGCGCTACCAATGTGTCGATTAGTCATTCATTGTTATGATGAACTACTTCTTTTTTACTCTTCGACTGGTTTTTCGCTCCCCTTTTCAACAAATTTAATATATGACTCTTTGTGAGTTTATATAAATACGTCTAAAACAGGGAGGTGGAATCATCTGCAAAATAACGCTTCGATTTAAAAAAACTATTTTCGTTCACAACGTTTTTCCAAATTAAAGGAGGCGTAGTAAAATGTCATCTATTCGTATTTCTAATTTAAGTATGTCAAAGTTTCTGGCTTATGCTAGTATCCTGTTGATTGCTTCGATTTGTCTGATTCTGTTCCCGGGAAACTCTTCCGCACTCGGTTATGTAGAAGGACCTGCTAGTAGAGCAGCACTCTGTAAATCGGGTCAAAACACGGATTGTGGACCGATTGTATATGAGCCACAAAGCCTTGAAGCGCCTAAGGGTTTCCCTGCTGCGGGACCAGCTGATGGAAAGATCGCAAGTGCTAATGGAGCTTTTCCTAAACTTGATGAACAATCAGCTCCACGTTGGTCTAAAGTAAACATCTCCGCTGGAACTAATACATTTACTTGGAAGCTCTCTGCCAATCATGCAACAACTAGTTGGTAAAGAAATACTTAAGATTTGCATCACGTGTAACTTGAGCACGATCAACTTCAGCAGGCTGGAAAGAAGAACTTGGTACAAGAACACCATCTAATTTAATAGATGCATAATCTGCTTGATTTTTGCCTGTGTTGTTAAGAGAAGTAACTGTTGTAACCAGTTTCCAGTTAGTAACTGATGCTAGATTAAGATTAGCTGTAGTCTCAATAATACTAATCAAAGTTTTATCTGCTGGATTATTACATGCATTATCAGAACATGTAGCCAGTCCCTCAACTTTAAGTCTCACTTTTCCGGCATTATTTCGATAATAGTATTGATTTATAACTGTTCCGGCTTTATATACATTTTTAAATGTAACATCATCATATTCCGTATTCCATGCTTGACCTTGTAATACACCGCCTTTTTTTACTGCCATAAATGCTTTATATCCTTGCTCTGCTAAGCTCGGTCCAATTGTTGCATCATAAAGTAATCCCATATCTGCTTCATAAGAACCTGAGGAATATCCCCCATAAATAAACGCACTGCAGATTGCATCAGCTGGAGCTTGACCAGGATTTGTAGGACAATTTGTACCACCTGCTGGAGGTATATATATTTGACTAGGTAATGCAGTTGTAACTGCTGTACTTAGATAAGACGCAGAACTACCATTAATTTTAACTCTACCTCCAACACCATCAGGAATAAATCCACCACTATCAGCTAATGGAGTAATTCCTTCTGAAGTTGGCGACAATTGTTCATTGAGACCAGTATCAGTTAATGGAGTACCTTCTTCTGTAGTTGACAGCAATTGTTCATTGAGACCAATATCTGCTAATGGAATATCTTCTCCTGTAGTTGTTAACAATTGTTCATTGAGACTATTAGCTTTCTCCTTATCATTTTTCGAAATAATAACAGTAGGATCATTAATGTTATTGTCTTCATATATCAGAGTGAATTCATCATCCTCAGAAGAAGCCAAAATATAGTTATACATTGCATTGGATGTAGCTCTATTTTTTTTATTTAGATTCTTTTCTTTCTCTACTTCATCTGCTGCTAATGAAACAAACCGATTAAGTAATTCATCTGAAACTTCAACGTTATTGAAATTTGTCACCTTATACGTCTTTTCTTTTGCTTCTGCTGAATTGATAGGATTAAAAGCAACAGTTAATACTGATAAAGCTAGTACACTTTTAGCACATAATAGACTCAATCTCGACATTAGTTCATCTCCTAAAAATAGTATATTGTCAATAAAATGGATATCTATGATGGTGTCAAAAGGTTTTTTTGTAATAAAGTGGAAATAGAACCTTAGAAGGTCTAAGGTTCTATTAGTATTAAACTTAATATTTTAAAAAAAGTAGGTATTTTTTATGATTGATTCCATGATATATAAACCGTAGGTTTAGGTTCTTTATTATATGAAACTTTAGCACCCAAAGATTCACTTATAAATCTTAGATTAACTAACATATGATTATCTTCTAAAAAAGGGGCTTGTATTAGCCTATATTCTTTATCATTTAAATAAGCAACCTGACTCTCTAAAGTCAGTACTATCTTTATCGTATCTTTCACAGCTGTTACAGTTTGTGTGTTGGAATCCCAATCTACAGTAGCACCATAAGTTTCAAAAAGTTCCCTGAATGGAACCATTGTATACCCATTAAACGACAAAGCTCCTGGAGAAAATTGTACAACTTCACCATTCAATACAACTTCTACTGCATTGTCAGATTGGCTTTCTGCCATTACCAAAGTCGGGAATAACAACATGAGGCTTAAAAAAATGCTAATAGTTTTGTTCTTCATAATCCCCCTGTGTCATAATGGTTGTCGTACCCCTCAATAGAATGTAATGTAGTTGAAAAGAGAG
>LIDZ01013806.1_pt2 | contig 22708 bp, 18 predicted proteins | sample 644651 | NCBI WGS metagenome assembly LIDZ01 (sample SAMN03856242, study PRJNA289617) | food metagenome | isolation source: wine grapes on drying loft during traditional withering process | host: Vitis vinifera cv. Corvina | place: Italy: Gargagnago di S. Ambrogio di Valpolicella | collected 2014-01 | reverse complement strand
TCATATTCATGATTCTCTTTAGAAATGATTGAACTTGGGAGAGCAAACTTTAGTTCATTCTAACAAGTGAAACTTATACTTTCTTATATTTCAAGAAGAGACGGATACCCGCCCCTTTGGAATAATAAGGAGTAGCGTATCCAGCGCTATTCTTGAATCGCACGTTTAGCCAACATCTGAAGGACCACATCGTCCATTGGAGGGTTATGAAGCCCAGCACGCACATCACGGTACATTCTCTCCAAAGGTAGGTTACGCGAAAGACTCGTTGCTCCAACGATCCGCATAGCTTTGTCTACGATACGGAGGGCATGGTTCGTTGCGATGTATTTTGCAAGACCAAGCTCCGGTTTTAACGCGACTCTTCCAGCAGGATCTCTATCCCATCGATCAGCTACCGAATAGAGCAGTGTACGTGCCGTAATTAGATCTGCTTCCATTTCCCCAATCTGTTGCTGAATACGTGGAAGTTCCGCGATAGGTCCAGGCAGACTGTTCGGCTTATAGTTACGGGCGAAATCCACTGCGAAATTACGAGCAGCGTAAGCGATACCCATATAACATGCAGGAATGTGCATAAGCGACCCACCGCCATCATCCGTCACTTGCTGTTGTTTCGCTATAATGGACAAGTTGATTACTTCTTCGTCAGGGACAAACACTTTATCTAGAATAACGTCATGGCTACCTGTAGCACGCATACCTAGGGTATCCCAAGTCTCTACCAATCTGAATCCAGGACCCTTGCGAACAAAAAACTCCCCAACCTCATCATTACCCTCAATTCCTGCTGAAACCGTAAAATGTTCAACAATCGGACTTAACGTACTGAACGTTTTGCGTCCACTGATGGACCAACCGCCATCTACTTTTACCGCCAAAGTCTGAGGTTTACCGCCACGAGTTGGACTTCCCGTTGCAAGCTCACTCGCAAAATGATTAATGATAGCTCCGTCCTTAACCACTTCTTCACTGAACTGTGAGAACAGTTCTTCAGACCAACGATTTGTATATCGTAGACTTAGAATAAGAGCCATATGCCAGCCTACTGCCAAAGCCGTTGAACCATCTCCACGTGCAATTCTCTCCTGTGCTAGTAACATTTCATATAGAGATAACTCTTCCCCTCCATATTTCTTAGGTACCGTTAATTTCAGATACCCAGCATCCCGTAAGTCTGCAAAATTATCAAAGGGAAATGAACCCTCTCGATCATGTTTCGGTGCACGTTCTGCGAACTTAATAGCTAATTGATCTGCTAGTAAGGCTATTCCAGCTTCTCTTTCGTTACGAATACAATGATCTAGCGAGTATGGTTGTGTCATTGATTTAGTCCTCCTTATACTATTTCTTCACGATCTCGATCTAAGCAAAGCGATTCACACCTGACTGCAGTATCTCTTTCAAATCGCTTAGGGAATTCCAAATGAAATCAGGTTGGACGTCACTACCTTCCGCTTTTTCCCTACTTACGGATCCAGTCAATACGAGTGTTGTTCTCATACCTGCGTTCTTACCGAGTCCTATATCGGACACCAGACTATCGCCAATGATCATACAGCGTTCAGCTGGAAGGCCTATGACTTCCAAGGCAGCCTCGGCCATTAAGATTGAAGGTTTACCAATCACAACCTCAACCTTCTGATCCGTTGTAGACTCTAGCGCACCGATCATGCCTGCAACATCAATGGAATCTCCTTCATCGCCTGGAAATGTCTTATCCGCATTCGTAGCGATCATCCGAGCACCATGCCTTACAGCCCTAAAGGCCTCATTTAATTCCTTATAGGTAAGCGTCTCATGTAGCGTAATGACCAGCCAATCTGCCTCTTCTGGTTTCTCTGCTAGCTTAAGCCCAGCAAGGACTAGCTCATCTCGCAATCCTTGTTCGCCCAACACCCATACCTGACAACCTTCATCATGGTTTCTTAAATAGGTAGCCGTTACAGTGGAAGTCAGCAGAATTTCCTCTTCTTGAACATCAATACCCATTCCGTTCAATTTATCATGGCACATCTTTCTCGATATGTTACCACGATTGCTCAAGAATACCACGCGTTTGCCGATGGACTTTACATAAGCAATGCTATCCATTACCCCATCGATAGCTTCTTTTCCTTTATACACCGTTCCATCTAGATCTATAACATATCCATCAATGTTCTCTAGCATTGTGTCTATATCCACCTCGTATTCTACTTTGTTAGCTTCTATATACATCTTCTGAATATTCTCATTCATTTGTCAACATCTGTTTGGCATATCTCACCCGCCGCAAGCGATCGAAAAAGCAGCTGCTAAGCAGAGAATCTCTGTAGCAACTGCTTTTATTCATAATTATATTTCTATTCCGCGCCTATGTCGTCGCTGTCCAGTCCATACTTGCTCACGGTTGACCCAACAACACTACATTATTCATACTCCATATAACCTATCATGGTAAAGTACTACTTCCCATTAGATAGTTATCGACCTCACGAGCAGCCTGACGGCCTTCGTTAATCGCCCAGACTACTAGGCTCTGACCTCGACGCATATCGCCCGCTGTAAAGACACCTGCTACATTCGTAACCTGCTTGCCAAATTCAGCAGCGGCGTTTGAACGTTCGTCACGGTCCACCCCAATCTGCTCCAATAGGGTTGCATCAGGACCTGTAAAGCCCATAGCAAGGAGTACCATTTGAGTCGGGATGGCCTTCTCAGTTCCCGGAACTTCAACGGGAGTATAACGTCCCTGCTCATCCATTACCCACTTCATTTCTACGGTGTGTAATTCCTGAACTTCCCCCTGATCATTACCAAGGAGTCGCTGTGTTGAGACTAAATAACGACGTGGATCTTCTGCATACAGCGTAGCAGCTTCCTGTTGTCCATAATCAACCTTGAGAACCTTAGGCCATTCAGGCCACGGGTTGTTCGGCTGACGCTTTAACGGCGACTGTGGCATAATCTCCAATTGATTCACGCTACGGCAGCCGTGCCGTATAGCTGTAGCTACACAGTCCGTTCCTGTATCTCCTCCACCGATGACTACCACATCTTTGTCCTTAGCAGATAAATATTCCCAATCTGCCAGACCGGAATCGAGCAAACTCTTCGTATTTAACGTCAGGAAGTCCATCGCTTGATGAATGCCACCAAGCTCTCGACCCTCAACGAACAGATCCCTAGCTTTCGTTGCTCCCCCACAGAGAACGATCGCATCAAACATTTCTTTTAATTCGGAATATATGATATCTTTGCCGATTTCTGTACTCGTGACGAACGTAATGCCTTCTGCTGCAAGAAGATCGACACGGCGTTGCACTGTTTTCTTATCTAACTTCATATTTGGAATACCGTACATAAGGAGCCCACCAACGCGATCAGCTCTCTCATAGACCGTTACCGTATGTCCTACCTTATTTAGCTGAGCAGCACACGCAAGACCTGCAGGACCCGATCCAACAACCGCTATTTTTTTACCCGTACGTGTCTTTGGAGGTTCCGGAACGATCCATCCTTCAGCGAACCCTCGATCCACAATCGCTTTCTCGATATTCTTAATGGTCACAGGTGATCCACTAAGTCCTACCGTACAGGACCCTTCACACGGAGCAGGACAGACACGTCCTGTAAATTCCGGAAAATTGTTCGTCTTATGCAATCGGATTAGCGCTTCCCGCCATTGCCCATGGTAGATCTGATCGTTCCACTCAGGAATGAGATTATTAACAGGACATCCCGAAGCCATACCCGATAGCACTCGACCCACATGACAAAAAGGTGTACCACAATCCATACATCTAGCACCCTGTTCCCGAAGCTTCTCCTCATCCATTGGAATCACAAACTCTCCCCAATGCTTAATACGCTCAAGAGGATTCACCTCTCCTGGAATTTCACGCTGATATTCCATAAAACCGGTCGTTTTACCCATAAGTGTAACTCCCCCTACTCTCCTTGTATTTGAAGCCAACTCCTAATTGATCTAAATACTAACATGAAGCACCGTGCTAAAGGCGTGAATAAGATCACCATTAAGTCTCTGATTTAACTTTAAAAACACCTGCTCGGTGTTTTTAAAGTTAATTCGGTATTCTGCTCCTATACTTCATAAATCTCCCCATACAAGCATTAGATCTGATGGTCCATAACCGGATATCTACTTAACAAATCATTCGCCATATCCCCGAATTCTCTTACATCTTTTAAATAATCATATCCATCAGGATTACCTAGTTGGTTATACATTCTGACGACGACCGCATTATACTCGGGTATAACCAAGCAAACACAACCCGTAATTCCTAGAATTTGATATGAATCGCTTGGTAGACTCCCACCTAATTGATTACGTATTGTGTCACTTTGGAGCCACCATATAAATCCATGTTGTGGTTGATCTGCAGGTACCGTCATCGGTGTCTGGTGCGAGGTTACTCTGTCAAATACAATTCTAGGCAACCATTGTTTGCTATTTATGTATCCTTTTCTAAGGTGAAGGTATCCCCAACTAGCCAAATCTCGTGCACTAACGAATAGATTGCTTTGATCTCCTGCTGGGCTATCGTTTGGACCTACCCATGTATCTTTATCTTCATAATAATTATAAATCAAATGCTCATGAACCGTTGTTCGCCAACCTGTTTCCTTTAATCCCATGATACTAAACACTTCTTGTTCCATGAATTCATTTAAACTTTGCCCAGCTAAGTGTTTGACTAGTTGAAGCAACATTGTGATACCTAGATTTCTATATGCCCATCCCTTACCAATAGCAAACTCTCTTACAAAGATCCCATTCTCCTCTACTAACCCATGGCTATGCGTAAGCAGATGTCGCAAAGTCACTCCATTGGCAATATCACCGTATTCGTGAAGGTAATATCCTATTTCATCATCGATACTCGCAATCTTCCCTTGCTCAATTAATAGGCTGATTGCAAGACCAAGATACGTTTTTCGAACAGAAGCGACATTAAATTGTGTATGTTTGTCAACCATTCGGGACTGGTCCGTTGAATCATGTTTACCGGAATACCACTCATTTATGACACTATCATTCTTAATGATGTATGTTGCAGCTGCCGTAGATCCGATCTCTTGTTGGCTTTTATAAACATGATCATTAAGACTTTGGAAATAATGATTCATTCTCTTCTCCCCCTAATACAACCTATTATCCGCTAACTTCGCTTCAAAGCCCAAATTAGATGGAGAAATTCCAGTTAAATGATCTCCCAGCAGTGTACAGGTCATATTAACGGTAGAATTCCCTGTTATTTCTCTTCCAACGCTCTATCGAGTACTGATTTCTAGGTTGATGAACGCATAGATTAACGAGAACTCATATTGGAAATATTATCAACCCCTCACTCTTACCATCAACATTCCCTCACACATAACAAAGACCCTAGCACGACTGCTAGGGTCTTTGTTATATGTTGTGTTCCACTACGCTAAATCCTCCAAGCCGCTCTATCTACCTAACTTAAACGACTTGAACTAACACTCTACTTCGAGGAAGATAACGTCATTCGAATAATCCGATCACTTGGTTGCTCTAACGTCGCCTCAAAACCAAATAGTGCTGCTACAGATGCTAGAGGAATCATCGTTGTACCATCGATTAATCGCGGTGCATAAGTAATCTCCTTCGATCCGCTTGAAGTCTTAGCTACTGTCTTTCCAACGATCAACACGACATCCTGATCACCACGTTTGAAAGTCATCGACTTGGCGGCCTGATCCCACACCATCTCTGCCCCTAACGCAGCTGTTGCTTCTTTGACAGGTACGAAGATATCTTTATCATCATCCGTTGCGCTCAAGGACGTGAATGTAAGAGGCTTCGCTTGACTGCCCTCTTTTAAAGAAATTTCCGCATTTACAACGACGTACTTACTTGTGACCATAACCATCTGAAGCTGTTTCTCCATTTGAAGCTTAAATTGCTCAACATTGTCTTGCGTCATCTTATATTTAGGATCTTCTCGACCAATCGCTTGGGCAATCCAGCTATTCACATCTTGATTATGATGCGACAAGTCTTTGTATAAATCAAGATTATACGTCCACTCAGGCTCTTCTTGGAAATCATACACCTGGACATTAGGAAATTTATCGAATTTTTGGAACATCCACTCTTTCATTTCAAGCTGATTGAGGTAACGTTTGTTATTGGTGTCCTGCCATACCTTCTGTCTTAAGACGCTGTATGGTGGATAATAGAAATCAAATTCAACATCAGGATATTTCTCAACAAGCGCTAAAATATGTTCATTAAAGGCCTCTTTTATCTTCTCAATCGGTTCCTCATTTAAACCAAAGTACGCCTCACCTGCACGTGACGATTTATAAACATCCGCAACCTTCTTTGCACCGAAGGTAACTTCTCTATTCCAATTATATAAGTATTCCAGTTGTCTTGGTTGGATCCCACGTAGCGGTCTTACTACAGCTTCCTTAAATAGATCTTGGAAGATCGAGTAGTTAAACCAGTACTTATAATCATTCCACCACTTATCGTCATAAAGATACGTTGGGTTATCTATCTCTTCTTTGCTCCCCATTTTGAGAGAGAAATAATCAAGACCCCATAATACCTTCTTCACTTTACCTGTCTTTAGTGCAAGACTAGCAATGGCATTGTGCTCGTCAGCTGTCGAGCCCCGAACGGACAACTTCAGTGTCTTACCACCTAAAGCTTCATCCACCTCTGAAGGAAGGAAGTTCTCTGTCATGGAAGTTCCGATAATAATCGTGTCATAGTCATAGTTCTTGGCCAATCCTGGATTCTGATAACGTTGTTCATTAGAATAAATAGCTGGGTAAAAAGATTTATGGTAGAACTGCAGTGGATCAAGGATTACAGTAAGTACAATAACTAAAGAAGATATGATGATGGCAGAAACAGAAAACTGTATGAGCATTTTTCTACTCTGTTTGGCAGTGACGCGTTTCTGACGGTCTTTACGAGATCGTCCATTCTTACTCTTTTCTGATTCTGGCGCTGGTGTTAAATGTTGCAAAACGTGTTTCTCCCTTCCAGCTAGAAATTAAAGTACAGGAATTCTGTAATTCGGTTGAAATAAAGTAACGAGATTACAAAAATGACTGCCATAAAGATTGCTTTCTTCCAGGTTGGTCTAAAAGCTTCAACTCGTTCGGACGAATTAGAAGCAAACAATACGATAGGTAAGAAAATAAGAATGAATAGTCCCGCTGGAGCAAGTGTCTTAAGTGAGCCCATATCCATCCCATTAAGCCCTATCATCCCTTTTAATAGACGTAATGCTTGAGTTACACTATCTGCACGGAAGAATACCCATGCTATATTTATAAATATGAATGTTATGAACCATGCGAACCATTTGGGAAGAGGTTTACCTACCTTCATCCACATGCGATGAACAGCTTGTCCCGCTCCATGTAAGAAGCCCCACACTAAGAACGTCCACCCTGCACCATGCCAGAATCCACCTATAATGAACGTAATGATTACATTTCGCATGGCAATCAGTTCACCACGCCGACTACCACCGAGTGGGAAATAAATGTAGTCACGCAGGAAACGACTAAGCGTCATATGCCAACGGCGCCAGAAGTCTTGAATACTTAACGCCTTATACGGCGAGTTAAAGTTCTGTGGCAATACGATGTTGAATAAAAGCGCAGCTCCAATCGCCATATCTGTATATCCACTGAAGTCAAAGTACAATTGTAGTGTATAAGACAACGTTGCCACCCAAGTGTCTACAAATTGGTGAGCCGAACCGAATCCATCATTTGCAAATTCTGCAAACGTGTCCGCGATAACGACTTTTTTGAATAATCCAATACAAAAAATGTAGACCCCTTTAGCAGCATTATTCCAATTCCAATGCTTATTCCGCAGTCTGTCGAATTGAGGCATCATCTCACTATGATGAAGAATCGGTCCAGCAATGAGATGTGGGTAGAACGTAACGAACAAGATATAGCTCATGAGGTTATACTCGCGAGTCTTACCCCGGTAAGCATCAACTAAATAAGCAATTTGTGTAAATGTAAAAAAGCTAATCCCTAAAGGTAAAATCAGTTTAAGTAAAGGGAATGTGTGCCCTGATATCTCCGTTAAATTGATCAGGAAGAAATCTGTATACTTATAATATCCCAGTAATAGGATATTTCCAACAAGTCCTATGGTAAGTAACGCTTTAGGTGAGCGTAATAACCCTTTTCGCTTGGACCGTTGGTCCTTCTGTTCTTGTTGGTCTATGGATATATCGTGATCACCATGCACTGCTACCTGAAGTAGCCGGCCAACGATATAGTTAAACGCAATTGATCCAAGAATTAAAGGAAGATAGCTAATGTTCCACCAACTGTAAAAGAACAGTGATGCAAGCACTAATGACAACTTCGCAGCAGTAACGTACCGAAGTCGATTAAGTAAGAAGTATATTCCTACTGAAATCGGCCAGAATGCAAAAATAAAAACATACGTATTGAACAGCAATCCTTTCACTCCCACTCCATTATGTCTATCATCGATCGTACGATTAACCAAATATCCAAGAAGAAACGGCTATACCGTCCTTTAAGGATGGGTATCCGTCTCTTCGGAAATATAAGAAGAAAAGTATCACGTGAAACTTATACTTTCTTATATTTTCAAAAATATTATGCTATCTCTAATAATCCCCTGTTGTAAAAAATTAGTCAATGAAAAAATTGTAATTATATTCCGATTTCTAATATAAGGAACTCAATTGCTACAAGGATATTGGCATTTTTCTCTATCCATAATAAGGACACCACTTTTTGGAATACTGAAATAACCAAAGGTTGTTCTACTATTAATTACTGATTATACTTTGTGCTCCTGAAATCCAATTAAGGTACGGCTGAAAACAAGCTGAATGATAGAGTTGACTCCTAACAATCCGTCATGTATATTTATGGGAATATTAGTAGCGATTTATTTGATTTAGATACAGGAAGCACCTGTAAGACAAGGCTTATTGACGCCTTTCTTGCAGGTGCTTTTTTGTGTCCATTTATTTAGGAGGTTATATGATGACTATGATGAAGAGATTATCCGTGTTATTCTTCAGCCTTACACTTACCCTTATAATGGTTGCTACGTTTCCCATCGTGGTATTCGCTGCCTCTTTTGAATTATCACCCTCAGCAAAAACCGCCTTCGACAAAATGATTACATCCGCCAATTCTGCCTCCGGGCAAGCTATGACCAATAAGTATTCCAGCATCCTTAAGCTACAACAACAAGATCAAGAGTGGGACAATACAATCAAAGACCTCCACTTTACGAACGAGCAAACACTAATCGCACTAAAGAAACAAATACAATTAATTGATTCCACCAAACTCACTTCAATGCAATCACAGCTTACACAAGCAAGGGAACGATACCAACCGGTATTCAGTATGTACGAGGCTATCAATCAACAGAAGACGGTAGCCAAGAAGCTAAATAATAAAGACTTATACACCCTTCTCCAATCACAATCTGAAAGTATGAAGATAGCTGTTCAACTAGCACGTGCAGATATTCGAAATAAAGAGAGTTCATACACGACAGCGAAGAGCAAAACCGCAAAGACTAAGAAAACACTTCGTGCCACACTTGATGATATAGCTCCACTTAAAGTCCAGATCAAAGTATCCAAAAGTGCAGCTAGCACGACACAGAAAAAATATACTTCCGAGACATCAATCCTCAAACAATCCATTAAGAATGGTAATATATCCACCACCTTAAGGTCCCTTGATGCACTTGTTACACACGCTCAGAAGGTAATAGAACATAAACAAAAAACGTATTCATTAGAACAAAATATTAGCGAACTCGAACGGAAGGTCCAATTACAACTTCCTTCGTGACACGTTTACCATTTCAATCTTCCTTCTCCTGTAATATATATCTTTCACTTCACCTAGGATATATTGTGGGACATGCTATGATTAAGCTGTAACTCAGTATATCCTCAGTAAAAATTCAGCAAAGAGGTACATAATGATGAAGAGAAAGATTTCCTCTATCGTAAACAAGCGGAGACCATGATAGCACAAATGCAATCTATGCCGAGAGATTGGTTTAAGAGAATGAGCTTTGACGAATCGCACCCCAGACCTTGGACTCGTCTAGGAGGCGATGCCTTCCTCTTCATTGGCTTGGGTCGGTTCTGATGGATCCGTGAAATGAGACCGCAACTCGTCATTCTTGCAAGCGAGCGTACCATTCATTTGGATCTCACTTATGGCATTAAAGGAACCTATGATCCTGATAAAATGAACCAGGTGATCTTGAACTTATTCCAAAATACTGTCCAGCATACGGACTCTAAGGATGGAGAAATAACAATCACCCTTCATACAATAGGGAATGGAACCGAACTCGTAAATATGGTGGAGCTGGTCTAGGCTTATCTATTACCAAATCCATTGCCGAAGCCCATGGCGGAAGCATCTCTATTAAAAGCGAACAAGGTAAAGGCTCTGCCTTTATTGTCGAGATGCCGATCTCGACTCGACGTTCGTTGTCCTAGCTACATCATGAACTATCTACAGATGAATAGAGAAGAAGCCTTGGATCTTAATCCAAGGCTTCTTCTGATATATTGCTTAATATTAAGTTATCCAACACGCTTATTATGGAAAGGTAATGAAAGCAGATGATGAGGATAATACATTGGCTTTCGCAATTTTTGGATCTGCAACGGCAAGAATAAATACCTTATAAACCTCACCCGTTCTCAGTCTATCTCCATAAATATCAGTAGAGTTAATACTTATACTTACGTTAGGTAAAGCCGTATTATTTATCTCTTTATAAACACTAGATGTTACAGTATCTGGTAAATTTTGAGCGTTAGAAGATACAATTAAAACTGCATAATGGGAAATCCCAACCTCTGTAGCTGGTTTGGTAAAGCTAACATTCCAGCTTCCTCCATCATTAGGATCCTTCTGTGCTGTTACATTAGTTATTGGAGTTATTGTCGTTAATGAATTTAATGTAAATTCACCAGATGCAGCAGACAGTGCATTGACTAAGTTCACTCTTCCATCAGCTACCGTAAGAACAAATACTCGGTATCTTACACCGCTTCTAAGCGTTTCTCCATCTACATCTCTTGTGTTGGATCCAAGCGATTGACTAATATTATATCCCGTCTTACTGACAGACGTGTAGTTAGATACTGCATTGGCTTTCGATGTACTGAAGTTGCCCGCATCTCCCCATTTAACAACCATTATACGATAATGACTAACATAGGATTCATCATTCACACGATTGAATGTAACCAATGGGTCTCGACCATCATTGTACACATTTACGTCGAGATTACTTACAGCAGTAACACTATTACTACTCGATAACGTAATCGAAGATGAGTAATCTGACAATGCATTACTTCCTGCATAACTTCCCGCTCCCACGGATAAGACAAATACCCGATAGGTAACACCATTCTTAATTAGTGCACCATCTACGTCTCTTGCATTCGATGCAAGTGATTGGCTGTAATTGTTCCCCGTCTTACTTACATACGTATAGTATGCGCTTGATACTGCATTGGCTGAGGATAGACTGAAGTTGCTCGCATTTCCCGACTTTACAACCATCACGCGATAATGACTAATATTTGATTCATCATTCACTTTGTTGAAAGAAATACGTAGGTCTCGACCATCGTTATAGTCACTTACGTCATTTACGCCAAGATTCGTTACAGCATTAACATTATAATTTCCTGATAACGCAATGACAGATGAGTACGATGACAATACATTATTTCCGGTATAATTTCCTGTTCCTACAGACATGACAAATACTCGATAGCTAACACCACTCCTAATGGTTGAACCATCTACGTCTCTTGCATTGGATGCAAGTGATTGACTGATGTTGTATCCCGTCTTCGTTACATTCGTATAGTTATAGCTTGATGCAGCAATGGCAGAATTTAGATTGAAATTATACGCATTATTTTCTTTCACTACAAAAATACGATAAGAACCTATTTTAGATTCATCTGACACTTTATTAAAACTGACACGTAAATCACGACCATCACCATAATCACTAACATCATCCACTTTAGTAATCACAGGCGCAACCACAGGATTGTTATTCAATGTGATGGAAGAAGACCCCGAAGATAATTTATTCGAATTACTATTAATATTACTGCTTACGGATAATACGAATACCGTATAAGGTACGCCATTTTTAATGAGCTCTCCTGAACTATCTCTAGAAGATGCAGTTAAAGATGCTGTAAGCGTTGTGCCTGATTTATTAACTGTCGTGTAGTTATTACTAGAGACGGCATTCGCTGCAGTCACGTCGAATTTGCTAGCATTCGCAGTCTTCACTACCATGATTCGATAGTTGGCGATATTACTATCCGTTTGTGGCTTAGTAAACGTTACCTTCATATCGCGTCCATCACCATATTCACTCACATCACTAGGTGTAACGGTCGTAACAGTAGCTACTGGCGAACCAGCTGATAAAGTTACCGTTTGGGAAGCATTTGAAAGAACGCTTGGAATAGATCCCTTACCCGTGGTAAGTACATATACAGCATAGGATTGATTGGCTTTAACCAATTCTCCACTCGAATCCTTAGCTTGGGAAGACAACGTTAACGTTATATCCTCTCCTTGGGGTGAAACAGACGTGTAATTATTGTTCGATATGGCTGTTGCCAGATTAAAGTTTGAGGAAATCGCTGTGTTCACGACAAAAATGCGATATTCATTTACTCCAGACTCCTTAGCTGCCTTAGAGAAGCTAACTTCCAAGTCACTTCCATTTCCTGATTGACCAATAACCCTTGCATTTACATAGGATACTGGATTAACCTGTGTAGATGTGGTAATGGTTACTCTTTGTGTAGAAGAATTCCAATTAACCTCTTCTCCAAGTGCCTCGCTGACGAAACGAACCGGTATCATCGTTCTGCCTTTTATACTTTGGACAGGTACATCTAGAGCAACCGTTGAGTTATTTATCGTTGCCGTTTTTGCACCCAATTTCAAGACGATCGTTTTTCCATCTTTATTTGCTGTTACGACCTTCGTCTTTTGATTCCATAGTACAGTCGCATCTAAAGCTTCAAAGATAGCTCGTAAAGGCAAAAGAGCTCGGTTCGAGACCACAACAGGCGCCTGATCCGTTGATAACCTAACACCATTAATATAAATACCGATAGGTGCAGCTGCCTGCACTTGACTTTGAAGCAATCCAGAACTCACAAGCATACCTGCCACAATGATTGACACAATCTTCTTCATCCAATTAATCCTCCCTAATCTCACTTTCATTTCGAAACCATCTTCGTACTATCTTTGACGTAACAACCGGGTTAAAAGTTTCCAAGTTTTTCTTCTTTATTTGTAACTACTCAGGTACCTTATATTGAAAAGAAAACTGACCAAGAATGACTTGGGCGAGGGTTTGAAGCAAATTAAGGTTTTGTTTACGGAGAGTAGAAATAAAGCTGCGAATACGAGCAAATTGTTCTGCGCCTTCTTGGGTGCGGTACGCACCGGAAATTTTGAGTTTCACCTTAACCATACGAATGTCGCGCTCGGCTTGGTTGTTATCAAAAGGCACACGGGGATCGTAGAGGAATCGCAAAATTTCAGTTTTGTATAACGAGAACCTAGCTAATAAATTCTGTGCCTTGGACTTCGCCTTTCGCCCGCGCTTGGTTTCCGTTACCAAATAAGACGATCCCGGATTCTCGGATTCACCTTGGAAAAGAATTTCATCATAAGCCTGTGTCATCTGCTGCTGGAGCAAAGCGGACACCGATCCTTCATCCAAGGAACGGGCTAGTTTAGCTTCATGACAGGCCCTTTGGAGCAAGGCCCTCATACGTTCTGCCCAGGCTTGGCCGTCATAATCGATGATCCCTTGGCATTCCCGCAACAGATGAGCTCCACATCATCACTTGTTCTCGTGTAAATTTCTTGATTCACCATCACTTCCTTTTCGCTTCGTTTATATGTGTTCTATCTTACCTTGTATATCGTCCATTGCCTACTTATTCCATGATAATAGTTTTAGTACCTGAGTAGTTACCTTTATTTTTTAATTAATGAAAATGTATGCAAAATAAAAAGACACCTCATATGGTGCCTTATAATATCTCTATATTTATGGAATATATCTTTACGCTTTTTTCATAATTTGTTCTATTTCACTTTTAAGCAAAAGATATCTATGCGTACTTCTCATAATTGGAATTTTATTCAGCTTATTCTTCTCAACATATACTTTCATTTGATCCTTCGTGAGACCTAACCAATTTCCAGCTTCGGTAATGGTTAACACGGCTTCATTACTAGTCGCATTGAAAGTTTTTTTCACTTTTTGATTCCAATCTTCAAATTCTTGCATATCAATATCATCAACCTTTCTTATGACTCAGTCGATGATCCCCTTGACTGATATGTTCATTATACCACGATCCACTACTCTTGTGTGCGGTTGAATGTTTCCATGTCCTTCAATATCCTTTAAAATAGCTTATTTTGGCCATATTCCTACAAAAAAAACTCCAATCGCAGCGACTGGAGGTCTCTATCCGTCTTTTATTTAAAATAAATCACTTAACATATCAAGAACTGGATTCTTCTTTTTATGTTTGTGCTTGTTATACTCTGACGAGTTCCTATCGTAATTTCTTTTACTATCATCTTCGTGCCTATCATGATTTCTTTTATTATCATCTTCGTGCCACTCATTATACTCTTGGCGTACTTCTCGTACCCCAGACATTAATTTGTCTAGCTCCCCTCGATCTAACCATACACCTTTGCATTCTGGACAAACATCTATATGTATCCCGTTTTTATCTACTTCTCTCATTCTAACTCCATCACAGATTGGACATTTCATTCACTTTCCCCCTGACATATTTTTCTTAAATACTATTACGAATGAAGTAACCCTAGGTTTCACTTTGACCTACTTCCTTATACCTACTACCATAATAACCGAATAAAGGTAAATAATTCAATTCGCATTCATAATAGCCAATCTCATTAGTCATTGTGAAATTCCCTCAAGAAATTCCCTCAAGATCGTTCTGGATTTATATAGTCTTAAAATTATAAGCGGGGACATTTAGGAGGGGCAATCGTCCCTTAACCATTGTGAAAGACACACAGCGGTTCCCTGTAATGTTGAATAAGTTCCTCACATGGTTGACGATCGCAAAATAACTTTTTATCTATACACAATAAGTCTGTTTCTGTCGTTTAATGTCGTATACTGAAGATATAAAAGGGGGAAGATGATCATGAAACACTTTAAAAATTTGTCTTTATCTACTAAGCTTGTTTCCATCCTTGGATTACTCATGGTAATCATTTTTGGAGTTATGATTCCTTTAAATCTACAGCAACTTCACCAAGTGAGTATTGAAAAGGGAGAATTAGAAGCCAAAAATGCTGGACAACAATATTCTGAGCTGGTACAAAAAAAATTAGTGAATGCTCAAGCGACGCTACAGGTATTCTCGGAAGTTCTTCAGGAAACAAGAATGACCAATACAATGTCACGTGAAGATATTGTGCTTATGATGAAGAACATGCTAGATAAGCGCCCGGAAGTGCTGGGTCTTTTAACCTTGTGGGAACCCAATGCATTCGATAATAACGATAAAGAACATATTTCAAAAACAGCTTATGATGATAAAACGGGACGATTCATCCCTTATGTTGTTCGAAGTGAAGGAAAGGTGATCGTCGAAGCGCTCAGAGGTTATGCAACGCCTGGAGATGAAGATGGCGATGATTATTTAATGATTAAGGAAACCCAAAAAAACACATTTCTTGAACCTTATATTTATCGGATTGGTGGGAAAGACGTCATGATGATGTCTCTCGTCCAACCGATATTGGACAAGGATGGTGCTTTCTTAGGGATGGTTGGAATTGATCTTTCACTAGAGGATATGCAAAAAGAGGCTGAGAAATATAAGCCACTGGGAGGATATGTTTCTCTTCTTTCCTCAAAAGGTACTTATGTGGCTAATCCGAATGATCCTGAATCCATTTTGAAATCTTTTGGGGATCAACCAGATAAAGAAGAGTTATTGAAGAGAGTTATGAATGGAACAAGTACAGTCGGGTATACGTTGAACAGTAAAAATGTTGAGGTTATGAGATCCTTTGAAAGTATTCATTTACCCGGAACTGATGATGTGTGGTACATACAAACAGTTGCAGCAAAAAACATGATCCTGAAATCTTACTTAGAAAATAGAACCCAATCCATTATTATTGCTATTACGGCTATGTTAATTCTCGGGATTCTAACGGTGTTAATGATTCGTTATATGGTCGTTCGTAATATTAAAATACTCTCGGGTAAACTTCGTTTAATGGCTGATGGCGATCTAACACAAGAGCTCATTGTGAACAATCAAGATGAATTTGGTGTTATGGCGGGGTATTTCAATATCATGACACAGAAGTTGAGAGGAATGTTTCACTTAGTCAATGATTTATCAATGACAGTGGGCGCCGCATCGCAGCAGTTAACGGCTAGTTCTGAAGAGTCTAGCAAAGCGGCAGAGACGATTGCTGAATCTATTCAGCAAGTGGCAGAGGGAGCAGAAACACAAAAGCATTATGCCAAAGAAACGGGCGAAGCCATGACTGAGATGGCTATAGGCGTAAAAAGAATTGCTGAATCATCTGTTGCTGTTTCTTCTTCTGTGGATGATGTAACTTTGCAAACAGAGAAAGGTCATCTACGTATTCGTGAATCTGTCGGTCAAATGAGTCAAGTTCAAGAGGCTGTCGGAGCTACTGAACAAGCCATTCACCGATTGAGCGAAAGATCCGAAGAGATTAGTGGAATGATTGGACTCATTACCAACATCAGTACACAGACAAATTTATTGGCATTAAACGCAGCGATTGAAGCTGCCCGAGTTGGAGAACAAGGAAAAGGATTTGCGGTTGTAGCTACCGAAGTACGAAAGTTGGCAGAACAGACAAAATCGGCTGCTGATCAAGTGACTAAATTAGTTGGTGATATACGTAGTGATACTGAACTTGCAGCGCATGCAATGGCCATTGGCTCTATCGTGGTGAACAGTGGTGTTCAAACAGTGACAGATAGTGGGTTGTTATTTACCTCAATCATGTCAGAGATGGCGGAGGTGAAGAGCCAAGTTCATGAAGTTTCTGCGGCTGCAGAACAAATGATGGCAAGTTCCGAACAAATTACAGGCAGCGTAGAGCAGTTAGCAGAGATTGCTGGTGTATCCTCTTCTAATTCGCATGATGTTGCCGCTGCTTCCGAAGAACAGCTGGCTTCTATGGAGGAAATATCTGCTTCTGCAGAATCGCTCAGTGTGCTCGTACAGGATCTTCTAGAGAAACTGTCACAATTCAAAATTTAAAGATAGAATAGCGAAGAAATATAGTTCATATTTGTGAGAAGATAAACGCTATTTAATAGAACATTAAAGAACCTGAGTTCATCTCCATCGGACTCAGGTTCTTTACATGTTTGTAATCCGAACAGAAATGAAATGAGGTAATAAAGTTAAAAAAATTTAAATAGACGCCGATTTTTTCGCTTTTTTACATTTTAATTCATATACTCTGCCATAAGCTTTAGCATATTTCACGATGGTCTCAATCATCGTAGAGTCAGATAATTTCGTGAACGGACAAGGATCCGGTCTTGTATTCACTTCAAGAATCCATAACCTTAGATCGCGATCAACCGCAATATCCAAACCAAGTTCGTTCATTGCTGGGTATGAAGCACCGAATTGATTAGCTGTCTTTAGTCCGATTTTCTTCATCTCTTTAACCAGCTTCTCCGACTTCGTTATTTCCACTACCTTACTTAATATCTCTTCTGCTGCATAAATTGTGCCGCCTTGGCTTCCGTTCGTAACAGCCTTCTTCGGATGTGCAAGCCTTGCGGCGACACCCGTACACTCCCATTGGCCCTTTTCGTTCCTCTGTACCATCACTCGAAAATCAAACGGTCGATGTGTATGCTGTAGCATAACAATACCCTTCTGTACTAAATAGGGTTTCATTCCAATTCGATGTTGAATGGACACGTACATCTGCTGGAATGTTCTAAAGGTATATGTGTGAGTTCCCTCCCGATAAAGGTATAGCGACCCATTATTCTCAACTCTTATGACCCCAATCCCAAGTGATCCACACACTGGCTTGATATATACCATCTTGTATCGGTTCAACATTTGCGACAGTCTGCTGATGGTTAAGCCTGACGTACGAGGCACGTAAGGGATTAAAGCAGGATCTTGTAATAGAACTTTCGTCTTAACCAGCTTACTTGATACATATTTTATGGTTCGGTTCATTTTCAGTTTCTCCTTCTTATAAACATTCGAACGCTACCTATTAATTTATGGATTATAGTCCTCGTAGGTGATTGAGTATGACCACTTTTTTTGCCTATAGATGAACCTACACAGATAAATGCACATAAAGTACAGTATCAAGACATATGGAGGATAAATGATGCTTATTAACGATGAATTAGAACAACTTCTTCAGCGTACAGTCGACCATTTTGAGTGGTACGAATCTCTACGTACGACAAGTCATTATGAGCATACGAAATTGAAACGACTTCAGGATCTCCCTCTTTTAACGTCCACTGTACTGGAGGAACATTATTATATTCGCCATCATCCATTCGAACAACATCTTGACCTACACCGTTATCAGACATCTGGAACAAGCTGTAATCTCAGAAAAAACATCTATTATTCTAAACAAGATGAAGATAGCTATATTCGAATCAAAACAGACATTCTAAGCGCTATTCTGAATGGGTATCAAGCCACTCGAGCATTGGTCGATATGGGAACAGGGCACGCCGCAGCTACTGCCGAAGTTATATTCCGTCGGTTAGGGCTTGAAGTTGAGACCGTTTCTTTCCAATTACCGATCGAGCAGCATTTAGAACGTCTTGCCATATTCAGACCCGACGTGTTATACACGATGCCTTCTATTCTTGACCGCATTCTGATAGCCTCCGACGACCTATTAACTTATGGTATTCGTAAAATTATTCTTGTCGGTGAGGTTGCATCTCTGACCTGGCAACAACGTGTTGCAGAGCGACTAGGTCTAGATAAAAGGGATATCACGGACACCTATGGTTCCATTGAGATCGGAACAATTGCACGTTACAATCACGAGTTTGATCGATACATTGTAATTGATGGGATTATAGCTGAAGGACTTACAGTAGAAGAATTAGGTATTCATGAATTTGAATTAGCAGATGATGAGCGGGTGCTTGTACTAACTTCTACTGTCCGCGATATGTTTCCAGCCATTCGTTTCGTCACGTACGATGTTGTACGTGATTTCCAAACGGTCATGGTAGACGGCCAATCGAAACAAAGCTTTCGAGGCATCGTTCGACGCGTAGGAAACGAACTCAAACATGGGGAGAAAATCAGTATTTACGATATAGAAGATGTCGTATACCACCATATTCAAGATGCGAGTATTAAAATACTGACGTCGAATAACCTTTTGACCATACAAATCATCAATAATTCAGTTTCTTTGGATTCCCTGGTCCTAGAGGCGATTAAGCACGACATAGCACATCGAATCCCCGAGATCGGCATCATGATTCAGAATGGCTTACTAGAAGAAATCCAGGTTACTCATGCCGTTTTCGACGATTCACAGCATAGGACTGCCGTTAAATTAAAAAAAATCCATAACAGTAAAGAGGTGTTCTAGTGAACATTGATGAGGGTATTTTCCGTGCCATTGGACGAACACCATTGATCCCACTGCGCCGATTATTCGAACAGCAATCATTCGATGTGTTTGGTAAGCTTGAAATGATGAATCCAGGGGGGAGCTCTAAAGACCGATCCGCGTTGAATATGATTCGCGAAGCGATCAAACGAGGCGATCTTCACGAGAATTCCATTGTTATTGAATCCAGCTCAGGCAATCTAGGAATAAGTCTTGCTCACATATGTCGTTATTTGGGTCTACGCTTCATCTGTGTTGTTGATCCCCGTACAACTGAACAGCATAAGGCCATCATCCGCAGTTTCGGCGGGGAAATTGACCTTGTGACTCATAAGGATGCAGACACAGGTGAATTTCTCCCATCTCGCATACGTCGGGTTAATCAACTACTCCAGGACATTCCCAACAGTTATTGGACGAATCAATACGGTAACCCGGACAACTATCGCGCGCATGAACTTACGACGATGCCTGAAATTATGGACATGCTAGGGAACGTAGATTATCTTTTTTGTGGAGTCAGTTCTTGTGGAACCATTCGAGGCTGCATGGAATATACCCGCAAAAACAATCTTTTGACGAGAATTGTAGCGGTGGATGCTGAGGGTAGCATTATTTTTGGAGGTAAAAAAGGTCCACGGCATTTCCCTGGACTCGGGGCCGGGGTAGTCCCTGCACTTTATCATCCAGATATCGCCGATATGGTCATTCATATTTCCGATACAGCGTGTGTTCAAGGATGTCATGATCTTGTTCATTACGAATCCATCATGGCAGGCGCTTCATCCGGAGGCGTTATTGCCGCTATTCAAAGAATGGCACCCTCTATTCCTAAGAATTCTACATGTGTCGCTATTTTGCCTGATCGCGGTGAACGATATTTGGATACTATTTATGACCCTGCTTGGGTCGAACATGAATTGAATAAATGTCATATAGATTCACTGGAAGGTCAGATATGAAATATTTAAACAATGCTCATATTAAAGCTCTCGGCATAGATTGGCCTAAACTTATCGGCGTGATCGAGACCACCGTACGTACATTAGCTAAGGGTGACTTCTCTCAGCCTATTAAACCTTACTTGCGATTTGGCCACCCATCCCAGCGGATTATTGCCATGCCTGCCTTTGTTGGTGGAGAAATTGAGATGTGCGGAATCAAATGGATTGCAAGTTATCCCGATAATTGGCGAAAAGGCCTTCCGCGCGCGCATAGTACGATGATCCTTAATGACCCCATCAATGGAAAACCGCTGGCCATCATCGAAAGTAGTCTGCTCAGCGGTCTGCGAACATCAGCCGTCAGTGGTCTCGTTCTTCAGCATTATGCTGCAGTTCGCAAACTAGAATCTACACGATTGGGCATTGTAGGATGGGGCCCCATTGGACGTCTTCATGCCTCTATGTGTGCAAGCGTGCTCGATAATAAGCTTACCCAAATCTCCCTTTTCGACTTAAAAGGGATTGAACTTAACACTATTGATCCCCTGCTACGTCCAATAACCAAAATCACGAGTGATTGGCGTGAAGCCTACCGTAATTCTGATATATTCACCACCTGTACAGTGTCCAACAAGCGATATATTGATGAAAGACCTCCTACTAACATGCTACTTCTTAACGTGTCATTGCGAGACTATCTACCTAGCAGTATCAGAGACATCCAAGCCATCCTTGTAGATGACTGGAATGAAGTGTGTCGTGAGAATACAGATATCGAACAGCTACATTTAGAACTCGGACTGACACGCGAAGCAACCTTCACCTTAAGCGACATGGTGTTATCAAACCGAATAGCCGACTATGATAACTCCGAATCTATCTTCTTCAATCCCATGGGACTTGCCGCATTCGATGTAGCCATCGCCGCTTACTACTTGCGAGAGGCAGATCGTTTAGGTGTGGGTGTTGCTCTTAGATGATTGCTTAGGATTAAACAAGAGATTTCACACACATTTATGTGCTAAAAACCTTATACAGGTTTTTAGCGTTTATACCTATATCAAGAGGGAGATGGGAATCGAAGAAAGGAGGAATTATACTAACGAATGTATAAAATAATCTAAATAGAGCGTTATTTAATACTGTTCATTAGATATTCTTAGTCGAAATGTATTCATAGTGGGGGTTGCTTCAATTGAGTGAATATTTAGAGGTGTATGGATTACCGATATATGGTGTAGTTAGTTCCGTCACTGTTTTTATATTTCTTTTATATGAAGGCAGTACTAGAAATACGACTGTAAAAGAAAAATTAATAGCTATCCTCTCTGTGACTTTTACCATTTTTTTCATCAATTTACTTCTTAAATTATTAGATAAATACTTTTAGACTGATCTTTAGGAATTCCAGAAAACTAATTATCTAATTTTGTGCAAATAAAAAACCCTTATAAAGGGTTTCTCTACGTTTAAACCTATAAAGCGGGTGATGGGAATCGAACCCACGCTATCAGCTTGGAAGGCTGAAGTTCTACCATTGAACTACACCCGCATAAAAGAAGAATCGGGACGACACGATTTGAACATGCGACCCCCTGGACCCAAACCAGGTGCTCTACCAAGCTGAGCTACGTCCCGAAATAAAAATGGTGCGCCCAGAGAGATTCGAACTCCCGGCCTTTTGATTCGAAGTCAAACGCTCTATCCAGCTGAGCTATGGGCGCAAAACCAAAAAGAAATGAAGCGGACGACGGGAATCGAACCCGCGACCCTCGCCTTGGCAAGGCGATGCTCTACCGCTGAGCCACGTCCGCAATACAAACAATAAGATGGGTCATGAAGGGCTTGAACCTTCGACACCCTGATTAAGAGTCAGGTGCTCTACCAACTGAGCTAATGACCCACAAATAGCTGGAGATATAGATTAAACTAATCGCCAACATCCGTTCGGATCTTTCTAAGAAAAT